>Ga0137403_10003746_pt1 | contig 18161 bp, 19 predicted proteins | sample CZOMad2_1_16fung_FD_122057 | JGI IMG/M metagenome (GOLD analysis project Ga0137403, IMG submission 122057) | Vadose zone soil fungal communities from Angelo Coast Range Reserve, California, USA - CZOMad2_1_16fungal (Hybrid Assembly) | ecosystem: Environmental > Terrestrial > Soil > Vadose zone...
TTCCTGGTCTTCTACGCCACCCCGGCGACGGGCGCTGCGTGGGTCGTGCCCAAGAAGTACATCGAGAAGGTCGGCGAGGACGGTTTCAAGCGCCAGCCCGTGGGGCTCGGGCCCTACCGGTTCGTGCGCATGTCTCCCGGTGTGGAGATCGTCCTCGAGGCCAACGAGCAGTACTGGCGCAAGAAGCCGACGATCAAACGCGTCATCATCAAGGGCGTCCCCGACCGCACGACGCGTCTGGCCATGCTGAAGACCGGGGAGGCCGACATCGGCTACCTGATGGTCGGCCTCGAGGCGGCGACCATCAAGGCGGATCCGAAGCTGCGTCTCGCCCGAGTCATCGCGCCCGCGACCTGGTGGCTGGAATTCCCCGAGCAGTGGAATCCCAAGTCACCGTGGAACGATCGCCGCGTCCGGCTCGCGGCCAATCTGGCCATCGACAAGCAGGCCATCAACGAGGCAGAGCGACTGGGATACTCGCGCCTGACGGGATCCATGATTCCGAGCGGCATGGAATTCGCGCTCCGCCTCGATCCGTATCCCTATGATCCGACGCACGCCAAGCGTCTCCTGGCCGAGGCCGGCTTTCCCGCCGGCTTCGACGCCGGCGACCTGACGCCGCTCCCGCCCTTCACCACCATGGGAGAGGCGGTGGCGACGCAGCTGGCCTCGGTGGGCATTCGCACGCGGCAGCGCAGCATGGAGCGGGCCACCTTCATGGAGGCGTGGCGGTCGAAGAAGCTCGGCGGCATCATCGTGACGGTCTCGGCGGCGCCCGGCAGCACGGCCGTCCGCCTCGAGTCCTTCGTGATCAGCAGCGCGCCGTACGCCGCGGGCGGCTACCCCGACATCGACGAGCTGTTCCGCCAGCAGGCGCAGGAGCGCGACCGCAAGAAGCGCGAGGCGCTGCTGCACCAGATTCAGCGATGGATGCACGAGCGCGTCATGTTCGGCCCCATCTTCGAGCCCGCTACCCTGCATGGCGTCGGGCCCCGCGTCGAGGAGGCCGCCATCGGCCTGAACTCTCAGCTCTACTTCGCCGCGCCCTACGAAGACATGCGGCTCAAGAAGCAGTGAGGCACCCGTGGTTGGGGGTCCTCCTCTCCATGGCGGTGCTCGTCTTGGCGGAACGGCGGAGCTGCAGCTCTATCCTCCCATCGGCTACGACGGGCATATCCTGCTGCCGGGCGCGGTGACCGTCTGGCAGACGGCCGTGCAGAGCTTCCTCGCCAGGGTGGGATCAGACCAGCCTCGAAACTGAGAAGGCCGCCCAGTGCCCCCTCACCCTACCCTCTCCCCCGATGGGGGAGAGGGATCGCGGGCGGTTTGACCAAGTCGCGCTGATCTGGCAGTCTCGCCGCGATGGCCGGCCCCGCCGAGAATCCGAAGGACGCTACGCCCGCCACGCAGGCGCGGAACCGCGCCGCGCTGAATGTCCTCCCCTTCGGCGACACTCAGGACTTCGAGGACGCGCGGCGCGGTTTTCTCGGCTCGCTTCCCGACGTGGAGATCAAGAACGACAAGGGACGCGTCGTGTGGAGCCTCAACGATTACGCTTTCCTCGCCGACGAGCAGCCGCCGCCCACCGTGAATCCAAGCCTCTGGCGCCAGGCCCGGCTCAACATGCATCACGGTCTCTTCCAGGTGACCGACCGCATCTACCAGATCCGCGGCTTCGACATCTCGAACATGACCATCATCGAGGGCGAGCGCGGCCTCATCGTCATCGACCCGCTGATCTCGACGGAAGTGGCCCGGGCCGGCCTCGATCTCTACATCGCGCACCGCGGACGGCGCCCCGTGACCGCGGTCATCTACACTCACAGCCACACCGATCACCACGGCGGCGTCCGGGGCGTGGTGGACGAGGCGGACGTGAAGTCGGGCGCCGTCGACATCATCGCGCCGGCGGGCTTCATGGAGGAGATCGTCTCGGAGAACGTGCTCGCGGGTACGCCCATGATCCGGCGCGCGCAGTTCCAATTCGGGGCCACCCTGCCCAAGGGGCCGCGCGGCCAGGTGGACGCGGGCCTCGGCAAGGTCACCTCGCGCGGGACCGTCACCCTCATCCCGCCCACGCGCGTCATCGCGGCCCCCATCGAGACGCACCGGATCGACGGCGTGGAGATCGTCTTTCAGCTCGCTCCGGAGACGGAGGCGCCGGCCGAGATGCACATGTTCTATCCCGCGCTCCGCGCCTTGAATCTGGCCGAAAACGCGACACACAACCTGCACAACACCTATCCCATCCGGGGCGCGCAGGTGCGCGACGCGAACGCGTGGGCCCGCTATCTGAACGAAGCGCTGGATCGCTTCGGCCCCCACGCCGACGTGGTCTTCGCCCAGCATCACTGGCCGGTGTGGCGCAACCCTCGCGTGCTCGACTTCCTCACCAAGCAGCGCGACCTCTACAAGTACCTGCACGACCAGACGGTGCGGCTCATGAACCATGGCTGGAAGGCGGCCGAGATCGCCGAGCGTCTCGCCCTGCCGAAAAGCCTTTCGCAGACGTGGCACGTGCGCGGGTACTACGGAACGATGAGCCACAATTCCAAGGCCGTCTATCAGCGCTATCTCGGCTGGTACGACGCGAATCCCGCCAATCTCAATCCCCTGCCGCCGGTGGAGCGGGGGCGCAAGTACGTGGAGTACATGGGCGGCGCGGAGGCGGCCATCGGTCGGGCGCGGGCAGACTTCGCGCGGGGCGAGTACCGCTTCGTGGCCGAGGCCATGAGCCATGTGGTCTTCACGGATCCGTCGAACACGGACGCGCGGCGGCTCGGGGCCGACGCGCTCGAACAGTTGGGCTATGCGGCGGAGTCGGCGACGTGGCGCAACGCCTATCTCCTCGGCGCCTTCGAGCTCCGACAGGGTCTGCCCAATATCGTGGCGCGGGCTCCGGTCAGCCCCGACGTCGTCCGCGCCATGAGCGTCGAGCAGATCTTCGATCTTCTGGGCGTGCGACTCAACGGCGAGAAGGCCGAGGGCCGGCGCATCGTCATCAACTGGGTGTTCCCGGACTTGGCGAGGCCTTATGTGCTGAATCTCGAGAACTGCGCCTTGACCTACCTGGCCGACCGCCGGAAGGAAGGCGCCGACGTTACGGTGACGCTCGACCGCGCCGCGCTGGATCGCCTGATCCTGCGCGAGCTGCCGCTTGCCGACGCGATACAGTCAGGCGCCGTCCGCGTCGAGGGCGACGCCAACAAGGTGGGCGAGCTCCTCGGCCTGCTCGACGACTTCTCCCTGATGTTCGAGGTCGTCGAGCCCAAGCGGCCCGCCTAGGCCCGCGCCACTACCTGGTCTGACTCCTTGAGCGGCGGCGCTGCCCAGCGGGGCGGACCAGCCGCTGCCGGGATGAAGATGATGCCGAAGCCGTTCGGCTTCACCGGATAGTGGACGTCCAGCAGGAGCGGCGTGCCCGAGTACATCCCGTACACCACGTTGCGGTCCACGCGGCCCTGGGCGCTCGCGGCGGCGCTCAGGCCGAGGAGGAGAAGTCCTGAGACGAGGAGGGGCAGAAGGCGGGGCGTCACGACGGGAGGATAGCGCCATCCTGTGACGGGCTCAAGAGCACGGCGGAGCCGTGCGCGCACGCTCGCCGCGGAGCGATGCTCCCGGGTGCGCCCTCAAGGCGCGGTAGCGCGCAGGCGTGAGTCCGAATGCCGCTTTGAACGCGCGAGTGAAGTGCGCCTGATCGGCGAAGCCCGTCTCGCCGGCCACGTCGGCCAGCGGGCGCCCGAGGTGAATCCACTGCCGCGCGAGCTCCAGACGGCGCATGAGCAGGTAACGGTATGGACTCGTCCCGAACATGAGCTTGAATTGGCGGGCGAGGTCATAGCGCGTCAATCCCGTGATCGATTCCAGCTCTGTCGAGTGCACGACACGGGTTCGCTCCGCGTCGAGAAACTGCCGGGCGCGCTCGACGACCGGAGCGTCGACGCGGGAAGAGGCCAATGGTCGCCCGCCGCCACGCTCTCCGGCCATCAGCCCTTCCGCCAGGTCGAGCGCGAGGCTGTCGACGGTCATGGGCTCCAACGGGAATCGAAAGGCTCCCTGAACGGCTCGAGACAATCTGGGATTCGTCGATACAGGCTCGCGCAGAAAGGGCAGCGGGTATGATCGTCCGCAAAGCGCCTGCAGAGCATCGGACAGATGAGCCGGCTCCACGTAGATGATCCGATAGCCGAAGCCGGCGGCGGTGCCCGCGCGCCCGTCGTGGACCTCATCCGGATAGAGCACGACCACCCGCCCCGGCGTGCTGGTCCAGACCGAGCCTCCGTAGTCGAACACCTGCACGCCGCAGTCGGTCAGTCCGATGGCATAGGTGTCGTGGCGATGCTTCGCGTACGCCTCGCCGGCGAACCACGCGCGGAACAGCTCCACGCCGCCGACTGGTCCTGCGCTCGCGATCCAGTCGGCGGCCATCGGCCTGCACGATCGTTCAAGACCTCGACCGCCCGATCTGGTTTCCTTGAGCCCCATGCCTTACATCCTTCCCATTCGATGGGGGTGACCGATGAGCACCGAGCAAACCGTGGCCTTTCTTCTCTTCGCGGTGGTGGCCGCGATCACGCCGGGTCCCAGCAACGTCATGCTGACCGCGGCGGGAGCGAATGGGGGCGTCGTGAAAGGATTGCCATGCCTCTTGGGCGTCGCCATCGGCATGGGCCTCATGATGTTCGTGGTGCCGTTCGGGCTGGGGAGTCTGATCCTCAAGAATCCGCTCGTGCTCAAAGCGCTCAACTGGGCCGGCGCCGCTTTTCTCCTCTGGCTCTCGTGGAAGATCGCCACCTCCCGGAGCACCGACTCGATGCCGGAAAGCACCCCGGTCGGTTTCATCGGCGCGGCCGCCTTTCAGTGGGTCAACCCAAAATCGTGGCTGGTGACTGCGAGCGCCGCCGGAGCCTTTCTTCATACGGGGGCCGGCAGCCCTATTTTGCAGTCTGCCTTCCTCGGGGGCCTGTTCTTCCTCGTCGCGTTGCCGAGCTGCTTCGTGTGGCTCGCGTTCGGAGCCACCGCCCAGCGCCTTCTTCAGACGACCCGGCGACTGCGGGCATTCAACATTACGATGGGCATCCTGCTCGCCTTATCGATTGGTCTCATCTTCTGGTAGGCCTACTGCCCGGCTCCTCTCGCCTACTGGACCACGTCGTCCGTCCGCAGCAGCAGCGAGGGCGGAATTGTCAGTCCCAGCGTGGCCGCCGTCTTGAGATTGACGGCGAGGGTGTACCTCGTCGGCTGCTGCGCGGGCAGATCGGCCGGCTTCGCGCCCTTGAGGATACGATCGATGTAGAGCGCGGCCTGACGAAAGCTCTCCTCCTGGCTGGGCCCGTACGACATCAGCCCGCCGTCGTGGACGATGAAGTCGAATTCGTACATGGCGGGAATGCGCTGGGTCGCCGCGAAGTCGATGAAGCGCTTGCGATTCATGATGGTGAGCGGGTCCGCCACCAGGAACATGGCGTCCGGCCGGTGGCGCGCCATCGTGGAGAACGCGACTTCGAAATCGTCGGGCTCGCGCACCCCGAGCGCCTGCACCTCCACGTGGAGGATCCGCGCCGCCTTCTCGATCTCGCGGTACCGTAACGTCATCCCCTGATCATTCGTGTTGCAGAGGACAGCGATCCGCGCCGCCTTGGGCACCGCTTCTTTCAGAAGCTCCATGCGCTTGGCGCTGAGCTGGACGGACTCATCCGTCAACCCGGTCACGTTTCCCCCGGGGCGCGCGAGGCTCGCGATCAGCCCGGCCGCCACAGCGTCTCCCGCGGCGGGCGCGAGGACGATCGGAATGGTCGACGTTGCCTCCTTTGCCGCCACCGCCGCCAGCCCTCCTTGCGCCACGAGCACGTCGACCTTGAGACGCACGAGCTCCGCCACCAAGCTGGGAAGCCGCTCCATCCTGCCCTCGGCAAAGCGAACCTCGTACACGATATTCTGGCCCTCGACGTAGCCGAAGGCCTTCAATCCCTCGCGGAGCGGACGGGGCGGCCCACCGTCGGGCGTCCGTCCGCCCGCCGCCAGGTGGCCGACGCGAAACACCTTTGAGGCCGGTTGGGAGGCGACCGGGAAGGGAGCGACGAGCATACCGAGCGCTATCGAGGCAATGAACGCGAGCCAGACGATGAGCGACCGAAGACCGGGCCGAGTTTGGTCGAGCATAGGGCGCTGTTTCTCCCGACGGCGAGTGGGGTTCAACCGCCAGTCTGAGGATGTCGATGGAGGTCATAGTGGCAGGTATGGACCGCTGAGTCCGTTCGCCCTGTCGTCACGGTGGGAAGATAGCGCGATCTCCTGACAGGCTCAAGGCCAAGAACGTGGCGGGGCTGAAATCGAGCGATTTCGAGCAGCGGTCGCGTGTTACCGGTCGCTACTTCGGCTGACCGCCCCGGCGAGCGCATGCCGCAGTTAGACGGCTGCCGACTCGCGAGGATCGAGAGGGCGTGGATAACGCTCCTCCCAGGCTCTCCGGATCCTGCGCAGCACCGCCGGATAGACGATGAACCGGCGGAACGGATCGATCAGCGCCATGTACAGCGGGGTGAATCGCGACACGCGGTGCACGTAGACGGCCCAGTACAGGCGGTATCCGCCGGGAGCCTCGGTGAGCGCGATGGCGAACAAGGCGTGCACGGTAGCGTTGCGAAACTCGCCAAGCGATTCCCTCTCGAGGAGGTACAGAAGCTGGAGCCGGCCGTCCGGCGAACCGGGGGCCAGAGCCGATCGCTGCCTCACGTCGTCGCTGAGTCGATGAATATACGACGCCTCTTGATGCTTGTGAATGGTGTGAATGTGGGAGTCCCAGCCAAACAACCGGCCGGCTCGGACACGGAGCGCGACAAGGACTCGCACAGCGGGGTTGGCCGCTCTCAGGTTCGCGTCCGCCATGAGCGATCGCACGTCCGACAGCGTGCGACCGGCGCCCCCTCCCGGCAGATCGATAGCCGAGACGTCGTGGAGGGGAACATCCCTCAAGATGCCGTGGACTACAAGGTCGAGCTTCCGGAACTCCTCCCGAGGAACCCGCACCCTATGTGGCATTGCGCTCGAGCTAACCGCGGAGGTTGCGGTAGTAAACCGTCGTGCCACAGAGCCCGCCCTGGGGCAGCAAGGCATAGTCGGGGATCACCCCCACCCGCGCCCAGCCCAGGCGCTCGTACAGGCGCTCGGCTTCGTCGTTGGCCGTGTCGAGGACGAGCAGCGTCTTGCCGCATTCGCGCGCGGTGGCTTCCGCGGCTCGCATCAGCGCCGCCCCCAGCCCTTGGCGGCGGGCCCGGCGATGCACCAGCATCTTCGATAGCTCGGCGCGGTGCGGCTGGTTCTCGGTCTGGTCGAGCACCAGCTGCACGGTCCCGCACAGGCCTCGCGCATCCTCGGCGACGAGCAGCGCGCGCTCGCCCGCGGCCACGCCCTGCGCCACACGACGCCAGAACGCCACCGCTCGCTCGCGGGACAGCGGGTGCATGAAGCTCACCGAGGCGCCGCCTTCGACGCAGTCGATCAACACGCCGGCGAGCTGGTCGACCTGCGCGTCATCGAGCGCATGCACGCGTCGCACGGACCAGGTGGGCGCGATCATCGTCTCGAAGGGGTCTCGGTCGCGATCACCACGGCATAGCGCGCGGGTCTTCGCGTTGGATTGTAGAACATGGTCGGGCGGTCGAGCTGCATGGCCAGGCAATCGCCTTCGCGCAATTTGTGGCGCTCGGTGCCCAGCGTGATATCGATCGCGCCTTCGAGCACCCACACCTGCTGGTGCACGCGCGCGTCACGCGCTCCGGTCTCGAACGCCACGCGCCCATGGGGCGGGAAGTGCACCTCGACGATCTGCATCGGCTGCGGCACGCCCGGCGGCGAGACGTTGCGCCGGAGGTAGCCCGAGGCCGGATCTTGCCACTGCGGCTGGTCATCCCGCCGCGCCACGGGGCCGCTGAGCGCTTGGGCCGCGGCGGCCGGCGTATCGAACAGCGAGGCTAGCATCACCCCTAGACCTGCGGCGAGCTTCTCGAGCACCACCGCGGTGGGGCTGCTTTCACCACGCTCGATGAGCGAGATCATCGATCGGCTCACGCCGCTCTTGCTGGCGAGTGCGTCGAGCGAGAGGCCTTGCGCGGAGCGCAGCTCGCTCACGCGCTCGGCGATGCGCTGGTTCAGGTCGGACACTGTATCTTCCATGATGGACATACTGTCCATCATGCTAGAAGCGGCGTCAAGTCTTTATTGCCAAGAGTCCGGCGAAGCCGCGGGTCGACACCAGCTTGGGCAGGCGATGCTTCAGCTGGCGGTGTTAAGAGTCAGTCGCGAAGATTGCGCAGCAGGAACGCCAACATCCGCTGTACCTCGTCGCGGTACTGCGTGGGGCTGCTGAAGATGTCATTGTGCCGGCCTCCCTCGTAGTATGTGGCTTCCACCGGCTTACCAGCCGATCGCAGCTTCGCCTCGAAGTCGCGTGCCATCTGGACGTTCGTGACCGCGACTCCGCCGTCAGCGGGACTGTCTGCCGTGCCGTGCAATATCAGGATCGGCGCCGTGACCTGAGTAGACAGGCTATCTGGATAGCCAGCGGAGTTGAGTACGGCGGCCTGCGCGTTCCCGGCTCGAAGAACGTAGTTCAAGATGGGTCCGCCACCACGCGAGTGCCCGAACAGTCCGATCCGATCGGGGCGTGCGCCGGGCAGAGTCCGCGCCGCCCGCACCAGCGCATCCAACGTCTGCATGGCTTCAGGGCTCGACGCGTTCGTCAGGGGAGGCGCCTCTGGACGGTCGATCGGGGTGACGAAGCGGACACCGCTCCCGGCGCTACCCTGAAACCAGCACGCGGCCACGGCCAGTACACCACCACCCGCCAGATCCTGAGCCAAGCGCACATACTCCTGGGCGAAGCCGTGACTGCCGTGCAAGAGAACAACGGCCGGGAACGGACCTGCACCGCCCGGTCGCGCCACAGCCGCCAGCATGACGCCCATCCCGGGAACCGTGACTTTCACCCACTGCACCGCAAGTGTTTCCGTTCCGGGCGGCGCGTCAGCAATGGATACGACTGGCGGTGTGCCGACACCGCCCTGCGTTGTCTGTGCCGAGGTCTGCCCGATCGGCGAGGCCAGCGCGATCAGCATGCCGGCTGCAGTGGCCTTTACGAAGAAAGGGGCCGTCACGATTCCCGCGTCTCCTCTCTACTCGCTCGCTCCGTCACTTTGTCGGGCCCAAGGCCGATGGCGACCTGCGGCGGCTGAGCACAACGCGAAGCCTTACCTCAGCCGCGTAAAGCCATCCGCGCTCCATCGCTCGCTGCCGACACCATGGTGGACGACGAACAGGCCGTCCGGGTCGTAGGTGTTCTTTATCGCGAGCAGCCTCGGATAGTTCGATCCCCAGTAGGAGCGCTGCCAGTCCTCCTCGAAGAAATTGCTCTCCGACACGTAGGAGCCGGCGGCGGGCACCAGCTGCCGCAGTTCCCTCATGGCACGATCGACGGCGGCGGCACTTCTTCGGGCCGCCGGCACGTCGGGTTCGTGGCCCGCAACGCCCGGATACGCCGGCGGGCCCCCGGCGCCGCAGATCATCAGCGCGAAGGCATCGAGGACCGTCGGATTCGTCGCCGTGTTTCTGGCTGCTGCAAGTTCGGCAACGGGCGCGCCGGCAAGCCCCTTGTTGAAATGCAGCTCAAATCCCCAATGTCTCGTCGCCGCGAAGAGGGCATCGCACAGCCGCTCCCGATCTGCCGGCCGAAGCAGCGCGGCGGGCAGCCAGCAGGATTGATAAGCCTGGAGGAATTGTGCGGCCTGACCGGCATCGCCCGCCCAGGCCACATTGCCTTCCGGGGCGCCCGGCCGATCGTCGGCTACCACTACACCAGGGAAGCGCTTGAGAAGGGCGGCGTCCCAGAATCGCCGGGCCGGCACGGCGACGATGCGCGGCGCGGACTCGACGACAAAATCCCGCGGTGCGCCGCTGATGCGGTCGAAAAAGGGACGCCACGCGTCTTCCGCCTCCTGCCGGCTCAGCCCCTGAAACACCATTCGGATCGCCACCGTATTGTCGCGCCGGAAAGCGATCTGCTCGCCCCAATGCGGATTGAGGAGACTCTCGGCATAGAATGCGATCCCCTGGCCGATAAGCTGGCGATACGTCGCGTCCGAGGTGGCCTTGACGGTCGCGGTGACGGCTCCGAAGAATTCCGGAAGCTCGCGAGTCCTGAGCGTCAGTCGGGTCACCACGCCAAGGCTCCCGCCACCCCCGCCTTTGAGGCCCCAGAACAGGTCGGGATTCGTGCAGTGATTGGCAATGCGCACCACACCGTCGGCGGTAACGATCTCGGCCTCGAGCAGCCAGGCGGCCGCAAGCCCATATCGCTTGGAAAAACTCCCGAACCCGCCGCTTTGAACCAGGCCGGCGACGCCCACGGTCGTGCATCCGCCGCCTTGAACGTACCGTCCGCCCTTCGTCGTCACCTCATCGTAGGCATGCATCCAGATCGCGCCGGCCTCGGCGGTTACGGCGGGCTGCCGCGCTTCGCGATCCGCACAGCCGTTCGCTACGAACGCGTCGTGCACGGTCATCGCCCTCATCTTGCGTGTCCAGATCAGCAAAGAGTCCGGCGCGTTCGACGTGCCGAGATAGCTGTGCCCGCCGCCTTTGACGACCAGGCGCAAGCGGTTCTCCCTGGCGAAGTTGACGGCGGCTACGATATCCGCGGTCGTGCGTGCGGCCACCGCATAGACACTCGGCCGAGACGTCCAGGCGTCCACCCAACCGAGGTTCTGCGTCAATCCCACTTCATCGCCGAGGTAGTAGGGATTCTTCGCGTGCCGGATAAACTCCGCGCAGACCGGGCCGTCAGGCGCTTTGACGCACTCCTCGAGGGGCGACCGCACCTTGATCAACTGTCCGCCGACCTGTTGATCCAGCCCCTTCCAACTCGCCGAATCTGGCCATGCCCGATCCGACGGGCGGACGCGCTGAAATGCCGTACCGCCCGAGGTGCTGACGGGCGGCCTCGACCGAGCGCACGATGAACCTATCACCGGCAGCACCGCTGCCGCGGCCGCCTGAATCAGGAGAGTCCGTCGGTCCACGGTTTTCTCGTCGTCGCGGCGCACAAGCGATTGATCGCTTATTCGAGAGATCCCAGCCGCAGCGTCCACGGCGCGATCCGGGCGATACGGAGCAGACCGTTTCCCGCCCATGGATCCTCCGCCAGACGTGAACGAACTTCGTCGGGAGAGGTGGCCCTTACGACAAGCAGCACGTCGGAGGTACCTTCCAGCGGACCGCCGAGGATCACGAGCCCCTCTTTCGCGAGGGCGTTCATGAACGACGCATGGAGGGCCCAGTCAGCCTGGCTCTCCAGAGGCAGGGAATCCTGCCAGGCCGGGCCACGCGTACGAATCACCACAAGAAGCTTCTGCATCGTTACCTCCGACCCTGCCGGTCTAACGGCCTGGCGGGCTCCTGAGATCCCTCGCTTCGTGCGAGGCCTCCGTGTGTCCGTCCAATGTCGTAGGTCGTCATGTGCGTCTCCATGCAGCCTACCGATAGCCTCGAGCGGCCGGCGTCCGATCGCTAGGTGGCTGGTCTCCCATCGCGAGGGCGAAAACGGTCCACCGCCTTCGCGCGGGCTTTCGACGCTTCTACTTCGCGATCGCGAGGCGGAGCGTTCGTAACGAGAGCATGGAGGAGGGCCCGTGCCGCCCGCGCTACCTCGTCCACCCCCCGGTTGAACGCGGCTTCGTTGGCTTTCGACGGCCTTGAGGAGCCGCTCAATTTTCGGACGAACTGTAGCGAAGATGCCCGTATCTCCTCGTCCGTGGCCGGTGGCTTGAAATTGTGGAGCGTCTTAATGCTTCGGCACATGCAAGATCCTCCTGGCTATCTTAGGACTCGCGGCGAGCGGCCGCGGCGAGCGAGGCTATTCGACGATATCCCTCTTGAGACTCTGGACAAAGGAGACCACCTCGCGCTGTTCGGCCTCCGGCACCCGGAACTTCGCCAAGGTCGCGGCTGCGTGACCGAGGAACACGCTCCAGTCGCTCTCGCTGATGCGCATCCCCCGATGGCAAAGTGCCATATCCCTGCCCCGGTAGTACACCGGTCCGCCCGCGCTCGCGCAGAGAAAGTCAATCAGGAGCTGCTTCTCTCGCGCGACACCATCATCCCCGCGATGCGCCCAGAAGCGGCCGAGCTGCGGATCGGTCTGAAGGCGAGGCAGCAGATCATTCGCCACCGCCGTGATCGCATCATAACCACCGAGGCGCTCGTAAAGGGTCTTCTCTTCACTGCTCATCGTGTGCTCCTCTGGTTGGAGGGACGCTGTCATGGCGTCTTCGGCACGACGCCGCGCACGGCCAAGGCTTTCGCACGCAACGAAAATGGTCCGGCCGGCCTGTCGGCTTGGAGCCGGTTCTGAAGCGCGCGCCGTAGTGTTTCTCGCTGCTCGGGTGGCAACCTGTCGACGTAGGCGCCTGACGGGCCAACGCCCTTCAGATGCGGCTGCCAGTAATCGTCAAAGGACGTGAAATCCATGCCAATTTCGAGCACCGTCTCTTCGACTTGCTGCAGGCCTGTCGCGTGCCACAAGGCGGCGAGCTGTCCCGCTTGATTTAGACGCTGAGGCCTCTCCGAACCCGCCTCGGCGTCCGGATCCAATCTGACAGCTTCCTCCCAGAAGACGGCGCTCATTTCCATGCCGTCACGGTCCCAGGTGCACGCGGCGACGGTTCCCCCCGGGCCGCGTCACCCGACGCATCTCCTGCGCCGCTTTTTCAGGTTGTGGGACAAACATGAGCACGAGGAGCGAAAGAGTGTGCCCGAACGAAGCTGCCGGATAGGGCAGGTCCAAGGCATTGCCACGGCGAACGTGATACGTGAATCGGCACAACGCGTACGGGCGTACTCGATGAATGGCTGGGCTGGATCTATGCCGACGATTTCAGATTGATGCGCCATGCCGGCCACAGTTCTGACCAGAGAACCCGTACCGCATCCCACGTCGAGCACTCTGCCCCCGTCGGTAATCCTGGCAAAGTTCGCGAACAGGGGAGCCAAGCGTACGCTCCACCGCCCCATCAACTCCTCGTAGGCGAGGGCATTTCCAAACAGGTCAGCCATGCGTCCCCCTTTGACCTCACTGGATGACGTGATCCCCTCAGGAGCATCTCGCTACTTGCACAGTCCCGCGGGCGTCCAATCTGATGACGGAAGCCTCCAAGGCTGCGAGCTCTCGTGGATGACCAAGGCAAGCGAGCGGCGTTGCTCCGTACCGGTAGCCGTCAGCGTATGCAGATGACCGGCTTGCATGATCGTCCCTTCGCCAGATCGCCCTACGATCTTTCCGTGAGGCATCTCGAAGCACACCTCCCCCGCCGTCGTGTACAGTGCCTCCGGTCCTGGATGGTAGTGGACCTCAGTTGTCATGCCGGGGCTAAAGATAGCTTCCATGTACTGGACCGTGTACTGCTCTCCCGGCTTCACCAGCAATGGACCGATCTCGGCCACGCGGACCCCACTCGACGGCCGCCAGCCCGCCGGCTCCAAGCTGGAGAGCCAGACCTTCCCGAGCGCCTCTATGACCGTCCCCCGGGGCCCCTTGCCCGCTTCCGCTTCGGCGCGAGTCGGATAGCTGTCGAGATGCCAGAAGATTGCCGGCTCCGAGAGTCGTCCCAGCGGCGCCTGCGCGACGATCCAGCATCCAACCTCCCGGGTTCGCTCCGCAACCGGTCTGCATTGCGCGGAGGCGGAACCGGCGGCCGCTAGGATGAGCAGGGTGACCACCATACTCGCTGCCACGGCAGCACCGGGCTGCCGCAGACACTCGTGAGTCTTCACCGAATCATTCCTCCCGTCAGTCCGCACGGCCACCAAACAACGACGGAAGCCGCCAGAGTAGAAGACCCAATCCGACAAAAGCGATACCGCTGCCAAGCGCGAGCAGTTTGAGCAGACGTCCTCGGGTTACGGCCCGCTCGCCGCGAATCACCCCAGTATCACGAATGACACGAAGTCCCGGCGGTGGAAATTCTCGCGCCCGGAGAACTCTTTCGCCGAGCGACCACACATAGGCCGCGAACACGACCAGGGGCGCTAGCAGGAGCGCAGCCAGAAGCAGAAGAGCCAACTTGACTTGCTGCGCCGATGCTCCTGGCTCGGCTAGCATCCAATCGCGCAACGGGATGTGATAGCGCTCGAAGCCCGCGATCAGCAGAGCTCCGACGCACGTGCCGACGAGGAGGAAGAGTATAGCGCGCCGTCGGACAGCGGGATCAGCTTTGCGGACATCGGTCATTCGCGCTATGACCTATCGCCCACGCTCAGAGGGCCGTTCACGGCGTCGGTTCCTGGCAGGGGTCCGCCTTCCAAGTGGAGGCTCGGCAGCCATCCTGCAACATCGATGATGCCGTTACCGCGACAGGCCCAGTTCCAATCGACGAGCACGACTCGATTGCCGACAAAGCAGAGATTGTCGCTTCGGACATCACCGTGCACCAAGCCGTCACCAGCCAACTCTGCGGAGGCTTCTGCCGCCATGAGGGCCTTGATGCAGTGACCCAGCCAGGCGGCCGAGCACAGGCACACCCGCAGGAATAGCTGGGGCTCGCGCTCCACCCGCGCAGGCTGGACCGCCGCTCTTCGAGACTGGACAGGCCCGTGGGCGCGCGTGTGGCGGCGACCTGGCGCAAGGTGTCGAGCACCTGGCTGATCCGGGCCATCGGCCAGGGTGCCTGCCACGCGGCCCCGGTCAGGTCCTCCAACACCAAGAACGGATCGGAGCCGTCGTCTGCCCACGCGCGCATGGCAGGAAGGAAGCTCGCTTGCACTTGCGAGTACACGCCATACTCGGTGCGGAGCCATTTGGCGGTGCGGGTGTCTGTAGCTCCTTTCACGAACACTGAGCTCCCATCGGCACACGTCACAATCAAGCGTGACGCGGTGGTGTATCCGCGAGTCACAGGCCGCCAGGCGAGGAGTCGTTGACCCAGACTGCGGGCAACTCGCTCCGCCAGGACCTCCTGCGGTACGGTCATGTGATGTACTTGACCTCGAGCGTCTAAAGGTTGCGGTGAGCGGCCACCGCGAACGGTTCAAGTCTCGGGTTAGCCAGCCCTTCGTGCACTGCGGAACCTCCAGAGGGTAACGCAGACAGCGCCAAGGAGCGCAGCGGCAACACACGCAAGGTGGAGCGGCACCACCCCGATCAACCCAAGGAAGGGATTGTGGTCGGACCAAGGCATGAAGGGACGTACGTCAGGATGCATGATGCCATCCAGAAACGGATGCGACAGGCCGCCGGCGAGACCACCCAAGAGTATCCCGAGAGATGAAACTTCACCTCGTGCAGTCGAAGTGGAACCCATGAGCGGCGCGACAAGCGATGGGAAGCTGATCCCGGCCGCGCGGACGATCACCAGGCACAAGATGGCCGCTACCAACCCGCCAGCGGTGGCACCGAGGAACGAGTGGAAGAAGCGATGCACTGGATATTCCTGGCGGACCAAGTAGTAGAGCGGCTCGCAGTCGATGAGCACCTGGGCAGCTACAAAGGCAGACCACGAGAACATCGGCGCGGCGACGCCCTTGAGAGCAAGGCCCGGTCCGAAGTGGAATGGTGTGAACGGCAAGTCGGTCCAGCTTCCCTTCTCTGGCTAAACGCCCGCGGTGAGCGGCGCGCGAAGCGCATCCGCTCGGGCGCGAGGTTATCCGTCACTATTGGGGTGGCGCGATCCTGCCCACAAGATTTCCCCCCTGTGGATTCCCAGGCGAGGGCTGAAGCACGACCGTTTCGGCTTGTTCCAAGAAGGACCGGGTCAGACGGCCAAAGGCCAAACCGTGAGTCACGAGCACAAGCGTACCCGGTCCGCGCCACGAGGACACCATCTCCTTCAGCTCCAAAACCCGGACCTCACTCGCACCCATATCAGGAAGGAGGGCCCACGAAGTCTCAACCGAGCCGACCGCCATCAACTGCCCCGTCTCCAGGCAGCGGCACACCGGCGAGGACACGATCCGGTCCACGCGCACGCCGTGCCTGCGAAATGCCTCCCCGAGCGCCCTCGCTTGCTCGCGCCCTATATCATCCAGGTTTCGTTGCGTCGTGCAGTCGTCAAATCTGAAGCCGGGAGGGTCGCCGCCGTAGCCGGGCGGCGCGTTGCCGTGGCGAATCACTGCTACGTGGCCGCCTTTGACCAGCGCCGCCCACGCTTCGTTGGACTCGTCGGCGGCGAGACCTGGCGTGATCATCAGCAAGATGGCAAGAACAGGCGGGGTCCACCGACCGACCCGGTGTGGAATCCGCACTGCAATCATGACATTCCCCTCCGGCCCGCGGATCGCCCGCACCTAGTCTGGGATCTTCCACGCCCCTGGTCCAGCCTGCTCCAACGCCTTCGCGTGCACCAGGCGACCCGCCAGCTACTTAGCGGTGAAGAAATAGTAGTCCGCCGTGTAGTTGATGCGAGCCGGCGTCCCGGCCGCGGCTTGCGAGCAACCGGTCTTGGGCGCCACGCCGCCCACGGTATTTACTCGCTGTATGCTCGTGACCTTGCTGAACGAGCCTTCCGAGCCGACGGACTTCGCGGCAAGCAGCAGCCAAGGGATGGCGTCGACCATTGGCGCGTCGGTCTGTTCCTTCACCGTACCCAAGATCTTGCTGCCATCGATCGATTCCCAATGTGGGCCGGCATAGTGTCGGCCGATCCTGCCTCCATGCGCGTCGAAAAGATCGGCTTCGGGAGCCACGAACGCCCATTCATATTCCCCGACTTGGTCCTTTCTGGCACGGCATTCGTAGATCTGCACGCCCTTTGCAGGAACGATCATCACCAAGGATTCGTTCGCGCCGGGGTTGAGTTTATCCGGTACCTTGACCATAGGCCTTGGTGGTTGCGGGCTTGCGCAGGCGGCAACGAGGAGCATCAGCAAGAAGGCCGTGACCTTGGATGTCTTAAGAATGGTGTCCTCTCCTTGGGCTGAGGCCCGATGCCTGACGTTACGTATCAGCCTCGGCGCGCCCTGTGCGCCGCCGGCTACATGCGTTTGTTCGGCGCCCGCTTGAAAGCCAGATCGAGATCCTCGAAGGTCCGGCGGATCGCCTCGTGCCACTGCGCCAGCGGCCCTGCGGAGAGCACGCGTTCTGCGAGCCGGTCATTCACTTCTTAGTGCGTCATTGCGAGCCCACGGGTCAGGAAGCCGCTGTTCCGTTCAGGGCGAACACTTAACGTCGCACGGGTTCGAGGTCGCGCGCGCGGTTCTTCTGATTCTCCCACGGGCCGCGTCGGGCCTCGGCTGGGATCGGCAGCATCTGCTTGTCCCAGTCCTCGTAGGCGCGCTTGAGTTGTTCGAACATCGCCGCATTCTTCAGCTTGAAGTTCGCGTTCTCCGTCTCGTCCTCGGCGAGGTTCGCGAGGTACTCGCGCGTGTCCCAGCGAACGTACTTCCAATCGCCCTTGCGCGCAGCCATCATGTCCTGCGTGCGCCAGAACACCGTGCGCTCGAACTCCGGCGTACGGGCGCGGAGGACAGGCATGAGATCGACGCCATCCGCCGGATAGGCGGGATCAGGCTTGGCGCTGGCGGCCGAGAGCAACGTCGGAAGCCAGTCCATGCTCATCGCCAGCTGGCTGACGACCTTGCCCGCGGGCAGCGTGCCTCGCCACACGACGATGGCCGGGACCCGAATGCCGCCTTCCCACAGGAAACCCTTCTCCCCGCGGAACGGCCAGTGATACGAGTAGCGCTCGCCGCCGTTGTCGCTCGTGAAGACGATGATGGTGTCGCCGGCCCGTCCGGCGGCGTCGAGGGCTTTCAGGACGCGCCCCACCGCCGCGTCCATGCTCTCGACCATCGCGCGAAAGACTCTCGGTGATCCACCCTCGTAGTGCGCCATCTCGCGGACGCTCGCGGCCTGCGCCTGGTCCTGCGGCCCCTCCCACGGCCAGTGGGGAGCGTTGAAGTGGAGGCTCAGGAAGAACGGCTTCGGATCTGCGCGCCTGATGACCTCGGTCGCGCGGTCGGCGAAGAGATCGGTCGCGTATCCGTCCCGCTCGACGCGCGCCTCTCCTTCGTAGAGAGCAGAATCGCCGACACACCGACAAACGGGCCCGACTTGTGGGTGAAGTACGTCATCCCACCCCCCATGAAGCCGAAGAATTCGTCATACCCGCTCTTCA
>Ga0137403_10003747_pt1 | contig 18161 bp, 16 predicted proteins | sample CZOMad2_1_16fung_FD_122057 | JGI IMG/M metagenome (GOLD analysis project Ga0137403, IMG submission 122057) | Vadose zone soil fungal communities from Angelo Coast Range Reserve, California, USA - CZOMad2_1_16fungal (Hybrid Assembly) | ecosystem: Environmental > Terrestrial > Soil > Vadose zone...
GCTTCGAGATGTGAGGGAGATAGCCCTTCTCAATCAGCGGATCGAGCACATTGAAGGAAGCACCGTCGAGCCCAATGACCAGGAGTTTATTGCTCATACACTTGGCTTAACCAAGGCATGAATATACGTTGTGCCGGTGCTTTGTTCAACCAAGCGATTGTAACGAGTAGCAGGCTGCAAAAAGGGCGTTGTATTTCGAGCTTCACGCCGTATAATCCCTCACGCCTTCCGACTAATCCAAAGTCGTGGCGCGATGCCACGATGATCCCAAACCAGGAAACCTGAATGAAAAATGGTACCGGCGAATCCCCTGAAGGAATCAGTGGCCAGATTCTCCACACAGTGCGTGGAGAATTCTATGACTCAATCGCGGAGGTCCTGCGTACCGCCCGTTCCAAGGCTTACCGCGCCGTCAACTTTGTGATGGTTGAAGCCTACTGGAATATCGGGCGGATGATCGTAGAAGAGGAGCAGCAGGGTAAGAATCGAGCGGAGTATGGTAGTTATTTACTCAGGCACTTATCAGCACGCCTCACCAGGGAATTCGGCAAGGGTCTTAATTATACGAATCTAAAGTATATTCGTCAGTTCTACCTGACCTACCCAATTGGTCACGCACTGCGTGACCAATCTTCTGCGGACGACGGCTCGGATCCCGAGACTCCGTTCGCAATTCGTGACACACTGCGTCACAAATCTTCTCAAGATCCCGATAGTGCGTCAGATAGGCCGGAGGCAATTCTGCACGCGCTGCGTGCAGAATTGACCTGGACGCATTACCGCCTTCTGATCCGCGTGGAGAAACCCGAAGCCCGGGAATGGTACATGAATGAAGCCGCCGACCAGAACTGGAGCACACGGGCGCTGGAACGTCAGATCAACTCGCTGTACTACGAGCGCTTGTTGATGAGTCGAGACAAAACGCCGGTTATCGAGGAGATGCGCGAGAAGACTGAGCCCCTCGCGCTGCTCGCCGAGGATTTCATCAAAGACCCCTACGTCCTGGAGTTTCTCGGAATGCCTGACGCACACCAATTCCGCGAGGCGGAACTCGAACAGGCAATCATCGGAAAGCTCCAGGCCTTTATGCTCGAACTGGGCAAGGGATTTGCGTTTGTCGCCCGTCAGAAGCGCATCAGCACCGAGACGAAGGATTTCTTCATTGACCTCGTCTTTTACAACTTCATTCTGTGGAACAATACAGCCTCGATGTCACTTATCTCGGTTGCTACCGCGTGAAGTCGCTTCGACGGCACACAGTTTCGCTACTCAGCGGCTGCGCGAATACACTCAAGGTAATCCCGCAGGCTCACGAGGGTTAAGCGAGCCGGAGGCGGAAATTACTTAGAGCAGTTGCTCGCCCCCGGCGACACCAGGTCACCAGAGACGTGTCGTACGTTGAAGCCGAAGGCAAGTTTGCAGATCTTGCAACATTTTGATCACGAAGTCGGCTTCTTCCTTCTGAAGTCGAATCCTGGCGATACCTGCCTGGTCGTCGGATTGTGGATCTCAAACCTCACCCACGTTCGATCCGGTACGCGTTTCGCCAGCTTCTTGTCGAAGCTCAAGACATGCTTGTACGTGCCGTTGCCTGTGAAATACCTGTCCTCGTATTGGATTTTCCTCAAGCCGATATCGCCGACCCATATCTCGGATTCGCCGGTCCGGAAATTCCTGCCGGCCAGCTCGAGACCTGGCTTGGCTCCTTCGGTGAAAATCGCATCGTTGATTATCGGCATCGGCCATATCTCGAAAGTCTTGTTCGACGCCGCGGTGGCGGAGTTGCCCGCGCCGTCGTAAACCGTAATCCGCACCTTCGCTTTGCTGGTGACCATCTCAGCCGGAACCTGCCAGTCGTAAGTTTGCGTCTCGCCGCTGCTCGGCGCCGTGTTCGAGACGATTTCCTGATAGGTGTTGCCGTTGTCGAGCGAGACTTCGATCACCCGGCGAAGCACGCCGACGTTGTCCGTCTCTCTCCACTTAACCTGACTGGTCATACCGCCGCCCAACGGATCAACAGTGTTGTGCGAGAGCAGCGAGACGGCCGGCGGAGTCGTGTCCGGCGGGCCGTTTACGATCTCGAAGGGCGACGCGCTCACGGATGAGACCGGCAGATTGACGCCGTCAAGAACCGTGACTCTGATTCGGGCTGTTGTAGTCGGCCACCCAGGAACTCGCCAGTCGAAGCTGCGAGCGTCCCCGTTCAGCGTCGCAATGGGACTGAACGAAACGCCGTCCGGTGAAAACTCGACTTTCTGACTCGTGAGACCTTTGTCGTCCGCCGCGCTCCATTGAATTCGAATCGTGTTGCCGACGGTGAAGTGCTCGCCGCCCACCGGTGACGTCAAGCTTACAGACGGTGGCGAGTCAACCGGGCCGCCGGAGCCTTGCGATTGAACATTGTAAACCACGAGAGCGAAGTCTTGATCGGTGAGGTCGTTGTTGCCTGGCACGCCGTCACCCGGTATGTTCGCAGCGACTATGCGAATGGTGAAATCGCCCGAGGCTCCCAGTGGCGCCCAGACTGATTCGAGATTGTTGAGGCGGTCAGGCGTGCCTCCCGCAATTGACACTGCGCCGGAAAAGTGGTTTCCGAGATAGGTCTGGCCGCCGAAGTCCACTTGCAAGTCGAGGTCGTTGACTAGAGGCGTAGCAGCCGCGCTTCCGGGCGCATCGGTCCACGCCAGCGTCACGCGGAACGGTTTCGATGGATCAGCAATTCGTCCTTGCACCGTGATGACCTGACCAGTGTTTGAGAGCATCTGGTCCTGATCGACCAGGATTCTGGAAACTCCGTCGAGCGCACGGCCGAGGTTCATTAGCCCCCAACCTTGACTGGCGCCCGGCAAAGTGTCCCCCGCCATCACTCCGGTCATGTACGACGACGAGTTTGTGAGATAAGCCTTGGTCATTGCTGGGCTGGGCGCGTGTCCTACGGACTGTTGGAAGAACTGGCGAACGAGCGCCGCGCCGCCTGCTACGGCCGGGGCGGAATGGCTGGTTCCGGAAGACCATGTATAGAGTGACTGGCCGAACGGATAATTCCCTGGGCCACAAACTCCCAGCGCATTGAAGCCGCGCGATTGGGACCTTGCTCCTTGAATGTGGGTCCCGGGTGCACAGATGTCGGGTCTGGTTCGGCCGTCGGTGGACGGTCCGCCCGACGAGAATGATATCAACGAGTTGATGTCATCTGCGCCGGTCGAGTCAATACCGCAACCATCGATGCCGGCTCTGAGGTTTTCGCTTGCCCCCACCAGAATCGTGTTCTTTGCGCTGCCCGGCGAAGTCAGGTTACCGCTCGGCCCCTTGTTGCCGGACGAGAAGACAATTGTCATCTCCTGATTGCCCTGGACGGCCGACTGAGCGTCCCTCACAAGCGAATCGTATGTTTGGCAATCAGTTGTGTAAGAGTTGTTGTACGTGCCCCAACTGTTGCTCGAGATGCGAGCGCCGTCGCTATACATCTTATCCAACAGCACCGAGAAAACCGGGTTAGTATATGCGGGCGCAAAAACCTGCGACACCCCAAGGCGAGCATAAGGATGAACGCCAAGTCCGAACTTGTATCCCTCAGTGTCAACGTCAGGAAAGCTCGATCCGACGTTGTAGCCGCCGACGATTGAAGCGTTGATGGTGCCGTGTCCGGCATAGTCCTGCGGCACCGCATCTTGATCGAAGGCGCCAACGTAGCGAGCGTATCCGACGCGCGACAGACCCGACGAATTCAAGAAGTCCCTGTGCAGCACCTGAGGATCAAGTGATCCCTGATCGATTCCCGTATCGGCCACGTCGACTATGAAGTCGGGACTCGAAGTGATTCCCTTGGACTGGAGCCAGGACAGATAACTGGAAGGCGTCTCGCTCCCGGTGAGCTTTCCCGCGAGGATGAGATCCTGCTTCTCGTCGTGCAACACCGGCTCGCTCCAGGATTCGATCCAGACGACATTGGTCATTCGCGCAATGTCTGCCAACTGTCGCGGTTGAACTTTGACCCGGATGTTGGTGTAGTTTAGAACAGTTGTTGGCGGATTGATTACTGAGGCCGATGAGCGAGCGACCAGATCCTGAATCTCACGAACCGTGTTACCGCTGGACACGAGTTGGATCGTCGAGGTGATCTCCTGGTCGGAGTTGAGCGAAATCTCAGGCGCGATTTTGTACGCGGGCTTAAAAGCCCCGGTCCATTGAACATGACTGGCGTCGTCGGACTTGAGGCTGTTGATCCGAGCCAGGCCGCTGGCATTGGCGCGAACCAGGTATGCGTTGTTCGGAATGTAGGAGACTATATCGGCATAGGACTGCAGCTCGGTGACCCACTGCTTCTTGATTGGCCCGACAAACTGCACAAGATAGAGTTGCTCGTCCGCGGAGTCCGATTCGCCCAGCGCGTTTGCCGAGACAGCTTCGCCCTCGGTTGTATCGAAGGCGCCGGCGCGCAGCAACAAAACGTTCAGGTCGTCGCGAACACTTGAGCCGGAAGCGGACTGAACGCCGACCAGATCGGCCGCCGCGCGAGGCGCGCTCATCAGGACGAAGGCGCCGTAGTCCTGCATGATCGAGCCGCCTTCGGCGAGGATCGCGTCGCGAAGCTCGAGCTCATTGGCTTGAACGATTACTTTGTGGCTTGATGAACTGCTGCGATACGAAGCATCGAAGACGGGGCGGTTAGTGCGCAGGGCTGATGAATCAGAATGCGCGCTGAACTTGCCCACGAACATCAATGCAAAGATAAAGAGTGCAATAGGCGTTATGCGATGGAATTGTCGAGACATTGTTCGCGTGCTCCAGGTTGCGCAGTGTCCGGTCTCGATTCGGGGTATTGGCTATGATCGGCGAGGAAAAGTACCAGCTATGTCCATGTCCGAATGTGCGAGCCATTTGTTGCGCGTTGCTTGAGATCAAGACCAAAAGGGGCAAAGCCAATGAGGGGCAAACTCGGGAGGACTGGGGGTGTCCCTAACTTGCCCCGATGGTAAGGGAGGGGGCAAGGAGAGTCAATAGTTTTTGCCCTGCGTGATTGCCCTGCGATGACTGAAGGCGCACGCGCCGATCTGTGAGAGATCGCGCCACCTTTCAAACCCGGCTGATGGGGTGTTACGGTTATTCGGCGACCGGTTGTTAGATTTGAGATGGTGCCCGAGACACCTAAAGACTGATGGCAAGCTCATTAGTAGACATTGCATCCTCGGTATCGTCGCTGGTGGAGAAGAGGCTCTTCGCCGAGTACGGCGCCGTATTCGCGACCACGGGAACACCTCCGCCCGCTATTATCTTTGATGACAGCGAGCACGTGGAAGCATTTCAATCTTCGCTGTCCCTGGGCCGGGCGGTGTTCGGCGATCACGAGATAGAGCTTCAGGCTGTTGCGCTCGGCGCGTTATCAGCCGCCGCGGTAGAGATGGCCGATCGAGGCGGCAGTATCACGGCGCGTGCGGCCGACGCGGGAGGCCGGTCTTACATGGACACTGTGAAGTTGTGGACGCGAAACGTAACGCGCGGACTCGAGCACTGGGAAGGCCTCGGGCGCATTACTCGCGAACGGGCGCACTCGATTCGCGAGTTGACCCCAGTCGAACAAGTAGCCGCCATTCTCTATCTTGAAGAAACCGACAAGCTCTTCTTCGGGACGTTCTTTGATAAGTCGATTCTCTATTCCGTCGCGGCCCCTGGAGCATCCCAGCACCTGTCGATGTTGGCGTTTGATGTGGCGGAATACGAGGATCGCGCAGTTGACTGGGTGTTTAGCCGGCACGGCTGGTACCGGACTGTGCCAAATGATCTCCCGCACTTCACGTACCTTGGTCACGACGCGGACTCATTGGCCGGACTTGGCCTCCAATGCGTCGAGCGTATCTATGGCGAACGCGTGTACGAATTTTGGACTCCGGACATCGACCGACTGCCGAACAGTGCTCATCGGCCGTAGTTCATTCCTGTCTCATCGTTGTGATATGAATGTGTCCTGTTAGACTAAGCTTAAAACAGGTTGAAGCTTGATCATGTGGGCCTCGAAGGCTGACTTACACGTCGTTTCTTGAGCAATAGCCTGGAATCGGGTTCAAAGGTGCGGAGATGATGGTTCGGCACTGCGGTCTGGCACGGGGGTTGTAGGTACCCAAAGCGAGTTCGGATATTAATCTCGAACACTCACAAGCGTCCACAGCTCGCACGCTCGCTTATTGAATACTTTTAACAAAAGATGCGTGGCGGCTAAAGACGGTTGTTATTGAAAAGAGGGAGTCTTCGGCTCCCTCTTTTCGTTTTACGCGGAACTCGTTTCGGCGAAGTGCCGATGAATCTCACCCCTTTCTCGTTGGGCTTCGCGGAGCAAACGGGTCAGCGCAGGATCTGCAGCTGCGCAACGAGGCGTCATCGCGATGTGGGTACGTAATCAGATCACGAGGGCGATTGAAGACGGTCCGGCAATTCCAGGGAAAGGGGATTGCGCAATGAAGCAAGGCGCCAACAGCCGGAGACCGGGCAAGATCCTGGTCGTCGAAGATAATGTAGATTCGCGGGATCTTCTCGCGAAGCTGTTAGGAATGAGCGGGTACGAAGTTTCGTCCGCGTCGGACGGTGAGAGCGGGTATGCGGCGGCACTAAAGGAGGTCCCGGATCTTATTATTACCGACATCAATATGCCAGGGATGGACGGGATCGCTTTGTTGAAGAAGGTCAGGCTCGAAAGCTTGCTCACCCAGACAGCGGTGCTGGTAGTCACCGCATTCGGCGGCGAAGCCGCGCGCGAAGCGGTCGAGGCAGGAGCGGATGCGGCTACCGCGAAGCCTTTCGACTTCAACCACTTTGTCGAGACGATTAGGAGCCTGGTCTTTATGCGACGAAAGCTTGTGAACGGCTGATCGCGCCTGGCCACCGTTCGGATTGGGATTTTGGTGACGTAACCGGGTCTCCACTGCTGGCGGAATGTGAAGAATCACTGCAGGGGCTTGATGCCAGCCTTTGCTTCTTGCACCTTCGACAGAATACTCAGAAGCAGCGCCGAAGGCTCTTTTTTACTCCCACGCGTTATTTCTCCGGCCTGGGTTGTCAGCGTTCCCTGCGGTGTTACGAGGGAGACGTAGAATCGGCTCTGGTTGCCGATCTTGGACACGTCGACGAACAGGGACCACTCATGCTGATCCATGAGCCGGGTAGTAATCGGCGAACCGGATCCAACTTTTTCGTCTGTGAGCGCGAACGCCTTTGCCGCCTCCAGGACGGCTTCGAATACGTCGAGTTGTTGAAGCGTGAAGGTGCCTGCAACTGTATTACCGCCGTCCCCCAGTAAGACGCTGAACATTCCCCTGGATCCTTCAACGGCCGCGATGTAGAAGCTGGGGCCAGTCGGCGGATTTAGTGCTTTACGCGGGTCTAGCTGTTGCTGCTCTATGACCTGGTTCTGCGGCTTCTTCGTTTTTTCCTGGGCGAGCACCGCGGTCGATACCCACAGTGTTAACAACCCGAGTGAAACAATCCTTATCATCAACTTCGTTTGCATCCGTCCTTCCTCGAATTCTGCTTTATCGAAACGCGCTGTGCGGCGGCTTGTTTAATTTCAAATCGTGGAGATCGGTTCTTCCTCGCGAGAGGGCTCCAGTGGGGCGCCGATGATGCGCGTTTCACCGTCAGCCCCGCTACCTGGACCCCCGCTTTCCCTTGCGCGACCGCCCCGCAGTAAATAGATGATCCCGCCTGGCAAGCTGGTTATGATCACTATGCCCAGCCATAAGAGGGACAGAGTTGCTGCCTGGTGCTTAGCCTGGTTCGCGTCGACTCCGACGGCGACGGACTGAAACAACAGTATGTAGGATGCCTCGCGCCAGCCGGCTCCGTTTACTGACAATGGAATCATTCCAATGAGACCTATCGCCGGGATGAACACCATATAGTCTATCCAGCCGTGCTGCGTGTGAAATCCAATAGCGCTGGCGGCAAGAATGTTGACGAACGCGCAGCCAAACTGCACACCCAAAGAGATGACCAGTGTAACCGCGGCCAGGCTCCACTCCCCTCGGTAGGAGTTGACCGACTCGAACAGGCGCTCGACTCTTTCGTCCGCCCTCTTCATTCGGAACACTCGCAGTAACCGGTGAAGCAGGTTGTAAGACGGGCGATAAAACAGCGCTAAGTTCGCCGCGATGAAGGCAACTCCGATAAGGGCAAACAGCGGAGCCAGCAGAACCCCGTTGTCCGGAGGAATACGCGTTCCGCCATAGGCCGCGACCAGCGTAGCCGCTACCAACAGCCCGCCCATCCCGACGTCGCGATCCAAAAACACTGTTGCAGTTGAAGCGCTCAGCCGGCCAGTTTCCTTGTGCAGGTAATAAACTTTGAATACGTCTCCGCCGATTGCGGAAGGAAGAAAGAAGTTGAAGTACATTCCGAGGTAGTACAGGGCCAGGATCTTAGGAAAGCCGGTCTCGATTCCCAGAGGTTTGAGTATAAGGTACCAGCGATAGGCGCTTAGTGTCTGCACAAGTAGATAAACGGCAACAGCCGCGACCAGGTATGAAACACTGACCTCTCTCAAGTTCGCCCAAAGATCGCTGATATGAACAACCCTGGTGAAGATATAGACCAGGATTCCGACGCTGAAGACGACTTTCAGAAGCAGTAAACCACTCTTCTTCATTGTATGACGTTTGTTCCGCCTTTGTTGGATATAAGCAACACTCGAGGAAGCTCAGCTCTATCAAGAATACCGTTCAACTTTACTTGAAAGATTGGATGACTGGCAAGCACTCGCGTTTGGACGGGCATCCGCGCTCTTAGCGCCTCGTATTCAGCCGCAGTTATCAAGCAAAAAACCTCTTTGCCGGAAATGAGGGCAGCCTCGATTTCGTCCTGATGATAGTACTCGAAGATCGGCCTGCGGAGATAAAAGACCATGCTCGGATAAGCTGTTCTGTAGTAACCCACGAGCGCATCGGGACCGGCCTCGGAGGCTATTATCTCACACATCGAGCGAACGGGCTTGAAGCGCTCAAAGTCCGGAAGCGCCAACAACACGAATACCCAATTGCAGACAGCCACAGTCAGGGCCGTGGCAAGGATGGCCGAGCGCGTTCTCTTAACAAGCACCGCGCCTGCAGCCGTCATAGCCCCAAGAATCGCGACGCACCCGATCAGGCTGGCACCGGCGATTTCATAAGGTTGCGTCCCCTTGCCGAAGAAATACACGATAATCGCCCCGGACGTTGCGACGGATGCCGCTAGAACAAGCGTAGTGAACCGCATGACACCTTGCTGCCGCGGCCGTTCGCTGCCCATGAACCGGGCGAGTAAGTGTCCTACTAGAGCAGCGGCTGCCGGATAGACCGGCAAAATGTACAGGTCTTCTTTGCTTTTGGAGAACGAAAAAAACACTACGATCAGGATGATCCATATTGCGAGCAGAGCGGAACCGTTTGGATCTGCGGCCGATCGACTCGTTCCGTGTTTCATCGACCAGAATCCCCTGGCCGCGAACCAGGCAAGGGGAATCAAGAATATCGACCACGGAAAGAAGTCGCCGACCAGGGCCGGAATATAAAAAAAGAAACCTCGGCTCGGCCCCCAGGTCGACTGCGTGTATCGAGACAAATTGTCTTGAAGGATGAAGGTCTCAATGTGAGTCCAGCCGTGCTGAAAGTAGACAGCGATATACCACGGCAAAACGATCGCCGTGACAATAACCAACCCGGTTGGCAGCATAATCTCGCGAAGCTTGTTGAGCCGGCGATAGACCGTCAGGTAGATAAAAACCGATGCTCCCGGTAACGCGACCGCCACCGGCCCTTTTGTGATGACACCGAGACCTATGAATGCGTACATCAAAACCAGATAAAGCCGGCGCCGCTCGGGCCTCCTTTCTGCGAGGGCGAACATCAACAGCGCCAAAGCCATGAACGCCGACAGGTAGACATCGATCATTATGCGCCGTGAGAACATCAGAAATCGCGGCGCCGCCGCCAATCCGATTGCCGCAAGCAGTCCCGCGTCCACCGAGAATAAAACCCGGCCTAATCCGTAGGCTGTCGCAACCATGATCATCGCTCCCAGCACGATGGGAAGCCGCTCGGCGGTCTCGGATACGCCGAACAGCTTGTAAAACGGGACGACTATCCAGTAGCTGAGAGGCGGCTTGTTAAGGCGAGCGCGATAGTTGAACGTGGGATTGACATAGTCGTGAGCCTCGATCATCTCGCGTGGGGTCTCTGCGTAGAACGATTCGTTCGAGTCCCAAAGTGAGGACGCCCCCAGGCGAACAAAATAAGGCGCTGTGGTAAGGGCCAGGGTGACTATCAACACCCACTGCGTGCGGGTTAGCGAGGTTTTCATTGGCGAGTGAAGGTAAGTATCACAGGGAAGGGCAAAGAGCAAAGAGCAAGCGGAAAAAGGAAAAGAGCAAACAGCTCCGAAGCCAAAAGAATGTGGCTCTTTTCGCTTCGCCCTTTGCCCTTTGCCGTTCTTACTGAATGTTGAGGCTCACAACGATCGGCTCCCTCGTTCGCACGACCTTGAGCGTGACCTTACCATGCTGAGTCGAGAGGAAAGCCTGGAGTTGAGCCACGCTCAGCAGCACTCGCTCCTGCGTGCCGATGATGACGTCGCCAGCCTTCAACCCTGCGCGCTCTGCCGGGCTGTCCTTTGCGACCTGCGATACAAATATGCCACCCCTCGCCTGAAGACTGGCCGCGAGCTGCGGTGTCAGCTCGCGCGCGGTGAATCCGGCCTGAAAGGTGATGTCCGAGCCAATTGGGCCACTTGGGCCACTTGTGAAGGCGGGGCCGTCGTATTCAGTTCGAGGGGTTCCCGGTCGTGGCGGCGGACCAGTATTCGCGGGTCCGAGCGCTCGCAAATCATCGTAAATCCGTCTTATTTCAATCTCCAGTTCTCGGATCGCTTCGCTGGTCTCTCGGGAGGGAGGGCTCTTTTGATAGGTGCGGAAACCACCCTTAAGTTCCTCCAGACGCGCTTCAAGTTGATCGCGCTCGGAAAGTTCAGGCTGTAGGACCTGGGCGAAGGGACTCATCACGTATGGCGGTTCGGTGCTCGGCCGCCCCCCCAACACAGCTTTGAGTTCTACAGGCTGATGATCTCTTATCGCGCGAAGCTTGATCGCCTGTCCGGCCGGCAATGATGAAAGCAAAGCTCTGAGGTCTGCAGTCCCCGCGACATCAAAATCGTCCACTCTGGTGATGATGTCACCGAGCATGATGCCGGCCTGAGCCGCGGCGCTTTCAGGCGTGACCTGTCGCACGATTACACCGGCCTTGATGTCCGGGTCTGAAAGCTGCGCAACGCTGTCGCCCTTTACACCGAGCCATCCGGCCGGCACATTGTCCTTTTTCTCGATCACGCGTTTCGCGACCCTGTCTCGAATGAACTCAATTGGATAAAGGTAAGCTCGCCCGAATCCCGCGTATTGCGCGATCCCCACAACCTGGTTGTCGAGAGTTACGACTACACTGCCGTCACTGCGAGCGAGCAAGCTGTCGGATCGCAGTGTTAAAGCGCCGCGCGCCCTGGAGTAGAGACTGTCGACCAGCACGTGGCCTTGCGAAACCACGATCGACGGCGCCAGATAGACCTTGTCGATGACCGATTTTGGGACGACGTCGCTGCTCAATATCTTCACCGCTGCTCCGTTCAACAGGCTGCCCGGGGCGGCGATCTTCGGCGCAGTGGCCTTGAGAAATGCTACGTCCAGCACCGCAAACCCGGTGGCGAAGTCAACCCCAATCAATTTCGCCGCCAGTGTTGTTCCATCGCTGGTCGTGACAGTTAGCTGGTGCTGCTTGTCCTGCGGATCCAGATTGGTGAGCCTGGTGACTACGTGGCCCTGGTCGTCTACGATGATGCCGGTTGTGATGTTGTAAATGTACGGTGGAGCCGTCCCCGCAACACCGACCCTGAGCTTCTGTTGTTCACGCATGACCTCGACCATCTTTTGAAGGTCGATTCTGTGAACGACCGATACTGCCCACGGTACACTCGAGTCACTCGCCATCGCTTGCGGAGGCTGCGGCGCCTGAGCCCGCGCTGCGGACGCGACCATCATAATAACCAGGATTGCTGCTGCGTTCTTACTCATGAAACTCGTTCCCTGCCAGGCCAATTCAAAAAGAAGTACCGACATTGCGCACGGTCCTTTGGCCGGCGCTCACATACAAAAGCGGTTGCGCGCCAACGCTCACCGTGGGCATCTGAATATCCATATCTCCGTTCCGTCCACGTACCAAAACGACTCCGCCATCCTCGGCAGTCAAGTAGCCGGTCGGCGCCGCTCTACCGACGAGGACATCGCCTCGCCTTACTCTCGGCGTGCCGGAGGAAACCGGATACTGGCGCCCGATGACGCCGGCGACTACTGGGGCGGGTGATAGGTTGGCCAGATTCGATGTCGAGGGCTTATCGTCATCCGGTATTGGCGTCAGTGCCGACGCGGGCGTCCTCGCTTGCGATCTGTTTGGTGGACTGACGTTATTGCCCGAAAACAACCCCGCGTACTGCGCCCCGAAGATCATAACAACCAGGCATGCCATTGCCGCACCGAGCCGAAGGTAGGCAGTCGGACCAAGCCGCCAAAACGAGCGTCGGGCCTTCACTTCCGCGAGCCGCGCATTCAACATGGCGTCGAAGTTGATCGGCGCGCTCACGCGGGTGCCCCCTGCTACGAGCTTTCTCAGCGCCGCCCGCTCGATTGCGAAGCGTTCGCAGTCATCGCATTGGCCGAGATGCTCGGTTACCTCGAACGAGAGTAAATCCGGCTTCTCGGCTTCGTCGATGCGTTCCTTAATGTATTTACAGCCGTTCATCTTTCACCTTTTCTTCAGATGTAGGCGCTCAGTTTCTCTTTCAAGAGATTGCGCGCCCGATTGATTCTGGACTTCACAGTTCCCTCGGATAAGTTCAGCGTCTGAGCTATCTGGTCATAGCTTAATCCTTCAACGTCTCGGAGGACGATTGCTGCCCGGTATTTCTGCGGCAACGAAGTGATCGCGCGTGCGACGGCACTGCGGCGTTCATTTGCAATCAGCGCTTCGTCCTGAAGCATGTTCAGATCGGGTGGATCAATCTCAATAGCCTCACCGTCGTCGTTAGTGAAAGGCGAGAACAGCGAGACAGTCTTCCGCCGCTTGCGCCTCCGAAGCTCGCTAATCGCCAGGTTCGTCGCAATCCGGTAGATGTAGGTCGAAAAGCTGTAGTTCGCCTGGTAGCGCGATGCGCTAGTGTATACGCGTATGAAGGTTTCCTGTGCCAACTCCACGGACCTGTCGTAATCGTCAAGCATCCGGTAGACGAAATTGGTTATCGGATTGCGGTACCGGCGCACTAATTCCTGAAACGCTACTTCGTCGCCATCGCGAATTGCGGCGAGCAGTTCGTGATCATTTGCTGCTTCTACTGACCGGCTGCCGCCTAGTTCAATCGCTTGCGCCTGGTGAGTGACTGCTGCCATTCGGCCCGTGTCTTCCTCTTGGGGTTTTATTACGGCTCCATAATTATACCCAGATTGATCACGTCTGAGTAAGCATAAAGTTCCGAAATGTTCGCATTAAGAACATTTGAAGGCATCCGGGCGGCCGAAAGCGTTGGTTGACAACCGAGGTGCCACCTATATAATGAATATCTTTTGCGCAACGCAGATTTCTTTGTGATTATGGTAGTAAGGTCAGGCCGCGCGGGAGTCCTGGCTCGATCCAGATTCGGGGATGAACATAGTTGTGGCTCAGATCAGCGAGGATGAGGGACTGAGTGTCCACCATCTTTATCCGGAGGGCGAGCCGGGTCTGGCAGTCGGAGAGGGTCACCTAATCGGGCCATGCGAGTTGAGTCTGCGGGCCACTCGCGCCGACGAAAAGGTCGAGCTAATTGGCAGTGTAAGAGTGGTCGTAGAGTTTGAGTGCGACCGCTGTCTGGCTGATTTGTCCGTTCGCGTCGAGGAATCGTTTGAACTGCTTTACGTGCCTCCGCTCGGAACCGGAGACGAACACGAACTGGGTGAGGACGATCTCTCGTTAGGCTTCTATCAGGATGGGGTCATTGACGTAGACGATCTCGCGCGGGAACAAATAGAGTTGGCTTTGCCGATGGCTCGATTGTGCACGGAAGAGTGTCGCGGCCTTTGCCCCGAGTGCGGCGCGAACCTGAACCTTGGCGACTGTGCTTGCAGCAAAGAGCAAGTTGATATTCGCTGGGCCGCGCTTAAGGAATTGAAATCCAAACTGAACTGATAACCAGGAGTACATAATGCCAAATCCGAAGCGGAAACATTCAAAGTCGCGCACCGGCAAACGCAGGGCGCACGATCATCTCACACCCGCCGCGGTGGGGAACTGTCCCCATTGCGGAGAGCCTCGCCCGCCGCATCGCGTGTGCCCAAAGTGTGGTTTCTACCGTGGACGCATCGCCATCGAGATGAAAGAAGAAGAGTAAGCGAATTGCGGATTTCCGATTGGCGATTGCCGATTGAAAAGACGCGCAGCAGAATCGGCAATCGGAAATCGACAATCGGCAATCCTAAGGGCTTATGCTTAAGATCGCTGTGGACGCAATGGGTGGCGATTATGCTCCCGCGAGCGAAGTCGAGGGCGCCATCGAGGCTGCGCGCGACCTTGGCGTCGGCGTCATTCTGGTTGGGAAATCTGATCTGATTCAAGCTGAACTCGACAAGCACCGCAGGAGCCGCGCTCTGGGCGGCACACCCCGCTCCTGGCGGAGCGCAAGCATCGAAATAGTCGACGCCCAGGAGGTCATCACGATGGATGACCCGGTAGCGGTAGCGGTGCGGCGTAAGAAGAACAGCTCCATCCGCGTGGCGGCCAAGCTCGTCCGTGACGGACAAGCTCAGGCCCTGGTGAGTGCGGGCAACACCGGCGCGGTGATGATGACCTCGAAGCTGGTCATCGGCGCCCTTCCGAAAGTAGATCGTCCCGCTCTTGCAGCGGTGCTTCCAACCCTCACCGGACACGGGACGGTCATACTGGATGTGGGCGCAAACGCAGAATGCAAGCCGGCGCACCTGTATGATTTTGCTGTGATGGGCTCGCTGTACTCAAACGTCGTGGTCGGCGTGACAAACCCGCGCGTGGGCTTGCTATCGATCGGCGAGGAAGAGATCAAAGGCAACGACCTTACCAAAGAAGCTTTCAAGCTGCTCAAGAATTCATCGCTAAACTTTGTTGGCAACGTCGAAGGCCGAGATATGTATACGGGTCAGGTGGACGTCGTCGTGTGCGACGGCTTCACTGGCAACGTCGCACTCAAAGTCAGTGAGGGTGTCTTCGAGTTCATAATGCTGCTCCTCAAACACGAGCTTAAGGCGTCTCTTCAAACCAAAGCCGGAGCGATGCTGACGAGGCCCGCGTTTCAGAAGTTCAAAGAGAGACTTGACTATGCCGAATACGGCGGTGCGCCGCTGCTGGGCATAAAGGGAGTTGCGGTCATATGTCACGGCCGGTCGAACGCCAAGGCTATCCGTAACGCGATTGCTGTTGCGCGCACCTATTGCCTTGGGGAGGTCAATGGCAGAATCGAAGCTCAGTTGGGCGCAGCGATAGTGGCGAGCCGCGACGGCCACAGATAGATAGTCCGTAGTCCGTAGTCCGTGGTCCGTAGCCAGTCGTTAGTTAGAATCTGGCTACGGGCTACGGACTACGGACTACGGACCACGGACTATGCGGACAGCGTTCATATTTCCAGGCCAGGGCTCGCAACAGGTCGGAATGGGCAAGGAGTTGGCAGACACGCTGCCAGTTGCCCGGCAGGTATTTGAGGAAGCGGATCGCGTACTCGGCATTAGATTGTCCAGTCTGTGCTTCGAGGGTCCGGATGAAGAGTTGAGGCTGACCGTAAACACCCAGCCCGCGATTCTGACCAGTTCGATCGCGGCGTTGAGAACTCTCGAAGCTAGTGGGGCCCGAGCAGATTTTGTAGCGGGCCATTCGCTCGGCGAATACACGGCGCTTGTGGCCGCGGGTTCTTTGAAGTTTGACGACGCGCTTGGAGCCGTGCGAAAGCGTGGGCTATATATGCAAGAAGCTGTGCCGTCGGGCGAGGGCGCAATGGCCGCCCTAATCGGCATAGACGTTGAAATGGTCCGTGCGATATGTGCTGAGGCTTCGAGTCGCGGCGTCTGTGCTCCGGCCAACGTCAACTCGCCAAACCAGACAGTCATCGCCGGGCATAGACCGGCAGTCGAACGCGCGGTTGAACTGGCGAAAACGAACGGGGCGAAGCGCGCGGTGATGCTTGCGGTGAGCGCACCGTTTCACTGCGAGCTGATGAAACCTGCCGCCGAGCGGCTCGCGGCGCTGTTCACCGGGACTGAATTCTCTGATTTGAAGGTTCCGCTGGTCACGAACGTCGATGCCGAACTGATAACCTGCGGCAACGAAGCTCGAGACGCATTGCTTCGGCAGGTCGCATCGCCAGTCCGCTGGAGCGAATCGATCCAGCAACTGCTCGATGAAGGCGTGACTCGGTTCATAGAGGTTGGGCCTGGCAAGGTCCTGTCGGGGCTGGTGAGGCAGATCAGCCGTCAGTGTCAAGTGCTGAATGTCGAGGATGTTCAGTCGCTCGAGGCTACGGTGGCTGCCCTGGAACTCTGAAGGAAAGGTGAATGGTGAGCTTGGGCATTCCCGATTCATCGTTCATAATCATCACTGATTCTGAAACTGCGTTGGCGATGTCCGACGAACTTCAGTTTGTCGCGGACTCGTTGATACGCCGCATCTGGGAAACCGCGACAAACTGAAGTTTGTCGGACATCATATAGGAGGGGCTACGAAATGGCTGAAGGTTCCGTTGAAGAGAGGGTGAAAACAATAATCGTCGACGAGCTCGGTGTGGACGAAGGAGAAGTGACTCCAAACGCGCGCTTCATCGATGACCTTGGCGCCGACTCGCTCGATACCGTTGAGCTGGTGATGAGGTTCGAGGAAGAGTTCAACATCGAGATCCCGGACGAAGACGCAGAGAAAATTCAGAGCGTGCGTGACGCGATCGATTACATAGAGAAGCATTCTAAGTAAGCCGTGCGCCGCCAGCTTTCTTACTCCTTGGAGGTAAGGATTGAACCGTCGTGTCGTAATTACAGGCATGGGCTTTATCTGTGGCTCAGGCAACACCAAGGAAGAAGTGTGGTCGAACCTGCTCGCTGGCCGCTCCGGGGTAGGATCCATCACGCGTTTCGATATCTCCGCTTTTCCGGTCCGCATCGCAAGCGAAGTGAAAAACTTCGATCCCTTGAAGTTCATTGAGAAAAAAGAAGTCAAGAAGATGGATACTTTTATCCACTACGCAGTCGCGGCATCTCAAGAGGCGATGGACGACTCGGGTCTGCGAGTGAACGGGGACGATGAGGCGACCCGAGTTGGGGTGTTCATCGGATCGGGGATCGGCGGGTTCGGCGTAATCGAGCGCGAGCACGAGAAGTTTCTCAAGGGCGGGCCGGGCAAGATATCACCATTCTTTATTCCCGCGGCCATCGTCAATCTTGCGGCAGGACAAGTTTCGATTCGCTTCGGGCTAAAGGGGCCGAACTCGGCAACGTGCACTGCGTGCTCGACCGGCGCTCACGCGGTTGGCGACAGCTTCAAGATCATTCAGCGAGGGGACGCCGACGCAATGCTGTGCGGAGGCGCCGAAGCCGCGATCACGCCGATGGGCGTCGGTGGATTCGCGGCGATGCGAGCACTGTCGACTCGCAACGAGGATCCCGAACACGCTAGCCGCCCTTTCGAAGCCGACCGTGATGGATTTGTCATCGGCGAAGGAGCGGGGGTCTTGGTCCTTGAAGAGCTTGAGAGAGCGCGCGCGCGCGGGGCAAAGATCTACGCCGAGCTGGCCGGCTACGGCATGTCGAGCGACGCATTTCACATCACCCAGCCGTCGGAGAACGGAGACGGGGCGGTCCGCGTAATGACCAATGCGATCAAAGACGCGGGCGTTCAGCCGCAGGATGTTCACTACATCAACGCTCACGGTACCTCGACGCACTACAATGACAAGCTCGAAACGATGGCGATCAAGAAAGTCTTTGGCGATTCGGCCTATGCAATTCCCGTTAGCTCTACGAAGTCGATGATGGGGCACCTGCTCGGGGCGGCCGGAGGGGTCGAGGCAGGAATCATCGCTCTGGCGCTTCACGATCAGATCGTGCCGCCGACTGC
>Ga0137403_10003748_pt1 | contig 18157 bp, 21 predicted proteins | sample CZOMad2_1_16fung_FD_122057 | JGI IMG/M metagenome (GOLD analysis project Ga0137403, IMG submission 122057) | Vadose zone soil fungal communities from Angelo Coast Range Reserve, California, USA - CZOMad2_1_16fungal (Hybrid Assembly) | ecosystem: Environmental > Terrestrial > Soil > Vadose zone...
AGTACTGCACGCCGAAGTTCAGATCGTCGGTGAGCGTAATTTCAGCAACCGTTGCCTCGATCGCGACCTGCAGGCGCGGCCGGTCGACATCGCGCAGTGCGCGCTCGATGACGCGGTAGTCCTCCTGGTTGGAATAGACCACGATCGCGTTGTTGATCGTGTCGGCCGTGATCCGCACGTTTTGGAAGATGCCGCGCGGAGGGCCGCCTGCACCCGTTGCGCCGCCGGACTCTTCTTCGTCCTTACGGTCTCCAAAGGCATCAAACGCCGCCGAGATCTGAGTGCTGTTGCCGCGATTTGATGCGGTCTGGGCGCCGCCCGATTTGCCCGCTGTGGTGGTCTTGCCCTGGTCGAGCGAATCCAGCCGCGACTTGGCGGCTTCCGTGCCAGGCGCAAGCTGATTGGTCGGCATGTCGCCGGTTGCGCCAGCGCGCGATCCGGAAAAGATATCGTTGAGAATTTTGGCGACCTTGGTGGCGCTGCCGTTCTTGAGACGGTAGGTGCGCAAGGTCGTGCCGGTCGTGTCGGAGCGGTCGAGCCGCTGCACCCACTGCGTCATCTCGGTAAGGAGCTTGGGATTGCGGGTCACCGCCATCACGGCGTTCATGCGCGAGATCGGCTGGAAGCGCACCACGCCTTGGCCGACACCGCCGTCGCTGCTCTCGAAGATGCGCTCGAGCTCGCCGATCATCGTCTCCGGCGAGGTCGACTTGAGCGGATAGACGGCGACCGATTGGTTGCGCAGCCATTCCACGTCGAAGGTGGAAATGAGATCGAGCGCCGACTGGCGTTCGGCGGTGGTGCCCTGGATCAGGACCAGGTTGCGTGACGGGATGACGCGCATCGCGCCGGGGCGCGATAGAAAGCCCTCCGCCGTCTTGGCGACCGTGCTCGCCGAGACATAGCGCAACGGCACGATGGAGACGCCGAAGCCCGGTTGCCCGGCGCCCACGCTGACCGCGGCGTTGCCGCCGGCCTCCGCGAGCGGGACGATCTTGACCAGGTTTCCTTCGCGCACGATCGCGGCATTCGACATCCGCAAGACGCTTTCGAAGGCCGACAGTACGTCCTTGCGCGGAATCGCGCCGGCGGACGCGAGCGTCACGTTGCCTTGCACGCGCGGGTCGACCAGGACATTGAGCTTGAGCACGTCGCCGAGCAGCGTCTTGGCAACGGTCTTGATCTCCGCGCCCTCGAAATTCATTTCGACGCCTTGGCCGACGAGCACAGCGCCCGGCTGTGCGGAGGCGACGCGCGTATATGCATTCTGATCCTGTTGCGGCTCGGGATCGTTCTCAGCGCCCGGGAAGAGGAGCGGCTGTGACGGATCGCGCGTCGTCGTATCTTCAACTGTGCTTGGAAAGCGCGGACTGAGATCGAGGCCGCGGACCTGATCACCGACACCGGGCGAGTGCGCCGTGGAGAGATCCGACTTGGTCGCGTCCATCATGGCGCATCCAAGCAGCGCACAGAACATCGTACCCGTTACGCAGGTCTGCACGACATTCAGCGCCAATCGCCCCTGCGCGCTCTTCACTCGAGTACCCCCTGCCGTTATCTCGTGTTGCAGCGTCGTCGGTGTTCTGTTCGATGATCTCCGTTGGCCTGGTCAATGCAGAGCACGCGATTCGTCATCGTGCTACCTGCGAATAAGCCGCATTATCTCATCGACGGTGGACATTGTGCGGCGATGCGAAGATGCTTTGCGGCTAAGCAAGGACCATTTTGGACGCTGTGGAAAACTTGGCACTGTATTGGAAGCGAAAGAGAGAATGTTCTGCGATCAACCACGCACATGCTACCGCGTGAACGATTTGCGGTGGCTCACTACTGTCGCCGCCGGCGACGCGGTGCGTTTGACTGAGTCTCACTTGCTGGCGGAGCGCCCGCTTGCGGCGTGCTCGGCGATTGATTGGTAACAGGGCCTGCTTGAGTCTCTGCTTGCTCGGCGTCGCGCGGTGTCTGCAGACCGCTGTCGTTGCTGAACAGCGTGAACGTCGCGAAGCGACCGTCGAGAGAGAGAACAAGACGGCGTCCTTCGATCTGGGCCACCTTCCATCCGCCGATGTCGTCGCCGATCTGGACGCGATCGACTTTCTCGGCGCCCGAGCGAACAATGGCGCGCGCGCCTTCGTCATCCACCACGATTCCAAACAATTGCAGATTGGGCGGTTGCGGCACGACCGCGACCGCTGCCGCCTCGGGTGGCGGGGGCGGCGGTGGTGGTATTGGACGGCGGGTCGGTGAGAACAACGGCCGCTCGCGCGTCGCCGACAATCGATCGAGCGGCTGCGCTTCCAAGGGATTGGCCAGTGTACCAGTCGGTTGCTCGGACGTCTGTGCGAACGCGCAAAGCGCGCCGCTGATCATGCACGAAAGCAGCACGATTGCGCTGACTGCGGAGCGGCGATTTCTCATGAGCTGCCCCGCCGCCAGAAGGCGCGCACGCTGAGCGTCGTGCGCAACAAGGGGTCTTCGGGTGGCCGTCCGCCGGCTGCGCCTGCTGGCTGGATCGCCAGCGCTTCGACAAAGACATAGGGCGTGCCGCTCTCGAGCCGATAGAGGATCGCTTGCAGCGCCACCAGGCCGACCTCGAAGGTGGCCTGCAGCCGGATGGTGTCGGGCGTGTCCTCGCGCTTCGTCGGCTCGAGACCGGAGGAGATGATGGCGGCCTGCTGGGCGCCCGCCGTCTGCGTCAGATAGGCCTGCAACTGGGCGCCAGCGAGGCCCTGGGTGGACGCATCGAGGAAGGCGCTCGCGGGCGCCGTGATGATGGTGCGGCCTGGCCCGTCAGCGCGCGCTCTCGCTTCCAGACGTGCCACTGTCTCGCGGCGCTCGCCGAGCTGCTGCGCGACTTCCGCGCGCGCCTGCATCGCGTGCTGGACCAGGCAGGCGCAGACCACAAGGATGAGCGCGAGCACGCCCAGCGAAAGCGTCTGTTCGCGATCGAGCGTCATTTTGAGTGTCATTGGGTTGAGAGTCATGGGGCGGCCTCATCCGCGATCTTGATGTGCGGCTCGATGCGTGCCTCGATGTGGAACCGGAACTGCCGTCCATCCGGGCCGCGCGTCGTCGGCGCAAAGAAGTGAACGTTGCTCAGGTGGCCGGCTTGCTCGAGCGGAGCGAGCAGGGCCGGCGCATCGTCGGCGTTGCCGATGATGCGCAAGGTGGTGCCGTCGAGCTTGATCTCGGCAAGATGCGCAGTGTCAGGAAGCGCGCGCGAGAGCGCCTCCAGCACGATCACGCTCGAGGCTGCCGTCTCCTTCGACAGCCAGGCGCGTTGCGGTGCAGGAAGTGATGCCATGGAGGCGGGCGTGCGGCCGGCCTGCAGCTGGCGCTGCAGCGTCTTGGCACGTGCGGCAAGCTCCTCGTTCTCGCGGCGGATCGAGGACGCCATGGTCAGGGTGAAGATGCTCAGAATGACGGCCCACGCGACCGAGGCCGCGATGCCGGCGCCGATCAGCCGGGTCGCGGTCGTGAGATCTTCTTGTGGCGCGTCCGTCATCCGTGACCACAGCGTGATGGGCTCGCTTGCCTTCGGCGTTGCGTCTGGGTCCGGGCGGCGTGCGACGATACGATCGACCTGAAGGCCGGCCGCGGTCAGCGTGGCGCGTGCGCCGTCGATGGTGGCGCGCGAGGTCATCAGCACCTGGATATCGAGCGAGGCACTGTCCCCTTCGTTCACAAAGAACCCATGCATCACGTCGCCGGCAGGCCACGGCGACAGCCGCTCGATCTGATTGCGCACGATCCCGGCCAGGTACTCGCGCGCCTGCGCCGGCACGTTGAGATGGCGGGTGACGATCTTGTCGGCGGACAGCGCCAGGATCACAAAGCGGCCACGGGCAGAGCGCGCGACACGTTTCGCCGTGGCGGTGGACAAGACCTTCGGCTTGCGCTCGACGTTGCGGCTGGCTCCATCCGGGCCCGACTGGCGCACGACCAGCGCGCCGTTGTCCTCGCTGATCATCAGCGTGCGCTGCGAGCGCCGATGCTCGCGCCAGGCAAGCACCAGCTTGGCGAGGACTTCGATCCACCGCTTCAGCACCCCTATGATGGCATCGGCCTGCATTCGATCGGACATCCGTTTGGCCTTGCGTTGACGCTTCTAACGCAGCGCGGCGGTGCGCACAGGGGTGAACATCAGAACACGATAGGGCTCGCTGTCCTGCGGCAGGACCGCGATCACGGCGCGCGCGCCCGCGATGTTGTTGTTTCGGCTTTCCGTCAGCGTTGCCCGCAGCTCCACCGCTGCGATGCGTTGCGGCTTGGCCGAAACATAGTTCTGTGCGGGCCCGAGCATCTGGGCGAGCCGGTTGGCGTCGGGTGGAGCCACCCGGCGCTCGGCCAGGAAAGCCTCAAGGCGATTTGCATCGACGCCGGGCAGCGCCGCGATGACGCCGCGCGGCGCCGTCAGTGGATTCACGGTTTCGCTGCCATAGATGGTGGTGAGCGGGGCAATCGCGGCGAGCCATTGCGCGCGCATGCCGGCGATCTGCCCGATGTTGGACAGCGCCTGCTCATGCGTTGTCGCGAGCACAGGCGGGCGGCGCGCCGCGGGGCCTGAGCGGGGCGCGTTGCCACGCTGCTCGATGATGGCCTTGGCCACGCTATCCGCCGTGGCGGGCGGCGCGCCAGCCGACCGCAGCATGGCGGCAAGGACCTCCGCCGGCGCCTTGGCAATATCGATGCGGCCGCCTTCGTCGCTCAGCCGCACATTCACCGTGCCAGTCGAGAGCGCAACCGTGCGTTCGAGATCGCGCAACGGCGTTGTCTTTCCCAGATCAAGAATGATGCTGGCCGCGACCTCGAGGCCGGCGGTGATGAGCGCGTCGCGCTCGACACGATTGCGATCGACGCTCATCACGCCAGCGAAGCCGCGGAAGGTGACCGACGCCGCCATGGCGAGCGCCGCCAACAGCGAGATCGACCACAGCACGGTTATCAGCACGGCGCCACGGCGCGGATCGGCGTGCGTTGTCGGATCGGTCGTCATCGCGCTGGCCTCTCGACATCGGCGACGCCGGCCGGCGCGGCGGTGAAGCACGACACCGATGCGTCGGAGCGGCCACAGCTGGCGGGCGCGTCGGCACGGATCACGAAATCGGCTTCGCCGAGCAGATCGCGGCCGTTCGCGTCGCGCACCCTCAGGCGCACGAAGCGCGGCAGCATCGCTTCTCCGATCCAGCTCGCGTACCAGGTCAGCGCGCGCTCGGGCGTCAGGCGGCCAAACAAAAAGGAGATGCTCCACTTGCCTTCGATCAGCACGACCGGATTGTCGGGCGTGACGTCTTCGAAGCGACTGGTCGGGCCGGGCCAGGATGCGCGCCGCCGCACCAGCCGCATGACGCTTTCCTCCTGCTCGACCGTCAGCATCACGACCTCGTCACCGGGCGGCGCACCCGTGACGGGTGCAGCCGCGACAAACACGATCTTGCCTGGCGTTTGTCCGCCCCCCGGCTCGCCGACGAACGCGAGCGCAGGGCCCGCCTCGGTGCGGCGTGCGACCGCGCGGGCCGAGGCAAAGTCGGCGGACAGCCGATCGATGGCGAGGACGAAGCGCTCCGCCACGTCGACGGTTCTGGTGCCGCGATCGAAGTTGAGCACGACATTGTGGATGAGCGCGGCGCAGGCCGTGATGATCACCGCGCCGATCGCAAAGGCGGCGAGCACCTCCACCAGGGTGAAGCCATCTCGTGCCGCCAGATGGCGAGCAGTCATGTTGCGAGCGGTGATGTGTGATGGGCGCATCGTCATCACTTTGCTTGTCCGAGCCGTACCGTCTCGGCGCTGATCATCTGTTCGCGCCCCCAGGCAACGCTGGCGACCACGCGATAGGCCGACCAGACCGGGCGATCCGATCCGGCGGCTGTCGCGGGGAGGGGGACGGTGACCACCCGCCAGCGCAGGCCGTCGAGCGCGCCCTCGCGCGTTGACTGCGCCAGGTTGCCGCGATCAAACGGCGCATCGAGCAGCGTGCGCAGCAGCACATGCGCCGCGACGCGGCCATCGGCATTGGCCACGATGCGACGCGACTGGAACAGATGCGGCGTCAGCGCCGCCGCAAAGGCAAGCACCAGCGCGAGCGCGACCAGCGCCTCGATCAGGGTGAAGCCGCCCGATCGCTGCCGGTGCGCCTCAGCGCGCCTCGATCGAGACGCCGCCGGTATACCAATTGACCCGAATCTCATATCCGGCCTTCTCACGTGAGAGCCTGAGCACTGCGCCCGACGACGCGCCGTCGGGATGGAAGCGCACGACCGTCGCCCGATCCATCGACGGAATGGTCGTTCCGAGCAGATCGACGACGACGTCGGGCGGAAGCGCGACAGCGCTGCCGCCGTCGCCGATCAGGATGCGACGCTCGCCATCGATCGCCACTTGGCGCTCGCGCCCGGTCAGAATGGCGCCTAGCCGCTCGCGCCGAAGCAACGCCACGGCTTCGAGCGTCACTGCTTTCAGTCGCGCCCGCCCGGTGCCCGGCATCATGGTGATCGCGAGCGAAGCCATCAGCGCGATGATGAGCATCACCGCCACGGTTTCGATCAGCGTGAAGCCCGCCTTGCGGTCACTGCTCCACATTTGAGATGTCGGCGGCCGTGCCAGCGCCGCCTTCGCGGCCGTCGGAGCCGAAGGATGAGATCTCATAAGGAGGCGTCCGCTCTGCTGAAGAACGATACTGATAGCCGTTGCCCCACGGATCATTCGGTACGCGGCCGCCTTTGAGATAGGGGCCATTCCAGACCGGGACGTTGGAGGGGCGCTGCGTCAGCGCGTCGAGCCCCTCGGAGCTCGTGGGATAGCGCCCGGCGTCGAGATAGAACAAATCAAGCGCCGAGCCGAAGCTCTCGATCTGCAATTTCGCAGTCTTGACTTTCGAGTCGCCGAGATAGCTCAGCACGCGCGGTCCGACCAGGCCGAGCAGCAGGCTGATGATGGTGAGCACCACCAGGATCTCGATCAGGGTATAGCCGGGACTCGCCGCCGAAGCGAGGGAGCGCAATCGATGCGGCGAAAGCCTGTTCGCGAGTGCAGTCATAGCGCGGCCTCCGTGATGCTGAGCAGCGCGCTCATGATCGATATGATCAAGGCGCCGATGACGAAGCTGACAACGATGATGGTAGCGGGCCCGATCGCGCCCATGAGGCGGTCAAGCCCGAGACCGAGCCTGTGCTCGTAGAATTGCGCCGCATGGCGGGCGATCGACGGCAGGTCGCCAGTCTCGTCGCCGACCTTGAGCATGCGCACGGCGAGCGGCGGCAGGAGATCGGTCTCGGCCAGCGCGTCGCCGAAGCGACGCCCGTTGCGGACCTGCTCGAACAGGCGATCGATCGCCGCCACATACCGGGGTCCGGTGACGACGTCGCGCAGGATTTTCAGCGTTGCCGGCAACGCAACACCGTTTTCGGTGAGAAGGCCGAGCGTCCCGATGATGCGGGCGGTGCGCCGATCACGCACGGTTCCAGCGATTCCCGGCAGCGATGACACCGCGGCGAAGACCCTCGCTCGCCATTCGCGCTTGTTGGCGACCATGAGGACGCCGAGTACGGCGAGAATGCTCGCGCCCAGCACCAGATCGAGATTGCCGCGCAGCCACGATGATGTGGCGAGCACGAACGCCGCTCCGGCGTTGAGCTTGCCGCCCAGGTCCTTGAACACCGGCTCGAACTGCGGAACCACATAGATGAGAAAGAAGGCGAGCACCGCGACCGCGGTGCCAACCAGAAAGAGCGGATAGCGCACCGCCGAATTGATCCGGTCGGCGAGCAGCTCCCGGCGGGTGCGGTCCTCAACGATCGCGCGCAGCACCGGCTCGAGCCGTCCGGAGGCTTCGCCGGCGCGCACCATGGCCACATAGATCGGCTCGATGACGGCTGACTGCCGCTCCAGCGCCTCGGCAAAGCTGTCGCCCGCCGAGATCGCGGCGCGGATGGCGCCCGCGAATGCCGACAGCGCCTTGCTGGTGTCGGCGCCGAGCGTCTGCAGCGCGGCCTCGAGCGGCAGCCCGGCACCAATGAGCAGTGCGAGCTGGCGCAGGAAGATGGTGACATCGCGCGACCGTGGCAGCCTGCGGCCGATGCTTCGGCGGCCGAGCACGCTCGGCTTCACAACCTCGGTGTCGATCGGCAGATGTCCGAGATATTCGATACGCCGCAACACCTCGTCGTCGGAAGGGGCCTCCACCTCTCCAACCACGATCTCTCCGCCCTGCGCCAGCGCGCGATAGCGGTATTGCGGCATCCCACCCCCTTACAAGCTTGCCGTAACGCGAAACACCTCATCGATCGTGGTCAGGCCGGCGCGGCATTTGGCGACGCCATCGTCGGCCATCGTGGTCATGCCTTCGGCGAGCGCGACCTTCTCAAGCTCGACGGCGTCGGTCTTGGGCCCGATCGCCTGACGCAGCCGCGGCGTCACCTCGATCACTTCAAAGACGCCACGGCGTCCATGAAAGCCGGTGAAGCTGCACCACTCGCAGCCAGCGGCATTGTGGATGGTATCTCCTGCCTTGAAGCCGAGCGTCGCGTAGCGTTGATCGCTCACGAGATCACTACCGGAGAGCCGGTGCGGCTTCTTGCAGTGCTCGCAGAGCATGCGGACGAGCCGTTGTCCGACGATGGCGCGGACGCATGACGCGAGCAAAAAGCTTTCGACTTCCAGGTCGATGAGCCGTGGGATCGCACCGGCTGCGGTATTGGTGTGGAGCGTCGTGAGAACAAGATGCCCCGTCAGCGCCGCGTGCACACCGATATGCGCCGTTTCCGGATCGCGCATCTCGCCCACCATGATCACATCCGGATCCTGTCGCAAGAATGAACGCAGTGCCGTGGCGAAAGTCAGACCGATCGCGGGATGAACCTGTGTCTGGTTGATGCCCTTAATGTGATACTCGATCGGGTCCTCGATGGTGAGAATCTTCCGCGCCGGCTCGTTGATGACCGCAAGTGAAGCGGCGAGCGTGGTGGTCTTGCCGGAGCCGGTGGGGCCGGTGACGATGATCATGCCGAACGGTGCTTGCAGCGCATTGCGCAGAATGGCGTCGTCACGCGGCGCAAGCCCGACCTGATCAAGCGTGACGAAACCCGACCCCTTCCTGAGCAGGCGGATGACTGCGCTCTCGCCATGCATCGTCGGCATGGTGGCGATGCGCAGATCGACTTCGGCCCCGCCGATGACAATGCGCGCACGGCCATCCTGGGGCAGCCGCCGCTCGGTGATGTTCAGCCCGGCCATGATCTTGAGGCGCGAGAGCAGGCCTTTTGCCATGCTCATAGGTGGCGCCGACACCGGCTTGAGCAGGCCGTCGATGCGCACCCGCACCTGCAACACATTATCCAACGGCTCGATGTGCAGGTCGGTGCCGCGCTGCTCGACCGCGAGCCTGAGCAACTCGTCGAGTGCGCGTACGACGGGCGCGCCGCGCGCGAGATCGCGCAGATCATCGAGATTGTCGTCAATCGCGGCGGTGGTCGCTTCGGTTGCCGTTGGCTCCTTCGTTGCAGCTGTTTCGAGCGTGGTGGCAAGCGCAGCGTCGATATCATCGGCCGTGGCGACCGCGATCGTGACATCCCGCTGCAGCGCGATCTCGGCGGCGCGGATTGTCTCGTCTTCGATCGGGCGCGCGATGGCAAGCGTCAGCGCGCCGGAGCGATCCTCATAAGGAAAAAGCCTCTCCTCCTTGAGAAAACGCGGCGACAGCCGCTCGCCCGCGAAGTGGCCGCCAACCAGGTCTGCGCGCTGGACGCGCCCGCAGCGATAGAATGTCGCCAGCTCATCCGCGAAGGAGGTGTGGGTGAGCTTGGTCATGCCGAGCCAGTCGATGTCGCCGAGCGAATCGCGCCGTCGCGCCGCCATGGCGGCGTCGAGCTCCTGCGCGTTGCGCAACGCGCCCTTGCGGACGAGATAGCTGATGAAGTCGCTTTGCGGCATGTCCGATCCCACGATCGTGACGTCGGCCTAGGACTCGTTCATGGCAACAAAGCGGATTCGCGCTTTATTCCAACGCCGCTGTGATCGAGTTGCGGTGCTCATGTAGCGCGAGCGGTGCTCATGTAGCGCCACATGAACAGAAATCCGACGCCAGGTATTCACCGGCCGCGTGCCGGTGCCGACGACGGCATGGTATTATTAGCTGGGTTGGCCCGGCTCTCGGGGGACAATCTAACAATCAAGAGCAGCTGAAGCGAAAAGACCGGAAAGTGCGAGATCGATGACGATTTGAACTCTCTGAATCAGGACTTCTCGCAAGGCGCGGCGATGCTGCAGGATGTTCTTCTCTTTGTCAGTGCACGGACGGATCTGTGGGGTCTGTCGGCCAATTATTCGTAACGGTCGGATCGGATTGTGTGAGCTCGTGAACCGCAATGCGGAGACAGCGAACGACCAGAGTGGGTACGCGCAGGCGCTGGGCTTCCTCTGTCGCGTAGTTGAGCATGTGTTCCAGTGCAGTGACGTCAGATTGGTCAGTCATAGGATCCCCTGAAATTGCACATACTTCACCTCGTCACCGGTCCTATCGAGGTGACCGGCAATGCGGGACAAGCTGCCTGCTCCGGTAGACGCCGGACGGCGGTATGGCCCTCTAGGCTGCGGGTATTCATCGGCGACGCCGCCGCCGCTCAAGGCCGAGGCTGATATGTATCTATTCCGCGCTCGGCCCATCGCCTATGTGGCAGCGACGATGTCTCGGCACGCACCACACAGGCGCTCAGCTGCGCATTGGTGGCGGCATTCCCACGGACACGAAATCCAACGCTCGCTTGGATAGTCCAATTCGCGATATGTTATGAGCGGTGGTTATATTGATGAAAGTGCCGCGTCAAGAAATTCGCGGTATGCCAATGTAATTTTCAAGGCTTTTGCGCGCGTGGGAACTTTCAGCCATGCCACCCGTGGACCATGCGTACGGTGCCGATTCTACGGCCATTTTGTTTGGTCCAGGGTGGGCAGCGAGGTGCTGCCCGGCGTGTTTCTCATCCGGGCGTCATGCGAAAGTCTTAAGGGCGCCATGCGCTCTGTTCGGGGCGCCGCCCTCCGGCTCAGCGCTTGATGACAATCATTCGCAGCGCCACGTTGCTGAAGGTGGCAGGATCGCGTGCCCAATGCTCCAGCTCATCGCGGACGCGGTCGAAGTCGAATCTGAACATGTTGGAACGCTCGCAAAGATCGATCCAGAGCTGATAAACAGCCAGCAGCTTGCTGCCGCCAAATGGGCCGATCTGCGGATTGGCGATGCTCTCCTGATGCTCGACCGACCAGAGTGAGTCAGTCTCCCGCACGAGCTTCTCGGCGTCGGTCAACAGGCGGGGCTTGATCGCGCCCTGCTCGCCACTGACTCGCGCAAATGTGCGCAACATGTCCGTCAACGCCGGAAGATCGGGATGATGGCCGCTTGCTGCCAGGTCCGACTCGATGATCAGAAGCCGTCCCGTCGGAGTGAGGAGGCGATCGGCGGCCTGAAGTATGGCGCCGAAGTCCTTGAGGTGTTGAACGAGGAACCGCATGACGATCAGATCGAAGCAGCGGTTAGGGGCGTACTGGGTGAAGTCGGTCAGCGTCACGGCGATGTCGGGATGACGACGAGCCGCGATGGCGACGAGCTCCTGCGAGATGTCGACGCCGAAATAGCGCTTTTCAGGAAAGAATTCGTGGAGGCGCGACATGTAGTAGCCATTGCCGCAGCCGGCATCGAGCACGCAGGTGGCGTCTCGCCAGGCCTTCAACGAGACCAGAAACTTCAATTCCTGTGGAAAGGCGAGATCAACTTGATAGGCAAGGAGGGAGTCCCAATCGGCTGCTGCGCGCGGTGCTGCCGTGCTAAGGAATCGCCGATTCGCTTCGACCGCTAGCTGCATCGTCGCCTCCTTTGATGCATTTTCTTGATGCCTATCAATTTTGATACATATCCGTCCAAGCAGACTGCTCGTCCTTCGTCGGGCGTGTCGTGCGCAATTGAGGGCGTGGAGGGCACGTTCAGTTTCTGTGCCGCAGGCCGTGCAGGCTTGCGCCCCATCGTGGCAAAGCCTTCAGATCGCCACTGGCCGGCTGTTCAGAAACTGGCTCCCACTAACGTTGCGGGCGCCTCTTCAGTGCAGCGACGGGTCTTTCGCTTCCAGCCAATGCCCCTCCGTCTCATCCTCGGACGGATTGGTCTTCGCAAGCTCGAAGGCCGCCATGCGCAGGCAATGGACCACAACCGGTGACAGATGGAGCCGCTGCGCCTCTTGCGCCACATAGTTGAGAATCTGCTCCAGAGCTACGACGTCGGAACGTTCAGTCATCGACTTCTCCCCCTCACTGCGTCGGCCCTCAAGGTCGGACCGCTCAATCGTTCTATGATGTGATCTGTCGACACGACCTCCGCGTAGCAGGTCATGACCTCGGCCAGATAGGCATGCGACTCCGGCGCGCTGAACTTTCCAAGCCCCGGCGTCGACGAGGCATCATGGACGAATGTGATCTGATGCTTCCGGTGGAAGCCCTCGAGCACGGTCGCCAGGCAAGCGCCATGTCCGGTCAATCCAGCGAGGACCAGACATGGAGAATCGATATTGTCGAGGATCGACACGAAGCCTTCCGCCGAATAGCAGGACGGCATGTCCCGCTCGAACACGATCTCCGATGGGCGTGGACGGAACTCATCGATCCAGCCCGCGAATGGCGTGGCGGGGTTGAACAGTGTGCCGCGCCAGAGCTGACGGAAATGCGCAATCGACATTCGCTCGGCGCGCGCGAAGGCCAACAGCCTTCGACAGTTCTCCGTCCAGGGCGCGCGCTCCTCGAGCGCGAGCGCGCGTCCCTCCGCGACATATTCGAGTTGCAGATCGAGGAAGCACAGGAGCGGTGCTCCCTCGGGGCGAGAACGATGCGGAAATGGAATGATGTGCATCATGCGGGGTCTCGCTATGCGGCTTGTTGGTCGCGCAGGGGTGACGTCACAGGTCGCAACGACGACGCATCCAGAACACCCTTGGCGTGCCATTCGCCTTCGGGCCTGATGATCACATATGGATCGCTGTCGATCGTGATCGGGTCTTCATGCGGATCAAGCTCGATCACCATCTCGGTATATGAGAAGTCCGAGAATACGAGCTTGCGATTGGGTCCGAGCGGCTTGGCGCCGAAATGAGCCCAGAAATTCACCAAGCGATCCTGGGCGTGACCATAAATGCGGCGGAAGCCTTTCTTGCGGGCAAGCTCGATGCCGGCGCGAACTGTTTGAAAAGCGAGTCGAGTCTTGCGATACTCGGCTCTCACCGCCAGTCGCTCGAGCTTGCAGAAATCGGCGAAAAATCTTGCGCGAATGCAAGCCGCAGGTTCGTTGCCCATGTAACCAATCAGATGGGTTGCGCAGAAGTCGTTGCCGTCGAACTCCTCCTCGTAGGGGCAACTCTGATCGCTCATGAATACGCTCGCCCTGATTGCGACGACCTGCATCATGTCGGTGAGCGAACGCGCGACCCGCACGCCAATCTTGCGCGGCTGATCATTCGCTGCTGAGAGGCCGCTCTTTGCGGTTGCATAGAGGGGAACATTCTCGGTCATGGTTTCGCTCCTCAGGCCGCAAAGGCGCGCGGTCGCGCGCGGTTACACATACGGACGTAGACCAGGAGGTCACCGTCGGGGCGAACAGGTTTAAAGCCGAGGTTGAAATCCAACCGTTGTGCAGCCGCACCGACTGCTCGGGCATAGAGATTGGCGGCCGCATAAAGCGGGCCCTGCAGGTGCTTGCTCATCAGATGAAGCCCCTCGGCCGTCGTACCGCGTGCGACCACGGCCCACTTGTAGATAGCTGTAACCGGCGTTCCGGGCTCGCTCAGGCACTCGAGCGCAGGGTTCGCAAAGTCGATGGAGCCGGCCAGCAACTGCTCCAGGCCCCGGCTGTTGAGCAGCAGCATCGCATAGATACCGACCGTCTGGTCCTCACGGCGAAAGGCCCAGATGCTTTCCGGATGCTTCCGTTGGACCCGCATGACAGCGGCCTCGGCGGCTGCCAGGCTTGGAATCTCCTGGGCGGCGATCCGCACCAGGGCTGGGATCTCGGCCAGGGGGGCCGCTGTCGCGCTGACCCGCCGGACTGGCAAGAATTGAAGCTCATCAAACTCTCGTTTCATTTTACTGTGACCTCCCCCGCACTTGTGATCGTCTGAAACGGATTGCGCTGACCGTTCGCGGCGATCTAGATTGATCTTGGCGTAAAGTCTGAATTGGCTGGAAGAATGCCAGCGGGGGTGAGGCCTGTATGCCGTCACGAGTGCAACAGGGCGCTGCAAGGATGCAGCACGACCCTCAGCCGTCCCCGAGCGGGCTCGATTGGGACTGGAACGACGTCCGGGTCTTTCTGGTCTGCGTGAAGTTGGGCAGCTTCCGCAAGGCCGCGGATCAGCTTGGGTTGAATTCAAGCACCGTCATGCGCCGGATTGAGGCGTTCGAGACCCGGCTGGGCTTTCCGCTTCTGAACCGGTTACACGAGGGGGTCAGCCCGACGCCCGCCGGGGCCGCCATCCTGGACAGCGCCGAGCGCATGGAGGGCGCATTCTACGATGTGCTGCGCAAGGTGCCGGGACCTGATGCCCAGCATCGCGGCACGGTCAGGATCTCGATCACCGAGGGTCTTGGAATCTACTGGGTGATGCCGCGCCTGGTCGGGTTTGCGCAGCAGCACCCGAGCCTGCTGGTCGATCTGCGCTGCGCGATGGAAAGCGCGGATGTGCTCCGCATGGAGGCTGACCTCGCGGTGCAGTTTGTCCGCCCGTCGGCGCCTGAGTTGATCGTGACCAAGCTCGGGCGCCTGCACGTCTACCCCTTTGCGTCGCGCAGTTATGTCGATCGCTATGGACTACCGCGCGACAAGACCGACATGGCCCATCATCGTCTGGTCCAGCAGGCGGCTCCCCAGATCAACGCGGATGCCTGGGCCCGCTTGCTGGGGCTGGACAGTGTCGAAAACATCGTGGGATTGCGGTCTAATGCAAGCTCGGCCGTTTTCTACGCGGTCGAGAGAGGCGCCGGGATCGGGGCTCTTCCGACCTATTCCTGCGCCCTGGACGCTGCCGTCATTCCGGTCGACATCGGCATCCATCTCTCGTTCGATATCTGGCTGACCTATCATCCCGATGTCCGGAAATCCAAGCGCGTCGCGCAGGTGATCGATTGGGTGAGAAGCATATTCGACCCGCACCGCTATCCGTGGTTCCGGGACGAGTTCATTCATCCCAGCGAGCTCGTGAAGCAAGCGCCGCGCGATGCGGATCTGCATTCCGTGCAGGGATTTTTCACGGCGCGTCCGGTCAAGGATTGAGGTCGCCGGGCGGTTGTGACGCCATGCCTCACAATTCCTTTATCTCATCGCGGCAGGCTGAAAGTTGAATTGTGGCGCATTGCACCTCTGATAGTGTGCGCGCCGCTTAAACGCGCTGTGGGCGAATTCTGGGTTGAAGCATGTGGAAGCAGGTGCCGAGATATCAAGCCGAGCAGGTATTCCATATCGAAGTTCCAACGATCGGCGATATACTTGAAATTACGGTGGTTGAGCCTTTCCCTGGCGCTGCTTCGGCAGGAAAATTGTTTCCAACATTATATCTCTTGGATTCACGTCTCACGCTCGACATCGTGGTCGGGACCAAGCGCCTGTTCGACATATTCTCAGGTGGCGCATTGCCGCTTTGCTACCTGGTCGCGATTGGCTACGCCGATCTGGATATCGCTGGGCGGCGATTTCGCGACTACACGCCTACCAAGGCTGATCTGCCGCCGGGTTTGCAGCAGCCGCTGCCGTTCGGCACGGGCGGAGCGGCGTCCTATCTCGATGTGTTGCGCGGCGAGATTATCCCTCATCTGGAGCGGCAATATCCTCTCGATCCACGTGAGCGTGTGCTGATCGGCTATTCGCTCAGTGGTCGATTTGCCACCTATGCGTTGTTCAGCGAGCCGGAGGCGTTTGGCCGCTATCTCATCATTTCGCCATCGCTCTGGTGGGATCGGGAGTCAGCTTTTGCGGAGGAGGAAGCCTGGGCAAAGTCGAACGCCGATCTACCGGCGAAGGCTCTGCTGATTGGCGGCGACGCCGAGGAAACACCGGGCGGCGGCTGGCGCAACAATCTCCCTGACGAGGTGGGCCTGCCACTTAAGCAGCTCACCAATATGCGTGAGCTTGATCGAAGACTATCCGCCCGGAACTATCCGAGCCTTCGCTTCAAGACTGCGTTGATACCGGATGGGCGTCATGTCACGGGCTTTCCAGCCGCTGTCGCGCTGGGGCTGGTCGAAATCTTCGCCTTGTGAGGGAGGTGCCGGATCAAAAGCTCTTTGAGCTTTTGGCGCCGGTCAATTCGCCCTGATGAGCCATGAAGTCGGCTGATGGGCGAGCATCGTAGCGGGCATCCTGAATAAACGGCTCAGTGGTTTTTGGCGATTTCCTCAACCAGCTGGACGACTGACCGGCGCAGACCATCGTCGTCGATGCGTGCGAACGCCTGCAGCAGCCGGTTGGCGTGTGGCTTTGCAAGCTGGTCAAAGATCGATTGCTTGTCGGTGTCCGCCATCTCGTCGCTGCCTCTGAACAAGGCCGTGACCGGCACGCCGAGGAAGATGGCGATCTTCAGCAATCTGCCGCTGCCGACGCGATTGGTCCCTTTTTCGTATTTCTGAACCTGTTGGAACGTCAATTCGAGTTGATCGGCAAGCTCGGTCTGCGTGAGTCCTTTTTGCAGACGATAGATTCGGATATTGCGACCGACGATTCGGTCGACAGAGTCAGGTCCTTTGCGCGTCATCATAACCCTTCGTTTCCCCCAGCAACGGAAGTCCCCACGGACAACTGATCTACGGGTGCAAGAATAGTGACGGGGCGGTACGTTACTCCATAGTATCCGCGGGAGCCAACCAAATATTGCGCATGGGCAAGCAGATTTACAGCAAAGCTTGTGGCCGAAGTCTCTCGCGTTGGTTCAGCCTGTATTGATCCCCAAAAGTACGGTTTAACACTTATCGTTAATGACGCCGATCTCACGTGAGATAGCGAGATCAGAGAGAACTCTTCAATCCTTGCGAGAGGTTGACACCCAGAGGCTGCATTTCCGGCGGGAAATCGAGCCGCGTTTCTGCAATTTGGGGTGGTTACAACCACATCACTCGGATTTGTAAGACCTCGCTTCAAAATTATCGGCATTGGGCAACTCCCGGCCACGCTGCGTCGCAACAGCGCGCCCTCACTGGACGCGTCCGCAAATCAACGATCAAATGGAACTGCCGGCGGAGTCGAGTGGAGACGGGGATGCAGTTGACGCCGAGGGAATTCGACAAGCTCATGATCTACATGGTCGCGGAAATTGCGCTGAAACGGAAGGCGAAGGGCATTAAGCTTAACTACCCCGAGGCAGTTGCGATGATTTCTGCGGCCGCTCTCGATGGAGCGCGTTCCGGCAAGACCATCGAGGAGGTGGCCACGGAGGCACGGCAGGTCCTGACCAAGGACGACGTCATGGATGGCGTTGCCGATCTCATTCCGATGGTGCAGGTGGAAGCGGTCTTCACCGACGGCAGCCGTCTCGTCACCGTGCACACGCCGATTCAATAAGCATACTCGGGAGCGCTCCATGGCCCAGGTCAGCGCCTATGCGGCTGTGCCCGCCGATGTGGATCCGGCGACCGCGGATGTTCCCCTCGGCGGCTATGTGTGCCGGACGGATCAGGTCACTTTTGACGCGGACAAGCCCGTGACCACGCTCACGGTCCGCAATACCGGCGATCGCCCGGTGCAGGTGGGCTCGCACTTTCACTTCTTCGAGGCCAATCGCGCGCTCGAGTTCGATCGGGCCGCGGCATTCGGATTGCATCTCAACATCCCGTCCTCGACCGCGATGCGGTTCGAGCCCGGTGATCAGCGCGAGGTGTCGCTGGTGCCTTATGGCGGCAAGCGGAATGTCTATGGCTTCAACAACCTGGCTGACGGACCAACCGCCGGCGCCGACGCTGCCGAGCGGAAGGCCAAGGCGGTGGCGCTCGCAGCCGAGCGCGGGTTCCGCTCGTCCACCTAGTGCCGCCGATTTGAAGTTCCTACACCACCTGCAGCAAACTCTGTTAGGAACTTCAAATCGAAAAGCGGCACTAGAATCATAGAGTTGCTAGTGCCCCTTTGTTTCCGAAGTTCGTGTCA
>Ga0137403_10003749_pt1 | contig 18156 bp, 12 predicted proteins | sample CZOMad2_1_16fung_FD_122057 | JGI IMG/M metagenome (GOLD analysis project Ga0137403, IMG submission 122057) | Vadose zone soil fungal communities from Angelo Coast Range Reserve, California, USA - CZOMad2_1_16fungal (Hybrid Assembly) | ecosystem: Environmental > Terrestrial > Soil > Vadose zone...
CAAGTGAGTTGGGATCAGGCCGCGACCGACATCGGCGCCAAACTGAATGACATTGTGCGGCGATACGGCGACAAGGCCATCGCCATGTATACGAGCAACCCCATCGTAATCAGCAGCAGCTTCTTCACCAACGCGGAAGCTCTGACCGCCGGTTTTGGCGCAGGCCCTCGTTTTGGGGCCCTCACCCAGGATTGCGCGAACAAGTTTGCGGGCAGTGAGGCCATCTACGGTGCGTTCCTCGTTCACCCATTTCCGGACTTCCTGCATACCGACTACTTTCTGGGCATCGGCTGCAACCCGGCGATATCGCACATGGCCTTCATGGAAGTCTCCGACCCGATGGCCAAGTTGCGGGCGATCAAACAGCGTGGCGGCAAAACCGTTTTCATCAATCCCCGCCAGATCGAGTCGGCGACACCCGAGACGGGGGATGTGCTGCAGATCAGACCCGACACCGATTTTTACTTCCTGGCGGGACTGTTGCACGAGATCATCTTCAAGATCGGTTATGACCGTCAGCGGGTCGAGAAGCATGCCAAGAATCTCGATGAGCTGATCGAGTTTGTGAAAGGCTGGCCGGCGGAGCGCGCGGCGTCCGTCAGCGGCATCAGCCTCGATGCGATTCGCGAGATTGCGCGAGAGTTCTGCGCGGCACCGGCGGCCAGTATTTACATGTCAACCGGGGTGAATCAGGGCAGCCAGGGTTTGCTGGCGTACTGGATGTTGAACATGATCAGCTTGCTGTCGGGCAATCTGGGCAAGCGAGGCGGCAATCTCCACTCCGTGGGATTCTGCCCGACCGCGCAATTCTCCAAACGAAAACTGGATCAGCCCTTCTTCCAAAGCGAGTTCGGCGAGATGCGGGCCATCGCCGGCACTTTGCCCGGCAATCTGATGGCTGAGGTGTTCGAGAGCCGGCAGAACCCGGTCAAGGCGTTGATCGTGGTATCGGGCAACCCGCTGCTGTCCATCGGGGGCGAGGCACGATTACGCACGGCGATGCAGGGTCTGGAGCTGATCGTCGTATTGGATATCTACCGCTCGGCGACCGCGGAGCTCGCCGACTACGTCCTGCCCGCGACGGACTTTCTGGAGCGCGAGGACATCAACACGCTGGGACTCGGGCACCAATTGGAACCTCATGTGCAATACACCCCGGCGGTGGTGCCGCCCCATGGCGAGCGCCGCGAGGACTGGTGGATCTTGTCGCGGCTCCTGCAGGCGATGGGCAGGCCCTCTCTGCTGGATGATCCGCAACCGAAGCCGTTTGCCGCCGTGGAGGCGATGCTGCAATACAGTGGGCTCAGTCTCGACAAGCTGAAGGAGTTGCCATGCCAGACCGCGATCCTTCCTGAAACGAACCCGGAGGACCTCTTCCGATTTGCCGTGCAAAATGACGATGGCTTGATCGATTGTTGCCCGGAGGTTTTCCGGCGAGGCCATGCCTCGGCCGAGCGGCACTGGCAAGCGCTCCTTGCAGAACCGAAGGATCAACTCAAGCTCATTACCCGGCGCACCGGGCTGATGATCAATAGTTGGATGAACAATCTGTCAGTGCACAAGAAGGGTATCCACATGACCAACCCCCTGTGGATGAACCCGCGGGACGCCGAGTCGCGGGGCCTGTTCGGAGGCAGCGAGGTCAGTGTGCAGACTGATTTCGGGCAGGTGCAGGCCGAGCTGGTCCTCGATGAAACCTTGAGACCGGGGGTTGTGGCGATGTCTCACGGCTGGGGGCAAAGCAAAACATACGGGCTGACGACGGCCAGACGTTTCCCGGGGGTCAATGTGAATCAACTAGCGGCGGTCGGCCCGGGCACCTTTGATGAACTCAGCAATCAGGCCCATCTGACCGGCATCAACGTCAAGGTCACCGCTATCCCGGCGCCATGAGAACGACGTAAATGACCCGCCGGACGCCGCGCGCTCAGATCCTTTCGAGGATCGTCGCAATGCCCTGGCCGCCGCCGATGCATTGGGTGGCCAGTGCGTAGCGGCCCCGTTCGCGTTCCAGCAGCGAGGCAGCCTTGCCGGTAATTCGCGCACCGGTCGCGCCCAGCGGGTGACCGAGGGCCATGCCTCCACCGTCAAGGTTGACCTGCGCGGGTTTTATCCCGAGTTCGCGTATGCAGGCGAGAGCCTGTGATGCGAACGCCTCATTGATCTCGACCACGTCCAGATCCTCGATCTTCAGGCCCGCACGAGCCAGCGCCTTGCGTGTGGCCGGGATCGGCCCAATGCCCATCACGGCCGGATCGCAGCCGACCGATGCGAAGGATTTGATGCGCGCGAGGGCGGCCAACCCGTGATGCGCAGCGAACTCATCGCTCGTGACCAGCACGGCCGAAGCCCCATCGGTCAGCGGCGACGAGGTACCGGCCGTCACGACTCCGTCCTGCCTGAAGGCCGGGCGAAGCGCCGCAAGTGCTTCGGCGTTTGTATTCGGGCGGATGCAGCCGTCTTCAGTGACCACCTCGCCGGAGGCGGTGCGAATCGCAATGATCTCCTCGCGCAGCCGCCCTTGCGCACGCGCCGCCGCAGCCTTTTGGTGCGACTGCAGCGCGAGCACTTCCTGATCGACCCGCGAGATGTTGTAGCGCTGGGCAACGTTCTCGGCAGTTTCGCCCATCGACAGGTACGCGTCCGAGTTCGCCAGCAATTCAGGATTGGGCGAGAAGTTGACGCCCCCTTGCGGCACCATCGTCATCGATTCGACGCCGACACACAGGAACGCATCGCCAATACCGGCCTCAATTTGCGCCGCTGCGATGTGTATCGCCTGCATCGACGAACCGCAGAAGCGGTTCACCGTCATTCCGCCGACGTGCCGCGGCAACCCGGCGAGTAAGCCGACAATGCGGGCCAGGTTGTTGCCCTGCGCTGCCTCGGGATAGGCGCACCCAAGGATGACGTCTTCGATCCGCGCAGGGTCAAGGTCGAAGCGCTGGAGTAGGCCCTGGACGACCTGCGCGCCCAGTGTGTCGGGACGGACGCCGGCCAGGGTCCCTTTTTTGGCGAAGTCGAACGGTGAACGAGCATATGCGGCGACGACTGACTTCATGATGGCATCCCGGCGCCGTCACTGCTGACGTTGGTGGGCGAGACAGTGCTCATTGGGAACTCCGTGGTTGTGATTCAGAAGCGGTATGTCAGCTTTACGCCGCCGTAACGCTGAAAATCCCGCGAGAGATATCCGATAGGCTGTGCTATGACTCCGACGTCATTCATATAGGAATAGAACAGCTTGTTTGTGAGATTCTTCGCGAAGAGCTGGATCTCCCATTTGTCCTGCGCTCCCTTGAACCCCACGCTGGCATTGAGCAGTCCATGACTGGGTTCACGGGAAATCGGGTCCTGACCGAGTTCGTAATAAACCGCGCTATTCCATGTCCAGTCGAGCTGTGCGTAATAACCGATACGACTTCCAGGCAACGTGTCCGCGTAATCGCCGCTGAGCGAATATTTTATCTTGGGAGATTCAATCGCCTGCTGACCATTGATGCTCTGAAATCCGGGGGCCGGATAATTGGGGCAAGTGCCGCTTCCGAGTTGAGTGGAATTGCAGGTGTAGTTGAATCCCGAGTAGGCAGTGTCATCATAGACAAAGCCTGCACCCAGCTTGAATTGTGGTGTCACGGCCCACGTTCCATCCGCCTCGACCCCTTTCGTTCTGAGGGTACCCGCGTTGATGAGAACGGGTGTGTATACGACCCCGGGCGCGATAATACCGAGCTGGACCCCTTGTATCCGTTCGTCGAAAACCGCGACGTTCATCGCAACGCGATTCTCCAGCAGCCGGACCTTCGCGCCGATCTCCACGGAGTCGGCAATTTCCGGTTTGATGATGGGATCCGCGCCCGGCAGCAGATTCTGACCGAGGCTGGCCGCAGGAGCCTTGTAACCACGGGCGTAGGTGGCATAAAAATTCATGCTGTCGGCAGGCTCGAACTGCACGCCTGCGCGCCCGGATACATTGTTGATGATGTGAGCGGAGGTTCTGTCAACGGTCTGAATAGGCGGCGCAGCAAACACACCGGTTTGTTGATTGAACAACGAAGCCGGCCCGAAATAGTCGTCGCGATGGTAGTTCACGGACACGCGCTCGTTCGTGAAGCGGACACCCCCGAAGATCTTGAACATTTTCGTCATCGCCACGGTTGAATCGGCAAATAGGGATGCCGTCCGATCCTGCAGCTCTGACTGCGGAAACTGGAGGTTGAAGAACGGTACTCCCGGCGTCGCCCCCAACAGGCTTCCATCCAGAATGGTAGGAAGATCCAGGCTGTATCTTTCAGAATAGGATTGATAGTAGCCGCCGACAACCGCATTGACCGGATCTGCAACATAATTCAGTCGCGCTTCCTGCGACACGTAGTGAAAATCATCGGGGTTATTTTTGTCGAGACCGAGGTTGACGCCTTGGAAGGGGTACCCTGCCGCGCCCGGCGCAGGCGCACTGGTGCCCGCGATCACCGAGAAGGGCGTCAGGTCTTCGGAAACTTGCAGGTGCTCGTTGAACCTGCTGAAGCTCGTAATGGAAATGAAATTCAAACTGTCTGATATGGACCAATTCAGCGTGCCCGAGATGTTCCAGGATTTGTAGAGGTCGATCGCCGGCTCATTCGTATTGATGGTTGGTACGCAACGGCAAATCGTCGCTGCCCCGATCGCCGCTTTTTGAGTTGCATAGCCGAATGCGTTCGCTCCGACCGGCACAAACTGTCCGGCGCTGCTATTCGTGTGCGAATACGTTCCGGAGAGAAGAAAGTCGGCCTTATCGCCCAGATCAAAATCGACTTTCAGGTTCGCGCCATAGGATTTGGCTCCCAGGACGTCAGGCCCGGTAAGATTTTCAATGAGAGGTTTCTGGTCGTCATAGAACCCGTTGAAACGGAGGCGAATCGCATCGGTGATCGGTACATTGACCATTGCCTTGGTGCGGTATTCCGAGTCATTGGTCGCCATGCCTTCGACAACGGCTTCGAATTTCCTCGTTGGAGCCTTCGTGACGATATTGATCACGCCGGCGGTTGAATTTTTGCCGAATAGCGTCCCTTGCGGACCGTTGAGGATTTCGATGCGATCGATATCGGAGAGACTGGAGATGAATTCGGCTTGGCGCGCCACCGCAACACCATCGACGACCATCGCCGTGCTCGGCTGTATTCCGGTTTGGAGTGCCAGCGAACTCACTCCGCGAAGTGAGAAGGCGGTACTCAGGGCGGAGTAGCCGGTGGAGAAGTTGACCGTCGGCGCAATGGTGGCGAGGTCACGAGTGTCGGAGATGGCTTTCGTCGACAGCTGATCGCCCGAGATTGCCTGCACGGAGATCGGAACGTCTATCAGCCTTTCCGAGCGTCGCTGAGCGGTGACGATGATCTCCCCCATCTGCTCCTGTTGGGACCCGGATTCCGATGTTGCGGTCGGAGACGGCGGCGCTGACGGCTGGAGCTGCGCCATTGCAGCTCCGGCGGCACCCACAAGCGCAAGGTGAGCGACGCTCGATGCGAGCCGTCGAAACGCCGAACTATTATTGGATGACATTCACTTCCCCCATCGCGTCCTTACCTGGCACTGTCGATTCACAGCATTAATGCCACAAACCAGTCATTAGGAAATGGGGGAACAACGACCGAAGGCTAGAAATTGCATATGAAATAATCTATTCGTTCAGTGACGCCCAAACGCCGGTGCATTGACCGATTAGTTCAGGGTGGACCAACATGTGCTCCCATTCGCGATGCGAATTCTCGCGGCGCCAATCGGAGGATGTGATGGTTGCCCCACTACGGCCCTACGACGGTTTGGATATGCGCAGCCTCATCGAGGCCCAGGCGATTCGCCACGGGAAGAGTACGTTTTTGATTTGGGAACCGTTCGAGGGCGCGGCGAGAACATGGACATATTCAGAGTTTTTTGAGGCCGTTCAAGGATTCGCGGCAGGTCTGCGCGGGAGAGGACTGCGTCCTGGCGATCGCCTTCTGATCCACCTCGACAATTGTCCGGAGTTCCTGGTCGCGTGGCTGGGCTGCGCGTGGGCCGGGGTTGTCGGTGTCACATCCAACACGAAATTGAGTCTGGACGAACTGGCCTACGTTGCGACGCATAGCAAAGTAGTCGGCGCGGTTACCCAACCCCGCCATATGGCGATCGTCGAAGAGTCGACCGGCGAAGATTGCTGGATTGCCGTCACTGAAACGGATGCTGGTGCTCCGGTTGCTCCATCCCACTTGTCATCGCACGTCCTGCCATTCAGCGCGATCAACGAGGACGCGGCTCACCTTCCCGAACGCCCGCACGATCCGACAGCGCCGTTTGCGATTCAATACACCTCCGGCACGACGGCGCGGCCGAAGGCGGTACTGTGGACCCATGCCAATGCTTTGTGGGGCGCCGAGATGAGTGCCGCGCATGGGGACCTGGGCCCAAAAGACGTCCACCTTGTTCACCTGCCTCTTTTTCACACGAACGCCCAAGTCTATTCGGTGCTCGCGTCGCTTTGGGCTGGAGGAACCGTCATCCTTCAGCCAAAATTCTCCGCCTCGCGATTCTGGCCCGTATCGTTGAAACATCGCTGCACGTGGACCTCGCTCGTGCGATTTTGCGTTCGCGCGCTTGAAGAGCATCAAGTACCGGAACACCACTACCGATACTGGGGATTGCCCCTGTGTGAGCCTCCCAGCGACGCAAAATTTCACGTGAAGTCCATCGGCTGGTGGGGCATGACCGAGACGGTCACCCATGGGATAGTGGGAAGCACGCGACTGCCGAACGTCCCCAATTCGATGGGCCGGGCCGCGCCTGGCTACGAGGTGTTTGTCCTGGGTCCGGAAGGCCAACCCGTCTTGCCCGGCGCCGTGGGCGACCTATTCATTCGTGGCGTTCCCGGAGTCTCGTTGTTTCAGGAATACGTCGGTGATCCGGAAGCGACGAGAGCGGCTTTTCGCAGCGATGGCCTGCTCATCACCGGCGACCGTGTGCGCGTCGGTATCGACGGCGAACTTTACTTTGCCGACCGCAGCAAGGACATGCTCAAGGTCGGCGGCGAAAACGTCGCTGCGTCGGAAGTGGAGCGCGTCATCCTCACGGTTTCCGGTGTTCACGAAGTTGCCGTCGTGGGTCGGCCGGATGTCGCTCTGGGGGAGACGATCGTCGCCTTCATCATCCCCACAGCGGCAGCAGCTTCCGATGTCACACTCAAGGAACGCGCGGTGGAGGCATGCAGCATCTCCTTGGCGTCTTTCAAGCGTCCCGCAGAAATTCGCATCGTCGAAGCGTTTCCGCGTGCAACCTTGGAAAAGGTGTCCAAAGTTGAGCTCAGAAGAATGCTGCTGTCGGAGCAAGATCAGGCGGCAATCGAGAATCGCCCGCTGTAGCCCTTGCTGCTCCCTTCTTTCGTCCGCATGGACCGCTATTCGCGAGTGAGTTGCAGGTCGTCGAGGAGGCGGCGTTCCCGCCAATCCTTCAAGATGTCGATATATTCGAAGGGACCGCCCCCGTAGGCCGTCGGGAATGCCTGCTTCGACAACGTCGAGAGGTCACCCTCGGCGTTGAGGAAGCTTGGCGTGCAAGCGCGGATATAATCGACGTTCACCCGGGATTTCGCGGCGATGATCTCGCACCACCTGTCTTCGGCCTCCTGGGTGACTTCCATGACCTTGACATTGTCTTGCAACACGCCCTTGACGACTTCGGCGGCGTGAAGCGCTTGTTCTCTCGTCATGTAGGGGAAATTGATGGTCGGCGAGCCCTGCCGCATACCGGCGACCATGAACAGGTTGGGAAACCCCCGCGTGTAGATTCCGTGCAGGGATCGCACAGCCTTTGACCATTTCTGGTCGAGGGTCTGCCCGCCGTGTCCGACAATCTCGAGTCCACCGGCCCTGTGCGAGGTCGTCAGCAACTCGAACCCGCTGGCGTAAATGATGCAGTCGACCTCATGGGATCGGCCGTCGAAAACGATCGCATTCTCCGTGATGCGATCCAGGCCGCGGCCCTGTGTATCGATGAGCGTCACGTTCGGACGATTGAAGGTCGGCAGGTAGTCATCGTTGAAAGTCGGGCGTTTGCAGAACCGGTTGTAGTAGGGCTTCAGGGACTCCGCGGTCGCCGGATCTTTCACGATGGCATCGACGCGTGCGCGAACTCGCTCCATCTTCTCGATGTCGATCTTTTGAAACATCGCGGCCAGCTGGCTGGGATCGGCGCCGGGATCCGGCGGCGGCGGTGGGGCCCAGTGTTCCGTCCATTCGTCGTCGACCAGGTCCTCCCCGCTCCGGACGACTCCCGCGAGGATCCCATCGAAATTGGCCATCCGCGCCTTCTGCCAGCCGGGCTGCAGCGTGTTAGCCCAATTAGGATCGGTGGGCTCGTTGCCGCGGACGCTGACGACCGCGGGCGTGCGCTGCACCACATAGAGCTGTTTCGCCCATTCCCCGAGCGGCGCCACGCATTGAACTCCCGAGGAGCCGGTTCCGATCAGAGCGACCCGCTTGTCCTTGAGATTGACCAGGTTCCCGTTCGCATCGCCTCCGGTGTAAGCATAGTCCCAGCGGCTGGAATGGAACGAATGTCCCTTGAACGTCTCGATCCCGGGGATTCCCGGCAGCTTCGGGTAGTTCAGCGCGCCGTTTCCCACAACAACGAAGCGTGCCCTGATCCTGTCGCCCCGGTTCGTGCTGACGATCCACCGGGCCGCCTCCTCGTCCCAGCGAACCTCATTCACGCGCGTCTGGAACACCGCGTGCCGATACAGATCGAACTGCTTGCCGATGGCGCGGGCATGCGCCCGGATCTCCTCGGACTTGGCGTACTTCTCGGTCGGCATGTAGCCGGTTTCCTCGAGAAGCGGTATGTAGACGAAGGAATCCACATCGCACCGGCAGCCCGGATAGCGGTTCCAATACCACACGCCGCCAAAATCCCCGCCGGACTCGATGATCCGGATGTTGTCGACGCCGGCCTGCCGAAGGCGCAGCGCCGTCAGCATCCCGGACCAGCCGCCGCCGACCACCACGACGTCGGGCTCGTCCTCCATGGGCGCGCGGTTCAACGGCTCGACATAGGGATCTTCCAGGAAGTGTGCGAACTCGTCGTCGGTCCTTCGGAACTGCGCAAGTCCGTCGGCGCGGATGCGCTTGGCCCGTTCTACCTTGTACTTCTCGAGTAAAGCGATGTCGCGCGCCGACAGGGTTTGCGTCGAATGCTCGTCCGTCATCAATTGCTCCTGCGACTTGGTCAGAGGTGCTGCGTTATGGCTGGACATTTCCAGTAATCCTTCTTCGGGCTTTACCATGGCCGCCCCGTTGGCTGCCGCCTGTGTGCGGCATTGATATCACAAACCAGTCGTGGCGAAAGCGGACGAATAAGTCGAAGGCAACAAATTGCATATGGAATAATTCCATTCGTGCCAGAGCCCGTCCTGCCCAGACGGCTACCCGAGGCGCGTTCGACCGTTATTTCGAACTTAAAAAATCTCCGGCGGGGCGCCAGACGCAACGTCGTTGCCGGACCCAACAAGGGCGAGCCATGCATCGGCATGCGGCAATTCGCATTCGAAGAAGAAGCGGCAGGCGCGAAGTTTGCCTGCATAGAACGCGGAATCCGGTGCGGTCGACGCGCATGATTTCTCGGCAATGAGGCCCTGCTCGAGCCAAAGCCACGCGACGATGACATGGGAAAACGCCCGATGAAAATAGGTCGCGTTGTCGAATGCCCTCGTGCCTTCCCGCTCGCGCAGCGCGCCAATCGTCTCTCTGATTTTTTTCCAGTATGCGGCAAGCGAGCGGGCATGGGCGGCGAGCGGCGGGACATCCATCGCGGCCGCGACGGTTCGAGCGATTCGCTCTTGTGCCACGGCCAACCCTTCGCCGTCGCTGCGCAGTATTTTGCGTCCCAATAGGTCGATCGCCTGGATGCCGGTCGTTCCTTCGTGGATCGGGTTCAACCGGTTGTCGCGATAGAGTTGTTCAACGTCGAAATCGCGCGTGTAGCCATAGCCGCCGTGCACTTGAATTGCGAGATCGTTTGCCGCGATTCCATATTCGGATGACCATGACTTGACGACCGGCGTCAGCAAGCCGATCAAGGCTTGCGCTTCGGCGTCGTCACGCTCGTCGACAAGCTTTGCGCAGTAGAGGCAAAGCGCCAGCGCTCCTTCGGCATAAGCCTTCTGCGCGAGAAGCATGCGTTTCACATCGGTGTGCTCGATGATTGCAATGGGCGCGCCATCGCGTGTTCCGATCGGCCGGCCCTGCTGCCGTTCACGTGCATATTGCAGCGCATGGCGATAGCCGCGGTAGCCGAGTGCCGCTGCGCCCAAACCGACGCCGATACGCGCCTCGTTCATCATCATGAACATCTGGTGCAGGCCGTCCCCCGCTTTGCCCACCAACCAGCCGATGGCCCCATCCTTTTCGCCGAAATTGAGCAAACAATTGGCGGTGCCGCGATATCCCATCTTGTGATTGAGACCGGCAACCGCAATATCGTTGCGGCTGGCATCGGGCAGGAATTTAGGCACTATGAACAGTGAAATGCCTTTCGTGCCTTCCGGAAGTGAATGATCGCCGCGCGGAATTTTGGCGAGCACGAGGTGGACGATATTCTCCGCGGCATCGTGGTCGCCGGCGGAGATCCACATCTTGTTGCCGGTCAGGCGGTACCTGAAGCCCAGAGAATCTGCGTTATCCGGCTGGGCACGGGTGCGAATATCGGCGAGGCTCGACCCGGCCTGGGGTTCCGACAGACACATCGTTCCGAACCAGCGGCCTGCGATCTGCGGACGGGCAAAAGCGTCGATCTGTGCCGACGTGCCGAAGGCGGCAATGAGCCGCGCATTGGCGACCGTCAGCATTGCATAGGCGACCGTCGAAATATTGGCGGCGGCAAAGACCGCAAAAGCGGCCGAGCAGGCGAGATAAGGCAGGCCCATACCGCCGACTCCGGGCGCGAAGCCGGCCGAAAAAAACCCAAGCTCCGCGTATCGCGCGAGCGCATCGCGAATTGCGGGGAGAATGTGAACGCCATCGGCGTCCACATGGGGCTCGCGTTGATCGGCTTGCTTGTAGTGCGGCAGGAAATGGGCAACTGCGAACTCTTCCGCCAAATTGAGCATGGCGTCGATGGTCTCGCGCGAATGCTCGGCAAAGGCCGGACGCTCGAACAGGGTTTCGATCCCGAGCCATTCATAGAGAAGGAAGTCGAGATCCCGGCGAACGATGAGTGGCTCGGTCATCTTGAGATCTTCGCTAAATTATGCTCGCCCCGCCGTCGACGACGATGACTTGGCCGGTGATGTGCCCGCCGGCATCCGAGGCGAGCAGCAACATGGGCCCTTTGATATCGTTTTCGTTACCGAGCTTTCCGAGCGGCGTTTGCTCAATCATCCGGGCGCCATGTTCCACAAGCGTCGATGCCGTCATTTTCGAGACGAAGAATCCCGGCGCGAGCGCGTTGACACGAATGTTCTTCGGCCCCCATTCGGCGCCCAGGGCGCGCGTCATGTTGATGACGGCTCCCTTGGCGGTGTTATAGGCGATCGTTCCGCCGCGCGAGGGGTGATGACCGAGCAATCCCTCGACCGAGGCAACATTGATCACGGCTCCTTTGCCTTGCGGAAGAAACGCCGCGCCCGCTACAGCTTTGGTGAGCAGGAACAGGCCGGTGACATTGAGGTTGACGACCTTGTTCCACCCTTCGAGCGGATAATCCTCGGCCGGAGCTCCCCACGTCGCACCGGCATTGTTGACCAGGATATCGATCCGGCCGAATTGCGCCATGACCCGCTTGACGATTCCGTCCGCGGCATCGGGGCTGCTGAGATCAGCGGCGAAAGGATGCGCCGATATTCCGAGCCCTGCGAGATGAGCGACGGCATCGTTGAGTTCCGCTTCCTTGCGTGCGATGAGGGCGATGGTGGCGCCATTTTCGCCCAGCGCTTCGGCTGCTTGGAGCCCGAGACCGCGCGAACCGCCGGTGACGACCCCGACGCGCCCCGTCAGGTCAAACAGGCTCGCAAGCGTCGCACTCATCGAGCGAGCGAACCAAAGGTCGCGAGGCCGGCGCCAGCCGCCGCCACCGATGCGGCGTCCGCCCGGCCCGCATTGTCGACTTGGACCAACATGACGTACCCCGTCACCGTCCGGTGAAGCGCGCCGGCCGCTTTTCCAGAAACGCTGCCACACCCTCGCGGTGATCGGCGGTGCGGCCCGCGTCGCGCTGAAGAACGCGCTCGCTGTCGAGCTGCGGCCCGAAGCCTGTTTCGAGCGCGTCCCAGCACATCTTCCGGATTGCCGAAAGCGCCCTCGTGGGTCCGGCGGCGAGCTCGTCCGCAAGCGCGAGCGCCGTGTCCACGAGAGCTCTCGCCGGCACGACACGGTTGATCAGGCCCCATTCAAGGGCTTTGGTCGCGGGAATCCTCTCGCCCAGCAGCATCATCTCCATGGCGCGGGCCCGCCCCGCGGCACGCGTGAGAAGAAAGGCTGAACCGCCGTCCGGCACGAGACCGATCCGCCGGAAGGCCTGCAGGAAATAGCTGCTCTCCGCGGCAACGACCAGGTCTCCGGCAAGAGCGAGCGCGCATCCGAGCCCTGCGGCGGCTCCGTTGACCGCCGTGATGAAGGGGATGGGCAGTGCCCGCAGTTGCAGCATCAGTGGACTGTAATGTGTCTCCAGGACCGCGCCCGCGTCATGATCCGGCGCGGTGACATCGAGACCGCCAAGATTGGCGCCCGAACAAAACCCCCGTCCCGTGCCGGTGAGGATGAGCGCACGTGATGAGGTAGCGACCTCATCTAGCGCACCACGAAGCTCTCCCGCCATTTCGGGCGAAGCGGCATTCAGTGTTTTCTCGTCATTCAAGCGGATGATCGCGACATCCCCACGCGTTTCGCAACTGATCTTCGAATCGGGCATGGCGGTGGTTCCTGGTCTCATAGCCGCTCAATGATGATCGCCGGGGCCATGCCGCCGCCGGCACACATGGTAACCAATCCGCGCTTCAAATCGCGACGCTCGAGCTCGTCAAGTAGGGAACCGATCAGGATCACGCCCGTGGCTCCGATGGGGTGACCAAGCGCTATTGCGCCGCCATTGACGTTCACCTTCTCGCGATCCAGCCCGAGTTCTCGAATGAATCTCTCCACGACGACGGCAAAGGCTTCGTTGACCTCAAACAAGTCGATATCTTCGAGCGTGAGCCCCGCCTTGGCCAACACCTTGCGCGTCGCCGGGACCGGCGCATTCAGCATCAAGGTCGGATCGTCACCCATGTTCGCGGTAGCCACGACGCGTGCACGTGGCTTGAGCCCATGCGCCTTGGCGTAACGTGGAGAGGCCAGAAGAAGGGCGGCGGAGCCATCCACGACGCCCGATGAATTGCCCGCGTGGTGCGCGAACACTATGTCCAAATTGGGGTATTTGTTGTGTATTAGTTTGCGATAGGTCACCCCGGTGGCATCAAGGGGGACATCTGCAAGCGTTTCGAATGCGGGCTTCAGGCCGCGGAGCCCTTCCCGCGTCGTCTGGGGGCGAGGGTACTCCTCCCGGTCGAGCGCAAGGCGGCCGTCTTCATGATAAACGGGGATCAAGCTGCGCTCAAAGTAACCGGCGTCGATGGCGTTGGCCGCACGTTGTTGGCTTAACATGGCAAGATCATCGAGAGCCTCGCGTGGAATACGTTCCAGCGTTGCAATCGCATCTGCACAGACTCCTTGTTGCGGCTGAGGATGCAGAGCGCGGAGATGCAAATTGCCATTGTCCAACAACCGGGGACCCTCATCCGTACCGCGGCGGGTCGCGATGGACATCATTTCGGTTCCACCGGCGACGACCAGATCCTCCATGCCGGACATGATCGAAGCCGCGGCAATCGCAGCAGCGCTAAGCCCCGATCCGCAGAACCTGTCGAGCGTCACGCCGCTCGAGCGCACATCGTAGCCGGCGTCGAGCGCGGACATTCGGCCGAGATCATTGCTCTGCAGGCCACGCTGCGAGTTCGTTCCCCAGACAACGTCATCCACGTCGGCGGTATCGATGCCGGTCCGCTCCACGAGCGCCCGGAGGACGGCCGCGCCCAATCGTTGAGGATGGATTTCTGTCAGCGCCCCTTTGCCGGCTTTACCGATGCCGCGAGGTGTTCGACAAGCGTCGATGATCAGAGCATCAGTCATGGTTTGCCGAACTCCGTTTGCCTGGGAAGCACGTTAATTCAAGCCAAGCAAAGCGGTCAATGCGCCGGCGGTTGTACGCGCCCAACGAATCGAGTTTATTTCATATGCAATTTCTCGCGCAGGGCTGGCTCAACTATTTTCGGGGCAACGGATTTATGACATGAATGCGTTGTGGCAGACCCGCCCCGGATGAACTGGAAAGGAGCGCTCGTGAGCGAACAAGAATTTAACGCAGCGATTGAACGGTTTCTCAAGGCAATTGAAACCTGCGATGAGGCGGCCCTGCATGAGGTTTACCGGGACGACATTGTGATTTGGCATTCCTTTACCAATGCCACGATGGCAAAAGACGCGAGCATCGCCATGCTGGCGGGGCTCTGGCGCGAGGGCATTCGAATTCGCTATGTGTTCGATGACCAACTCGTAGTCGGAAATCGGGGCGTCCGGCGGCATCGTGTCGAGGCAACGACCCGGGGTGGTCGGCGCTCTGTGATGCACGTGGCCATGTTTGCCACCGTCGAAGGTGGCCAAATCATTCGCCTTGACGAGTATGTCGATTCGAAAGAGGTCGAAGCCCTCCGCGCCGCCGTCGCGGCTGACCTCGAGGTCGGTTAGGTACGCGGCAGTTAGGTACGCGGCAACGCGTAGGCGACCAGATAATCCGCCTGCCCGCTCTTCATCAAGAAATGACCGCTGGCCGGAATGACGACGAACTCTGCCGCCAAAACGCGGGGCACCGCAACGGATGGAATTATTTCATATGCAATTTCTCGCCTCCGTATTGCTCAGCTACTGTCGCGGCAACTGACTTATGGCTTTAATGCTCCATGGCATTTGCGCGGGGAGTCAGATGAAGCTAGCGAACTTCGACATCGACGGTCGGTCCGAGATCGGTCTCGTAGACGGAGCGCGAATTGTCTCCCTAACACGGGCCCTCCCCCGCTTTCCCGTCTCGATGGTGGATATGATTGCGCAATGGGAGGGCGTGCGGCCGGCGATCGGCGAACTGCATCTGGCTTCCACGCCGAGTTTCCCCCTTGCCGATGTCGTCCTGCGCGCTCCGATCGATCGGCCCGGCAAGGTGATGGCGATCGGATTGAACTATGCCGATCACGTGGCTGAGACGGGCGCGCAGAGGCCCGCGCATCAGATTTGGTTCAGCAAGATGGGAAACAGCGTTCATGCTCCGTACGCGCCGATCAAGCTGCCCCGAGTGTCGAACGCCGTCGACTACGAGGCGGAACTTGTCTTCATTATCGGGACAGGAGCACGATACATTTCCAAGGCAGCGGCGCCTCGGCATGTCTTCGGTTACTGCGTCGGCAATGACGTGACTGCGCGCGATTGGCAGCGCAGAACGCCTCAATGGGTATTGGGCAAGTCGTTCGACACGCATGGCCCGTTTGGTCCCTGGATCACGACGGCGGATGAGATTGGCGATCCTCATCGGCTCGGCATCCGGACGCGGGTCAACGGAGAACTGCGGCAGGAGTCGAATACCCGGGAACTCATCTTCGATGTGTTTGACCAGATTGCACATCTGTCGGAGGTGATGACGTTGGAGCCGGGAGATGTGGTGTTCAGCGGCACGCCGGGTGGGGTCGGCGCGCTGATGAAGCCGCCGGTGTTCCTACGGGACGGGGACCGCGTGCGGTGCGAGATTGACGAGCTTGGAATGATCGAGGCGGTGTGCGAGGCAGAGTAAACCGGAGGTATTTCGATGATTACGATTGAGGATGTCGCCTATACCCGTGTGGCCGTGGATGATCTGGACGCGCAGGAGCGTTTCCTGCTCGACTTCGGCATGCATCGGGTCCACCGTAGCGATCGGGCGCTTTACATGCGCGGCGCGGGAACCCAGCCCGTGATCCATATTTCGGAACTCAGGACGGATGAATATCGTCCGGGGATCGGACTCATCGCAGCTTCACCGGCGGACTTGGAGAAAGTCGCGCAGACGCTCGGTGCCGCGGTGGAGCACAATGCGGAGCCGGGCGGCGGAAAGATAGTTCGGACTACTGATCCCTTCGGCTTTCGGGTGGAAATTGTGCACCGTCCGCCGGTCGAAGCCCTGTCGGCGCGCCCGATCAAGCCGGGCAATTTTGGAGCCGACCGCTCCCGCTATGGCCGGTTCAACGCGAAGCAGCATTTCGAGCGCGGCCCCTCCCATGTGCTGCGGCTGGGCCATGTCGTGTTGATAGTCCCGAGTTGCAATGAGGCGTTCGACTGGTACGCCCAGCATTTCAATTTCAAGATCTCGGACAGCTATCACGCGCCCAGCGACGCGGCGCGGCACATGGTCGTATTCGCGCGCTGCGGACTCGGGCAGAGGTTCACCGACCACCATACGTTGGCATTCGTCGATTCATCGGCATTCAAGCAGTTGCCGGAGCGTGGTTTTGAACACAGCGCGTACGAGGTTCTTGATTGGGATGATGTCGCGCTCGGCCATGATTTTCTGGCGGGCGCCGGCTACAGGCACACGTTCGGCATTGGCCGGCACATCGCAGGCGGCATGGTGTTCGACTACTGGCGCGATACCGCCGGCAACAAAGTGGAGCATTGGGCGGACGGCGACCACGTCAACGACGATTACGAGAGATGGCACGTGCCCGCAGGAACGGTCCCATTCCAGAGCTGGGGACCGGCGCCCTCCGCTGATTTCTTCGTTCATCGCCCGGCGCCATCCACTAAGCCTCGCTGACGCGAGGACTCGCGTGATCCACCTCTACCATTGCACCGACGCACGGTCATTCCGGCCGCTCTGGGCACTGGAGGAGATGGGGCTCGGCCATGAGTTGACGGTGATGCCGTTTCCGCCGCGCTACCGGGCCAAGGAATTCATGGCGGTCAATCCGCTGGGCACCATCCCCGTGCTCGTGGATGGAGACACCTTCATGACCGAGTCCGCGGCCATCGTGCAGTACCTGGCCACTCGCTATGGACCCAGCCCGCTCGCGGTTGATGTCGGCGATTCGGCCTATGGGGCTTGGCTCAACTGGTTGCATTTCGGCGAGGCGACATTGACCTTTCCCCAGACGCTGGTGCTGCGCTACCGCCGCCTCGAGCCCGGCAGGGCTGAGGTGGTCGCCGACGACTACGCCAAGTGGTTCCTCTCACGACTGCGCGCCGTCGATCGGGCGCTCCAGGACGCGGAACATCTGTGCGCCGGACGGTTCACCGCCGCCGACATCTCGGTGGGCTATGCGCTGTTGCTCGCTGAGCACGTGGGGCTGGACGCAGAGTTCACTCCGGCCATCGCAGCCTACTGGGTCAGGCTGCAGGCCCGACCCGGCTTCAAGGCTGCCAAATCCGCGCAATCGAAATATGCACCCGCCGCTGCCGAGGCCTCTCACGACCGGAGCCGCCAGTGGCGGACTTAGTCGTTCGCGGGGGTTTGGTGTTCGATGGCCAGGGCGGCCCGGCCGAACGCGCCGACATCGCCATCGAAGGCGATCGCATCGTTCAAGTCGGGACCGTCACGGCCCGAGGCCGCGAAGAGATCGACGCCGCCGGCCTCATCGTCACGCCGGGTTGGGTCGACATCCACACCCACTATGACGGCCAGATCACCTGGGATTCGCGGATGACTCCCTCGTCGACCCTCGGTGCTACCACCGTCGTCGCCGGCAACTGCGGCGTAGGCTTCGCGCCGGTGCGGCCGGACGACAAAGACTCGCTGATCCGGCTCATGGAAGGCGTGGAGGACATCCCCGGCGCGGCGCTGCACGCGGGCCTGTCCTGGGAATGGGAGAGCTTCGCGCAATATATGGACGCGGTCGACCGGTTGCCGCACGACATCGATGTGGCGGTCCAGGTGCCGCACGCAGCGCTGCGGGTGTACGTCATGGGCGAACGCGGGGCCAACCGCGAACCCGCGACCGCCGAGGAGAACGCGCACATGCGGGCGCTGACCCGCGATGCCATCCGCGCCGGGGCGCTGGGCTTCTCGACCACGCGGACCATGCTCCACCGCACCGCAGAC
>Ga0137403_10003750_pt1 | contig 18152 bp, 17 predicted proteins | sample CZOMad2_1_16fung_FD_122057 | JGI IMG/M metagenome (GOLD analysis project Ga0137403, IMG submission 122057) | Vadose zone soil fungal communities from Angelo Coast Range Reserve, California, USA - CZOMad2_1_16fungal (Hybrid Assembly) | ecosystem: Environmental > Terrestrial > Soil > Vadose zone...
TCGTGAAGCGGCGGCGATGGGTGACCGAGCAGCAGTTCCTCGTGCGGTACGGATCGACGCCGGAGGCGACGTGGCTCCTGTACGGGATCAAGCCCGTGAGCATCGCCGTCGTCGTACAGGCGATCTGGGCGCTGGCGAAGACCGCGGTCAAGGGATGGCTACTCGCCGCGGTCGGAGCCCTCGTCCTCGTGCTCTACGCGGCCGGATTCAACGAGATCGTCCTGATGATCGGCGGCGGCCTTCTGGTCATGGCCGCGCGCCACGGCTGGCGCCTCCAGCGGCCGCCCCGCGTGCTGGCGCTCGTGCCGATTGTCGGTGCTCCAGCGCTTCCGGCGGTCGCCGGCGCCGCGGTCGACCCGGTCAGCCTGTTCCTCGTGTTCCTGAAGATCGGCGCGGTGCTCTATGGAAGCGGCTACGTGTTGCTCGCGTTCCTGCGCAACGACTTTGTCGTGCGACTCGGGTGGCTCACCGACCAGCAGCTGATCGACGCCGTCGCGGTCGGTCAGCTCACGCCGGGCCCGGTGTTCACGACCGCGACCTTCATCGGCTACGTCGGCGGCGGGACGAGCGGCGCCGCGCTCGCCACCGTCGCGATCTTCCTCCCGTCGTTCGTGTTCGTCGCCATCATCCGTCCGATTGTCCCCCGCCTTCGGGAGTCCGCCTGGATGAGCGCGTTCCTCGACGGCGTGACCGTCGCGGCGATCGGGCTGATGCTGGCGGTCACCTGGCAGCTCGGGCGAAGCGCCGTGGTCGATTGGCCGAGCGCCGGCCTGGCGCTCGCGGCGACGGTGCTCCTCCTGAGGTGGCGGATCAACTCGGTGTGGCTGATCGCGGGCGGCGCCGTGGCCGGCGCCATCGTTCACTGGTTCGGTCGCTGAAGGACGGGGCCGCGCGCGGGTGAGCGGCTCGGTGCGGTCAGGCCGCCGCGCCGGCCGAACGCGATGCAGCGGCCAGCGAGACCAGCATCTCGAGCTGCTGCAGGTCGAACGGCTTGGGAACGTACGCAAAGACGCCGCTCTTGATCGCGGTCGCCGCGCTCTTGTTGTCCTCGTTGCCCGTCAGCATGAGAACCGGCGTCTGCAGCCCGCGCCGGCGTATCTCGGTGAGGAGCTCGAGGCCGGTCATCCGCGGCATGTACATGTCGAGCAAGACCAGGTCGAACTGGCCGCGCTCGAGCGCCGCGAGGCCCTCGGCGCCGTCAGCGGCCGTCTCGACCGTGTAGGGGTGCTCGTGGCGGAAGAGACCGAGCGCGTCCTGCAGCACGCGCACGATGGCGGCATCGTCGTCGACGATCAGCACCCGCTTGGCAGCGCGCGCGGCGAGCGTGGCCATCTCAGCGACCTCCCACGAGATTGCGCCCCTTGTTCTTGGCGTCGTAGAGGGCGTGGTCGGCGCGCTTGATCAGGTCGGCGACGTTTCCCGGATCGTCGGGGTAGCCCGCCACACCGAAGCTCGCGGTCAGCGGTCCGTGCTCGAACGGATAGCGCTCGATGATCGCGCGCATGAGCTCGGCGTAGACGAGCGCCGCCGCCTTGGTGGTGCTCGGCAAGAGGGCGATGAACTCGTCGCCCCCGTACCGGGCCACGACCGAGTCGCGCCGTGATTGGCTCGCCAGGAGCTGCACCACCTGCTTGAGCACGTCGTCGCCGGCGCCGTGGCCCCAGCGATCGTTGATGGCCTTGAAGCCGTCGAGGTCGAGCAGGATGAGCGAGAGCGGCTGCTGATAGCGCGCCGCGCGACTCACCTCTTCGTAGAGACGCAGCATCAGGTAGCGCCGGTTGTAGCCGTCCGTCAGCGGGTCCTTGAACGAGAGCTCCTCGAGCCGGGCGCTGCGAACCGCGATCGCCGCGTAGGCGGCGAACGCCCGCGCGACGTCTTCCAGTCGGGGATGAAACGGAACCGCCTGGCCGTCGACGCCGATCGCGTTGATCAGCTGCAGCACGCCCAGGTTTCGTTGTGCGGCGTCCCGGAGCGGCACCGCCAGCACCGAATGGGTCCGATAGCCGGTCGTCAGGTCCACCCGCCCGTTGAACGAATACGGGGCGTCGCTCGGAATGTCGTACGCTTCCGGCACGTTGACGACCTCGCCGGAATTCGCGACGTAGCCGGCGAGACTCGGCACGTCCAGCGGAAGTCGCTCGACCTCCAGCCGCTGCTGCATCTCGTGGTCGCCCAGCCGGCGGTTCTTGATCTCGTTCTGGACCACCGCGAAGCGAAGATGTCCACCCTCACGCAAGAAGAGCGTCGCCGCTTCCGCGCCGGTGAACCGCCGCGCCTGCGTCACGATTCGCTCGAGCACCGGGGCGAGCTCGCCCTCGCTGCTGATCGCGATTCCAAGCTGGAGGAGGTCTTGGACCATCTGCGCGCCGCGGTCCGGGGTGGCGGCGCCCATGAGCCCCAGGAACCTCGGATCTCCCATGCTCGTTCCCGGGATGTCCATGGCCATGAAGAGAGAGCACGCGGAGTGCCAGGCCCGAGCGTGCTGGAAACCGCTGAAATTCCGGTAAAACTGACACTGTCCGAACGAGCTGACCGGTCCGAGCCGGTCAGTTTCTGATCAGGTCGGCGACTTTCCTCTCAGCGTCAATCGACGCGGGTCGGGACTATGTCGCGGGCCGCTTGCCCCCGTACGCCTCGCTCGGGCCGTAGCGGCTGTCCTCGAAGAGGAGCTTCGCGCGCGAGCCGACCACCCGTCCCCAGTTGGCGAGGGCGGTCTCGGTGTACTCGCCGTCGGGCCTGGGCTCGTCGTCGAAGTTGTCGTAGGTGTCGACCCCGCGCATGAGCATGGCCGGCTGGCGGACTCTTGGTGGCTTCGCCCAGGTCGGCAGCATCTCGACGAGCAGGAGGAACCGCCGGTCGGGCCCGAAGTTCCCCGCCGAGCCGTGGACAAGCGAGTTGTCGAATATCGCCATCTCGCCCGGACGGAGCGCGAAGTCGACGGCGGCCGACTCGTCGAACGGCTCGGTGATGTACTGGCCGCGCGCGAGAATGCTCCGCGGGTCATCGGTTTCTTCGTGGCGCAGGATCCCCCACGTGTGCGAGCCCGGAATCCCGCGCAGGCACCCTTGCCGGCTCCCGCATTCGGAGAGCGCCAGGGCACCGAGGACGACCGGGACGGCCGAGCCGTAGAACGAATCCTGGTGCCAGCCAGCGAACGTCTCGCCGTCGGCTTTCTTCACCCGCCACGCCATGCTCCAGCAGCGGAGGTTCGGCCCGATCAGATCCTCGAAGATGTCGAGGATGAACGGGTCCTCCGCGATCTCGAGGACCCACGGACACAGAAGATGGGATTTGGTCTTCATCTTCTTGATGTCCGCGACGCGCGCCTCCAGCGACTCGAACCGCTCGCGGTAGTGGCGGGCGCGCTCGGCGCTCATCGCGCGCACCGGCGAGAGGAACCCGTCGCGCTGGAACGACTGTACCTGGGCTTCGGTCAGGGTCTTCGGCACGGCGTCACTCCCCTTGGTCCTTCGAAAAGAGCTCGTCGAGCTTGCCTTCGTACGCGTGGTAGTCGAGGAAGTCGTAGAGCTCGGCGCGCGTCTGCATGGTCGAGACCAGACGCTTCTGCGTGCCGTCCCGTCTGAGTGTTTCGTAGACGGCGAGCGCCGCCGCGTTCATCGCGCGGAACGCGGAGAGCGGGTAGAGGACGATCCCGACCCCGGCGCCGGCCAGCTCGTCGACGGTGAACATCGGAGTCACGCCGAACTCGGTGATGTTGGCGAGGATCGGGACGCGGACCGCGTCGGCGAACCGCCGGTACGCCGAGAGCTCGGACACCGCCTCCGGGAAAATCATGTCCGCGCCGGCCTCCACGCAGGCCGCGGCGCGGTCGATCGCCGACTCGATCCCCTCCACCGCCAGCGCATCGGTCCGGGCCATGATGACGAACTCGGCATCGGTCCTCGCGTCGACCGCGGCCTTGATGCGATCGACCATCTCCGTCTTCGCGACGATGGCCTTGCCCGGCCGGTGCCCGCAGCGCTTGGCCTGCACCTGATCCTCGATGTGCATGGCGCCGGCGCCGGAGGCGATCAGCGACCGCACGGTCCGCGCGATGTTGAACGCGCTGCCGAATCCGGTGTCGGCGTCGACCAGGAGCGGCAGTCGGGTCACGCCGGTGATGCGCCGCACGTCGGTGAGCACGTCGTCGAGCGTCGTGATACCGAGATCGGGCAGCCCGAGCGATCCCGCCGCGACGCCGCCTCCGGAGAGATAGATCGCCTTGAACCCGACGCGCTCCGCCATCCGCGCGGCATACGCATAAATGCACCCAACCACCTGCAGCGGCCGCTCATCCGCCACCGCCGCCCGAAACCGCGCCCCCGCCGACCCCGAGCTCATGCCCAGACCATACAACAAGCCGCGAACCTCCGCCGACGGCTGAGGCGCTGGTCAGCAATCGTCAACGGCCGGGGATCGTTCGCAGCTCGCCCGACATCTGAAAGGCATGCGGCAGCTTCAGACGGCGGCGGGGGCGCCTCGCCGGACGCCGTCACTCGGCCGCAATCGGTCCACATCAGGGGATCCGGGCTGAAGAGGAAGGACATGACCAAGAAACTGGACGGAAAAGTGGCTATCGTGACGGGTGCGTCGAAGGGGATCGGAGCGGGCATCGCGACAGCGCTGGCGGACGAGGGCGCGTCAGTGGTGGTCAACTATTCCGCCAGCAAGCAAGGCGCCGACCGTGTGGTCGCGACGATTGCGGGCCGCGGGGGCAAGGCGATCGCGGTGCAAGGCGACGTATCGAAGCAGGCGGATATCGAGCGCCTCGTTTCGGAAACGCAGAAGGCGTTCGGCCGGCTCGACATCCTGGTCAACAACGCCGGCGTCTATGAGTTGACGCCGCTCGAGGGAGTAACCGAGGATCTTTTTCACAAGCACTTCAACCTCAACGTCCTCGGCCTGCTGCTCATGACGAAGGAAGCCGTGAAGCACATGGGGCCCGAGGGCGGGAGCGTCATCAACATCGGCTCGGGCGCGAGTACGCTGCGGCCGCCGAACTCCACGGTGTACACGGCGACGAAGGCCGCCGTCGACGCGATCACGGGCGTGCTGGCGAAGGAGCTCGGCCCGCGGAAGATTCGCGTGAACTCGATCAACCCGGGGATGATCGAGACGGAGGGCGTGCATGCCGCCGGCTTCGTCGGAAGCGACTTCCAGAAGATGGTCGAGACGCAGGCGCCCCTCGGACGCGTGGGGCAGCCGGACGATATCTCGCCGACGGCCGTCTATCTGGCGTCCTCCGACTCGAAGTACATGACCGGGGAGACGCTGCTGTTGTCGGGCGGCCTGAGATAAAGGGACGCCGTCCGCCGGCTCCACGCGCGAGCGCGCCAAACAGGGCTAGACGCCGAGGTAGTACTTCTTGACGAGCTCGTTCTCGCGAAGCTCCTGCGTGCTCCGCCCCTCGAACTCGATGCGGCCGTGGACGATGATGTAGCCGCGGTCGGCGATCTTGGTTGCTTGATTGAAGTTCTGCTCGGCCATCAACACGGTCAGCTGATAGCGCTCCTTCAGCTCGCGGATCTTGGCGATCACGCGGGTCACGAGAATCGGCGCCAGCCCCACCGACGGCTCGTCGACCAGCAGAATCTTCGGGGACGACATGAGGGCGCGCGCGATCGCGAGCATCTGCTGCTCGCCGCCGCTCATGCTGCCGGCGAGCTGACGGCGCCGCTCGCGGAGGACCGGAAACGCTTCGAAGCAGAACGGCAGGTTGCGGTCGATGTCCGCGCGGGCGCCCGTGCGATAGGCGCCGAGCAGCAGGTTCTCCTCGACCGTGAGCCGGGGAAAGAGGCGCCGGCCCTCGGGGACCAGGGCGATACCGAGCTCCACGATCTCTTCGGTCGAGCGCTTCGCCAGATCGATCCGCCCGCCGTCCGATTCGAGGTAGATCTCGCCGGCGTCGGGCACCAGCATGCCCATGATGCACTTGATGAGCGTGCTCTTGCCGTTGCCGTTGGTGCCCAGGAGCGCGACCGTCTCGCCCTCGCGCACCTCGATCGACACGCCGTGCAGCACGCGGACCGCGCCGTAGCCGGCCTCGACGTCGCGGACGACGATCCTACTCGCCAAGGTAGGCCTTCTCGACGGCCGGGTTGCGCACGATCTCGTCGGGCGTGCCCTCGGCGATGCGCGTGCCCGCGTCGAGGACCACGATCCGCTCGGAGAAGCGCATCACCGCGCGCATGATGTGCTCGATCATGATGATCGTGATCCCCTGCTCGTTCAGCCGCAGGAGGATCGCGAGGATGTCGTCGACCTCGGCGCTGGAGAGCCCGGCCATGGCCTCGTCGGAGATGAGCAGCTTCGGGCGAGCCGCCATCGCGCGGGCCAGCTCGAGCTTGCGCATCTCGATCTGCGTGAGCCCCGCCGGCCGCAGGTGCGCCTTCGCGTCGAGGCCGATCATCCGCAAGATGTCCAGCGCCGCCGCCGGGCCAGGCGCGCCGGCCGATCGCGTGTGGGCCGCGTACTCCAGCGGAATGCCGAGGTTCTCGAGAACGGTCATGCTCGTGAACGGCTTCGGAATCTGAAAGCTCCGCACGATGCCGAGTCGGGTCCGCTGGTGCGCCGGCAACCCCGTGATGTCACGGCTCTCGAAGAGGATCCGGCCGCCATCCGTCTGGAGCGCGCCCGACACGCAGTTGATCAAGGTGGTCTTGCCCGAGCCGTTCGGGCCGATGAGCCCGAGCCGCTCGCCGGCCCTTACCGAAAGACTCACCCGATCGAGCGCGAGGAAGCCGCCGAAGCGCTTGGTCACCGCGTCGACCTCGAGGAGCGGCGCGGCCATCGGCCGGCTCATCGCCCGCGAAGCCGCCGCGCCAGGCCGGTCAGCCCTTCCGGCGCCAGCACCACGAACAGCACCAGGACGACGCCGACGATCAGCAGATTGAGCTCGGACGAGATGGTCACGGTCGCGACCTGCTGCGCCGTGCCGAGCAGGATGGCGCCGATCACGGGCCCGAGCCACGTCGTCGTGCCGCCGATCATGGGCATGGCGAGCGCGTTCACCGCGTAGTTCAGGTCGAAGGCCGACGACGGCTCGACGTAGGTCACGTAGTAGGGAAAGGGCGCGCCCGCGACGCCCAGGAAGAAGCCGCTGATCGTCGTGGCGAAGAGCTTGAGCCGCAGCGTGGGCACGCCCATGCATTCGGCCGCCTCTTCGTTGTCCCGGAGCGCGGCCAGCCCGCGGCCGATCCAGGAGCGCTCGATCGAGCGCGCGACCAGCACGGTCACGACCGCCAGGGCGACCATCACGGTGAAGAGCAGGACGCCCCAGTTGCCGAAGAGGGGCGCGGGCGGGCGGATCAAGGTGAATCCCTTCGCACCGCCGACGTAGTCCCAGTTGATGATGAGCGTCTGCAGCACGACCGAGAGCGCGAACGTGGCGATCGAGAAGAAGACCCCCTTCAGCCGGAGCGTGAGGTAGCCGATGCCGAGCCCCAGGAGCGCTGAGACCAGGCCCCCGGCGACGATCAGCACCGGCAACGGCGCCTTGAAGGCTTCGATGAGGAAGATTGCGGTGTACGCTCCGAGCGCGAAAAACGCCGGCGTGCCGAAGTTCACGTAGCCGGCGTAGCCGCCGAGCATGTTCCACGCCGTGGCGATGACGACGTACTGCAAGACGACGTAGCCGGCGAAGTACACGTACGGGTTGACGCGGAAATTCGCCAGGAAGAGCGCCAGGCCGATGACGGCGACGACGAGGGCGCCGATCTTCTTCACCGGCTATCTCCCGAAGAGCCCGGCGGGCCGCACGGCCAGCGCCAGCAGGAGAATTCCGAACGAGACCGCGAGCGACCAGGACGGCCCGAAGAAGGTCGCCATCAGGCTCTCGGCCACGCCGAGGATGATCGAGGCGACCAGTGTCCCGCCGATGCTCCCGAGGCCGCCCAGGACGGTGATGGCGAAGACGCGGCCGATGTAGTCGCGATCGGTGGACGGCACCACCGGCGAGATCGTGATCAGCAAGGCGCCGGCGAGGCTGGCCGCCGCGATGCTGATCCCGAACGCGATGGTCTTGATGCGGACGGGATCGGCGCCCATGAGCCGGAGCGCGACCTGATCCTGGGAGACGCCCATGACGGCCCGGCCGTAGAAGGTCCGCGACAGGAACAGATAGAGCGCGAGCGTCATCAACAGCCCGACGACGCACGGCACCAGCAGCCGGAAGGCGATGCCGACGCCGCCGAGATCGATCGATCGGCCGATGTAGGCGGCCTCGACCATCCGGTAGTCGACGCCGTACTTCAGGCTCAGCGCCACTTCGATGATGAAGAGCAGGCCGAAGAAGAACACGAGCCCGCGCAGCGATTCTTCGCCGCGGCGCTCGAAGCTCGCGTAGTAGATCCGGTAGACGCCGGCCCCCAGCCCGTAGAACAGCGGCGTGAACAGCACGCCGGTCAGGATCGGGTCGAGGCCGTAGGCGCTGTTCATCACGTACGCCGCGTACGCCCCGAGGATCACGAACGCCGGATGCGCGATGTTGACGACGTCGAGCAGGCCGAACGTCAGCGAGACGCCGAGGCTGACCGCGGCGTAGAAGCCTCCCAGCAACATTCCGGCGACCACCGCATTGGCGAGCAGATCCCAGGAGAACATGGCGTGCGCGCGATCCGCACAGAGCGAGGGCGCGCGCCCCGTCGCCGGGGCGCGGCCCTCACCCGATGCGGAGCCCGAGCGCTATTTCTGCGCCGCCGAGTAGGGATAGATCACGTTGCCCGACTTGAACTCCTCGGGATAGAGCACGATCTTCTTGCCGGGGGCCCTGAACTGCTCGACGTCGGTCCCCTTGATGCCCTGATACTGGACCTGCAGCACCCGCGACTTGGCCCATTCGCCGTTCGGCCCGAAGCGCACCTTGCCGACGATCGTGCTGAACTCGTTCGAGCGGATGTAGTCGGCGACCTTCTGCTGGTCGAGGCTCTTGCTGCCCTCGATGGCCAGGCCGAGGATCTGAGCGGCGGAGTACGCGTACGGCGGAAGGTAATACCCGAGCGGATCCACGCCCGCTTCCTTCGCGCGCTTCTGATACTCGGCGAAGAACTCCTTGATGCCCGGAAACATCATCGTCTGCTCGGGCGCCCAGAAGTCGTAGTTGACGATGCCGTTCAGCAGCGGTCCGAGGCTCGTCATGACGGTGGTGAACTGCAGGCCGACCATGCCGCCGCCGAACATCTTGGGTTGCAGACCCACCTCGTGCGCGGCGCGGACCATGCCCACCGAGTCCGGCGGGTACGAGGCGACGAACACGATGTCGGGGTTCACGGCCTTGATCGCGCGCGCGATCGGCGTGTAGTCGACGGTGCTCGGCGGATACGACTTGTCGTAGACGGTCTTGAAGCCGAACTTCTTGACGAGCTCCCGCGCCCCGGCGATGGCGTGCCGAGGGTACTCGGCGTCGGCGCCGAGCAGCGCGATCGTCTGGGGCTTGGGATTCTGCCTGGCCGCGATCTCGAAGAATCCGGTCGCCCAGTTGGCCTCCGGGTCGGGCCCCGACGGCTGGATCTGGAAGTAGTTCGGATACTTGTACTTCTCGTTGTTGGCCAGGCCCAGGATGCCCATGATCGTGAGCTTGCGCTCCATCGCGATGGGCATGAGCGGCGCGATCAGGTTCGTGCCGTAGCCGGAGACGACGAAGTCCACCTTGTCGACCTCGAGCAGCTTGGTGTAGATGCCCGGGACGGTCGCCGGGTTGGTCTGGTCGTCGTAGGAGATCAGCTCGACCGGCCGGCCGAGGAGCCCGCCCTTCTTGTTCACGTCGTCCTTCCAGATCTGGATCGCCATCAGCGCCGGCTTGCCGTTCGCCGACAGGCCACCGGTCAACGCCATGCCGAGGCCGATCTTGAGCGGATCCGCCGCGCGGGCGACGAACACGCCCGCGCCGGCGAGCACGAGCGTGCCCGCGACGGCGACGACCAGCGTGAAGCTCGGGAGCTTCCATGTCCAGGGTCGATTCATCGATGTCCCCTCTCTCAGGGCGGCGTGCCGAGCCCGCTGACGTTGACGAGATCCTTCACCTTCCACCCGTCCAGATCGTACTCGGCCATGCAGCTCTCGGCGAACTGCTTCCAGCGATCGTACTGGCCGGAGGCGAGCGCGCCGAAGAGCGCGTAGCGCCGGATCTCCTCGTGGCTGCCGGAGTAGTTGATCTCGTAGAGCTCGTGCCGGCCGCCGAACTCGGTGCCGACCGCGTCCCACAGGAGCTTCATGAGCTTGACCCGCTCGACCGCGTCGACGCCGCCCGAGCCGCGCATGTAGAGGTCGAGGTACTTGCGCAGATCCGCGTTCTTGAAATCGCGCGCGTGCGAGTTGAGATAGATGAGCCCACTCGCCACGGTCTTCTCGATCAGGTTCTTGATCTGCACGTAGGCTTCGGGCGCCAGGACCTGATACGCCGCCGCCGGCTCCATCGCCGGCAGGATGCAGCCGCCCGTCCACGGATCGGCGCTCTTGGCCATCGCGTCCGACAGGCCCCAGATCATGTTGCGCCAGGCGATGACCTCGCCGATGTTCGCCTCGACGCCGCGAAACGAGCGCGCCCCGGTGATCTCGGTCGCCTTGATCATGAGGCCCGTGATGAAGTCGAGCTTGACCGCCAGCCGCGTGCAGCCGTGGATGAGGGCGCGCGGCAGGAAGCCGGTGCGCGGGAAGAAGTTGTTCGCCTTCTCGACGTCGGCGTGGACGAACACGTCTTCCCAGGGCACGAACACGTTGTCCATCACGAAGATCGCGTCGTTCTCGTCGAGGCGGCTGGAGAGCGGATAGTCGAACGGGCTGCCGAGCAGGGCCGCGCGCATCTCGTTCGAGACCCGGCAGATGAGCTTCACACCCTTGGCGTTCGTCGGCACCATGAACACGATCGCGAAGTTCTCGCCCTGGACCGGAATGAGCCCGTGATGGGCGACGAACGTGAAGTGCGTCAGCGCCGAGCCCGTCGCGACGACCTTGGCGCCCGAGACGTAGATGCCCGCGTCGGTCTCCTTGGTGACCCGCGCGTAGATGTCGGTGGGGCCGCCCGGCGCGCCGGGCGCCAGGTTCCGGTCGACCGGCGGGTGGATGATCGCGTGATTGATGAACGGCACGCGCTCCTGCGAGTAGCGATACCAGCGGCGGGCGTTGTCCTGGTAGGGGGCGTAGAACTCGGCGTTCGCGCCCAGCGTGCCCAGGAACGCCGCCTTGTAGTCGGGCGAGCGGCCGAGCCACCCGTAGCTAAGACGCGCCCACGCCGCGATCGCGTCGCGCCCGGCCACCTGCTCCTCGACCGTCGTCGGCGCGCGGAAGTAGCGGTGCGTGAAGCCGCCCCACTCCGTCGGCTCGGTGAGCACGTGCTGGCCGCGCTCGTGGTCGTCGTGCAGCGCATCGTAGAGCCGCGCCAGCATCCGGGCGCAGTTCTGAAAGGCCGGGTGCGTGGTGATGTTCTTGACGCGCTCGCCGTAGATCCAGACCTCGCGGCCGTCGTCGAGGCTCTCGAGAAACTCCTTGCCGGTGTACGGGAGAGCCGGCTTCTTCCCGGTGGCCTGCGGTGCCGCCTCGGTCCGTTTCTCGGATTTCGGCTTGGCGGGCTGAGCCATGATCACACCCCCCGGAGGATTCGACCCCGAACCGCCCACCACTAATACCCGGGATCAGGGTTCGGTCAAGACCGAAATCCGGTAGTCTGTGGTCTCGAGCGGAGGACTGGATGCGATGATGGCGAGGAGCGCGCCGCCGGCCGTCGCGGGGGCTACGGCCCGCCGGCCGGGGCGCGGCAAACGGATGATGACGCGAGTCCTCGTGTGCGCGGTGGCCGTGCTCGGCCTGGTGGCGTGCGGCCGCGGGACGAAGGAAGACATCGTCTCGAAGGCGCGGGACATCTCCAGGCGCGCCGAGCTCGAGCGGGCGCTCGGCCAGCCCGACGAGATCACCAAGCTCGGGCCCGTGGAGACCTGGCGCTACAAGGCCTCGAACGGTGAGGTGATCTTCCTGATCGTCGGGGACGATGTCACGTTGCAGGCGGCCGGCGGCCGAGACAAGGCGAAGTAGGATCCGAGGGGACGACGATGGCACTCAATCTGCGCGACTTCCTGCAGGCTCTCGGCGACGACCTGATCCGGGTCGACGACGAGATCGATCCGATCACCCAGGCCGGCGCGCTCTGCTCGGCGGCGCCGCGGCCGATCATGCTGAGCCGCCTCAAGGGCTTCCCGGACTGGCGGCTCTGCGATATTTTGGTTAAAGACCGCGCGCGTCAGGCCAAGGCGCTCGGGACCACGCCGCGCCACGTCGTGCGCGAGCTGTCCGACCGCATGTTCACGCGGGTGCCTGGCAGCTCGAAGCTCGTCCCCGACGGTCCGTGCAAGGAAGTGAAGCTCCTCGGCGCCGACGCTGACATCACGAAGCTCCCGATCCCGATTCACTCCGAGGGCGACGCGGGCCGCTACCTGGGCTCCGGCGTGACCATCACTCGGGATCCCGACACCGGCGTGCGCAACGAGGCGATCATCCGGGCGCTCGTGCGTGGGCCGCGGAAGATGGGCTTCTGGATGGCCGCGCGCCACAACTGGGCGCACCTCATGAAGTACCAGGAGCGCGGCCTGCCGGCGCCGATGGCGTTCGCGATCGGGCTACATCCCGGCTACGAGATCCTCGCCAACTTCAGCGGCCGGCACGAGGGCTACGACGAGCTCGAGATGGGCGCGGGGGTGCTCGGCGAGACGCTCGAGCTCGTCAAGTGCGAGACGATCGACCTCGAGGTCCCCGCCCACGCCGAGATCGTGATCGAGGGCGTCGTGCCGCCGGGGGTGCGCGAGCCCGAGGGTCCGTTCGGCGAGTTCACCGGCTACAGCAAGGGCGCCGAGGGCCCGGCCCCGGTCTTCGAGGTGACGGGGATCACGCGGCGCCGCGACGCCATCTACCGCCACATGCAGGCGACCGTCTTCACCGACCACCAGCCGCTCGTCTCGGTGCCGATGGAGGCGAGCCTCTACCGGCGCCTCAGCGAGATCCACGGCCGCACCGAGATCCACGACGTCTACATCCCGCCGTGGGTCACGATGTTCACGGTGTTCGTGCAGATGACGCCGCGCTGGGACGGCCAGGCGCGCGACGTGCTCCTGGGTGTCCTCTCGAGCCCGTACCTGCATCCGAAGATCGCGATCGCGGTCGACGAGGACGTGAACATCTACGACCCGCGCGAGGTCTTCTGGGCGATCTCCACGCGCGTGAACCCCGAGCGTGACGTGATCACGATTCCGCACGAGCGCATCCACCCGCTCGACATCTCGGCGCCGAACGTCGACCGCTCCGAGGTGACGGTGATGCGCGTCGGCGGCAAGATGGCGATCGACGCGACCAAGCCGCCGCTCTGGCGGAAGACAGAGCGCGACGAGTTCGCGCGCATCAAGCCCAAGGGCGCGGACGACCCCGCCCTGCAGGCGCTGCTGGCGCGTCTGGCCGCCATGGGGTAGCGCTCAGCGCGCGATCGCGGGCCCGGCTCGACTCACGCCGCGGCGCGGCGTGTCCGGCGACGGCGCGAGCGCTCGACTTTCTGCAGCGGGCGTCGGGCGGAGAACCCGACCATTCGCGCGGCGCTCACGCCAGCTCGCTGGACCGCATGGGCCGCGCCCTGCACCGCTCCGACGGCGACTCGTCCGACCTCGCCACCAACCTCTCGCCCGGCATCGACGGCGCCGCTGCCGGCGCTCATCGCCAGCCGTCCGAGATCGCCGCCGATCTCTTCGGCGGCCCGGATCGATCCGCGAACGGCGCTGAGCGCAGTCGTGCCGAGCTCGGCGCCGACCTCCTGAACACCGCGCACCGCGGTGACGACCGTCTCGGTCACGGCGTACACGAGACCGATCGAGAGCGCTTCCGCGCCCTGGAGCGTCGTGCGCAGGGCATCGGGCATACGTGCGTCATCGAAAATTCTCGGCGCGGGAACCGGCACGGCAGTTATACGCGAACGACTCGTGGCTCGTCTTGGCATCGGTGAAATCCCCCCTCTGGCACCTCGTGAGATAGTGACATTGTGGAAGCTCGGGCCGGGTCCGTCAAACGCTCGCTCGGCACGAGGTATGGAGTTTTTTCACTCCGCGACACGAGTTACGCAAGGGCGTAACACAAACGTAGCATTTACCGGGTAGCCCGGCTGATAGCCTCCACGCCAGATCAGGAGGGCCCCGATGCAGATCCATCCGACATCCTTTCTTCTCGGGCTTGGCGCCGCGCTCGTCGTTCCGCTCTTCACCCGGGTCCTCCGCCCGCTGGCCGTCGAGGCAGCGGTCGCGGGCATGGGGGTGATCGAGGAGGGGCGCCGTCTCGCCGCCGAGCAGATGGAAACGTTCGAGGACATCGTCGCGGAAGCCCGCGCGCGGCGCGAGGAGCAGCTGCTCGCCGAGGCCAACGGCCATCACGCCGAGGCCGCCGCCGAGGTCGCGAGCGCCGAAGACGAGGCCGTTCCGGCCGGGGCGCGGCGGCGGAGCAACAGCCGGCGGCGCGTGTCCTGAGATGTCGGCGGTGACGCGTCTGGACGAGTGGGCCGACGCCCCGCGCGCAATCCGCATCGTCCACGACATTCCCGGGCGCCTGCGGCTGCGATTGCCGCCGGGCGCGAGCACCGCCGGCCTTCAGGGTGTGATCGACGGGCTGAACGGAGCGCAGAGCTCCGTCTGGTCGCCGCGCACGCGAAGCCTCCTGATTCGCTACGACGCCGGCGTCCTCACGCCGGCCGAGATCGCTCAGGCGGTGGCCGAGCACGCCGATGTGGACCCGCCGGCGTCCAGCGCCGATTCTCCCGCCGAAGAAGGCCGGTCCCCGGTGGCCGCGGCGATCGTCGAGACGTTCGACGGCGTGAACGAGCGCGTCACGCGCCGCACACGCGGACGACTCGACCTCGGGATGCTGGTCTCCGTCGGCCTGGTGCTCTGGGCGGGCCGACAGCTCCTGCGCGGTCCGGTCACGTCGCTGTCGTGGACGTCGGCCCTCTGGTACGCGCACGGGCTCTTCCGCGACTACACCGCTCCGCCGCGCGGACGATAGCCGACTGATGCGCCGCACGATCGCCCATTCGGTCCGCGGGCGCCTCCGCGTCCGCTACCCGGCGCATTGGCTGGAGCCGCGCTGCGCGGCGATCGAGTCCGAGCTGAAGACATTACCGGGCGTTCGGGCGGTGCAGGGCCGGCCGCTGACCGGCAGCCTTCGAATCGACTACGATCCCTATAGCCTCGCCGCCGACGCCATCGTCGACAAGCTCGACCGCATGACGGCCGAGCTGGCCGCGCCATCGACGTCGATCCCGGCGCACCCACCTCGGCGACCGCGTCAGACGCTCCCGTCGGCGCCGGTGCTGAAGGTGCTCGGCGCCACCTCGATGCTCGTCACCGCATGCTGCCTGCCGGTGCCGCAGGCGATCACCGCCGGCCTCCTCCTGGCGTCGGCCGCACCGGCGTTCTTCCGAGCCGGCGCGACACTGGCCACTCGCCGGCGGCTGAACGGAGACGTCCTCGAGGCCTCGACGCTCGGGCTCCTGATCGCGCGGCGCAATCTCACGTCTGCCGCGCTCCTGACGTGGGTGCGAGCCGTGGGTGAGCTCGTCGTGGCGCGCAGCATCGTGAGAGCACGGACGTCGCTCAGCGACGTCGTCGGGATGCCCGAGCGGATCGTGACGCGACGGACCGGCGACCATCGCGAGCCGGTCGACGTCGGCACGCTTCACGCGGGAGACGTCGTCGTCGTCACGACAGGTCAGCGCATCCCCGTCGACGGCACGATCGTCAGCGGCGAGGCGATGGTGAATCAACAGTCGATGACCGGCGAGGCGCTGCCGGTCGAGTGTCTCGCGGGCGATCGCGTCTTCGCGGCCACGACGCTCGAGCACGGCGAGATCGAGATTCGCGCCGAGCAGCTCGGGCCGAACACCGCCGTGGGCCGGATCGTGCGCGCCATCGAGGCCGCCGCCACAGAAAAGCCGGACATTCAGCTCTTCGCCGAGCGGCTGGCCGACCGCGAAGTCTGGCGCACACTCGCGTTGGCCGGTCTTGGCGGTGCGTTCTCGCGGAGCTTCGACGCCGCGATGGCGATCCTCGTCGCCGACTACGGCACCGCGGCGCGCGTGGGAATCCCGACCGCCATCCTGACCTCGCTCCGGCGAGCGGCGGGCGAAGGCATTCTCGTCAAGGGGCCGCGGACACTCGAGCGCCTCGCGCGCGTCGACACGATCGTGTTCGACAAGACGGGCACCCTGACGTCGGGCACGCTGCACGTGACTCGCATCGTCTCCTACGAGCGCTCACTCGACGAGGCCGGGCTGATCCGACTGAGCGCCGCGGCGGAGCATGGGTTCACGCACCCGGTAGCCCGCGCGATCGGCCGGCTCGCGCGCGAGCGCCGCATCGTGGTCCCGCCGGTGACCGCGACGGAGTCGGTGCTCGGACTCGGCATCGACGTGCGGGTCGAACACCGCCGCGTGCTCATCGGGAGCCGGCGGTTCATGGAGCAGCAGCATGTCCGGCTCGATCGCGCGCGGGAAGACGAGCTCGCGGCGCACGCGGTGGGCGCCTCGCCGATCTTCGTGGCGATCGACGATCGTCTGGCCGGCATGATCGAGCTCCAGGACCAGCTTCGCGACGACGCGCCCGATGCGGTGCGCGCCCTCCGGGCCCGCCAGATGCGAAACGTCATCATGCTCTCCGGCGACCATCCCGAGCCGAGCCGTGTCATCGCCGACTCGCTCGGGCTCAGACACCACTATGCGGAGCTCCTGCCCGAGGACAAAGCGCGCCTCGTGCGCGAGCTCAAGGCCGAGGGCCGCGTGGTCGCGATGGTCGGCGACGGCGTCAACGACGCGCTGGGCTTGCAGGCGGCCGACGTTGGAATGGCGGTGCCCGGTGGCGCCGCGATCGCGGCCGAGGCCGCCGACATCGTCCTGCTCTCGGGAGGGCTCGATCGGGTCGTGCGCGCCATCGATCTGGCGCGCGAAAGCATTGTTGCGGTGCGTCAGACACTCGGGGTGGCCGCGCGTGCCAATCTGGGCGTCGTGGGGCTCGCGTCGTTCGGCTGGGCGCGCCCGCTCACGAGCATCCTCTTGAGCCACGGCACGACGGTGGCGGCGGCCGTGGTGACAGCGGCGCGCGGCGCCGCCGCCTCCTCTGCCCAGGCCGAGCGACGTTACTAGAATGTACGCCGGGCGACATCGACCTGACATACTGGTCTCCTACTGTGGTTATTGGGGAATACTCCCCGGACTATGGATTGGGAGGGGATCTGATGCTCGCTCGGATCCTGATGCGCCTGATCACGGATATTCTCTTCGAGGCGGCGGCATCACGGAATCGCTCGTATGAAGCGGAGGTCGACCGCTACCTCGAGGGGCAAGGCTTCATTCTCGACCGCAAAGCGAGGCCAGCCGTCCGCTAGCTCCGCGCCGCACCCGACCGCTCCGGCCACCGTCAGGATCGTCTTCGTCGCCGTTCGCGGTCGCGCTCGTCTGCACGTCGAGGGCATCCGCGGCCGGCCCGAGTCGGCCGCGGGTCTCCAGGCGCGTATCGCCGGAGCTCAGGGCATCCGAGAGGTTCACGCCAGCTCGACGACCGGCAACGTCCTCGTTCTGTTCGATGCCGCGAAGATCGATCTCCGGTCCCTGATCGCGGCGGTCGCGCGCCACGCCGGCCAGGCCCGCAACGGCAATGCCCAGACGCCGGCGCGCGTCGACAGCGTCTGGCATACGCTGTCGGCCGCGGCAATCGCCCGCGAGCTCGGTGCGAATCCAGAAGTCGGACTCGGCGCCGAAGAGATCGCGCGACGCCTGGCGGCCCTCGGCGACAACGGCCTTCCCACGCCGGCGCCGAAGACCACGCTCGAGATCCTCGCCGGCCACGTCACCTCGATGCCGGTGCTCTTGCTCGGCATCGCCGCCGTGCTCTCGCTGGGCATGGGTGCCGTGGTCGACGCGGTCATCATCGGCGCGGTGATCGCCGCCAACGGCGCGGTCGGCTACGTCACCGAGCGTCGGGTGGAGCGGGTCTTCGCCTCGCTCCAGAACGGCGGCCTGCCCTCGGCGTTCGTACGCCGGGACGGGCGCGAGATGATGGTCTCGGCGCACGAGCTGGTGCCGGGCGACATCTTGCTCCTCAAGACCGGTCACACGATCGCGGCCGACGCGCGCATCGTCGAGG
>Ga0137403_10003751_pt1 | contig 18152 bp, 18 predicted proteins | sample CZOMad2_1_16fung_FD_122057 | JGI IMG/M metagenome (GOLD analysis project Ga0137403, IMG submission 122057) | Vadose zone soil fungal communities from Angelo Coast Range Reserve, California, USA - CZOMad2_1_16fungal (Hybrid Assembly) | ecosystem: Environmental > Terrestrial > Soil > Vadose zone...
GGCCTGAGCGAGGCCTCCCTCATCGAGGACACGGTGCGCCAGATGCGCGAGGAGTGGAAGGGCTCGCGCGCCGGGGTCTACCGGCAGGCCCCGAAGCGGCCCTCGCTGTTCGAGCACGAGTACGGCGTGGCCATCCGCGACAGCGAGTGGCAGGCCCTGCGCGATCACGTGGTCCGCTGCCTGCGGAACTTCCACCGGCTGCCCGTGCTGACCGACATCAAGCGCACGCCGACCGAGCGCTGGGTCTTCATCGAGGACATCGGCTCCTTCCCCTTCGAGGGCACGCGCGTGTTCAGCGCGCCCGACTTCGGCTACTGGAGCCACGGCGACCGGCTGCAGCTCCTGGACTGGAAGACCGGTGGGGGCGGCGAGGGGGCCGGGCTCCAGCTCGGCGGCTACGCCCTCTACGCCCTCGACGTGCTGGGCGTCGACCTCGGTCGGGTAGACCTGTTGGAAGTCAATCTCCGCGAGGGGAAGGTGACCACGCACCCGTGGGACGAGGCGAGCCTCGACCGGGTCCGCGAGCACATCCGGCTCTCGGTCCGCTCCATGAAGGCCTACCTCAAGGATCCCGAGCGCAATCTCGCCGAGGAGTCGGGCTTCGAGAAGACGGAGGAGCTGCGCATCTGCCGCTGGTGCAATTTCCGGGCGGTCTGTCGCCCCGACCTCGCGCCCTTCGCGGCGGCCCAGGAGGCCGCCTCCTGAAAGCCCTGCTGGTGGATCTCGACGACACGCTGCTCGACTACTCGGGCGGCGCGGACGAATGCTGGCTCCACGCCTGCGAGGCGCTCGCCGGCCCCGCCGGCATCGAACCGGCCGGCCTCGTGGCCGCGATCGGCGAGACCCGGCGCTGGTTCTGGAGCGACCCGGGCCGCCACCGGACGGAGCGCGCCGACATGCTCCGCGCCTGGACCCGGATCACCGCGCACGCGCTGGGGGGCCTGGGGCGCGCGGACGAGGCGCTCGCCGCCTGCATCGCCGAGGACTTCGCGGAGCGCCGCTGGGAGCGCATGACGCTGTTCCCCGGCGTCGTGGTCACGCTCGAGGCCCTGCGCGCCCGCGGCGTGCCGCTGGGCATGGTCACCAACGGGGACGCCAGCCATCAGCGGCGCAAGATCGAGCGGCACGATCTCGAGCGCTTCTTCGACGTGATCGTCGTGGAAGGCGAGATGGGCGTGGGCAAGCCCGAAGAGGTCGTCTACCGCTACGCCCTCTCCAAGCTCGGGGTGAAGGCGGAGGACGCCTGGATGGTGGGGGACAACCTCGAGTGGGACGTGCTGGCGCCTCAGCGCCTGGGCCTGCGGGGGATCTGGGTGGACGCCCCGGGCCAGGGGCTGCCGAAGTCCTGCTCGGTGGCGCCGCACCGCATCATCCGCGCCTTTCCGGAGCTGCTCGAATAGCTTGGGTGGAAAATTCCGGTGTGCAACACTGTGATTCCACATGGGTTTTGATTGGAGGGACTCACCAATGCGCCACCGGACCTTCCTGCCGCTGCTCCTGGGCTTCGTCGTGCTCTCCACCGGCTGCGCCGCCACTCATCGCGAGTGGGAGGTCTGGCGGGCTCACCCGACGCACTACGCCACCACGAATCACCTGGCCTTCTCGATGAAGAACACGGTGGGCGCCGCGCCCCAGGTCACGCCCGAGCTGATGGATCAGGCCAAGGGCGAGGGCTGGTGGGGAAAGAACACCCCGTTCGTCGCGCCGCGGGCCAATGTCGCCGGGCGCTGGGAGGGGACCTGGAGCGGGTACGGAATGTCCCGCACGCTGCGGGGCGGGGTGGCGCAGGCGGTGCTGACGGTCGACGGCGCCATCGGCCAGGGCCGCCTCGTGCTCGTGGACGCGCGCATGGCCGAGGGGGTCCCGCTCTCGCTCCGCGAGAACTCGTCGTTCGGGACGCCCATCGAGCTGTCCGTCTCCGAGACCGATATGTGGGTCAACGGCACCGAGCGGGGCCGGCCGTTCGCGGCCACGTTCACGCTGCAGGGAGACAAGCTGATCGGGCAGTTCCTGTACACCAGCTCGCCGGTCCGGATCGAGCTGATGCGCATGCCCTGAGGCCACAGCCTCAGGGTGCGGTGGGCTGGACGATGACGGTGCGCAGGACGGGCAGGTAACGCTGTGCCACGCGCTGCACGTCGGCGGCGGTGACCGCACGGACCGCCGCCACGTAGCGGTCCAGGAACTCGTAGCCCACCCCGGATTCCTCGTAGCCGGCCAGGTACCAGGCCTGGCGGGCATTCGTGCGGCGGTCCATCGCGAGGTTCCCCAGCACGTAGGCCTTGGCCACCCGCAGCTCCTCGGCCGACACCCGCTCGCGCTGCACCCGCTCGAGCTGGGCCCGCAGCGCCGCCTCCGCCCGGGCCACGTTCTCCGGCGCGGTGCCGAGCTGGGCCAGGAAGTAGCTGTTGTCGACGCGGGACGGGTACTGGGCCGCCGTCGTGTAGGCCAGGCCCTGCTTGTCCCGTAGCTCCGAGAAGAACCGTCCCGCCATGCCGCCGCCCAGCACGTTCGCCATCACCTTGACCGCCGGATAGTCCGGATCCGTGAGCGCCGGCGCCAGTGCGCCCATCAGGATCTGCGCCTGGGCGCCGGGCACCACGCGCGCCTCGCGCCACGGGGCCGGCGCGGGGGGCCGCGGCGGGGCCGCCGCCGGCGCGGCCCCGCCGGGCATCGGCCCGAAGAGCCGCGTGGCCTGCGCCATCACCTCGGCCGTCCGCACGCGCCCGCTCACCGCGAGCACGAGGCCGCCCGGCACGTAGTGCCGCTTGTAGTGGGCCAGGAGCGCGTCGCGGTCGAGCCGCTCGAGGCTCGCCTTGAGCCCGAGCGGATCCCAGGCGTAGGGGTGGCGGCCGAAGACGCGCGCGGTGAGCGCGTCGAGGGCGACGTCATACGGCTTGTCCCCGCGATTGCGGACCTGGCGGATCAGGAAATCACGGACCGCCCCTACCACGCCGTCGGGCATGGTGGGCCGGAGGGCCACGTCGGCCACCAGCTCGAGCATCTCCACCCAGTGGCGCGAGAGCGCGGTGGCCGCGATCTCGGAGTAGTCCACGTCGCCGGTGGCCTCGATGCTGCCGCCCATCGCGTCGGCCGCCTCGACGATCTGGCCGCCGTCGCGCGTCGTGGTGCCACGGACGATCATGAGCTGGACCAGGTTGGAGATGCCCGCGTTGTCGACGGTCTCCCAGCGCGTGCCCATGCGGACCATCAGCGAGACGCCGACGACCGGCGCGGTCGGGTTCTCGCGCACCAGCACGGTGATCCCGTTGGGGAGCCGCGCCCGGCCGACCGTCGGGCTCTGAGCCCACGCGGGCGCGGCGAGCAGCGCGAGGAGGCCCGCCACCACCAGCGCGCGACCGCGCCTCATCGCGTACCGGGCTTCGGCACGAAGGCCAGCCGCGCGTAGTCGGTACGGGAGAGATACCGGCGCGCCGCGTCCCGGATCTGCTCGCGGGTGATGCGCCGGAGCCGGTCCACGTAACGCAGCTCGGCGTCGAGCGTCCAGGTGGTCTCGGCGAGGCCGTAGGCGTAGGCGAGGCCCTCGGAGGTCTCGGTGTCGAAGGCATGCTGCGCCTCGAACTTGGTGACCGCGAGGCGGCGCTCCTCCTCGGTGGGCCCGCTTTCCTGGATCCGCGCGATCTCCTCGAGGATGATGCGCTCCACCCGTTCCAGGTCCTTGGCCTCGAGCTCCGCCCGCAGGCTCACGATGCCGCCGCCCATGAGCGCCGAGTAGCTCATGGTCACGGTCGAGACCAGCCGCTCCCGATCGCGCAGGCGCTGGGCCAGGCGCGAGCTCTCGGTGCCCGCGAGGATCGTGGTGAGCAGGTCCACCGCGTCGCCGTTGGCGTCGTCCGAGCGCGGGGCCTGCCAGCCGAGGGCCAGGTGGGCCTGCTGCTCGTCGCGCTCCACCGTGCGGCGGGTCCCACCCGCGAGCGGCGCGGGCGCGGGCGCCGTGGCCGGCTTGTAGCCGGTGGCCGGCATGCGCCCGAACGTGCGGTCCACGATGCCGCGGACCGCGACCGGATCCACCGGCCCCGCCACCACCAGCGTCATGTTCTCCGGCACGTAGTACCGGCGGTTGAAGGCGCGCAGCCGCTCCTGGGTGGCCGCCTGCATCGTCTGGCGGGTGCCCAGCACGGGCCGCCCGTAGGGATTGCCCGCGAAGACCAGGCCGTAGAGCTGGCGCACGATCGCCGAGCGCGGGTTGTCCTGCTCGATGCGCGCCTCCTCGAAGATGACCTCGCGCTCGCGGCCGATCTCGTCGGGGGCGAAGGTGGAGCGGAACGCCATGTCCGCGAGGAGCTCGATGCCCGACGCGGTCGCGTCACTCGGCAGCACAAGGTAAAACGAGGTGTAGTCGAACGAGGTCACCGCGTTGGAGCGGCCGCCCACGCCTTCCACTGTCCGGTCCACGTAGCCCGGGCCGAAGCGGTCCGTGCCCTTGAAGAGCATGTGCTCCTGGAAGTGGGCGTAGCCGAGCTGATCGGGTGTCTCGTAGCGCACCCCGACGCCCACGAAGAGGTAGAGCGCCACGATGTCGGAGGCGCGGTGATCCTGCACGATGAGCCGCATGCCGTTACGCAGGACCTGGCGCGCCGGCGGGGGCAGCTCCGCATCCGCGGGGCCCGAGGTCGGCGACGAGGAGCGCGCGCCGGATCCGGCGCAGGCGGAGAGGAGCAGGGCGGCGGCCAGCCACGGCCCCGCCCGCCGCGAGGCGGACCGGATCACAGGCGCGATTTTACTACGCCGGCCCCCTCGGCAGGCGGAGCGACCGCGCCCGGCCCGGGCCCGAAGGCCCGGATCAGGCTCTCGGTCCGGCTCGGGTGCACCGAGATCTGCGTCTCCACCACGGATGCGGGCACCCGCGCCCGGATGGCGAGCGCGCACAGCTGGATCAGCTCCTCCGCGGCGGGCGAGACCATCTGGGCGCCGACGAGCCGCTGGGAGTCCTGGTCGAAGACGAGCTTGAAGTAGCCCCCCTCCTCACCGGTGGCGACGCTGTGGCTGCTGCCGCGGGCGTCGTGGCGGGCCACCGCGGGTTGGATGCCGTGCGCGGGCGCCTCGCCGTAGGCCATGCCCACCAGGCCGACCGCGGGGGTGGTGAACAGCACCTGCGGGATCACCGCCTCGTCGGCCCGCTCGATGTCGCCCCGCAGGGCATTGGTCGCCGCGACGTGTCCCTCGTGGGCGGCCACCGGGGTGAGCTGCCGGTTGCCCGCCGCGTCGCCCGCCGCGTAGATGTGCGGGACCGAGGTGACGAGGTACGGGTTCGTGCGCAGGCCGAGCCGTCCCATCTCGAGACCGATCCGGGCCGCCCCGAGGGTCCGCGGGTGGAAACGGCGTCCCACCGCCGCGCACACCTGCCGGCTCGTCATCTGGTTCGCCATTCCGGCGCTGTCGAAGGTGATGTGGACCCCGTCCGCCACCCGGGCGAGGCTGGTCACAGTCGTGCGCAGCCGGAACGCCACCCCGCGCTCCTCCATGCGCTTGCGCAGGTTGCGGGCCACGTCCGGGTCCACGCCGGGCAGGATCTCCGCGTCGCGCGCGAGGACCGTGACGCGCGTGCCGAAGTCGCTGAGGGCCCCCGCCAGCTCGAGGGCCACCGGCCCGGCCCCGATGAAGGTGAGCGAGGCCGGGAAGTCGGGCAGGAAGAGGAGCTGGTCGGAGGTGATGAGCAGCTCCTGGCCCGGCAGGTCCGGGACCACCGGCTGCGAGCCCGCCGCGATGACGAAGCGCTCGGCGCCGAGCGGCCGGCCATTCACCTCGACGATGTGCGGGTCGGTGAAGCGGACCTCCCCGATCACCACCCGGACGCCACCCTTCTCGAGATCGGCGGCGGAGGGCCGCTGCGAGTCCACGATCTCGTTCTGGCGATGCTGCACGGCGTCCCAGTCGAGCCGGACCGCGCCCGAGAAGGTCCCGAACCCGCCCGCCTGGCGCACCAGCCGGTGCACCCGTCCCGCGGTCACCAGCGCCTTCTTCGGGATGCATCCGCGGTTGACGGAGAGCCCGCCGAGCGGGCCGCGCTCGGCGAGCGCCACCCGCGCGCCGAGGCCCGCCGCGGTCCGGGCGGCGGCGAGGCCGGCGGCGCCGCCGCCGATCACGACGAGATCGAAGTGCTCCATCGCGTGGCTCCGTTCAGACGGTGAGGGAGGCGCCGGTGACCACGGCGGCGCGCTCGGAGAGCAGGAAGGCCACCACCTGGGCCACGTCCTCGGTGCGGACCCACTCCGAGCGATCCGCGTCGGGCATGGCGCGGCGATTGCCCGGCGTATCCATCGTGCTCGGCAGCACCGCGTTGACGGTGACCCGGTGCTGCTTCACCTCCTGGGACAGGGCCTGGGTGAGCGTGATCACGCCCGCCTTGGACACCGTGTAGGCGATGAAGCCGCCCTGCGGGGTGAGCACCGCGCGCGAGGCGATGTTGACGATGCGGCCGCCGCCGCCCGCGATCATGTCCGGCAGCACCGCGCGGCAGGCGATGACGGTGGACGTGAGGTTGAGCGCCATCAAGCGCTCCCACTCCGCGAGTGACGTGGAGAGCAGATCCCCACCCGCGAAGCCGCCCACCGCGTTGACGAGGCCGTCCACCCGGCCGTGCCGGTCGCGCACCGCGTGGACGAACTTGCCCATCGCGTCCTCGCGGGTGACGTCGGCGGGCAGGGCGAGCAGGCGCGTCCGCAGCTCGGGGGCGAGCCGCGCCTCGAGCTCCTTGAGCTCCTCCGGCACCGCGTAGGGAATGGCCACGCTGCCGCCGGCCTCGAGCAGGGTGCTGGTGATCGCCCGGCCGAGCGCGCCGGTGCCGCCGGTGACGACCGCGACGCGGCCGGTCATGGGGCGGGGCGGGCGCGGCGGCCGGCCAGATCCTCGGCCCGGCGCGCCAGCTCGAAGTCGAGCGTGGTGATGCCGCCCGCGTCGTGGGTCGCGAGATCGATGACCACCCGGTTGTACACGTTGAACCACTCCGGGTGGTGATCGAGCGCGTCCGCCTCGCGGGCCACGTCGGTCATGAACGCGAAGGCCTGGGTGAAGTCCGCGAAGGCGAGCTCGCGATGGAGCTTGCCGGCCTTGAGGGTCCACCCGGGCAGGGCGGCCAGGCGCTGGGTCACGTCCGCGTCGCCGAGCTTGGTGGGTCGGGCCATCGGAGCGGCTAGCCCGCCGCGGGCGCGCCCATGATCGCGGAGCGCTGGATGTCCTCGTAGCGCACCTTTGCGACGTCGAAGGCTTCGATGTTCTCGACGAGCTTCTTGAAGGTCTGCTCGAAGCCGGGCAGCGTCTTGCGCTGGCGCGTCAGCGGGGTGGTGCGCGCGAGGACGAAGTTCTTCACGTAGGGATGGTTGATGCCGCGCTTCTTGATCCGGGCGACCACCGCGACGAGGGCCTCGTCGGCGTCGCGCACGAGCGCGGCCCGCTCCTCACGCTCCTTGAGCGTCTTCGGGAAGTGGCCCTTCAGGAACTTGTCCACCCGGCGCAGGATCGGGGCGAAGGCGCCGCCCGCGAAGCGCTTGTTCTGCTCGTAGAGCAGCCCCAGGGTGATGAAGTGGGCCGCCTCGAACTGGAAGACGTAGTCGTCCTCGCCCGACTGCGGCTCGTCCTCGACGAGGCCGCGGTACATGCGGATCACCTCGAGGGACTTCTCCTTCAGGTTGTGGGCCTTCTCGGTGTTGAGGGCCAGGATCTGGAAGGCCACCTCGGGCTCGGGCACCAGGATGGCCGGGATGACCTTGCACTTGAGCTTGGTCAGCACCGTGCGCCGGTGGTTGCCGTTGGGGGTCCAGTAGACCCCGGGCCGGGGCGACATGACCACCACCGGATCCACGAAGCGGTCGATCTTCTTGACCACCTCCTGCAGGCGCTTGGCGTGGGTGGGCGAGAGGTCGCGCTGGTAGGGGGTCGGCTCCACTTTCTCGATCGGCAGGAGACAGAAGATCTGCCAGTGATCACCCACCGGCTCGCGATAGATGGCGAGCACCGAGCCGCCGTCGCGCTCGACCTGGTCGGCCAGCACCACCACCGCCTTGGCCGGCTCCTCGTCCGGGCAGACCCGCCACTTCGCCATGCCGGGGAGTATGCCATGAGTGCTGTAACTGCGCGACCAACCTAGTGTCCCCTTATGACCTCCTCAATGTTGCAGACGTCGCCGCTGTCCACGAAGATGATGCGTCGGCCATCGATGATCGCGGCGGTATGGTCGGCTGGTTCATAGCAGTACTGCGTCTTGAGGTACTCGCGCTCGATCGAAACCTTGTACCTGTCCGGTCCGACCGACGTCACATAGACATGCTCGGCCGCGTGAGCGACTTGGGCCGCGCCGAACAAAAGCATAGCGGCAGCTACCAACCTGTTCATGCTGCACCTCCTAAGGATCACCGAGGATACGTCACCTGCGTGTAGGACGTGCGACGGTGAATGTGCAGCCTGGCGCACTGGCGTGTTTCCGCAAGAATCGGACAGCTGCCCTCACTGGCCGGCCTGCACGTTCCTGCGCAAGTCTCTGCGATCGAGGGAACACCGGGTCGATGCGCTCGTCCCAACAAGGAGTGAAGTCAAAACGCACACCAAGTACCCAGGAGGTTCGCCATGAAGGGGAAGCGCCCAATCGTGATGGCGGTCGCACTGCTATTCGGAGCCGGAATCGTTCCGGCGCTGCCGGGACGCGTCGGTCCGACAGCTGCGTTCGCCTATGGACCCCGGGCCTCTGACCAAGCGAACGCGGGGACGGGGTTGGTCAGGTCAGTTGATGTGCACACGGACATCCTAGTGCTGGACACCCCAAGCGGCGTCCAGCGAGTCCACGTTGCTCAGGAGGCAGCCATTCATGACGAGCATGATGACATGCTCACGCTCGGTCAAATCAAACCAGGCGATGCCGTCTCTTACGAACTGACGTCGGGTGCCGCCATCGAGCTGCACGTTACACGCCAGTTCTGGGCAATACCCAGAGAAGGGTGAGCGGTCCGGTGAACGTCGACGCGCGGGCGATTCAACGGCGCGGGTTGCGGGGACTAGGCCTGAACCGCGAAGGCGCCGGAAGGTGACGACGCGATGCCGGGTAGCGCCAGGTGGAAGGTGGCGCCGTGCTTGGGGTTCGCGGTGGCCCAGAGGCGGCCGCCGTGACTCTCGATGATGGAGCGGCTGATGGACAGGCCCATGCCGAGGCCGCCGGGCTTCGTCGAGTAGAAGGGCTCGAACAGGCGATCGGCCTGGAGCTCGCCGAGGCCGACGCCTGCGTCCTCGACGGTGATGACAACCCGGGCGGGCTCGTCGATGGCTTCGAGCACGCCGCGGATGACGAGCCGCCGCCGCTCGGCCGGGACATCCCGCATCGCCTCGGCCGCGTTGACCAGCAGATTGATGAGCACCTGCTGGAGCTGGATGCGATCGGCCAGGACCGGTGGCAGGTCCGCATCCAATGATACCTGGAGCAAGATATCGTGACGGTGGAACTCGGAGCGGACGAGGGGCAGCACGTCGGTGATGATCTGCGCCAACCGGCAGGGTTGCCGGGCCACCGCCGAGCGGGCCAGCAGGGCTCGGATCCGGGTGAGGACCTCCGCCGCGCGGTCTCCGTCGCTCACGATGGCGGCCAGCGCCCCGCGGACCTGGTCGAGCGGCGGCGGGTCGGCGTCCAGCCAGTGGAGGCAGGCGCTGGCGTCGGCGACGATGGCGGCCAGGGGCTGGTTGATCTCGTGCGCGATCGAGGCGGCCAGCTCGCCGAGGGCCGTCACCCGGGTCACGCGTGCCAGCTCGGTCTGAGCCTGCTGCAGGGCGTCCTCGGCGTGCTTGCGCTCGGTGATGTCGTTGTTCGTCTCGAGAATCGCCGAGGCCCGGCCGGGCGCGCCACGCCGCAGGGACCAGCGACTGGCCACCACGACCGGTGGCCCGTCGCGTCGGGTATGGACGAGCTCACCTTCCCAGCGCCCGGTTCGCGTCAGCTCGGCCATGATGTCGGGGAGCGGGGCCGGGAAGACGGTCCGCATCCGGGTGTGGGCCACCGTGCCGATCGCCTCCGCCTTCGTCCACCCGTAGAGCTGCTCGGCGCCGCGGTTCCAGTAGGTGATGACGTCCTGCTCGTCCCGGACGAAGACGGTGTCGTGCGTCAGGTCGAGCAGCGCCGCCTGATCCCGGAGCGTCTCTTCCACCCGGGTCCGGGCGGCGACTTCGGCATGGAGCCGCTCGTTGCTGTCCGTGAGGTCCGCCGTCCTCGCCTGGACCCGGAGCTCCAGTTCGTCGCGTGAATGCCGGAGCGCGTCCTCCATCCGGCGGCGCCGGGAGCTCAGCCAGCCGACCAGGAGGGCCGACAGCGCGAAGACCGCGATGCGCAGGAGGAAGTCGAAGTCCAGCGTGATCGAGTAGAGCGGGGGTGTGATGAACCAGTCGACGACGAGCGCCGCGAGGAGGGCGGCGAGCACCCCGGGTCCCATCCCGCCCAGCCAGGCGCTCAGCACGGCCCCCGCGTAGAGCAGCGTGACCCCGTGGACGAAGCGCTCCGGCGCCTCGGGAAAGAGCCGCTCGCCGCCGGGACCGGTGGTGAGCGCGGCCGCCACCGCGACGCTGACCACCGCCAGCCCCCAGCGGATCGAGAGGGACAGGCGGCGCGGCGTCGTCGAAGCGTCCGCCATTCACGCGCTCCCGGCGCGCGACGGGCTCACGCTCAGGCGCGCGGCGATCCGGACCAGCTCGGCCACCGATCCGGCCCGCATCTTCGTCATCACGTGGCCGCGCTGCTCCTTGACGGTGGCCTCGCTGGTCCCGAACTCGGCCGCGATCTGCTTGTTGAGCAGGCCGGCGACGATGCCGGCCATCACCTCTCGCTCGCGCGGGGTCAGGGTGTCGTGGCGGTGGCGTAGCTCGGCGAGCTCCTGCCGGTCCTGACGGCTGACGCGATCGCGCTCGACCGCCTGCCGGATCGCCTCGAGCAGCTCCTGCTCCCGGAACGGCTTCGTCAGGAACTCGACCGCGCCGGCCTTCATGGCCCGGACCGACATGGGAATGTCACCGTGACCGGTGATGAAGACGATCGGCAGGGGGGCGTCGGTGCCGGCCAGCTCCCGCTGAAGATCCAGTCCGCTGAGGCCAGGGAGCCGAACGTCGAGCACCACGCATCCCGGCGCGTCGGTTCGGGGCCGGCTCAGAAACGCCTGGGCGGTCGGAAAGACCTCGACGCTCAGCCCCACCGAGGTCAGGAGTCGCCGAAGGGAGTCGCGCACGGACTTGTCGTCATCGACCACGAAGATGACAGGTCCCGTCGTTCTCATCTCAAGAGGACGATATCACGCCGAGCCTCCGGACCCGGGAGGAGCGCGGCAGTGTCGAGTCCTTGCTGAAGGGATCGCGTCACCCAGCCGGCTGGTGCGGAGCGCCCTCTACGAAAAAGGTCGTGGTACCGTTCCCGGGTGACTGAGGGGGGCGGGGAGTTGAGCGAGCCGATCCCCGGAGGAACCCCGGCGCGCGACATCATGCTGCTGGTGCTCACGTGCGCCGCCGGCCTCGTGGACGCGATCAGCTATCTCGAGATGGGCCACGTGTTCACCGCGATGATGACCGGGAACACGGTGCTCCTGGCCCTGGCCATCGGTCAGGGCGAGGTCATGGCCGCGCTCCGGTCGACCCTTGCGCTCGTGGCCTTCAGCGTGGGCGCGGCCGGGGCCGCGATGGTCCTCCGGCGCGACCGGGCGCGGGATGAGTGGCCGCGCGTCGTGACCGCGACGCTGGCGCTCGAAGCGGTGGCGCTGGGCGTCTTCGCGGTGATGTGGCACGTGAAGGGGCCCGCGCCACGCGGCGATTCCGTGACCCTCGTGCTCATCGCGCTGTCGGGGGTCGCCATGGGGATCCAGGCCGCCGCGGTGCGCCATCTCGGCGTCCCCGGCGTGGCGTCGACGTACATCACGGGTACCCTGACCAGCCTGATGGCGGAGCTCGTGACCGCCTCGGCCTCGCGGCATCTGCGCCTGCTGGCTTCGGTCTTCCTGGTCTACGGAGGGGGCGCGCTGATCGGCGCGGTGCTCCAAGCGAGATCGTCGGCCCTGCTCGGCTGGCTGCCCTTCGTCTGTGTGACGGCGGTCGTGGTGAACGGACTCGTGCTTGCTCGTTCTTGCGGAAACCCACGTTCGGAGTGTCGCCGATGACCGCCGTGGCGTCCTAGCAGAAGTAAGCGCAGACCAACCGTTCCGGGAGGACGCCCATGACTGACGCACAAGCGAGGGTTGCCATCGTCACCGGTGCGTCGGGCGGCATCGGCCGCGCGGTGGCCCAGCGGCTGGCCCGTGACGGCTTCGCCGTCGTGCTGAACTACGCCGGCAATGCCGCCCAGGCCGAATCGGCGGTGGCCGAGATCAAGGCCGCCGGTGGACACGCCTTCGCCGTCAAGGCGGACGTGGCGGACGCGGCGTCTGTCGACCGCCTCTTCCAGGAAACGCTCGGCGCCTTTGGACGGATCGACGTGGTGGTAAACAGTGCGGGCATCATGCCGCTGGGGCCGATCGCCGAAAGCACGCTGGAAGCCTTCGATCGGATCATCGCCACCAATCTGCGAGGGACCTTCCTCGTGCTGGGCCAGGCGGCCAAGCACGTCGCCGCGGGTGGTCGCATCATCGCGTTCTCGAGCAGCGTCATCGCCATGTCGCTCCCCGGCTACGGCCCCTACATCGCCTCGAAGGCCGGCGTGGAAGGGCTGGTCCGGGTGCTCGCCAACGAGCTCCGGGGCCGCCAGATCACCGTCAACGCGGTCGCGCCCGGCCCGGTGGCGACCGACCTCTTCCTGAAGGGCAAGACCGAGGAGCAGATCGAGCAGTTCAAGAAGCTCGCCCCGCTCGAGCGCATCGCCCGGCCCGAAGACGTCGTCCCGGTGGTCTCGTTCCTGGCCGGCCCCGAAGGCGGCTGGGTCAACGCGCAGGTGCTCCGCGCCAATGGCGGCTTCGCGTGATGTCCGCCGGAGGACCGGTCATGAAGCACGTCATCCTGATCACCGGGGCATCGAGCGGGTTCGGCGCGCTCGCCGCCAATGGTGTCGCCGACCGGGTCCGTGCCGAGCTGCTCCGGCGGATCGGCCTGGAGGACCTGCTGACCCCACAGGTCTCGACACGGGCCTGAGCCCCCCTTGAGGAGCCAGCATCGAGCCGCATGGAGGTCCGCCATGTCGGAATCAAGCGCACCGGGAACAGTCGTCGCCCAGCTCGTCGAGACCTTGAGGGCGCTTGCCGGCTCGCATCCCGGCTTCCGTGCCGCGCACGCCAAGGGCATCGTCTGCTCGGGCACGTTTCGCGCGTCGCCAGATGCTCGCCGCCTGACCCGGGCGCCGCACCTGCAGGGCCAGACCATCCCGACCCTCATCCGCTTCTCCAATTCGAGCGGGAATCCGGACGTGCACGATGGCCTTGCCGGCCAGCGAGCGCTGTCGGTGAAATTTCAGCTACCCGATGGCAAAGTCGCCGACGTCCTGGCAAACTCCATCGAAGGGTTTCCCGTGCGCACCCCCGAGGAGTTTCTCGCGTTCCTCCGCGCCCAGCTGCCGGACCCGGTCACCGGCAAGCCCGCGCCCGATGCGGTTTCCCGCTTTCTGGCGGGTCATCCCACCGCCCGCGCTTTCGTTGAACGCCTGATGAAGAAGCCGGTGCCGGCCAGCTACGCCCAGGCCAGCTACCACGCCGAGCACGCCTTTCGGTTCACGGCGGCGGACGGCACGAGCCGATTCGGCCGCTACCGATGGATTCCCGAGGCGGGCGAAGCCTATCTCGCCCCCGACGATGCGGGCCGGCGAAGCCCGAACTTTCTGCGCGACGAGCTGGGGAACCGGCTGCGGAGCGGCCCGGCCGTCTTCCGCCTGCTCTTGCAATTGGCCGCGCAGAACGATCCGACGGACGACGTGACGGCCTTGTGGCCCGAGGACCGGCCCCTGACCGAGCTGGGGCGCCTGGAAGTGACGGCCATCTCCCCGACGAGCGCGGCCGACGAGCGCGGCCTGGTGTTCGACCCCACCAATCGGACGGACGGCATCGATCTCTCGGCCGATCCGATTCTGCTGGTTCGCTCGGCCGCCTACTCCATCTCGTACGACTACCGCCGCAAGGGAGGGAGCGACTGACGTGAGCGACGCGCTTCCTGTCGTGTACCTGGCGCGGCACGGCGAGACCGCCTGGACCATCTCTCGCCAGCACACGGGCATGACCGACCTCCCGCTGACCGCGCGAGGCGAAGTCGAGGCGGGCCAACTCGGAGAGCGCCTCGAGGGATTGTCCTTCGCCGGGGTGCTCACGAGCCCCTTGCAGCGGGCGGTCCGGACGTGCGAGCTGGCTGGCTTCGGTGCCGCCGCCGAAGTCGAGCCCGACCTCCTCGAATGGAACTACGGCGCGTACGAAGGTCGCACCAGTGCCGACATCCGCGCGGAGCGCCCTGACTGGCAGCTGTTCCGGGACGGCTGCCCGGGAGGGGAGTTGCCGGACCAGGTCGGGGCGCGGGCCGACCGGGTGGCTCGCCGCGTGCGGGCAATGGGCGGCGACGTGCTGCTCTTTTCGAGCGGACACTTTCTCCGAGTGTTTGCCGCGCGCTGGCTCGGGCTCGAACCGGGGGCGGGCCGGTACTTTCTGCTCGGCACGGCCAGCCTCAGCGCGGTGGGGTACGAGCACGACCGGTCCGAGCCGGCGATCCGCCTCTGGAACGAGATTCCTCACCCAGTTCGCATCATCCCGGCGCAGATGCGGGAACCCCGGGAGAAGGCACGGCGATGAGCGCAAACGAGTCGACGACACCTCGAGCGGCAACGACCCCGGATGCCCTGGCCACGCTGCGCCGGCAATACGGCTGCGGTCCGGTCGAGCTCACGGGTTCCGCCAACGCGCTGTACGAGCGGCATCTGCTCTTCGACAACGTCGTGGACCCGGCGGCCACGGAGGCGCGAGAGCGTTACGAGGCCCTCGCGCGCTCCGTCCGGGACGTCCTCGCCCAGCGATGGGTGCGCACGGAGCAGACCTACGAGAGCGCGAACCCCAAGCGCGTCTACTACCTCTCGATGGAGTTTCTGATCGGCCGCTCGCTGACCAACAACATCACGAATCTGCTCCTCAGTCCCTTTGTGAGCGAGGCCGTCAAGCAGACGTCCCGCGATTGGCTCGGCCTGCTCGAGGAGGAGCCCGACGCGGGACTGGGAAATGGCGGGCTCGGGCGTCTGGCCGCGTGCTTTCTCGACTCGCTGGCCACGATGCAGCTGCCGGCGATGGGGTACGGGCTCCGGTACGAGTACGGAATGTTCAAGCAGTCCATCAAGGACGGATGGCAACTCGAACAGCCGGACAACTGGCTGCGGCGCCCCGACCCGTGGGAGGTCGCCCGCCCGGACGACACGGTCGAGGTCAAGGTGAACTGCTCGTTCGAGGTTCAGGGGGGAGCGCTCCGGCCGATCATCGGGCGGCCGTCGACTCTGATCGGCATGCCGTTCGACCGACCGGTGGTGGGCTATGGCGGCAAGACGATCAACACGCTCCGCCTCTGGGCCGCGGCCGCACCCGACTACTTCGACTTCCAGGCGTTCAGCCACGGCGATTTCGTCGGCGCGCTGGCGCAGACGCTCGAGGCCGAGTCTCTCACCCGCGTGCTCTATCCCGACGACTCCACGACCCAGGGGCAGGGGCTTCGGTTCGTCCAGGAATACTTTCTCGTCGCCTGTTCCCTGGCCGACCTGGTTCGACGATTCCGGCGCGCCAACGCCGACTGGAGCACGCTTCCCGAAAAGGTCGCGATCCAGCTCAACGATACCCACCCATCGGTGGCCGTCCCCGAGCTGATGCGAATCTTGCTCGACGAGGCACACCTCGGATGGGATCAGGCCTGGGACCTCACCCGGCGAACACTCGCCTACACGAACCACACGCTGCTGCCCGAGGCCCTGGAGAAATGGCCCCTCGCGTGGTTCGGGGTGCTGCTGCCGCGCCACCAGGAGATCGTGTTCGAGATCAACCGCCGGCTGCTCGATGAGGTCCGGCGTCGATTCCCAGGCGATGAGGGCCGCCTGGTCCGCACGAGCCTGATCGAAGAGGGGCCGGTCAAGCACGTCCGCATGGCCAACCTCGCCATCGTGGGCTCGCACAGCACCAACGGCGTGGCCGCGATTCACTCCGCGCTGCTGCGCTCGACCACGGTGAAGGACCTGGCCGAGATGTTCCCGGAGCGCTTCAGCAACAAGACCAACGGGGTCACGCCGCGGCGCTGGCTATTGCTGGCGAACCCGGCCCTCGCCCGCACGATCACCGAGGCCATCGGAGACGGCTGGATCACCGACCTGGGCGAGCTGGCGAGGCTCAAGCCGCTCGCCGACGATCGGAGCGTCCACGACGGGTTTCGTTCCGCCAAGCGAGCGGCCAAGTCGGCCTTCGCGGAGTGGCTCCGGTCGACCTCGGGGCAGACGGTCGATCCGGACAGCATGTTTGACTGCCAGATCAAGCGCATCCACGAGTACAAGCGGCAGCTCCTCAACGCGCTGCGCATCGTGGTGCTCTACAACCGCCTGCGGGAGAACCCGACCCTCGAGATGGCCCCGCGGACGTTCTTCTTCGCGGGCAAGGCGGCCGCCGCCTACCAGCTGGCCAAGCTGATCATCAAGCTCATCAACAACCTCGCCGGTACCATCGACGGCGATCCGGCCGTACGCGGCCGGCTGAAGGTCGTGTTCCTGCCCGACTATCGCGTGTCGCTGGCCGAGCGACTGATCCCGGCCGCCGACGTCTCGAATCAGATCTCGACCGCGGGCTACGAGGCGAGCGGGACCAGCAACATGAAGTTCATGATGAACGGGGCGCTCACGATCGGCACCCATGACGGCGCGACCATCGAGATGGCCGAGGAAGCGGGTGAGGACAACTTCTTCCTGTTCGGCCTGACCGCGGACCAGGTGACGGGCAGCCGGGGCTGGTACCAGCCTCAGTGGCACTACGACAACGAGCCGGAGACGCGGGCCGCGCTGGACCTGATCTTCTCGGATCACTTCAGCCGCAACGAGCCGGGGGTGTTCGCCCCGCTGCGCGACGTGCTCCTGACCCGGGGCGACTATTACATGCACCTGGCCGACATGAAATCGTATCTGGAGGCGGATCGTCGCCTCGTGGCACTGTACGCGGATCCCGATAGATGGACGCGCAAGGGCATCCTGAACGTGGCCGGCTCCGGCAAGTTTTCGAGCGACCGTACGATCGCCGAGTACGCGGCCGCTATCTGGAATGCCAAGCCCTGCCCGGTGGACTAGAGGCAGACGTCTGCGCCCCACCTGAGAGACAGCGAACCATGCAAGTCAGCCCACTCGCAGGCAAGCCCGCCGACCCGTCGAACCTCATCAACGTGCCCAGGTTGGTGACCGCCTATTACACGGGGCGCCCGGATCCATCCGTGGCCGAACAGCGCGTCGTGTTCGGGACTTCCGGACATCGGGGATGCTCACTCGACAACGCCTTCAATGAGACACACATCCTCGCAATCACCCAAGCGATCTGCCTCTACCGTACGCAGCAGAGCATCGACGGGCCGCTGTTCATCGGCACCGATACGCACGCGCTGTCGGACCCGGCGTTTGCGAGCGCCCTGGAGGTTCTGGCCGCGAATGGCGTCGAGGTCATGGTCGATGCGAGCAACGGATACACACCGACCCCGGTCATCTCGCATGCCGTGCTCACCTACAACCGCGGGCGCCGCCGGGGGCTCGCCGACGGTATCGTCATCACCCCATCGCACAACCCGCCTCGGTTCGGCGGCTTCAAGTACGATCCGCCCACCGGGGGTCCCGCCGACACGCACGTGACCGACTGGATCGAACAGCGGGCCAACGCGTTCGTCGCCGACGGCTTGCGCGGCTTGGCCCGAGTACCGTTCGAGCGTGCCCGCATTGCGGCCACCACGCATCCGCACCCGTACCGCGACGCTTACGTGAGCGATCTTCCCGCGGTGGTCGATCTGGAGTCAATTCGCGACAGCAAGGTGCATATCGGGGTGGATCCGCTGGGCGGCGCCAGCGTGGCCTACTGGGACGCCATTGGCGAGCGCTACGGCCTCAACCTGGAGGTCGTGAATCACACGGTCGATCCCACCTTCCGCTTCATGACCGTGGACTGGGACGGCCAGATCCGCATGGACCCTTCATCCCCCTACGCCATGGCGCGCATGGTCGG
>Ga0137403_10003752_pt1 | contig 18149 bp, 15 predicted proteins | sample CZOMad2_1_16fung_FD_122057 | JGI IMG/M metagenome (GOLD analysis project Ga0137403, IMG submission 122057) | Vadose zone soil fungal communities from Angelo Coast Range Reserve, California, USA - CZOMad2_1_16fungal (Hybrid Assembly) | ecosystem: Environmental > Terrestrial > Soil > Vadose zone...
TCGAATGCGATAGCAGCAACATCTGCGATATGCAGGCATATCTCGGCACGGGTACTGGCGCCTTCACCCCCGGCTACAAGATCCAGATGACCGGCCAGGCGGGGTCGATCTCCGCCGAGGACCTGAATGGCGACGGCAATCTCGACCTCATTCTTATCCGCACCAACAGCGTCTTGATCTTCGGGGGCGACGGCACCGGCCGATTCCCGGTGTTCACCAAATTCACGCCGCCCGCCCACTGCACCGATCCCAGCGTGTGTACGGATGGGCTCGAGAGCGTCGTCGTTGCCGACTTCAACAACGACCAGCGGCTCGACTTCGCGGTGCTGCAGGGCCATTTCTGTCCCGACCCGGGGCCGTGCGGCGACAACACCGTCTACGTCTACAGGAACAATGGCAGCTACAGCTTCGCTCTCGCCAATCATTTCCAGATCGGAAACACCGCTGGCGGGCGACTGCTCGCCGCCGATCTGAACGGCGACCAGAACATCGACCTCCTGGGATGGGACGGGTTCTTCCGCTCTCCATATATCACCCTCGAGCGGGGCTCAGGCAACTTCACCTTCACGGTGCAGTCGACCAACCTTCCCGTCTCCGACCCGGCGCAGATCATCGCCCGCGACCTGAATCTTGATTCCCGCCATGACGCGATCGTAGCCGACTACGGTCCCAACGACGATTCCATGATCGTCGCCCTCAATACCAACGCGTTCACCACCTGCGCACCTCCGAGTTCGGCCAACCTTGCCGCCAAGATCTGTGGACCGGCCAACAACGCCAGCGTCGCGTCGCCGGTGCTGGTGAAGGCAAGTGGCAATTCGCCCGCGGGCATCCAGCGTCTCGAGGTCTGGATCGACGGCGTAAAAAAGTATCAGAAGTGGAACGACCAGGTGGCGAAGAAGTTCACCCTCGCCGTCGGCAGCCATCGCATCGCTGTGGTGGCCGTCGACATGTACAAAGGAACGGCAAAATCTGCCGTGATGGTGAACGTGCACTAGGAGCACTAGAAGAATACGAAGGCGCTGGACCGCACCCCGGGTCCGGCGCCTTTGTTTGCGAGGGCTCCTCGGTCTGACTTTAATAATCCGAAAAGAGATAACGCTTGACAACCTGCCCGAGCGGTAGCAGAATCCTAATTAAGTAGCGAACAAAAGGCGAAAGTTCTCCCTTCCGCATTGTTGCTCGCAGTCTCCGCAGAGGGCGCGTTATTGCCTGGCGCGCGCCCTGCCGCGACCCCCGAGGTGCTCATGGATTCCGCCGCCGTACGCGCCACTGTTGAGGCGCGATTAGCCCCCCGTTTCCCAAATGCGCTGAAATTCCAAGCGCCTCCCCTGACCCAGTGTGTGCCTACCGGAGTGGCAGAATTCGACCGCTTGACCGGCGGAGTACCGCGCGGCGCGGTGACTGAGTTCTTCTCGCGTCCGCTGGATGTTTTCAGCCCGCGTCCGGTGGTGAATTCGTTGGGACGCAGCGGATTTGCTCTGAAAAAAGAGATGGACGCTGCTCCGCTGTCTTCGGGCTGCACCAGCATCATGCTTTCCGCGCTGGCTGAGGCGACAAGTATGCGGCAGGAGAGTTGTGTGCTGGTGGACGCGAGCGATGCCTTCGATCCGGCATCGGCGGAGGCGGCAGGCGTGGATCTCGCACGGCTGCTGTGGGTGCGCTGCTCGGAAACAAAATTTTCTAACCTCGAACAAGTTTTGAAAGCGACCGACCTGCTTTTGCAGGCGGGCGGCTTCGGCATGGTGATCGTTGACATGAACGATGTGCCGCCGAGCGTGGCACGTCGCGTTCCGCTGGCGACCTGGTTCCGCTTTCGTCGCGCAGTGGAGAACACCAACACTTCCCTGCTGGTCTTCGAGCAGGAGCCGTATGCAAAGAGCTGCGCTGGGTTGGCGGTTTGTCTTGAGCAATCAGCAGTCAGCATTCAGCCGTCAGCTCAACCTCAACCTTCACACACAAGGTTATTGCGAGAGATGGAGATCGGTGCGGAAGTGGTGCGCTCGAGCGCGGAGCGAAAAGCAATCATGTCGGCGAAGGTTAATTTCAAAGCTACCGCTTAAAGCCGTTTCTGGTTGCGCGTTTTTCGTAAAAACCTTCCAACAAGAGATTTTCGAGAAACCAGAAACCAGAAACCAGAAACAAGCAACGAGAAACGGTTCTCATGTTTGCGGCCATCTTCATCCCGGATTTTGCGCTGGAAGCGATCGTGCGCGCCGAGCCGCTTCTGCGCGAGCGTCCGGTAGCGGTGCTGGAAGGGGCACCGCCACAGGAGCGCGTGATCATCGCCAATGCAAAGGCTCAAGTGGCAGGAACCGTGGTCGGCTTGACCAAAGCGCAGGCGGAGCAAGCACGGGGCGTAGTGTTGCGTGCCCGCTCCAGCGATCAGGAAGTTTCCGCACATGCTGCGCTGCTGGATTGCGCGCACGCCTTCTCACCACGGGTTGAAGATGCGGCAGCAGACACTGTCTTGCTGGACATTGCCGGTCTGGAGCGCATCTTCGGTACTCCGCAGAAGATCGCGCGCGATCTGGTGCGAAAAATCTCGGAGATCGGATTAGAGGCGCAGGTTGGCGTCGCTTCGAACCTGGAGACCGCACTGCACGCGGCGCGCGGATTTGCCGGAATCACAGTGATCCCGCCGGGAGAAGAGGCACTACGGCTTGGTTCTTTATCCATCGACGTCCTTGCTCCTGCACCAGAGATCTTGCAGACGCTCGACAGCTGGGGCATCCGTAACCTGCGGGCGTTAGCGCAACTGCCGCCAATTCCCTTGAGTGAGCGATTGGGCGCGGAAGGATTGCGCCTGCAAAAGCTGGCGCGTGGCGAAGGTTCGCGTCCGCTGGTGCCGACCGATCCGCCGCTGCATTTCGAAGAGGCGACCGAGTTGGAGTATCCGCTGGAGATGCTGGAGCCGCTGGCGTTCGTGTTGAACCGGATGCTGGAGTCGTTGTGTGCGCGTTTGCAGGCGCGGGCGCTGGCAACGAATGAGTTGCGATTGGGAATGGAGTTGGAGAATAGGGATGCGGTCTTTTCGCACTTTCATCTGGAGTCAGCGAAGCTGACTCCAGGCGCAAATCAGACCGCCCAGGTCCTTCGACTCGCGCAAAAAACGGCGCTCGCTCAGGATGACGTTCACAAAAATTATCTCCGCAGCATCCGGCTCCCAGTCCCTATGCTGGACGCAAAAGTGTTTTTGAAGCTGCTGCAGCTTGATCTGGAGGCACATCCGCCACAGGCGCCGGTGCGGAAGATCTTTTTACAGATGGAGCCGGCTCGCCCGCGGCAATCGCAGAACGGACTATTCCTTGCGGCCAGTCCGGAGCCGGAACGATTGGAGCTGGTGCTGGCGCGGATAGCGGGCGTGGTGGGAGAGAAGAATCTTGGAGTCGCGGAGATTTTAGACACGCATCGGACGGATGCGTTCCGGATGAAACGCTTTGCGGCAGTTTCCAGTTTCCGGTTTCCAGTTTCCAGAAAAAACAAACCCAATGGCTGTTTTCCTGCGAGCAGGCTGGCGATGCGACGTTATCGTCCGCCGCTGCGGGCCCACGTGCTGACCCATGGCGGGGAGCCGGTGCGGGTGTCGTTCCTCAACGTGCGCGGCGAGGTGACGGCGTGCGCGGGGCCGTGGCGCACATCGGGTGAGTGGTGGAGCAACGACGGCTGGAGCCGCGACGAGTGGGACGTCGCGGTGCAACAGAAGAATGGGTTGGCGCTTTATCGCATGTACCGCGATCTGGCGAGCGAGAGCTGGTTCGTGGGGGCGCGCTATGACTGAATACGTGGAGCTGCACGCACGCTCAGCGTTCAGTTTTCTCGAAGGCGCGTCTTCACCGGAGGAGATGGCTGCGGTCTGCGCTGAACTCGGAATGCCGGCCATGGCGCTGCTCGATAGCAACGGCGTTTACGGCGCGCCGCGGCTGCACATGGCGATGAAGCGGTTGGGGCTGCGTGGAATCGTTGGGTCAGACGTTGCAGTTGAGAAATTTGGATGCGCGCCTTTCGCGCGTCTGCGCGAACCGGCGCACCTAGATCCTTCGCTCGGCAAAAAAAAAAGCGCCTCGCTCAGGATGACAACTTCCCTGCCTTTGCTGGTGGAGACGCGCACTGGCTATCAAAACCTTTGCCGCTTGATCACGAAGATGAAGCTGCGCGTTCCCAAACACGCCAAGCCGGGTGAATGTGTTGCGACGGAGGACGAGTTGCGCGAGCACGCGGAAGGATTAGTGTGCCTGACCGGAGATGAGCATGGTCCTTTGGCGGCGGCGCTGGAAGCTGGCGGCGAGGGAGCAGGTAAGCGCTGCGTCGAGCGACTGCTGGGGATCTTTGGCGAGCGCAACCTATATATAGAGGTACAGCGGCATTATGACCGTCGCGAAGAAGCGCGCAATCAAATCGCGATCGGGCTGGCGCGCAGCTACGGTCTTCCGCTGCTCGCGACCAATGCTCCACGCTATGCCAGGCCGCAGCAACGCGAGATCCTCGATATCTTCACCTGCATCCGCAATCACACCCGGCTCGACCTCGCAGGAAAGCTGCTCGCAAAAAATTCCGAGCGCCATCTGAAATCCCCGCAAACCATGGCAAAACTTTTTGCCGATCTGCCGGAGGCGATCGCCAACACCAAAGAACTTTCGGAGCGATTGCAATTTTCGCTGACCGACTTGGGCTACGAGTTCCCGCGCTATCCCGTACCGGAAGGCGAGACGATGGCTTCGTTCCTGCGCAAGCGCGCGGAGGAAGGCGCGCGAATGCGCTATCTCGATCCCGCGAAGCGACACCTGTGGCAGCGCGCACAGCGGCAGATCGAGCGTGAGTTGGGACTGATCACCAAGCTCGGTCTGGAAGGATATTTCCTGATCGTGTGGGACATGGTGCGCTTCTGCCGCGAGCAGAACATCCTGGTGCAAGGACGCGGGTCGGCGGCGAACAGCGCGGTGTGTTATTCGCTCGGTATCACCGCAGTCGACCCGATCAGCATGGATTTGCTCTTCGAACGCTTTCTCTCCGAGGAGCGCGGCGAGTGGCCGGACATCGATCTCGATCTGCCCAGCGGTGACGATCGCGAGAAGGCGATCCAATATCTCTACCAGCGTTACGGGAAGCTGGGTGCGGCGATGACCGCGAACGTGATCACCTATCGCGGACGTTCGGCGGCGCGCGAGGTCGGGAAAGCGCTCGGCTTCGACGGCGAAACCCTGGAGCGCGTGAGCAGCATGGTGGGTTCGTGGGAGTACAAGGCTCCCGACGACACCATGGAGTCGCAATTCCGGCAGGCGGGCTGCGACCTGCGGCATCCGCGGATCCGAAAATTTTTCGAACTGTGCATGGCGGTGCAGGAGCTGCCGCGTCATCTTGGGCAGCATTCGGGCGGCATGGTGATCTGCCAGGGGCAACTCGATTCCGTCGTCCCGCTGGAGCCGGCGTCGATGCCGGGCCGCGTGGTGGTGCAGTGGGACAAAGACGATTGCGCCGACATGGGCATCGTCAAAGTGGATCTGCTCGGCCTGGGGATGATGGCGGTGCTGAAGGACACCATCAACATCATCCGCGAGGATTACGGCGAAGAGATCGACCTGGCGCAGCTTCCGCCTGACGACTCCGGCGTCTATGCAGCGCTGCAAAAGGCGGACACCATCGGAATGTTCCAGGTAGAAAGCCGCGCGCAGATGAGCTGCCTGCCCCGGCTGCACCCGGTGCGCTTCTACGACATTGTGGTGCAGGTAGCGATCATCCGGCCGGGGCCGATCGTCGGCAAGATGGTGAACCCTTATTTGAAGCGCAGGCAGGGGCGCGAGCAGGTGACATATGCGCATCCCGCGCTGGAGCCGGTACTGGAGCGGACGCTGGGTGTGCCACTGTTCCAGGAACAACTGCTGCGCATGGCCATGATCGTCGCCAACTTCACCGGCGGCGAGGCGGAGGAGTTGCGGCGCGCGCTGGGCAGCAACAGGCGCTTGCAGGAACGCATGCGCGAAGTCGAGACGAAGTTGCGCCGCGGCATGACCGCGAACGGGATCGCGGAACAGGCGCAGGATGAGATCGTGCAGTCCATCCTGTCGTTCGCGCTTTACGGCTTTCCGGAATCGCACGCTGCCAGCTTTGCGCTGCTGGCATATGCGAGCGCATACCTGAAGGTCCACTATCTCGCCGCATTCACCGCTGCCATGCTCAACAATCAGCCGATGGGGTTTTATCACGCGTCTACCTTGGTGAAAGATGCACAGCGACATGGCCTGACGGTGCTGCCGGTGGATGTGACGAGATCGGAGTGGGAGTGCACGCTGGAAATGCAGCCGTCAGCCATCGGTCGTCGGCCGTCGGCCTTCCTAAAGAGAGAGATGGCCCTAAGAATTGGGTTGCGGTATGTGAAGGGATTAAGAGAAGAAGCAGGACTGGCGCTGGTACGGGAGCGCGAGGCGCCGTTCACTTCTATTGAAGAGCTGGCGCGGCGGGTGCCGGAGTTGAGAAAGAATGAACTCAAGGCGTTGGCGGCGGTGGGAGGATTGGGCGAAGTTGCCAGTTGCCAGTTGCCAGTTGCCAGAAAATCTGAGGGTTCGAAACTGCATAGACGTGAGGCGTTGTGGCAGGTTGCGGCGGCGGGACAGCCAGTAGGAGCACTACTCCACTCGATAGGAGAGCAAAATCTAGATCCCTCGACTACGCGGCACGAAGGCCGCTCCGCTCGGGATGACAATTCAGGAGGCTGGAAGCAGGAGGCTGGAATCGGAAACTCGAAACTTGAAACTAGGACTCGAAACTCGAAACCGAAATTGGAAACTTGTCCTCTCGCCCCCATGAACAATGAAGAGCGGCTGGTGGCAGACTATCGCGGCACAGGGATGACGGTGGGACCGCATCCGATGGCGTATCGGCGCAGCGAGATGCAGCAGATGGGAGTGCATAGCGCCATCGAGTTGCAAAAGCTGCCGAATGGAAAACGATTGAAGATCGCGGGCAACATCATCTGCAGGCAGAGGCCGGGAACGGCGCACGGATTCGTTTTCCTGAGCCTGGAAGATGAGACCGGCATCGCCAACGCGATCATCACCCCCGACCTGTTCGAAAAAAATCGTTTGCTGCTGGTGCGGGAACCTTTTCTGCTGATCGAAGGAACATTGCAGCACCTGGACAACGTGATCTCGGTGAAGGCGGAAAAGTTGCGGCCATTAAGCGTCACTCAAGCGGAAACCAGCTCACACGATTTTCATTAACTCCTTCGATATTCATCTCGAAATATTTTTTGCCTTAGTTCCTTTCGCAACTGCTATTCCACAAATAAATTCTGAGTCACAGCTTTTCCACTTGCCGATGAATTATCATTTTCTATTCCACCTACTGGCTGGTCGAAAATCCACGTTCCGAGCGAACCGCCACGTTCGTCGGTGGAACCTGAGGTCAAGATGGCAAAGAACAATCGAACTGAAACGCCCAAGTCCCCCAAGCTGGTTCCCAGCAACAGAAGCTCCGCAGCGGCACCCGTGTCGGCGCGCAGTGAACAAACCACAATGCGGCCCCCGCAACCGGTCTCGGATCCGGATTCGTTCGAGCGATTGAATGAGCTGATCCGGCTACGCGCCTACGAGCTGTATGAAAAGCGCGGCCGCGGCGAAGGCTTGGGACTCGAAGACCAGGACTGGTTGCAAGCGGAACAAGAAGTGATGGAGCAATACCAGAAGCGGACGGCATAGCGTGCGTCCGCCTATCCACGTTCTAATCATCGATGACAACCCGGTACAGCTGAGCATCCGCGAGGCAGTGCTGCGCGACGCAGGCTTCCAGGTATCGATCGCCACGACCGGCCCCAGCGCGCTGGCGCTCTTGAACGCAGCCGCCGTTCCATTCCATGCCATTGTGACCGACCATGTGATGCCGAAAGTCTCGGGTTCTGACTTCGTGCGATCGCTAAGAAAAGTGAATCCGCACATACCCGTGTTGGTAGTCACCGGGATGCCAGACATTGAAGCGGCTTATCAGGGGCTAGATGTGGTGGTGCGGCACAAGCCACTGCCGCCGGAAGAGTTGATAGCTCTCCTGCGAGCCGCGACGCACTCGAACGGAGCGACCGCTCAAGCCAGTTGAGCGATCTCGGCCAGTTGGGACCGTAACTGATCGACCTCGTGGGTCGGAGCGTCGACCAGATGTTGCGCCTCTACCATGTCAGCTCGCGCCGCTATCTCTTCTAGTTCGGCCGCTAGCGCCTGGGGATGACGGGCTCCGAAATTCGAGACTGCACCCTTCAACGCGTGGGCGGCTGAGCGAAGTTCAAGGCGATCACCGCTGCTGACTGCAATGTCCAGTGCCAGCAACAATTGGGGAGCGTCCTGCAGAAAGAGGACTAACAACTCCTTAGGATTGTTCTTCACGATCAGTTGCAGCGATTCGCGGTCCAATAGAGACCCTCCACTCAGAATTGGTCTAGCAGTTACAATCTTCCGCCGGCCTCAAGGGCTCACGGGCCACAGCACCGGGGCTGAGATCGATGCCAAGCGTGGTGCCAACGACTTGAGAGAAGTAGTCCATGTCGGCTTCGGACTTACCTACCAATGAGGCTAGGCTCTGGCGCAGGTAGACCCTTTCACGCAACGCCAAATCCTTGGCGGTGACGACCAAGATAGGAAGATTGACGGCGGCGCGCGTACGGCGCAAGCGGCGGATGACCTCAAAGCCATCGGCCTCGGGCATTAACAGGTCCAGCAGGAGCAGATCGGGCGGGCGCAGAGCGATGCTTTCAAGGGCGAGCCGTCCATTGCCGACCTGCGTGATCGAGGCGCCGCTTTGCGCAAGAAAGCTGGCCAGACGCGCGCGCGTCGTGGGCTCGTCGTCGGCGATCAAAACCTGCTTCCCTTCGAGATCGGGAATCTGACGGCGCACGGCAGCAAGAAATTCCTCGCGTGACACCGTCTTCAAGACATACTCTGCACCGCCGAGCGCGAGACCTTGATGCTTGGCGTTGCGCCCGCTCATTACCAAGATGGGCAGCTCACTGAGTTGCTGGTTGCTGCGCAAGGTGACGAGCAGATCCCATCCGTCCATTTCTCCGGCAAGGTGGATGTCGAGCAAGACCATGCGGGGAGGTTTGCGCAGAATCCATTCCATGGCCTGTTTGGCGATTCCGGTCACCTGAACCTTGAGGCCGCAATGCTCGAAGTGTTCGCGCAGAAGACCGGCGAATGAAGTATCAGCCTCGATGATCATCAGGTCGGGAGCGATGTCGGAGTCAGGCTGGGGCTTTTCCGCCATCGGCAAAGTGAAATGAAAGGTGCTGCCCTGCCCCTCGGTACTCTCTGCCCATACGCGCCCTTTGTGGGCCAGAACGATCTGTTTGACCAATGCGAGGCCCAACCCGGTCCCTCCGATCTGGCGGTGGGGACCATTGTGGACGCGGAAAAATTTTGAAAACAGGAATGGCATGGCGTCCGCGGGTATTCCGATGCCGCAATCGGTGATCGAAACTACGGCCTCGTGGCCATCGACGCTCGCCTGGATCCGGACCTCGCCGCCCTCCGGCGAATACTTCACCGCATTCGCGAACAAGTTAGAAAGCACCTGGCGAAGACGAGCCGGATCCGCAACGACAGGTCGCAGGACGGGATCGATCTCGAGCGCGAAGCGATGGCTCTGGTTACCACCTTCGAAAAGCGCCAGCGATTCCTGCAAAACTGCTCCAAGATCTACGTTGACGGGCTCGTAGCTTTGCCGGCCCCACTCCATCTTCTGCAAGTCGAGAAAGTTGTTGATGAGCTCGCTCAGACGGATGGTCTCCTTTTGAATGATGCCGAGGAACTCGCGGCGCTTTTCCTCGTTGAATTCGCGCTTCAGCATGAGTTCGGAAAAGCCGCGCAAGGAGGCAAGTGGCGTGCGTAGTTCGTGGCTGACGGTGGCGACCAGCTCATCTTTCATACGCTCCACTTCTTTGCGCTGGGTGATGTCATGCGCGACCAGCGAGATGAATGCTGGATGACCCTGCGGGTCGCGATGAACTACGGTCATGGTGAGCACGGGGATCTCGGAGCCGTCACGCCGGCGAAGAGAACTTTCGCAATTCCAGGCGTCGGCCTGATCGGGGCCGGCACTGGCTGGAGGTTGTGGTTGCCACCCGGGACAAAGTGCGGGCAATCGCAAGTCGGCGATGTCATCGCGTTGCCCAAGTCCGATGAGTTCGCGCCCACTGCTGTTTAGGAAAAGGAGATTGCCATCGAGGCTGGCAGTTGCGATGAAGTCGCGCATGGCATGCAGAATCGCCACCGAGCGTGCCTCTTCTTCGCGCAGTGCCGATGCCGGAGCAGCCCCCATTCAGGCACTCCTCGAATCGCTTTTGGGTTCGCTATCGGAGGCCCTCTGATTGACGGCGATCCAGCAGAACCCCGACTTGAAGGCGGCGCCTTGCCCGCTTATGCCGTCGTTAATTGCCGTAGCTCTCATAGATCGCCTCAAATTCCGCATGGATCTTCTGAAATGCCTGGATCAAGCGGGGCTCGAAATGCTGCGGCAAGGTGCGGCCGTCGCCGTGGCTGATGATCTCGACGGCGCGGGCATGGGTGAACCCGTTCTTATAAGGACGAGTACTACGCAAGGCGTCGTAAACATCGACCAGATGGACCAGCCGCGCGGCTTCCGGGATCTGGTTCCCGCGCAGCCCGAGCGGGTAGCCGCTGCCATCCCAATTCTCGTGATGGGCCAGCGCGATCTCGCGGGCCATCTGGAGCAGCGGCGACGAGCGGTGATCGAGGAGATTGGCCCCGATGGAAGGATGAAGCTTAATCAACTGCCATTCGTTATCTTCCAGCTTGCCGGGTTTTTGCAAGACGGCATCGGGAACGCCCACTTTCCCCAGATCGTGCAAGGGCGCTGCGTCGAATAAGAGGTGGGTGGTTGTCGGCTCCCAACCAAGATTCTCGGCGAGGACAGCACTGTAGTGGCTGAGCCGCACGTTGTGGTTGGCGGTCTCGTTGTCCTTATAACGGACGGCTTGATTGAGCCGTTGGGCCGTATCGAGATGTGCCTGGGCCAGCTGGCGCGAATTTTCCTGCTCGCGCTCCAGGGTCTGCTTGAGTTCCGTAGCGTAGAGCAGGAGCTGGCGGTGTGCCGAGGTCAGCTGCTCGGTGCGCTCCCGCTCCGCGTCTAACAGCTTGCGAAGATCCTGCGCGTAGAGGTTGAGTTGTGCCTGGCTGGCGGCCAGCATGTCGCTGCTTTGGCTATGCACTGGCGGTCCTCCCGAAGGTGGTATCCCCGGCGCGCTCAGCGCTTCCGTTATTCACCGTGTCGCGCACAATCCCTACCAGTTGCAGGGGGCTGAACGGCTTCATGAGGAATGCTTTTGCGCCGGCATCGAGCGCAGCCTGGCGATCTTTTTCCTGCCCCATGGCGGTCAGCATCAGTACCGGGATATGGGCGAGTTCCGGATCAGCGTTCAGCCGGCGCAGAAATTCCAGACCGCTCATGCCGGGCATCATCCAGTCGAGCACGATGACTTGCGGATGTTGGCTATGGGCGAGCGCGAGTGCTTCATGGCCGTTCGCGGCAAGCAACACCCGGCATTCGGGGCCCTCCAGGGTGGCCTGCACCAGAGTGCGAATGCTTTCTTCGTCGTCGACGATCACGACGGTGCACACCTTCTTCTCCTCAGACATATGGGAGGCTCCTTGACGACAAAATTCCGCGGGGGGGGAGAAAAACCGATAATGACACCCAATCAGAACACGCTTTGGAATCGCGCTGAGAGGATTGAAGAAGAATGAACCAGGCTAAATTCTCAAAATGGAATGCGATTGGCCTCATGCCGTTTTGGGACGCCCCTTCCCGATTTGCGCCGGGCGGCGTTATCTGAAAAACTGGTGCATACTGCCCTCCTCGCCAAATGCCTGTATTCGGTAGTTTCGCCCTCATCATCGCGCTGGTACTGGCTCTGTATTCCTTCCTGGCAGGGACGGGCGGACTTATCTTGTTGCGCCGGGGCGGGCCGCAGCGTGCCTGGACTGCGCTCAAGCTGAGTGAGACGGCTCGCCGGGCTGGCATCGCGGTGTTTTTTGCGGTGACGGCGGCGGCTTTCGCGCTTCTGCACGCTGCCCTGACCAACGATTTTTCAGTCGCATACATCCTGCACCACAGCAACCGCGCCCTGCCCTTGCCCTACAAGGTTGCTGCTTTATGGTCGGGACAGGAAGGTTCGCTTCTCTTCTGGGCTTGGCTTCTCGCCACCTACGGATTGGTGCTGCGCCTTCGCCATAGGGTCGACGTGCGACTGGTGGCACATGCTTCGGTGATCCTGGCTGCCATCCAGGTCTTTTTTCTTCTGCTCTTGAATTTTGCGGCGCTGCCGTTTGCTTTGATGACCGGTCCGATTGCGAAAGACGGCAACGGGCTGAATCCGCTGCTGCAGTATGCCGAGATGGTGATCCACCCGCCGATGCTCTATCTGGGCTACGTCGGCTTCAGCGTTCCGTTCGCCTTCGCGCTGGGCGCGCTGATCATGAAGTATCCCGGCGAGAAATGGATCCACATCACTCGCCGCTGGACGATGGTGACCTGGCTCTTCCTTGGCTGCGGGATCGCGCTGGGTTCGCACTGGGCGTACTCGGTGCTGGGATGGGGTGGCTACTGGGGATGGGACCCAGTGGAAGACGCGTCGCTGATGCCGTGGCTCACCGGCACCGCCTTCCTGCATTCGGTGATGATGCAGGAAAAGCGCGGCATGCTGAAGGTATGGAACGTATGGCTGATCTTCATCACCTTCATGCTTTCGATCCTGGGAACATTACTCACGCGCAGCGGGATCATCTCTTCGGTGCATGCATTCGCGCAGTCTCCCATCGGAAACTGGTTCGGCATTTTCCTTGCACTCATATTTGTCGTTTGTCTCTTCTACTTCATCAAGAACCGCGAGCACCTGAAAAGCGAAAATAAGTTGGAAGCGGTGGTGTCACGCGAATCCAGCTTCTTGTTCAACAATCTTCTGCTCCTGGCGGCGTGCTTCACCATCCTGTGGGGAACGCTCTTCCCTCTTCTTTCCGAATGGGTGCAGGGAACCAAAGTCACAGTCGGACCGCCATTCTTCAACCGCGTGACCATCCCGATCTTTCTTGGCCTGTTGTTCCTTACGGCGCTGGGACCGTTGCTTTCATGGAGAAAAACTTCACTGGAGAGCTTGCGGCGAAATTTTGCGGCGCCGGCGATCATTTCGGTCGCAGCTGTGGTGATCCTGATCGCCTTTGGGATGCGGCCATGGCACGACGTGGCTGACGCCTATGCGCTGATGGCGATCGCGCTGGCCGTGCTAGTGACGGCAACCATCTTCTCGGAGTTCTGGCGTGGCGCTCGCGTGATCGACTCGCATACCGGCGAGGGAATACTGCGCGGAATGATCCACCTGACCCATCGCAACACTCGTCGTTACGGCGGGTACATCGTCCACTTCGGAATGGTGGTGATCGCTATCGGAATCGCGGGCGCCGCATTCAATCAAGACAAAGAACAAGAGTTGGGGAATGGCGAATCGATGTCGATCGGCGCGTACACGCTGGTTTGTCGTTCCTATTCGCAGGACGACAACGCGAACTACGAGAACGAATCTGCGATCGTGGACGTGTTCAAGGGCGGAAAATTCCTGACTACGATGTATCCCGAGCGCCGCTTCTATAAAGCCAGCCAGCAAGCCAGCACCATGGTGGCGAACCATTCCATGCTGCGCGAAGATCTCTACCTTGTGTATACCGGCCGTAATGAAGGATCGGACAAGCCGATCTTGCGGGTGCACCTGAACCCCCTGGTGATGTGGCTGTGGGTGGGCGTGTGGATCTTTGTTTTAGGAACGTTGGTAGCGTTGGTGCCTAATAAAGCTGCCGTGTCACTGCGCAAACCCGTGCCGGAGCGCATGGCGGCCATGGCGGAGGGAGACTAATGAGAAGCAGCCGTCAGCCGTCAGTCGTCAGCCGTCGGCCACTTCATTGGCGCGTTTTCGCTTGCTTACTGGCGGTGTTCTTAACGCTGCCGCTGACAGGAGCGGGGCCGGACCGGTTCAACAAGCTTGGTCACCGCATGATGTGCAGCTGCGGGTGTGGGCAGGTGTTGCTGGAGTGCAATCACGTCGGCTGCCCACGATCGGATGGGATGCGCAACGAACTCACAGCCGGCATCCAGCGTGGCGACAGCGATGACCTGGTGCTGCAAGGTTTCGTGCAGAAGTACGGCGCGACGATACTCGCAGCTCCCACGACCAAAGGATTTAATCGCGTGGCGTGGGTGATGCCCTATTTTGCTCTTGCGGTCGGGTTATCACTCGCTATCTTCTTTATAAGACGATGGGGGAAGATGCGGGCTGCGGCGACTCCGTCGACCTCGCCGCTTGACCCGAGCTTCCGCGAACAGGCGCGCAGGGAGACAGAACTATGATGATCGCCCTCGCATGCGTCGCGTTGGCTGGTGGATTGTTCGCGTATGTCTTTTTTACGCGCGATGAGATGGAGACCGCGCCGGAGAAGACCCGCGTGGTCTATCTGCGCGAGCGCAAGGAAGTGATCTACGAGAATCTCCGCGACCTGAACTTCGAATACAAGGCGGGAAAATTCTCCGAGCAGGATTTTGACTCCTCGCGCAGCGCGCTGGAGGCGGAGGCCGCGGGAGTGTTGGCTGAGATCGCGCAATTGGAACGCACGTAAAACCTTTCATGAAGAAATCATTTCAATCCATCTTTTATTTATTGATTGCTGCCGCTTCATTGCACGCGGCGACCACCATTACGGGCACGGTCACGAACGGTACCAACAGCAAACCGGCGGCCGGTGTCGAAGTCATTTTGCTGAAGCTCGAAGGCGGTATGTCGGAAGAGGCGCGTACCAAGGCCGATGCGCAGGGCCGCTACAAGATCACCGCCGAGAATGGCGGAGCTCCGCATGTGTTGCGCGTCATGCACCAGAACGTTAGCTACAACCAGCCCTTGCCGCCGGGTACTGAGAACAAAGATGTGATCGTCTACGACGCTGCCAAGAAGGTGGAAGGAATAAGCGCCAACGTAGACGCGATGTGGATCAAGGCTGAGCCGGGGACTGGGCAAGCGCAGGTTGCGGAGATGTTCGTGGTGAAGAACTCTTCAACGCCACCGCGTACGCAGATGAGCGAGAAGAGTTTTGAATTCACTTTGCCGCCGGGCGCGATCGTGGAATTCAGTGATGCGATGTCTCCGGGCGGCATTCCGATCAAAACCGCTGCCGTGCCTCAGGGACAGAATCACTACGCTTTCATTTTTCCGCTGCGTCCAGGCGAGACCACGTTCCAGATCGGTTATCACTTGCCGTACTCCGGCGAGCTGAAGCTCGAGCCAACTGCGAACTACGCAGTGGACCACGTAGCGGTGGGAATCCCGAAGTCGATGCAGTTCGCTCCCACCAGCAGCGGCAGTGCATTCCAACTGATGCGCGAAGAAAACGGCGTGGAGATGTACGTGGCCACGAGCGTGAAGCCCGGCCAAGCGCTTGGGTTCAAGGTTTCGGGGACGGGCGCATTCCCTCGTGAGCAAGACAATGCGCAAACCCTCGACCCGAATTCTGCCGACGGACGCGCTGCGAACAATCTTCCCGGCGGAGGATTGGGGCGTCCGGAAGAGACACCGGATGCGCTGCACAAATATCGCTGGTGGCTGATCGGCGGATTGCTATTGATCCTGATCGGCGGCGCGGCATGGACGGTGACCCGCACGGCGCCACTGCCTGCCGTGGCGGCAGCAGCTCCGGCGAGCCGTTCAGCTTTGCTGCTGGATGCATTGAAGGAAGAACTATTCCAGTTGGAGAGCGAGCGGCTACAAGGAAAGCTTTCACCTGAAGAGTACGAGAAGGCGAAATCCGCACTCGACAGCACCTTGCAGCGCGCCATTCGAAGGCAGAGCTGATCCTCGATTACTTCCGGGTTTTGCCAACTTCGACTCCAGCGAGGGCATCTTCCTACGCTGGAGACGAAAAAACATGCCGATCTTCGACGCCGGCGTAAGAATGCTTTCCAACCGCATGCCGAAGGTGATCTCACCTAAGACGCACGCCATCATTGACTACGCAACTGCGGCCTCTTTTTTCCTAATGGGCGCATACCTTTGGAGGCGCAATCGGCGTGCAGCAGTGGCTTCCCTGATCTGCGGCGCGGCTGAGGTTGGAACAGCGGCAGTGACTGATTACCCGGGCGGCGTGCGTCCTTATATCAGCTTCGAGCAGCACGGAAAGATCGACTCCATGATGTCTGGCATCGTGACCACGATGCCGAACATGCTGTTCTTCGCCAACCATCCTTCGGCACAGTTCTTCCGCGGACAGGGCGTCGCGATGGCGGCGGCCACGGGTATGACCGACTTCGAAGCTTTGCCCAGCTCGCGGCGGCAGAGGCGCGACCTGGAAGAGGCAGCGTAATCCGGCTGACCGAGACTGCATCCAGCAGGCACCCTGCCTCGTCTAATGGCATATGGGAAATTTCTTGAAGACAACGATCCTGCTGGCTGCGATGACCGGCCTGCTGCTGCTTATCGGTGACTACTTCGGCGGGCAGCAAGGCATGTTGATCGCGTTCGTGGTCGCCGCCATCCTGAACTTTGTCTCCTATTTCTTCTCCGACAAGATCGCGCTCGCGCTTTATAGCGCCCAGCCAGTTTCGCGCGAGGAGCTGCCGCGGCTGTACACGATCGTTGAGCGGCTTACGCAGAAGATGGGCTATCCGATGCCCAAGCTGTACGTGATCCCAACCGATTCACCGAACGCATTCGCAACCGGACGGAACCCGTCGCATGCGTCGGTGGCGGTGACGCGCGGGATCCTTACTCTGCTCGATGAAGAGGAACTCGAAGGCGTGCTCGCCCATGAACTGGGTCACGTGCGCAACCGCGACATCCTGATCAGCTCGGTGGCGGCAACCATTGCAGGCGCCATCACCATGCTGGCGCGCATGGGATATTACGCGTCGCTCTTCGGCGGATCCAGCCGCGACGACCGCGATCGTGGCGGAGGCGGTGCCATCGGCGCCCTGCTGATGCTGTTCCTTGCTCCCATCGCGGCAACGCTCATTCAACTTGCCGTCTCGCGTTCGCGCGAGTACGGGGCCGACGAAACCGGCGCGCACGTGACCGGTAATCCCTACGCGCTAGCGCGCGCCCTCCAAAAGCTGGACACATATTCGAAGCGGCGCCCGATGGTCGCCACGCCTACCACCGCGCATTTGTTCATCGTGCAACCGCTGGCCGGGGTCGACTTCGCCAGCTTGTTCTCCACTCACCCACCCATCGCGAAGCGCATCGAACGGCTCACCGGACGCCCTGCCGAGCTCCTCTAGCCTTTATACTTTCGGCGATTGCAACAGGATCTGAAATATCGCGGGCGCATTGCGCCCTCTCCTACGGGGTACCTTCACCTCGGCCATGCACGAACTTTTTGGACTGCGCAGCAGCGTGCACGCGCGGCGGACGGCATTCTTGTCTTTCGCAATGAAGACTTGGATGTGCAACGCTGCCGTGTGGAATTTGTGGAAGCAATGTACGAGGACTTGCGCTGGTTGGGACTCAATTGGCAGGAAGGGCCAGATCTTGGTGGACCGTCCGCTCCGTATTCGCAAAGCGAGCGCCGCGAATTCTATCTGGAAGCTTGGCGAAAGTTGCGCGATGCCGGCGCCATCTATCCATGCACTTGTTCTCGCAAAGACCTGGAGCAGGCGCTCTCCGCACCTCATGACGATGCCGACGAGATTTCCTACCCTGGGACTTGCAGGGCAAAGCCGTGGTCAGCCAAAGATTTTCAATCGCCCGCAGGCGCGAGCTGGAGATTCCGCGTTCCCAATGAACTGGGAGTTGGATTCGACGACGAACTGCAAGGGAAACGAAGTTTTGTTGCCGGCAAAGACTTCTCCGACTTCCTGGTTTGGCGGCGCGATGACACTCCTGCTTATCAATTGGCCTGCGTGGTGGACGATCACGCCATGCAGGTCACGGAAGTGGTGCGCGGATGCGACCTGCTGAAGAGCACGGCGCGGCAGATCCTCCTTTACGAAGCGCTTAGACTTGCCGCTCCACAGTGGGCTCATTGCGATCTGGTGATCGATGCAGGTGGCGTCCGATTGGCCAAACGGCATGATGCCTTGAGCCTGCGGGGGTTGCGGGAGAAGGGAATGTCACCGGCGCA
>Ga0137403_10003753_pt1 | contig 18148 bp, 18 predicted proteins | sample CZOMad2_1_16fung_FD_122057 | JGI IMG/M metagenome (GOLD analysis project Ga0137403, IMG submission 122057) | Vadose zone soil fungal communities from Angelo Coast Range Reserve, California, USA - CZOMad2_1_16fungal (Hybrid Assembly) | ecosystem: Environmental > Terrestrial > Soil > Vadose zone...
CCCAGCCGTTCCTTCACCTTGCCGGACGCAAGGCCGTAGCCGCGCGAACGCACCAGATCGACGCTGACGAGATCGCCGTCCTCGGCGCCATTGCGGTCGGCCTTGGCGATATTCAATTCGCGGCCGGCCTGTTTCTTGTCGACGGGAACGAGCCGCCCGCCGCCGTCGGGAAGCGCGCGGAAGATTCCGAGCACGCGGGTCTTGGCATGGTCGACGACCTTGATGACCCGGCCGCGATAGACCGTGCCTTCCCGGTCGCGCTCTTCGAGCTTCTCCACACGTAGTAGCGCACGGTCCCCCACGCCTGCCGCCGTGCCCGGCTGTGGCCGCCGAGGAACATGGATGCGGATTTTCGGCGGCTCGCCGCTTTCCACCTCATCCCATTCGGCGGGAATTGCGACCAATTCTCCGTCGCTGTCGCGGCCGGTGATGTCGGCCATCACGGTCGCGGGAAGGCTAGCCGGCTCGCTCACCTCCTTGCCGCGCTTTTCGATGGCGCCGTCGTCGGCGAGTTCGCGCAGGATTCGCTTCAAGGCAGCGCGGTCGGCGTTCTTGAGCCCGAACTCCCGCGCGATCTCGCGGGTGCCGATTTTTCCCGGATGCGCGCGGATGAAGGCGACGATGGCGTCTCTACTCGGAAAGCCGCTGTCGCGTTGTTTTGCCACTCTACCCGCTTGCCTTGCCGGCGCTCTTCTTGGCGACAGGCTTTGCCGCCTTCGAAGGCGAAGTCTTCTTCGCCGTCACCGGCGCACGTGCCTTGTTGACGGCATCGGATTTGGGCTTTGCCGCGGATTTCTTCGCGGCCACCTTTTTGGCGGGCTTTGCTGCCTTCGCCTCCACCTCTGTCTTGGCAGGTGCCGTGGTAGGTGCCTTGGCAGGTTTCGCCGCCTTGGCTTTTTTGCCGCCCCGCTTGGACGCACCGCCACCTTTCGCCACGCGCTCATCGATCAGCGCGATCGCTTCCGGCAATGTGATGGTGTCCTGGGTCTTGTCGCTCGGGATCGTGGCGTTGACGCCGCCGGCCGTGACATAGGCGCCGTACCGGCCGCCCTTGACCGCGACGACACCAAGCGTCGGATGATCGCCGAGCGGCTTGCCGGGATCGGTGCCGAAGCGGCGGCCGCTCGGGCCCTTTGCGACCTTCTCGGCGATCAGCGTCACCGCGCGATTGAGGCCGATGTCGAATACCTCGTCGCCTGCCTCGAGACTGGCATAGGTCTTCTCATGCCGCACGAAGGGTCCGAAGCGGCCGAGTCCCGCGGTGATCGGCTCGCCGGTCTCCGGATGCCTGCCGATTTCGCGCGGCAGCGACAACAGCTTCAGCGCCATATCGAGTTCGATGTCGGAAGGCGAGATGTTCTTCGGAATGCCGGCGCGCTTCGGCTTCTCACCTTCGGCGTAATCCTTCTGCTCGCCAAGCTGGATGTAGGGCCCGAACCGTCCGGCCTTCACGATGACGTCGCGATCGGTTTCCGGATCCTTGCCCAGGATGCGATCGGCGCTGGCCTCGCTGTCGGCGGCGAGCGGACGGGTATAACGGCACTCCGGATAATTGGAGCAGCCGACGAAGGCGCCGAATTTGCCGGCCTTGAGGTTGAGCTTGCCGGTGCCGCAGCTCGGGCATTGCCGGGGATCGCCGCCGTCCTCGCGCGGCGCGTAGATGTGCGGCCCGAGCATGTCGTCGAGCGCGTCCAGCACCTGGGTGACGCGAAGGTCCTTGATCTCGTTGACCGCGCCGATGAAGTCGCGCCAGAAATCCTTCAGCACCTGCTGCCAGGAAATCTCGTTGTTCGAGATGCGGTCGAGCTGCTCCTCCAGCGCTGCGGTGAAATCATATTCAACGTAACGTGCGAAGAAATTCTCCAGGAACGCGACCACGACGCGGCCCTTGTCCTCGCCATGCAGACGCTTCTTTTCGAGCCTTACATAGCCGCGGTCTTTCAGCACCTGCAGAATCGAGGCGTAGGTCGAGGGGCGGCCGATGCCGAGCTCTTCCATGCGCTTGACTAGCGATGCTTCGGAGAATCGCGGCGGCGGCTCGGTAAAATGCTGGGTGACCGCGAGGCCGTTGCGCTTTAATGCTTCGCCCTCGCTCATGGCGGGGAGGCGGCGGCTGTCTTCATCGTCGCCGTCATCGTCACGGCCTTCCTGGTAGAGCGCCAGGAAGCCGTCGAATTTGATCACCTGGCCGGTGGCGCGAAGTTCCAACACCCGCGAACCCGCCTTTGCCGCGATGTCGACGGTGGTGCGTTCGAGCTCGGCCGATTCCATCTGGCTTGCGATGGTGCGGATCCAGATCAGTTCATAAAGCTTGGCCTGATCGGTATCGAGCCGCCGGCGCATGTCGGCAGGCCGCCGCGACAGGTCGGTCGGTCGGATGGCTTCGTGCGCTTCCTGAGCATTCTTGGCTTTGGCCTGATATTGGCGCGGCGCATCGGGCACGTAGGCGTTGCCGTAATCCTCGCCGATCACCTTGCGCGCCTGCGTGATCGCGGAACCATCGATCTGCACGCCGTCGGTTCGCATATAGGTAATGAGGCCGGTGGTCTCGCCGCCGATGTCGATGCCTTCATAGAGCCGCTGCGCGATCCGCATGGTGTGCGCCGGCGCAAAGCCGAGCTTGCGGCTCGCCTCCTGCTGCAGCGTCGAGGTGGTGAAGGGCGCCTGCGGATTGCGCCGTGCCGGCTTCGCTTCAACGGTTGTTACCGTGAAGTTGGCGGCCTCGATTGCTTTCTTGAAATCATCGGCTTCCGCGCCGGTGCCGATATCGAGGCGCTGGATCTTCTTGCCATCGGCACCGACCAGGCGCGCTTCGAACGTCTCGCCGCGTGCGGTCGCCAATGTCGCGACCAGCGACCAGTATTCGCGGGGTACGAATTTTTCGATTTCGAGTTCGCGGTCGCAGACCAGGCGCAGCGCCACCGACTGCACCCTTCCGGCGGAGCGCGCGCCAGGCAATTTGCGCCACAAGACCGGCGAGAGCGTAAAGCCGACCAGATAATCCAGCGCGCGGCGCGCCATGTAGGCGTCCACCAGCGCGCCATCGATCTGGCGCGGATGCTTCATGGCCTCGGAGACCGCTTGCTTGGTGATGGCGTTGAACACCACGCGCTCGATCGCGTGGTCCTTCAGTGCGCGTTTCTCCTTCAGGACCTCAAGCACGTGCCACGAAATCGCTTCGCCCTCGCGATCCGGGTCGGTCGCGAGAATCAGCTTGTCGGCGCCCTTGAGCGCTTTGGCGATATCGTTGAGCCGGCCCGCCGCCTTGGGGTCGACCTCCCAGATCATCTGGAAATTGGCCTCGGGATCGACCGATCCGTTCTTGGCGGGGAGGTCACGGACATGACCGAAAGAAGCCAGAACCTCGTAGGAGGCACCCAAATATTTGTTGATCGTCTTGGCTTTCGCCGGAGACTCCACAATCACGATATTCATGTCATTCCAATGGCTTATGGGAAAAATAAAGGCCGGTTCCGCGGGACTCGCGTCGGCCGTTTCGATCCGAACATGGGTGCACCGAAGGCCCCTGTCAAATCGACAACTGTTGAACGCTCGATTGGCGGTATCCCGATCCTATCTGAAAAGTTGTGAAATACGTCCTAGAGTTGCGCTCTCGCAGGCGGTATCTTAAAAAAAATACACGGGTTGGATGTGTTTTGTTCAAGACAGGGGCCTGAGGAGGTGTGGATCCTCGGGCCGGGATCAGGGCTTTGCAGAACGACGACACTCCGGGAGATGGCGGACCCGACGAGGCCGCAGTGTTCATTGCTGAGACCGTCGCGGCCCTGGCCAAACTAGCGCGGCGGCATAAGCTTGGCGTTCTCGTTCGTCTGCTTGAGATGACGCAAATGGAAGCGGAGGAACGCGTCCGGCTCCGCGGCAAGCGCAAGCTATCGTAACGCGGCGCGTTCAAGCGCCACACACGAAACCAGCCCGCCGCCGTCGGTCTCGACGATGGCGGGCGTGGTCCGTCAGTTATGCCGCGCGAAGATTGGTTGCGGCTTGCAAGGCGCCAGCCAGTGCCTTCTCGCGATGTTCCGGTCCAACCTGGACGCCGTCGGCTGAGATGAATTCGAGGGTCTTGACGCCGATAAAGCCGAACACCCAGCGCAAATAGGTTTCCACATATTCGCCTGCTGCCGCCGCTGTACCCGTCCCGTAGAATCCACCGCGCGAGATCGCGACGATCACGCGCTTGTTGCCGGCCAGTCCTTCCACACCTTCCGCGCCGTATTTGAAGGTCTTGCCCGCCACCACGATGCGGTCGATCCAGGCCTTGAGCTGGCTCGGAATGGTGAAATTATACATGGGTGCGCCGAGCACGACGATGTCGGCGGCCAGGAACTCGTCCATCACAGCCTGACCGGCGGCGAGGTCTTGTCGCAGAGAGGCTTCGGGCACTGCTCCCTGCCCGGCGGCCAGATGCGAACCGTTGAGATGCGCCAGCGGCGTCGACGCCAGGTCGCGGTACACGATCTCAAGGTTTGGCTCGGCCTGGCGCAGGCGGTCCACGATGGCGGCGGAAACCTGGCGGCTGACGGAGTGGGGGCCGAGGACACTGGAGTCGATATGCAGAAGTTTCATGATAGTCACCCTTGGTATATGTTTGTAACTGAGACTATATGAGTGACTGTCGGCAAAAGCCGCAAGAAGGCACATTTTTGAAACCCGAGCACATCAGTGAAACCCGAGCACACCAGAGTGCCTGTCCTCCCGCCCAACGCCCACCTCGAGAGCGATTGTCGAGGGGTCGCCTCGATATTGGCGCGGGTCGGCGACAAATGGAGCGTGTTCGTCATCATGCTGCTCGGCAACGGCCCGCGGCGCTTCAACGAGATCAAGCGCATGGTCGGCGGCATCTCGCAGCGGATGCTGACGCTCACGTTGCGTGGACTTGAACGGGATGGGCTGGTCACGCGAACCGTGTTCCCGACCATTCCGCCGCGGGTCGATTACGAACTGACCGATCTCGGGCGTGGGCTGTGGCAGCCGGTAGAAGCGCTGGGCAAGTGGGCGAGCGAGCACCAAACCGAGATTGAAGACGCGCGCGCGCGGTTCGATCGCCGCAACGAGGCGGCGGATCGCGTCGCAGGTTAGATCAGCGATACCAGCCCGCCCCCGTGGCGCTCGAGCCGTCCGGCAAGTTCAAGCTCGAGCAGGACGGTGCGCACGATCGCCGGCGAGGCTTCCGCCATCCGAATGAGGTCGTCGAGCAGTACGGGTGTCGGTCCCAATAAACTGACGATCCGCGCGCGATCGCTGGCGTCGGGTTCGCTGGCCAGCGGATCGTCGTCGGGCTCGCCGAGTTCGATCGGCCGGCCCATGATCGGCTCGACGGCATCGATGACGTCAGAGGCTTCCGTGATCAGGGTTGCGCCCTGCTTGATCAGATCGTTGGTGCCGGCGGCGCGCGGATCGAGCGGCGAGCCCGGTACCGCGAACACCTCGCGGCCCTGTTCGGCGGCAATCCGCGCGGTGATCAGCGATCCCGAGCGAAGCGCGGCCTCGACCACGACCACGCCCAGCGCCGCGCCGGAGATCAGCCGGTTGCGCCGTGGAAAGTCGCGGGCGCGCGGCACGTGGCCGAGCGGCATTTCAGAGATCGCGCCTCCAGACGCTATGATCGCGGCCAGCAAATCCTCGTGCTCGGGCGGATAAACCTTGTCGTGTCCGCCGGCCAGCATCGCCACCGTTCCGCCCTCGATACTGGCGCGGTGCGCGGACTGATCGATGCCCCGCGCCAGGCCCGAGGCGATCACAAAACCGGCATCGCTGAGATCGCGCGCCAGTTGGCTTGCGAATTTCAGCCCGGCGCCGGAGGCGTTGCGGGAGCCGACGATCGCGATCATCGGCCGCATCATGACCTCGTGCACGCCGCGCACCCCGAGCAAAGGCGGCGCATCGTCAAGCGTTGCGAGCCGCGGCGGATAACCGGCTTCACCCGGTGCGATCAGGCTGACGCCCAATCGTTCGCTCGCGGCCAGTTCGCCGCGCGCGTCGGCCTCGCTGCAGATGCGTGAAGGGCGCGAAGCGCCGCCGCGCCGCGCCAGATCGGGCAACCGCTCCAGTGCAGCGCGCGCACTGCCGAAATGATTGACGAGGGAACGGAAAGTACGCGGCCCGACATTGTCGGAACGGATCAGCCGCAGCCAGTCGATGCGCTGGGCGTCGGTGAGGTGTGTCGTGGTTGGCGTTTTGGTGTCCATGCGTCCCCTGTGGACAGAATGGATCAACTGGAGGATGCGGGGAAGGGGATTAATCGTGACGATTGGGGTTCTTGCCCGATCCCAAGTCGATCCGTAAAAGCGGTCGGGCCTTTTTGCAGGGAATGAATGCCGATGATCTCGCTCGCCGAATTGCAGCGCCATATCGATTCCGGTGAACTTTCTCCCGATGCGGCGATCGCCCGGTCGTGTGATGCGATTGATGCGCAGGACAAGACCATCGGCGCCTTTGTCTGTCGCTCGGAAAAACCCCGCGCTGCCGGCACCGGGCCGCTGCGCGGGGTCGCGGTCGGCATCAAGGACATCATCGATACGTCCGAGTTTCCGACCGAAATGGGATCAACCATCTACCGCGGCTGGCAGCCTCGCGCGGATGCGTCCGTGGTGATGATGCTGAAACAGGCTGGCGCGACCATCATCGGCAAGACCACGACGACGGCCTTTGCGGCGACCGATCCGACGGCGACGCTCAATCCGCGCAATCACGATCATACGCCGGGCGGGTCGTCATCGGGATCGGCGGCAGCCGTTGCCGCCGGCATGATTCCGCTGGCGCTGGGAACGCAGACCGGTGGTTCGGTAATCCGGCCGGCCTCGTTCTGCGGTGTCGCCGCGATAAAACCGTCGTTTCATCTGCTGCCGAAGGTCGGCGTGAAGTGTTTTTCGTGGACGCTCGATACCGTGGGCCTGTTCGCGGCTGGCGTCGAAGACCTCGCTCATGGGCTGGCGGCCATGGCCAACCGGCCGGAACTGCTGGGCGATGCCACGAACAGCACGCCGCGCATCGGTCTCGTCACGCAGGAATTTGCCTGCGCGCCGGAGGCGGCGAGTGAGGAGGCGCTGCGGGTCGCAGGCGTGGCTGCCGAACGCGCCGGCGCATCGGTCCGCGCGATCGCGCTGCCCGAGATCGCGGCCGAGGCTTGGCGCATTCATACAACCATCCAGCAATTCGAGGCGCATCAGGCGTTCGCCTGGGAGTATCGCGCCAACTACGATGCCATGCCGCCGCTGCTGCGCGGCAGGCTCGATGAAAGCGAGCACTTCACGCCTGCGGATTACGAAGAGGCGCGTGCCATTGCGGTCCGGGCACGCGCAGCGCTGGCCGAGACGTTCGAGGAGGTCGACGTCTTCTTGACTTTCTCGGCGCCTGGTGCGGCTCCCAAGGGGATAGACTGGACCGGCGATCCCCGTTTTAACCGGCTGTGGACGCTGATGGGGGTCCCTTGCGTCAACATTCCCGCCATCATCGCCGACGGCGGCCTGCCGGTCGGGGTGCAGGTGATCGCGCGATTTGGCGACGACGCCGGGGCGCTTAAGGCCGCGCGCTTCGTCGAAAAGGCGCTGAAGCGGACTTGAATGATACCGTCATTCCGGGATGGTGCGTTAGCACCAGGCCCGGAATCTCGAGATTCCGGGTTCGATGCTTTGCATCGCCCCGGAATGACGGCCGAGGCCCTCACTTCGCCCCGATCCGCCCCTCGGTCCCGGCCTGCAACCGCCTGATGTTTTCGCGGTGCATGTAGAACAACAATAGCGTCAGCACGGCGAACAGCGAGGCGAGCGCGGGGTGGCCGAACCACCACAGGAAAATGGGCGTGACGAAGCTCGCCACCAGCGCCGAGAGCGAGGAGTAGCGTGAGGTCACGGCGGTCGCGAGCCACAAAAGGCAGAATATCACCGCGGCCGGCCAGAACAGGCCGATCAGCACGCCGATATAGACCGCGACGCCTTTGCCGCCCTTGAATTTCAGCCACACCGGAAAGAGGTGGCCGAGGAAAGCGCCGAGGGCGGCCAGCATCGCGGCGTTGGGGCCGCCGTAATAGCCGGCGATCACGACGGCGAGCGTGCCTTTGAGCATGTCAAGCAGCAGGGTCGCAGCCGCAAGGCCCTTGTGTCCGGTGCGCAGCACATTGGTGGCGCCGATATTGCCGGAGCCGAGCGAACGCAGATCCTGCGTTCCCGCCAATTTTGTCAGGATCAACCCAAAGGGAATCGAGCCGAGCAAATAGCCGAGGACGAACGCCACCGGCAGCCATGCACTAGCCGACATTTCCGTTCCTCCCGGGCCTGCAAATTTCGCGCGCATCAGAGTCTCTATTTGAAACGTTTTCTTGACGCGAGGGGGTGTCCACTCCGCTTGAAAACGATTTAGACATGCTCATAGACGGTTCGTCCACCGACGATGGTGCGCACGACGCGGCCCGAAAAAGGGCCTCATCGAACGGCGTGTTCTTGCATTGGGTCAAAGCTGTTTGGTAAAATGCTTTGGGCGCTGTAAAGCCGGCTCAGTAGACGTGCTCGGCGTACTTCGTTTGAGATGGTACCCCTTATTAAGGGCATCTGTTGACTCAGCGAAGACGATGAAATCTTTGAAATGCTGATCCGAAGCGTGCACTAGAACTGAGGTGTCTTCGGTATACCATTTGTTCTTTTTGTTCGCGACAACGAAGTGGTTAGCGTCGCTTTCGCAATAGAAGCATCTGAGTTTGCATTCGTCATTTTGTTTGTTCTTAACGACTTGAAACTTGTTGCGAACGTACGGCCTTTCCTTTTCGTCATGAACAATGCAATTGGAATTTATGCAGCGAATACCTTCAGTCACAGCATGATCGTAAATGGGAAGTTTCGATTTTTGGAAACCACCTTCATATTCGCTAATTTCATGCTCCTTACTGAGTCCCAGTAATAACGCGATCAGTGCCATCCGTACCGGAACGCCGTAAGCAGCTTGTTCAAAGTACACAGCACGAAGATCAGAATCAAAAGAAGCGTCGAGTTCACCCACGCGCGGCAAAGGATGCATTACACTTGCGTGTGAATATTTTGAATCTCTTAGGAATTTTGCATCAATGCGGGGGTATTTAGTCCCTTCTTTTTCTTCCCAGCGTTCTTTCTGAAATCGTGTGACGTAGACTGCGGAAATTTTGTCGTGGCGTATTGCAATTTTAAATTCTGCGCTTGGAAAAAGCGCTGGCTGATGCGGTTCGTCGGGCGTGTGATAGAGGGCGCCGATCGATCCGTCACCTGTATGAAATGTACAATTGAACTCATCGCGTAAGCGTCTATCCACATGCGCCGGAAGCTCCATGCCGGGAGCGGGCATTGGGACAATGTGGGCGCCGAAGCGCGCAAGCGCGTAAACAAAGGAATGTATTGTGCGGCTTCCTCGTAAATCCCCGGAAATGGCAACAGCGAGATTTTTCAGCTTCTTATTTTTCTTCTTAAGAGTGAAAATATCACACAAGGTCTGTGTGGGATGTTCATGACTTCCGTCGCCTCCGTTAATAACGGGGATTGGCGAGTATTCGGCGGCAAGCCTTGCCGCTCCATCACGAGGATGACGAAGAACAATAATATCAGCATAGTTCGCGACTACTCTAACTGAATCGGCCAAGCTTTCTCCCTTAGCCGCAGAACTTGTATCGGGATCGGCGCTAGTAATTACTTTGCCACCCAAGCGAAGCATTGCGCTTTCAAAGGAGAGACGGGTCCGTGTGCTTGGTTCATAGAAGAGTGCCGCAAGAATCTTACCATCTGCAATCTGAGAGCCTTTTCCAATCTTGTGAGGGATCCTCTTATCGCGCAATCTCTCCAAATAGCTTTCGCCAACGGAGAAAATCTTTTCGATTTCTTCGTTCGAAAGATCGTTGATCGAAATGACGTGACGGACGAAATTGGCGCTTGATGTCATTGGTTTTTCTCGAAGCATGGTTGCCCCATTGTCATGGCAAATGTATTTCTAAGTTCATCTCTACACAATTGCGTGCTTGTGATTTATTGGTAGAAGATTACGCGCAAGATACGTTGACTGGGCGGACCGGTGTTAGTGACGTCGAGTGAAAGCACGAAGCTTTTCTTGTCGCTCCCGTTAAGCTCGACATATGAGACGGGACACGAGCCCTAACATCGGTAGCCGAAAGGCCCTCGATTCCCAGCAGGTGCCGGTGACCGAGGACGAAGGTCGATTTCGATGCAGGGGTCATTAAAACGAGAGCTATAGGCAGAGAAACAACGGGGAGCAAGGCCGAATAGGTGGCCTATGAGTTATCCCCCGAGATGTCCCATTTTCGTCATGCCTGGCGGGCATTCACGTCCTCCCTTTGTTAACTCTAAAAGGCCAAGACGTGGACGGCCGGAACCGGTCTACGCCAACCGCCTTCGTCGGAAGGCGGACTTCGGCGGCCAGGAGGCTTCGCCGGACTTTCGGTTCCAGTGCGCCGAAGCCGGTGTGGAGGCGGACAAGTCCGGGGATGACGATGTAGGATCGGCGCTCGGTGAAAGACTCGCACGTCAGCGAGCGCGTGAAATTGCGCTCTTTCCGACGTAAAACTGATTCTTTGATTTCTGAGGGACGGTCATGACCCAGCCTTCATTTGCGACCCACGAGGTGCTTAACCAGTCGCCGCCTCTTGAGGATGTCGATTTGTTCGCGCTGGACCGTCCGCTCTTGGGCGCGGTCGCGTCCAATGGTGGAGCTGCGGCCGAGAAAGAATTATCCGAGTTCGGCCAGCACTGGGGCTCGGCCGCCATGGCCGAGCGCGGCCGGCTCGCCAACGAGAACACGCCAAAACTGCGGACGTTCGATTCCAAAGGCAACCGCCGCGACCAGGTCGAGTTTCATCCGGCCTATCACGAATTGATGGCGCGCAGCGCCCATGCCGGCTTGCATAATTCAACATGGACCGCGGATGGCCGGCCGGCCGGAGGCGCTGCCGAAGTCGTGCGTGCGGCGAAGTTCTATATGGCAGCAGGGGTCGAGACCGGGCATTTGTGCCCGATCACCATGACGCGTGCGTCGGTGGCGGCGCTCTCAGTGCAGCCCGACCTGCTGGCCAAGGCGATGCCCGTCATCGCTGCGCGCGCTTACGATCCGGCTTTTGCGCCGTGGCCGACGAAACGCGGCATGACGCTCGGCATGGGCATGACCGAGAAGCAGGGCGGCACCGACGTGCGCACCAACACGACGCGCGCGGAGCGCGACGGCGATATCTACCGCATCACCGGCCACAAATGGTTCATGTCGGCGCCGATGTGCGACGCGTTTCTAGTGTTGGCGCAGGCGGACGCAGGGCTGACCTGTTTCTTCATGCCGCGTTTTGCGCCGGACGGGTCGGTCAATGCGATCCAGTTCCAGCGGCTGAAGGACAAGCTCGGCAACCGCTCCAACGCCTCCTCCGAAGTCGAATTCAAAGGCGCCTACGGGAAGCGCGTCGGCGATGAAGGCAAAGGCATCCGCACCATCATCCAGATGGTGCAGTTGACACGGCAGGATTGCGCGATTGCCTCCTCCGGCCTGATGCGATCCGGGCTCGCGCACGCGTTGCATCACGCCCGGCATCGCAGCGTGTTCCAGAAACATCTCGCCGACCAGCCGCTAATGCAGGCAGTGCTTTCGGACATGGCGCTGCATGTCGAGGCCTCGATCGCGCTGGTGATGCGGCTATGCCGCGCGTTCGATCGCGCGCCGCACGATCAGAGCGAGGCGGCCTATATGCGGCTGTTGACGCCGGCGATCAAATATTGGGTCTGCAAGAGCGCGCCGGGATTTCTCTACGAGGCGATGGAATGTCTTGGTGGCAACGGCTATGTCGAGGAGGGTATTTTGGCGCGGCATTACCGCGAATCGCCGGTCAATGCGATCTGGGAAGGCTCGGGTAACGTCATGTGCCTCGATGTGCTGCGCGCATTGTCGCGTGAGGTCGATGCGGCTGCGGGCGTCCTGCAAAATCTCGCCGCGGAAACTCAAGGCCTGCCTGGCGCTTCCGATGCGGTGGCCTTCATCGGAACGGCATTCCGCAGGGCGGACTCCGAGCGCGTCGCACGGCTGGCGGTGGAGAGGCTGGCGCTGTTGGCTGCCGCGGCTGCGCTCAACCAGGTCACGCCTCGTCATGCCGAATTGTTCGGGGCTACCCGGCTTGCCGGGAATCACGCCAGCATGTATGGCGCCGTCGATCTTCCGCGCGACGACGTCAGGGCTTTGTTGGAGCGGGCGTTACCGTGATCTCCTATTTCCTCTGTCATGCCCGGCACTCGGGTCCGGCTTCGCCGGCCCGAGCACAGGCCCATGTGCCGGGCATCCACGTCTTGATCTGCTCAACGAAGGTGAAGACGTGGATCCGGCCATGACGACAACTATGACTTACCCACGCTAGTTGAAAGTCAACTGATGGATTCCCTCGATCCCGCAAGTCCCGCCGCGCTCGCGCCGGCCATCCCGATCCTGCCTCCGCCCCGCGTCTGGAAGTTCTGGGGTACCGCGCTATGGGGGTTTTTTATCTTCGGGGGGATGTTTGTTGGGCAGGTCGCGGTCGTGGCCTGGTTTGTTCTGCAGCAGGAGGGACCGATTGACCTGGATGCGCTGGGCGCCGCAGTCCGTGTCGTCGTCGGCCGTGGCCTGACCATTTCACTCTCCGTGATCACAGGCCTGCCCGCGGTGCTCGCGGCGTTGTGGATCGCGATACGCCTCACGCGCACGCCGTTTTCCGAATACCTCGCACTGCGCCGGAGCTCGTGGACCAACCTGCTGATCGGCGTCGTCACTTTGGTCGTCCTGGTCATGGGGTGGGATATGCTTTCGCGTGCGACGGGGCGCGAGGTCGAGCCCGGATTCATGGGCGAGGTACTGAAATCGGCCCGCGCCGACGGCGCGCTGTGGCTTCTGGTGATCGCTTTCTGCGTCGCCGCTCCGATCTCGGAGGAGTTTTTCGCGCGCGGCTTTCTCTATCGAGGCTGGTCGGAATCGTTTCTCGGCCCCGCCGGTGCCATCGTCCTGTCGTCAGTGGTGTGGACGGGGCTGCATCTGCAATATGACTGGTACTTTCTTGGTGAAGTGTTTTCGATCGGCCTGTTGTTCGGCTATCTGCGTTATCGCAGCGGTTCAACCTGGCTGACGACCGTCCTGCACGGCCTCAACAATCTGGCCGCGGTGGCGCAAACCATATTGCTCACCGGGCAATCCTGATCTCAGCGCTTCTCGCGCGAGTTGGCCAGACGATCGAGTGCGCCCTGCAGGATGAAGATCGCGGCGTGTTCGTCGATCACCTCGGCGCGCCGGGCGCGGCTCATGTCCATTCCGATCAGCTCGCGTTCGACTGCCACGGTGGAGAGCCGTTCGTCCCACAGCGCAATCGTTAGCACCGTGAGCTTCGAAAAATTTCGGGCGAAGGCGCGAGTCGATTGCGCGCGCGGTCCCTCGCTGCCATCCATGTTGATCGGCAAGCCGAGCACGAAGCCTGTGGCGCCGCGCTCGCTGGCGATGGCGAGCAGGCGCGCAGCGTCGGCCTTGAACGCCTTGCGCTGGATGGTTTCGACCCCGGTCGCCAGCCGGCGGTCGGGGTCGGACACCGCGACCCCGATGGTCCTGGTGCCGAGATCAAGACCGATCAGCGCGCCGCGCTCGGGCCAGTGCACGGCGGCATCGATCAGCGGTAGGATGAGGGCAGGCATAGGGTTCGCATAACACCCCCCATGTCGATGGCGCAAAGCCGCAACGGAAGAAGCCCTGTTCGTCTAACGGGATCGCCTGCGCCACTCGTCGCGCGTTATTTCCCAAACTTCCTCTCGAAAGCGACCCGAAACGTAGTCCCGGTCCTCGGTCTTCACGATCCGCATTCCGCTGCGTTCGGAGATGCGGCGAGACGGTACGTTCGCGACCGCCTTCGGGGCGCGAAGAAGGGCCCGCTCAAGAGTTTCGAACCAATAGTCGGTGACCGCTAAGCTCGCCTCCGTCATCAATCCTTTGCCCTGCCATTCGGAGTCGAGCCAAAAGCCTCGATTGTCGTCCGGCTTGTCCTTTAAGCTGATCACGCCGATTAATTGTTCAGGCGAAAGCTTCGGCCGGATGGACCAATGCCATTCCGTTCCCTGTCGCATCGCCGGTAGAGCCATATCGCGAATAAACGTCAAGGCGCCATCAGCCGGATAGGGCCATGGGACGTGGCTGGACATGAACCGCACGATTTCCCACCGAGGGAAAAGAAGTTGTACGGCGTCGACGTCGGCGAGATCCAGCGGGCGAAGAATCAGACGGGATGTCGTTATAGTTGGAATCGCGGTGGACATTCTTGGCTCAATTTTACGGATGCCGGTTGGGCAGGGAATACCATCTTTTGCTGTTTATTTGACGAAGTTGGTGAGATCAAACGATGGATGCTCTCAGCCTATTCGGTTTGTTCGCGGTCACGGCGATGGCGAGTTACGCGCTGGAGGATCGCAGCCACTGGTTCATCCTCGCCTTCGCGGCCGCCTGCGCGTTGGGCTCGATTTACGGATTTCTGCAGGGTGCTTGGCCGTTCGGACTGGTCGAGGCCGTTTGGGCCGTCGTCGCGCTGCGGCGCTTTGGTGCCAGGCGTCCCTTGGACGCATAGCTCGTCCCTGCGGCGGATGCTATTCTTGCGGAAGGCTCCGGCAACGATGCCCGCGCCAATCAGGCGGCGCGGCTCGGGCGCGAGATGCCGGCGGCCGAACTGACCCGGGCGCTGGCGGGGGCGGCGCTGGGCGCGGTTGAGCCAATTGGCGGGTTGATTGGACTGCCCGCGGTTGCGGTGCAAAACCACCCTCTGCTATACGGCGGACTGAGTTTTGCCGCGAAAGGCCCTATATAATGTCGGTCGATGCCGCCACCGTTCGCCGTATCGCGGATCTCGCCCGAATCGCGGTCGCTGAATCAGAGGTTCCGCATCTGCAGGGCGAGCTGAACGCGATGCTCGCCTTCGTCGAGCAGCTGAGCGAAGTCAATGTCGAGGGCGTCGAACCGATGACCTCGGTCATGCCGATGGAAATGAAGAAACGTCCCGACGTGGTCAATGACGGCGAGATCGCCGACGACATCGTCAGGAATGCGCCGGAAACCCAGGATCATTTCTTTCTGGTGCCGAAGGTTGTCGAATAAACGTTCGCGTTAAAATGTTGGACAAAAGAGTGCTCGACCGATGTGTCTGCTCTGCGACGATGAAAAGGCCTATCAGGCCTACATGAATTATCTGGACGCGATGGAGCGCCAGGGCAAGGCTGCCGATCCCGAGAAGGCGGTCGACGCGGTGCTCGACGCGCTGGAGGCGGCCGACAAGGCGAGCAACAAGCTATCGCGCGATGACCCGGCCAAGGACAAGACGTTATCTCCCTTCTTCTGCAGCCAAGTGCCGCCCATTTGAAGTTCCTGCAGCGCAAGCGGCAAATTCGATTCAGGAACTTCAAATGGAAAAGCGGCACTTGAATTATAAGTTTGCTAGTGCCCATTTGCTTTCCGAAGTTCGTGAAAGGTGGGTGCTGCGGTGGAACACGAACTTCGGAAAGTGGGCACTAGTTAATAAATGACCGATTTGACGTCGCTGACGCTTGCGGAGGCTAGAAGTGGCCTCGCGAAGAAATCCTTCACGTCGCTTGAGCTGACGGAAGCGCATCTTTCGGCGATCGAGGCCGCGCGCGCGCTCAATGCGTTTGTGCTGGAAACACCCGATCGGGCCCGGGCCATGGCACGCGAAGTTGACGCGAAGATCGCAAAGGGCGAGGGCGGTCCGCTCGCCGGTATCCCGCTGGGTATCAAGGATCTGTTCGCGACCAGGGATGTGCGTACCACCGCCTGCTCGAAAATTCTCGGCAATTTCGTGCCGACCTACGAATCCACCGTGACATCGCAGCTCTGGCGCGACGGCGCGGTGCTGCTGGGCAAGCTCAATAACGACGAATTCGCGATGGGCTCGTCGAACGAGACCTCGTGCTTTGGCCCCGTCGTTAATCCGTGGCGGCGCGACGGCGCCAACACCACTTTGGTGCCCGGCGGCTCTTCCGGCGGCTCGGCGTCGGCGGTGGCGGCGCTGTTGTGCATGGGTGCGACCGCGACCGACACCGGCGGGTCGATCCGGCAGCCGGCGGCGTTCACCGCGACCGTCGGCATGAAGCCGACCTACGGGCGCTGCTCGCGCTGGGGCATCGTCGCCTTTGCCTCCTCGCTCGATCAGGCAGGGCCGGTTGCGCGCACCGTGCGCGATACCGCGATCCTGATGCGCTCGATGGCAGGCCACGACCCCAAAGACACTACGTCGGTCGATCGCGCCGTGCCGGACTACGAGGCCGCGATCGGAAAGTCCGTCAAGGGCATGAAGATCGGCATACCCAAGGAGTACCGCCTCGACGGCATGCCGGCGGAGATCGAAAAGCTCTGGAGTGAGGGCGCGGCCTGGGTGAAGGCCGCCGGCGCGGAGTTGGTCGAGGTGTCGCTGCCGCACACCAAATACGCCCTTCCTGCCTATTACATCGTGGCGCCGGCGGAGGCCTCATCGAATCTGGCCCGCTATGACGGGGTGCGCTACGGCTTGCGCGTGCCGGGCCGCTCGATCGGGGAGATGTATGAACACACCCGCGCGGAAGGATTTGGCGACGAAGTCCGCCGTCGGGTCATGATCGGCACCTACGTGCTCTCGGCCGGCTATTACGACGCTTATTATCTGCGCGCGCAAAAAGTCCGCACGCTGATCAAGAAGGATTTCGAAGATTGCTTCGCCAAAGGTGTCAATGCGATCCTGACACCGGCGACGCCGTCGGCGGCATTCGGCATCGGCGAAAAAGGCGCCGACCCCGTGGAAATGTACCTCAACGACATCTTCACGGTGACGGTGAACATGGCCGGACTGCCGGGCATCGCGATTCCCGCCGGCAAGGATTCGCAAGGCTTGCCGCTCGGCCTGCAACTGATCGGCCGCCCGTTCGATGAAGAGACGCTATTCTCGCTCGGCGAGGTGATCGAGCAGGCAGCGGGCCGCTTCACCCCGCCGAGGTGGTGGTGAACATGGCCGAGTTCAAAACGAGCCTCTCGGGCGCAGCACCCGCGCCCGGTCTAGATGCGCCGCTGGCCGCCCTATGGTGGGCTGCCAAGAGCGGGTGGGATCAGGCGCACAAGATCGTCCAGGATGAATCGACGGCCGATGCGGCCTGGGTCCATGCCTATCTGCACCGTGTTGAAGGCGATCTCGGCAACGCCAGCTATTGGTACCGCCGGGCCGGCAAACCGGTGGCGACCGGTTCTCTCGAAACCGAATGGGAGCGGATGACTTCCGCGCTGCTCGGGAGTGGAAGCGCATGAGTGCGACGAACTCAAAACTAATCAAAGGCGCCACTGGCGACTGGGAAATCGTGATTGGGATGGAGGTCCATGCCCAGGTCACCTCGAATTCAAAGCTGTTTTCCGGGGCATCGACGGAATTCGGCGGCGAGCCCAATTCCCATGTCTCGCTGGTCGATGCGGCGATGCCGGGCATGTTGCCGGTCATCAACGAAGCCTGCATCAGGCAGGCGGTGCGCACCGGCCTTGGCCTGAACGCCAGGATCAATCTGCGCTCGGTGTTCGACCGCAAGAACTATTTCTATCCGGATCTGCCGCAGGGCTACCAGATCAGCCAGTACAAATCACCGATCGTCGGTGAAGGCGAAGTGGTGGTCGAGTTGGCGGGTGGCGACAGCGTCACGGTGGGCATTGAGCGGCTGCATCTGGAGCAGGATGCCGGCAAGTCGCTACACGACCAGAGCCCGACCATGTCGCTGGTTGATCTCAACCGCTCCGGCGTTGCGCTGATGGAGATCGTCTCCAAGCCCGACATCCGCTCCTCGGAGCAGGCCAAGGCCTATCTGACGAAACTGCGCTCGATCCTGCGCTATCTCGGCACCTGCGATGGCGACATGGAGAAGGGCTCCCTGCGCGCCGACGTCAACGTCAGCGTACGCAAGCCGGGAGAGGCGCTCGGCACCCGTTGCGAGATCAAGAACATGAACTCGATCGCCTTCATCGGTCAGGCCATCGAATACGAGGCGCGGCGCCAGATCGGCATTCTCGAAGACGGCGGCGTCATCGACCAGGAGACCCGGCTGTTCGATCCCAACAAGGGCGAGACCCGCTCGATGCGCTCCAAGGAAGAGGCGCACGACTACCG
>Ga0137403_10000918_pt1 | contig 18136 bp, 12 predicted proteins | sample CZOMad2_1_16fung_FD_122057 | JGI IMG/M metagenome (GOLD analysis project Ga0137403, IMG submission 122057) | Vadose zone soil fungal communities from Angelo Coast Range Reserve, California, USA - CZOMad2_1_16fungal (Hybrid Assembly) | ecosystem: Environmental > Terrestrial > Soil > Vadose zone...
GTAAAACGCTACGCATTTGTGCTCCTGCTGGCCATCATCCTGAGGCGCTCTGAACTTTTGCGAAGCTGCGTGGATGAAGGGCGGGATCCCCTGGAGGAAGAGTTGGTGAGCCTCCAGCCGTAATGAGGGCAGCTTACGGGATGCGGCGCGTTGCTCCCATCGGGGCATCCGTGTAGGCCCGGAGAGAGAAGGCTTGACGCGATTAGTTCCAGCCGAGCGCGATCAGGTGGGCAACACCGTGGGTTAGGACGGCGCACTCGAAACCGTAGCGCGCGTAGAGCCAGCCGGTGAGCGTGCCGAAGGAAAAGTTGGCGAAGATGATCAAGGCAGTCATCCAGGGACTGCCGATCGGGCCGGAATGAAAAATCAGAACGAAGAGTGCGCTGCTGAAAGGGATGGCCAGCCAGCGTTTGTGGAAAAGCAGGAGAAAGCCGCTCATGGCGAAGAGGTGCACGGCGATTTCGGTGACTATGGCGGCGAAGAAAACGGTGAGCAGGCGAATCGTTAGCGTGCCCGGGTTCAAAGGAATGGGGAGTAGGTGGACGATGCTAGCGATCAGAAGGCCGGCGGCGAGGCCTCCGAAAATCGCGGGAACCAGAATTTGGCGTAGCGCATCGTTAGGCGTTGACGCACCTTCCTCCCAAGCGCGAAGCAGCGGCATGGGCAGCTCGGCGCGGTCCGCGAGACGCAGTCCCGCCCAAGAACAAAACCCTGCTAGCACTGCAGAACCGAAAAAGAACATGAGTGCTAGATGTCCAAGGGACGGAACCGCGGAGACGGCTCCTATACTCATCCCGGCGTGAATAAATGGCGCAAATAGCAGGCCACTGAGCGCGGAGAGCGTGGTCAAGAGGACCAGGCGGCGACGAATAGGCATGGCACGGGTGTGATTCGTGACTCAGTCCAGCTTCTTGCGCGCGAAATGAAAAAGTGACGCGGCGAGGAGCATGAACATAACCACGCCCAAGAGCGACTGTGCTGACGTCGGCATGGGTAGCTTGTCGTTGGGCGCGAGCGCGGGCCAATACTTGGGACCGAGGGCAAAAAGGGTGTCCGGCCAGGGAAGATGCAAAACCGTGGTGACCCAGTGCGGAACGCGAGTGGAAATTTCTTGATCCTGGAAAAGATTGATGACGATGCCGAGCAGACCGAAGACTCCGCCGGCTGCGATCAGTCCGCTGGAGTAGAGGGCGCCGGGACTGGCTTCGCTTTCATCCTTTTTCTTGGTGGTGGCTTCCACCAGCGCGCGGACCAGGCCACCAGCGAACATAGCTCCGGTCGTGGCAATGGAGAGATACGATCCGGTGGCAAACGCGAGCGAGCGAACGCCGAGAATTTCCACAGCAATCACTAACGCCACGCCCATCAGCACGAGACGCCAGGGCAAACGCTGATTCAAAATGCCGCTGATGACCGTAGCCATCAGGCGCGCTTGTGGCGCCGGTGCTTTGCCGCTGCCGATTCCTTGCGCCCACTGGTATTCGATTTGTTTGCTTGCCGGATCGTAGAGATATTCGCCGTCGGGAACTTCATGGGAACCCAGCGAATTGACGAGGACGTAGGTCTTGCCCTGATGCATGAAAGTGTCGCGTTCGATTTTCACGCCGCTGGGCAGTGACGCAATGTTGACGGGAATCTCGGTGGGTATGTATTTCTCGAGCCCGGCGTTCATCAGATTCAGCGTAAAAGCGATGGCCACCGTAGAAACCGTAACGCCAACGAGCAGGCCCATTTGCTGCCAGAAAGGAGTGGCGCCGACGAGGTAGCCGGTCTTGAGGTCTTGCGAAGTAGCGCCGGCAATCGCGGCCGCGATGCACACGGCGCCACCAATCATCAACGCCAGGACTGCGTACTTGGGGCTGGTCCATCCAGCCAAAAAGAAAATCGCGCAGGTGGCCATCAAAGTGGCGATGCTCATTCCGCTGATCGGATTGGAGGAATTGCCAAGCAGGCCGCTAATCCGGCCAGCCACGGTGACGAAGAGAAATCCGAATACGACAACAAAGACGGCGGCAAACAGGTTTTGATACCACTGAGTCTGCGCTCCCTGAATCGGGAAAAACGTCAGCAGGACCCAGATCATGGCCACGATGACGATGGAGCCGACGATCACCCAGCGCATCGGAACATCGCGGTCGATACGGCTGGAGGAAGTGGCTTCACCCGCGCCTTCCGCGCGAACGTCTTTCAGTCCCGCGCGCAGCGCGGAAATAATCGTAGGCATGGTGCGCAGCAGCGTGATCAATCCGGCCGCCGCAACCGCTCCCGCACCCATGGGCCGGATGTAACTGCTCCAAATCTGGTCGGGCGACATCAGCGAAATAGGAATCGTCGAAGGATAGATCGGCACGTTGCCGCCGAGCTGTCCGTAAAACTTGATGGCCGGCATCATTACCAGCCAAGAAATAATTCCGCCAGCAAAGAGGATGCCGGCAACTCGCGGCCCGATGATGTAGCCAACGCCGAGATACTCGGAAGTGATCGCGGCGCGGAATGACGATCCGGGAAACCAGCCAGGGCGGCTCTCGGGCTGGCCGGTCCACGCCTGCAGCGTGTTCATCAAGAAGGTGTAGACGCCACCGATGCCCAGTCCCCAGAACACGCGTCCCGCGAACGAACCACCTCGTTCACCTGCGACAAGCACGTCCGCACAAGCAGTGCCTTCGGGAAAAGCCAGGTTGCCATGTTCCTTGACGACGAGCTGACGGCGAATTGGCACCATAAACAGAACACCGAGCCATCCGCCGAGGAGCGCCAGGGGAAAGATGCGCGCAAAAGTGAAGTCGGAACTGAAGCCGAGGAAGATGAGCGCCGGCAAAGTGAACATCACACCCGCGGCGAGCGATTCGCCGGCCGAGCCAGTGGTCTGCACGATATTATTTTCGAGAATCGTCGAGCGGCCGAACGCGCGAAGGATGCTGATGGAAAGAACGGAGATGGGAATAGATGCAGAAACCGTGAGCCCGGCGCGCAGACCAACGTAGACCGTCACCGCGCCGAACAGCAAACCGAACAAAGCGCCAAGAATCACGGCGCGAACCGTGAATTCCTTAGGGCTTTCGTTTGCCGAGACGTAAGTGCGGAATTCGCCTGGCGGTGCCGTGGAACTCCATGGGCGTTCGCTCAACGGAGACCTCCCGAATTTTGTGAATACGCTGTAACGAAGTGCGGGGGGGATTATGCCGCAGCCAGGCGGCGCGGCAAAGCAAATCCTCGGGTCGTGCGGGCCGGCGAGATGCCGGCGCCACGAGAAGCGCTCAGATCAAATGCGAGTTGAACCAGGCGAGCATGCGCTGGGTTACGTCGCGCTGGTGCTTGGTGCTGGAGAACATGTGGCCTTCGTGGTTGTAGACGACTAGCTGGGTTTCAACGCCCAGCGTTTTCAGGGCGTGCCAGAATTCGTAGGATTGCGGGGTGGGACATTCACCGTCCGAATCGCCTACGACGACGAGCGTGGGCGTTTTTACGCTTTTGATGAAGGTGATGGGAGCGCTTTTCGCGTAGACTTCGGGATCCTCGTAGACGGTCTTGCCGAAAAATGGAGTCATCCACTGATCGATTTGATTTTCGCCGTAATAGCTCTGCCAATTCATGATGCCGGCGCCGGCGACTGCGGCTTTGAAGCGATTGGTCTGCGTGACGCCCCACATGGTCATGTAGCCGCCATAGCTCCATCCGAAAAGGCCTAGGCGATTGGGGTCGATGGGAGCGATGCGCAGAACTTCATCGACGCCTTCGAGAATGTCTTTCAGGTCGCCGTAGCCGAAATCCTTGACGTTGCCACGGGTGAAGGCTTCGCCCTGGCCGTAGCTGCCGCGGGGATTGGGTTGAAAGACGAAATAGCCAGCGGCGGAGAGAGGCAGCGCGTAGTCGTGCGCGTTGGGCCAATCGGAGAGGACGCCGTAGCTGGGACCGCCGTGCACACTGACGACCATGGGATATTTTTTCGCGGCGTCGAAATCTTTCGGGTAGATGAGCCAGCCCTGCACTTCGTGGCCGTCAGTCTTCCAGGTGATACTTTTGGCTTCGCCCCAAGCGGATTTAACTCCGACGTTGCGATGCGTGAGTTGCTTCCAGTCGCCCAGTGGGCCGGACCAAAGTTCGGGCGGGGAGCTGAGGCTAGTGCGGACGATGGCGGAAGTTTTGCCATCGTTGGCGACGGAGAGCGTGGGGCCCCAGCCGCCGGCGTTGATCCGCTCCGGGCCGCGCCAGAGTTGCTCGGCTTTGCGAGTGCCGGGATCGAGAAGAGCGATGGCGGAATCGCCTCCGGCGTATTCGGCTAAGAGAATCTTTCCTTGTTTGGTCCAGGTGAACCAACTGGGCGAAGTTTTGCTGTTGGGCGTTAGATTTTCGGGATCGCCGCCCGTGGCGCTGATGGAGTAGATATCGCCGCCGGTCAGGCCTTCGTCGCTCATCAAGCCTTCGATGAAGGCGATTCTGCTGCCGTCTGGCGACCATTGCGGCTGCGCGATTTGCGTTTTTGGCTTGTAGATGGACTTCATCAATCCACTTGTGACGTCTAGCGTAGACATTTCGGCGAGCCACCAATTGTTATCGCCATTGCCGAGCGCGGAAGAAACGACGAAGCGCTGGCCGTCGGGAGACCAATCGTATTCGTAGACGTAGGTGTCGGCGGGAGAGATTTGGCGGAGTTTGCCGGTTGCGAGATCGATGACGGCGAGACGCTGTTCGTAGAAAGCGTCTTTGATTTCGCCGGTGGGATGCTCTTCGGCAACGAGCGGGCCCGCGGTCTTAGTCATGTTTTCCGTAAAGAGGATGGCGATCGATTTGCCATCGGGAGACCAACTGGGTGCTTGCAGAAATCCTTTGACGCTAGTGAGTTTGCGAGCAGGACCACCGGCCACGGCTGTGATGTAAAGCTGGAGCTGGCCGCGCTTTTCGGCGTCGGAGAGAAAAGCCGTTTGTTTGCTGTCAGGCGACCAGGCGACGCTGCCCTCCGCGTGAACAGCGTCGTAGGAACCTGCAGCGATGCGACGAGGATGGACGCCATGGCCGGCCGTGTCGACGCCAAAGATGGTGGTGTCTCCTGTGGGCGCGCCATTCTTGGCGATTACGGTTTCCACCCAGGTGGCCTTCGTACCGTCAGGCGAGATGGTGGCTTGTTCAAAGCGGCGCGTGCGAAACAGAGTGTTGAGTGCTTCGTCGGCTGGACTTGACGACGGCTTTTGCGCGGCTTTGAGGCGAGCTTCGACTTGCTTGGTGGTCGCGGGTTTTTCTTGAGCGCACGCGGCGTTCGCGGATAACACGGCAAAGATGGCGGCGCAGAGTATTTTGGTCTTCGAGCTTTGCATCATCGATTGGTTCCTTTGTGAGAGCGCAGGCCGTATTTGAGCCGCACGAATTTTGCCAAGAGGCCGGGCGAGAAGCCGTACCTTTGTACTCCTGTGGCGGAGATTTTGAAACTTTCATCTTTGCTCTGAAGGGCTTGGCGCATAGAATCCGTGGCAATTCGCTCTGTGGAGGCGTCTATGCTGGACCGTCGCAATTTCTTGTCTTCGTTTGCTGCGTTGGCTGGCGGCGTGCCGCTGTCAGCAAAATTGCTCGCGCTGGACGAGCAGACTCCAAAATTGCCTGACGACGCGCTCTACGCCTCGAACGAAGAAGCGTACTGGAGCGAGCTTCGTAAACAGTATTTGATTCCAGAAGACGAAGTGTACTTGAACAACGGAACAGTGGGATCCTCGCCGAAGCCGGTGCTGCACGCGATTCTGGAGGCGTATCACGACTCCGAGCGAATGGCGCAGGCAGATCCGGAAGATTATCCGATCTGGGGCTATGGCGCATGGAACGAATTTCGCGATCCGCTGGCGGCGTTTGTGGGATGCAAACGGGATGAGATCGCGCTGGTGCGCAACGCGACGGAAGCGAACAGTTACATCGCCAACGGCGTGGACTTGAAAGCAGGCGATGAAGTGTTGATCACCGACCAGGAGCATCCGGGAGGCGAGCATCCCTGGAATTTGCGCGCGAAGCGGTACGGCATTGTGATGAAGAAGATTACACTGCCGCGTCCGGTGCCGAATGCCGCGGCGGTGCTGAATCTGGTGAATGATGCGATTACGCCGAAGACGCGGGTGCTTTTCTTCAGCCATATCACGACGGTGACTGGCGTAGTGCTACCGGCGAAGGAGCTTTGTGCATTGGCGCGATCGAAAGGGGTTTTGTCGGCGGTCGATGGAGCGCATGTGCCGGGGATGATGCAGTTGAATGTGCATGATCTGGGATGCGACATGTATTCGTCGAGCCCGCATAAATGGCTGCAAGCGACGAAGGGCAGCGGATTTTTGTATGTGCGGGACGAAGTGATCGACCGATTGTGGAATACGATTGCTACCGAGGGCTGGGACGATCCAAAACTTCGCGCGGAGCGGTTCCAGCGGATCGGCAGCTCCAACGTTCCAGCGCTGCACGGATTGCGCGCGTCAATTTCGTTGGCGAATCAGATTGGGATGGAGCGAATCGAACGCCGGCACCGGCAGATGGCGGACTATATTTTGAAGCAGATGATGGATCGCGGAGCGCAGTCGTGGACTTCGCCGGATGCGGCGCTGCGCTGCGGTATTGTGACGGTCAACGTGCCGCCGATCGAGCGAATGCCGCTGGAAAAGTGGATGTGGAGCGACAAGAAGATTCGTATTCGCGGCGGCGAGCCTTCGAAGTTGCGGCTCTCGACGCCGTATTATTTGGCGCGCAAGGATATCGACCGGTTCTTGGCTGCGTTTGACGAGTATCGTTCGCAACATCACGCCTAAGCGAAGCGCTGGGACAACGCGCCAAAGCTGCATAACATTTGACCTGTAGTTGTATCTGATTTCACTTCATTTTCTGCGGTCACATCGGATTCCGCCATGCTGGTACTTTCGCGCCGCTTGATCCTCAGCCTGTTAATTGGTCTGGTATGCCTCGTGCCGGTGGCCATGGCGCAGGACGAATTCTCGCGAGTTGAAATCGGTGGACAATTTGCGGCGTTTCGCGCGGTGTCAGACTCGCAAGCGGACGTCTCGTTCTTTCCCGGCCTCGGCTTGCGCTTTGCTTACAACTTCAATCGGCGGTTGGCATTCGAGGGCGAAGTGGATGGCCTTCCGCAGGGCGTGCCTCCGACGATCCTCACGCAGGGCGGCAAGGCACTTTCTGTGGTGTTTGGCACACGAGCCAAAATCCTCCAATCGCGGCGCTTTGCGGTATTCGGACTGTTGCGGCCGGGGTTGCTTCATTTTAGTGGCGTGGGCGATACCAAGAATACGGCGCTCGAGTTTCATCCGCACACATTTTTCACGCTCAACCTGGGAGGCGGCGTGGAGTATTATCCGGCGCCGCGCTGGATACTTCGCTTTGACATTACCGGGAATCCGTACCGCATTCCCAATAGCTCGGAGCACATTCTTGTGCCCCCGAGTGGAGTGCCGCTGACCGTGGGCCTTCCCGGCGAAGTCAATGACCAGTTCCGTTTGACCTTCGGCGTGGCCTATCGGTTGGGCAAGCTGCGCGAGAATCCCAGGGAGAGCCCCGTGTCAGGCAAGTGGGAATTCGGGCCGCAGTTCACAATGACATTGATGCAGCGGCGGGCCAGCGCGACGGGAGTTCAGACGGAACCGGGCGCGGGCGGATTCCTTTCGTATCAAATCTTCCGCTTTCTCTATGCCGATGGCGCAGTCACCTATTATCCACGCGGATCGGAAGCGGGCTTTCAAGATGGCGGAACGCTGCTCCAGGGAGTGTTCGGTCTGAAGGGGGGAATCCGGCGAGACCACCTGGGATTATTCGGAAAGTTGCGGCCGGGTTTCGTGCGCTCTTCGAACGTCGTCACGGGATTCGAGCAGATAACGGTCGGCGGCATACCGGAAATCCGCGAAACTTTGGATACCTATCGCGCGTTCGCCGTGGACTTCGGCGGGGTGATCGAGGTCTACGCCACGAAGAGGCAGCTAATTCGCTTCGATCTGGGCGATATGCATCTCTACTATCACACGACATTGATTCAGAATCCGGATGGCACGGTGACAACGCTGCCAGGCGGGACGCGGCAGCACTCGATTCAAATGAGCGTCGCCTACGCGTGGCGATTCTAGCGGGCGCCAATGGCTTGTTAGAAGTGGAAAACGAATCCAGCGGCTAGCTGAAAATTGTTTTGCTGCTGGCCGAACAAACTCGATCTCATGTAATCCGCCTCCAGCCGTACGCCAAACCGCGGAAACCAGCGAAAGTCCGCGCCACCCCCCAGTTGTGCGGAGAAGCCGTTCCTGCTGTTACCTGCGGTTTGCGGTTGCTCGTGGATGCCGCCTACCAATCCATGCAGCCAAGGTTCCCAACGGCGCTGCCGCCACGCGATCTTCGGACCGGCACCGTAGACCAAGAACTTCACATGTTCATTGACGAAGATCTCCGGGGCGAACGTGGAATTCACATTGCCTTCTATCGCGAACCAATCGTTCGTGAAGTAGCTTAGGGACGTGTTCACGCCAACCGCGCTGGCGTTAAAAATCGACGAACGGAATCGCGTCCACGCAAATCCGATTCCGAGTTGCCAGCGGAAATCGTCGCGTCCGCCGAACACGAACTTGGGGTCCGGCGCAGGCTCGGGAGCGGCCACGGTCGCGGTGGGCGATCCGGTCCAGTCTTTCCGCAGCGCGGCATCGCCGGCTCCCTCCGGCAAAAACGACGGCTGGCTGAAATGCACTGGCTCCAGGAGCGTGACGTTCGCGCCGGAGGTCGTTGCGAAGTCGATCGGTGCCGTGCCCTGCGATTCGTCGTTCCTCGTGCCCGGTGCTTGCGCCAGCGCAGCCGCACAGCTTCCAAGCGCAAGCAATGTGCCCACCAATAGCCTCTTCATTAGTGCTCCTCAGAGGGTTGACCCCACGCCCTGGAACCAACCACTTCAGTACGGTAATCAACAGCAGGGCTGTTTGTAAATGCTCTTTCGCTGGACTGGAGCGAACCAAGGACCAGGAGCCGAACGCAGGGCTGGGCTGGCGGAAGTTCTCGGCGATATTCCCGCAACATTTCAGCGGCCGTGCCGCAGATAGTCGTCAGTCTTGTTCAACCAATCCTCGCGCGGCGGATTGAAGACGTCAAGGTCTATGGTGTCTTCGAGCGCCCAGGCTTCATGCGGCATATGCGGGGGAATGCACAGCACTTCCCCGGCCCGCACCACAATTTCCTGGCCGGCGATCGCGAACTTGAGCGCGCCCTCAAGAATATAGGTCACTTGCTCGTTGTGGTGATGATGCTGCGGGACGTGGGCGCCTTTTTTCATCAAGACGCGCGCCAGCATCACTTTGTCGCCGATCACCATCTCGCGGTCGATCAGCGGATTCAGTTTTTCGCGTTCGACGTCTTTCCATGCGATGTATTTCATCTCTTGGGTGCCGCTCATTTCATGTCTCCATAAAGCCGCGCAGCGTTGTCGTGCAAATACAATTGAGCTAGCTCGAGCGCTTTAGCTTCGTTGAACGCGCCCTCTGCCACCAATTCTGCCAGTGCGGCGGCGACCGCCGTGCGCGCCGAGCGTACCGCCAGCCAGTAGGTCTCCTCCGCGCCCACTGCGTCGTTAAACGGAAAGGCGTCGGATGCAAACATCATGCGTTCCGGGAACAGAGATATCCACTGCTTGAGAATTCTTTTCAGCTCCGAAGGATAGACGTAGTAGCCCATCAACGAGGAATCCGTGTACACATTCTTCGCCGCGGTCATCCAGATCATGTCCAGGGTGTAAGGATAGCCGCCGTGAATCAACACGAATTTCGTTTTGCTATAGCGCGGATCGCGCACCACGTTTTCAAGGTTGAGCGGGTTGCCGTTGCGCAGGCTGAAATAATCGCCGATGCCGACGGCGCTGTGAAAGTGCACGGGCAAACCGAGTTTTCCGGCCTGATCGATCAACACGCGAAAAACGTAGTCCTGGAATAGCCGGTATTCCTGTTCGCCGGGCACGCCGCCGGCGTGATACTTGGCGTAAATTTCTCCGGCTTTTTCGCGCGGAGGATCGCTGAAATAGAGCGGGCGGAAATACGCCGCTTCAAACTTGATGGCCACGCCCCCTTTTTTCTGATTGTCAGCGAGAGTCTGCCGCACGAACGTTTCGTAGCCCGCTAGGTCGACGGGCAAACCATCGATTTTTTCCTGCGCCTTGTAGCGTTGCAGAACCTTTTCCTGAAGCGGAACGTAAACGGCCATATCGCCATCCCGGTTCGCTTGCGCGTGATTGTCGAACGGAAACAAGAACGAATCCACAAAGAAAACCCAGTGGAAACGCTTGGGATCGAGATATGGCGCGAGTGCCACACGGTTCGCCAGGCAAATTTCGACATTCAACTTGTCCAGAATGCTGTTGAAATAAGCCGTGCCGCCCGCAGCTTCCGCGGTTTTTTTCTTGTCGATCAGCCATTTCGCATGTTCCGGCTGGAAATCCGTGTAGGGATAGCCGAAGAGGGCTTTGGCGGCGGCGACAAACTCGGGATTGTCGTCGCGCAGGCGCAAGACGCTGGTTTCATCGGGCGGCGCGGCCATCGCGTCCATGTCGAGATCGTCCGGAAACGTGGCGTGGGAATGATTGTCGTAAATGGGAATCTGGTCGATTTGCTTCAGGAGCTTCTCGTAGAGTTTGTTGACGTCGCCAGTCGGCAAGGGAGCGGCTTGGCCCGAGGCGGATATAGCGGCCAGCAAGAGGGCCGACGCTGCAAGTGCCGTTCGCTTCCACGAATTCATTTTTCCTCTCAACGTTGCCGGTTTAGATCTGCCTTCATCGCGAAACGGCCGCACGCCAGTGCACCGAAACGCGCTGGATGCGCTCTAGAGCGTCTTCCAGTAGGTTGCGCGCGCTAACCAGTGAGAACCGCAGGTAATTCTTGCCTTCGGCGCCAAACGCTGCCCCCGCAATTCCCGCGACGCCTGCTTCCTCGAGCAGCAAGCGCTGCACTTCTTCCGCCGGCATTCCGGTGTCTTCGATATTCACCCAGGCATAGAACGCGCCGGCGGGAGACTGGCAGCGAAATCCTGGAATGCAATTCAATTTATCGACGAAAAGATCGCGGCGCTTGCGATATTCCGCGACCATCGCGTCTACTGCGTGAGTGGAATCGTTCAGCGCCTCGATCGCGGCCACCTGCGTAAATTCCGCGGTGCACGTAAAAGTATTCAACACCAGCAAATCCATGGCATCCACGACGTGCATCGGCGCCACCGCGTAGCCCAGCCGCCACCCGGTCATCGCAAAGCTCTTCGAGAAGCCGTCGATGATGATCGTGTGATCGGCCATTCCCGGCAGCGCATAAATCGATTGGTATTCGCCGTTGAAGAGAATGCGCGCGTAAATCTCGTCGGCCAGGATCCACAGGTCATGCTTTGCTGCCAAATCCGCAATGCCCTTCAGGGCGGACTCGGTGAATACGGTTCCCGTAGGATTGTTCGGCGAATTGAAAATCAGGACGCGAGTGCGCGGCGTGATCTTGGCGGTGATTTCAGCCAGGTTCGGCTGGAACTGGTTCTTTTCCAGGAGCGAATAAGGGACGGCTTTAGCTCCTAGGCCACGCGTGAAAGATGGATAAATCGGGAAACTCGGATCTGGGTAGAGCACTTCGTCGCCTGGCTCGATCAGCGCCATCATGGCCAGCGCCAGCGCCATCTTGCATCCGGGCGCGACCAGCACCTGCTCGGCGGCCACGTCGAGCCTGCGCGTACGCTTCAGATATGAGCCGATGGCTTCACGCAGCGCCGGGATGCCGCGCGTCGAGCAGTAGCGGTCGCGTCCAGCCGCAACCGCATCGCGCACCGCGTCTACAACCGGTGCCGCAGGATGAAAATCGGGCTCACCGAGCTCAAGATGAATGATCGAACGCCCTCCGCGTTCCAATTCCTTGGCGCGTGAATATACGGCCAGGGCTCCTTCACCGTTCAACTGGGCAATGCGTGATGCAATTTTTCTCATGGGTCGAAATCCCGGAAAGATGTTATCACTTCGTGCCAGACAGCGAACGGCGCGATCAGCGGGAGCCAGTCGCATCGCTGTCGGCCGGCAAATTCTATCCGCGAAAAAGAAGGGGCGCAGCTTGCTGCGCCCTTCGGTCGAAAGACAATTTGGTGGTGCCGCCTAGAACGCGTAGCGCAGCGAGAACTGAATCAGCCGCGGCGTTCCGACCGTGCTTGTGATTTTGCCGAAGGGGCTGGCTGGATTGATGCCGCTTGCAGGACAGCCGCCAGTTCCCGCGACGCAGAAGATGCTTTCCACGTCGTTATTCGAAGGGTTGCCAAAATTGGCGTGGTTCCAGATGTTGAAGAAGTCGGTGGTGAAGCGCAGGCTCTGGCGCTCGGTGATCTTGAAATTCTTGATCAGAGAGAAATCCCAGTTCTGCTGGTACGGGCCGCGGAAGACATTTCTGCCAATATTGCCGAAGTCTGTCGTGCAGAAGTTGGAGTTCGGTGTGATCGCCGGATTGAGCTGGTTAGGATCGCACTGCGTTGGGTACAGCAAAGGCGCCGTGGCGAAAGCAGGCAGATTGAAGTAGCTGGTGTCTGCGCGGCTCCGAATGCCTCCGCTCGAAAGCGCGCTGGACAAGGTACTGCCGCCCGCCAAGCTGCCGGAGAGCGTCAGGGGAGTAAACCCGGCGCCCAGGAAGCCGGTCCCGGCGCCGGAGTCGGTAACAGAAAAAGGAGTGCCCGATTGAATGATTGTAATTCCGCTGATCGCCCACCCACTCAACATGGCCCGCTTCCATCCCTCCTCGTTCCGGTAAAAAGGCAAATCGTAGCGATAGCTAACGCTCAGACGATGTGTGCGATCGAAGTCGGACAGGCCGCGTGAAGCGTCGAGAGTTGTTTCGTCGTTGAACGCGGTGTTGAACGCGGTATTTCCGGTCGAAGTCGCATCAGTGGACTTGGAAAAGGTATAAGCAGCCTGGAAGTAGCCCGCATCCCAGCGGCGGCTGACCGAGGTCTGCAAAGAATGGTAGTGCGAATACGCATCATTCGCGAAAAGTTGAAACCCGGCGTATCCACCCACACCCTGAACGCGAGAACGAGCGTTGGCATTCGCGAAAGTATTGGTCGTAATCTGGCAAGGATTCGGAGTGCAGAAGGGACTGTCGATGGTCACCGGGTTCGCAACCGAAGCCCGCTGCGATTGCAAGCTGTCGCGCGTCTCGCGCAGGTGAACGGCATGAGTGCCGACGTAGCCGACTTCGAGAACCCACTGGCGGCCCAGCGAGCGCTGGACGGTAAGGTTCCATTGCTGCGTGCTCGGAACCACGAAGTGCGTTGGCACGCCTAGATCGAAGACGTTGGTCGAAAGAAGCGGGCCAGGGCAAGCGGCGCCGCTGGCTGGTCCGTAGTTGGCGGCTAGATCGGTGTTGTTGCCGGGAAAGCCTTGGAAGACCGCCAAGCATGGAACAAACGCGGGATCGAGCGATCCCGCTTTAGGCAGCGCGTTTGGATTCGGGCTGGGGCAGTTTGACGGAGGCGTGGCGGAGTAGAGACTGCCCATGCAGCCTGCTACGCTGACGCCCGCGGATACTGGCAGAAAGGGCGCCTGAAACGAGAGCTGGTCCGCCGTGCCTACATCCTCGCGAACATAGTAGATTCCAAAACCTGCGCGAATGGTAGTGGTGTGGCGGCCAAAAAAATCGTAGGCCAAGCCGATGCGTGGCCCAAAGGTAGTGGAGTAATTGTTGCCGAGTGTCGAGCCGTTGCTGGTGTTTCCTGAAAGCCCCGCAAGCCCGAGTTTGTCGGCGCAGTTCGGATAGAGGTACGGAAACTTCCCCGCCGCAGCCAGGGACGGATCAAAATTTCCAATGTGGCAAAGCTCGTCGTGAAAGGCGCCGAAAATCTCGGTGCGAAAACCCAGGTTGAGAGTCAGATCATGGCGAATCTTCCAGTCGTCTTGCGCGAAGAAGCCGAAATTGTTGGAACGATATTGATGATTGAAAACGCCGCCACCGCCAAAAGTGAATTGCGGTGTTCCGAGCAAGAAATTCTGAAAGTCGCTGTTGCCGTCGGAAGTGTTGGTGAAAAAGAGCTCTCCGTTGAAAACCTGCGGGAAAAGCTTGTCGAGATTGACGCGGGTATATTCGCCGCCGAAGCGGAAAACATGCGAGCCCTTGACCCAGCTCACGGTGTCCACGAAGTTGTAATTGTTTTGCGTTTGCGACTGGTTGGCGAAGGGAGCGGGGCCAATCTCAAACCCCGAACTGGCGAACACAAATTTGTAGATCGAATTGGTCACGCTGTTGGTAGGCCGATCGATACCGAGATCGCCGACGGTGACGGGGTCGCTGTTGTTCAAGGAATAGTTGATATGGACGAACCCGAAGCGTAGTTCGTTGACCAGCGTCGGCGAAAAGAGATGCGTCTCGGTTACGTTGAGGAATCGGGCTTTGACTGGAGTGTCAAAGGGAAAGTTGAGGGAAGTGGAGGCGATGCTGCTGGCCAGTGTGCTGCCGAGGGACTCCTGCAAGTCACCCGCGCCAAACGGCAGGAAGGACTCGGAATTGGAAAAGAAAAAGTGCGCGGAGAGTTTGTCTTGTCCGCCGCCGAATTCGCGGTCCCAGTTGGTCGAGAATTGGTCGTCGTTATAGCGGCCCGGCTTGCTAATCGCGAAGGCGCCGGAACCTGGAATCAGGAAACCGTCCGGGCTGTTGAACTGATTGCTCTTGAACTGCAGCAATTTTACTGCGACGGGATCCAGCCCGGTAACACCCGCGGGGAGCCCACCGGGGAAGAAGGTGGAGATGAGGTTCGCTTCGCTGCGGGTCGGCGGCAGCACAGGAATCGTGGTGCTGATAAAAGTGCCCGGCGAGAGACCGCTGCGTTGCCGCGTGCCTTGATAGTTGAGAAAGAAAAAGCCGTATTTTTCTGTGCCGACGGGCCCGCCCACGCTGCCACCAAAAATGTTCTGCTTTACGGATGGGCGCGATTGGCCATCGCGGTTCAGGAAGTACTCATTGGCATTGAGCACGTCGTTGCGGAAGAACTCGTACACGTCGCCGTGAAAATTCTTGGTGCCCGATTTGAGGATGGCGTTGACGTTGCCGCCGCCGTTGCGGCCCTGGCTGGCGTCGTACAGCGAAGTCTGCACCTTGAATTCCTGAATCACATCGGGATTGGGCAATGGTACGTAAGTGGCCTGCGCTACGTTGTAGTCCGTGGCGCTGATGCCTTCAATCAGAAAATTGTTGTTGTCTTCGCGCTGGCCATTCACGAAGAGTTTCACGCTGCCGCGTCCCAGCTGTGCGGCGGCGTTCAGTTCGCTCTGGGCGCCGGAGGATAAAGTGAGCAGCTGCTGGTAGTTCTGTGTGGCCAGCGGAAGCTCGCGCACCGTATCCGTGCCGAGAGATTGGCCCGTAGCAGCGTTGGTGGTTTCAACGGAGGTGACTTCGGCGGTGATTTCCACTTTTTCTGTGACCGTGCCCGGTTTCAAGGTAATCGTCACGCGCGTCGTTTCCGTGACGCGCACCGGAATTCCTTCGGCTTTGGCTTCTGCGAAGCCCGACTTGTTCACCACTACCGCATAGGCGCCCGGCGGCAAGAGCGTGGCGAAAAATTCTCCGTCAGCATTCGCGGGAACCTTGCGCACGAGTTCCTGCGTGTTGCTGTTGATGATTTGGACTTCCGCTCCGCTTACCGCGGAGCCGCTCGTATCGATTACCGACCCGCTGATAGCTCCGGTCGCGCCACCTTGTCCATGGGCGCTGCTTCCCACCAGGCCTGCCAGCAAAAACAACATTACAACTGCCCGATAAACTCTTCCCATACGCCCCCCTCCCCCCAAAAAAAATAAAATAAAAACTTGCACCACGCCGGAATGCCAGCCATCCCCATGCGGCTCTTTCGCACTTCCGTTTGAAGAAGAATCCGCCCGTCACGCAGGACGCGTGCGAACACGAACACACCCTTCCCCCATTTTGAAATTAGCCGTTGACTTTCAAGGTGTCAAGAAACGGGCGCACGAAAATTTCCAGCCGCTGCATCAATCGAAGAAATATCGTTGAAGGCGACGTCTCGTGTTCCGTTTTGGAACGGTCCGTCGTTCTCATCGCGGCTTTCGCGATGCAGCCGCCTTGGTGTATGGTTCAGCGGGCGCGCTATTGACCCGGAATCATTCTGGGGAGACCATGAAAGATGTCTCCACAAGTAACGCCCGGTCATCGCCGGGCGTCATATATTTGTTAACCGTTTTCCCCGTTAGGGGGTGTGATTCATGGTCTCCCGCACGCTATTCCGCGCTTTTGGTCTGACACTCGTAGCCTTGGCTTTCGCGCTGTCGCCCGCCTGGGCCGATAGTAGCCACGCCCGCATCGTCCGGCTTAGCCTGGTGCAAGGCGATGTGCGCTTCGCCCGCGATGCGCGCGGCGCGGACCCGCTGGCCGATTCCTCCGTGGTGTGGGAAGCCGGCCAACTCAACCTGCCGATCCGCCAGGGCTACATCGTCGCCACTGACAATGGCCGCGCGGAAGTGGAATTCGAGAATGGCGCAATGGCCTTTCTCTCGGCGAACACCGTGCTCGAGTTCTACGATCTCTCGTTGGAAGAGGGCGCCAAGACTACGCGCCTGGTGCTGCGCCAGGGATCGGCATCCTTTTACGTGAATCCGGGCGGCGGCGATTATTTCAGCGTGACGGGTGGCGATTTCACGGTGGAAGCCGCGAGCCGCGCGGAATTCCGCCTCGACAATTATGACGATGGCAGCAACGTGAACGTCAGCAAGGGCCGCGTCACCGTGCTGCGCAAAGGCGGCAACACTGCGCTTGCTAAAGGCCAGTCGCTCTCGATCAAAGCGGGCGACGAATCTTCGCTGCTTGTCGGCCGGGCCACAGACAATGATGATTTCGATCGCTGGGTCTCGGGACGCATCGACAGCTCCAACACCGCCACCAATGCCGCGATGCAATACACCTCCAACTCCGGCTATACCTCAGGCTTCGGCGATCTCGGCATGTATGGCTCTTTTTCCCCGATTGGCGGCTACGGATATGGCTGGCGGCCTTACGGCGTGGGTTTCGGCTGGTGCCCGTTTGACAATGGCGGCTGGTTCTTCGATCCGGTTTTCGGTTGGTCATTCATCGGCTCGCAGCCTTGGGGATGGTTGCCTTTTCATTTCGGCAGCTGGCTCTTTGAACCTGGGCTGGGTTGGGTTTGGCTGCCCGGCGCGTTTGGCTCCGGGGGCTTTGGGCGGTGGCGGAATTCGACGGGAGTTTGGGTGCGCGGCCGCGGCGGGCTGCTCGGCGTCGTTCCCGTTCATCCGCTCGACGCGCGCGGCAAGACGCCGCTGAATCTCGCCCGCGGAGTATTTCCGGTGAGCGGTGGAGCTATAAGCAGCACGCTGCAACCGGCGGCAGGCACGCAGTGGAAAGTTGTGAAGACTCCGCCGCGCGAGGCATTGGTCAGCAGTCTCGTTCGCGCCTCTGCTCCTGATCGCGTTTCGCGCACCTTACTGGCGGGTCCTGCGGGAACTCGCGCGGTGACCGTAACGCGCGATTCATCGATTGCTTACGATGCCCGCGAACACAGATTTGTGAACAATCCTTCGTCCAGAGCATCCAGTGCCGCCGTTGGAGGTACCGAGATGCGCACGGACAAAGCAGTCGGCACAGTCAACGGTGCGACAAATGGCGGAACGAATCAGCGCGCCGGCGCTTCGAGCACTCCTGCAACGCCTGGCAATTCGTCAGTTGTGACTCGAACACCGTCAGCTCCTTCCCCGGCGCGTAACGCTGGCCCGCCGCCTCGCATGGTTACGCCGCCTCCCGCGCCTCGCACTTCTGGCGGCTATTCCGGCTCCAGCGGTGGCGGAAGCAGCCGCGGCAGTTCCGGAGGCAGTTCGGGCGGCGGCTCTGTAGGTCGGCCGTCTTCTGGTGGAGGCGGCGGAGCAAGCTCGCATCCCTCGTCGTCCGGCGGCGGACGTCCACACTAAGACCGGCGTTTCACCAATTTGGCTCAGGTTCAGCGAGTAGGATCTTTTGGCCCGGCGGGAGCGCGAAGCATTCGGCGCATCGCGGATCAAACAGGCTTCGAGGGTTTCCCTCTGATCTTGATGGCTTTCTGTGTGGCGGCGTCGTAATAGATCGTCACTTTGTCGCCGTACTGGTAGCCGCCCTTGTCGACAATCTGCTGCATCTTCGCGGCGGCG
>Ga0137403_10003756_pt1 | contig 18130 bp, 15 predicted proteins | sample CZOMad2_1_16fung_FD_122057 | JGI IMG/M metagenome (GOLD analysis project Ga0137403, IMG submission 122057) | Vadose zone soil fungal communities from Angelo Coast Range Reserve, California, USA - CZOMad2_1_16fungal (Hybrid Assembly) | ecosystem: Environmental > Terrestrial > Soil > Vadose zone...
GGTGAAGGACGCCGTCGAGTACATTGATAAGCACGCCAAGTCAAAGTAAGCCCGCGCATTCCGTGCGGCATCTAAACGTTCGTTACTCAGGGTTTGTAAAACAAACCCCGAAGCACTTTACCCTCAGGGTCTATAAAATAAACCCTGAAACCCTGACAGGAGCCTGGAAACCGTGACTCGCCGGGTAGTGGTAACGGGAGTTGGGCTGGTCTGCGCACTTGGCATCGGCACAGACGAAAGTTGGAAGAACCTCGTCGCAGGGGTTAGCGGCATTGGGCCGATCACTCATTTTGATCCGGCTGCGTTTGACTGCAAGATCGCCGGCGAAGTGAAGAACTTCGATCCGTTCCGCTGGATTGAGAAAAAAGAACTGAAAAAAATGGGGCGGTTCATCCAGCTCGCGCTCGCCGCAGCGGATGCCGCAGTGAAGCACGCCGATTGGAAATCCGAACAATCGAATCTCGAAGAAGTGGGCGTTTACGTTTCTTCGGGAATTGGTGGGTTCGACATCATCGAACGCGAGCACGGGAAACTTCTTTTCGGCGGGCCAAATAAGATTTCGCCATTTTTTATTCCGTCGGCAATCGTGAATTTGGCGTCGGGACATATTTCGATTCGTTATGGAGCGAAGGGGCCGAATTCGGCGACGGCGACGGCTTGTTCGGCTTCAGCGCATGCGATTGGCGATTCGTTCAAAATTATCGAGCGGGGCGCGGCGGATATGATGATCTGCGGCGGAACTGAAGCCACGATTACACCGATGGGCGTGGGCGGATTCGCCTCGATGAAGGCGCTCTCGACGCGCAATGACGATCCCGCTACGGCGAGCCGTCCGTTTGACGCAGACCGTGATGGTTTCATCGTTGGAGAAGGCGCGGGAATTTTGATTTTGGAGTCGCTGGAGCACGCAACGCGGCGCAACGCCCCGATTCTGGCCGAGATTGTTGGCTACGGAATGTCCGGCGACGCCTATCACATCACGCAGCCGGTGGAAAATGGCGACGGGGCGTTTCGCGTAATGCGGGCGGCGTTGAAAGACGCGAAGCTTTCTCCTGACGACATCAGCTACGTAAACGCGCACGGAACTTCCACGCCGATAGGCGACGTGATTGAAACCACGGCGATGAAGCGTCTGTTTGGCGAACGCGCAATCAACAAGAAGCTGCCGGTGAGCTCGACGAAATCCATGACGGGACATCTTCTGGGCGGCGCGGGGGGACTTGAAGCCGGCATTAGCGTGCTGGCGCTGCGCGATCAGATTTTGCCGCCGACGATCAATCAATTCCACGCCGATCCGAAATGTGATCTGGACTATGTGCCGAACGTGGCGCGCAAAGCGACAGTGGATTATGCGCTCTCCAATTCGTTCGGATTTGGCGGAACGAACGCCGCGCTGATTTTCAAGCGCTGGCCAGGGAAGTAGTCGCCACACCGCCGACGGTTTTGCAAGCCAAGGGTAAGGAAAAATTCCCGTGAAAATTATCGTGTGCATCAAACAGGTGCCGGCAAAAGACGCACCGCTCGCGATTACCGGAAACTGGATCAAGGAATCGGATATCGGTTTTGAGATGAACGAACCGGACAGTTTCGCGCTGGAAGAGGCGCTGCGACTGAAGGAAAAGCACGGCGGCGAAGTGGTGGCGCTTTCAATGGGGCCCGAGCGCGTAAAGCAGACAATCAAAGAAGCGCTGGCGAAAGGCGCTGACCGCGGAATCCACATCGCGGACGATCAATTTGCTCAGCTCGATCCGCTGGGTGCGGCAAACGCGTTAGCGGCGGCCGTCAAAAACGAAAATGCGGATTTGATTTTGACGGGCTTGCAGAGCGACGACCAGGGATTTGGTCAAACCGGAGTGCTGCTGGCGGCGTTGCTCGATCGGCCGCACGCGACGATCATTATGGCGATCGAAGCGAGCGAAGGAAAACTCAAATTGAAACGCGAACTGGAAGCGGGGTGGTTTCAATGGATTGAGTGCCCGTTACCGGCTGTGCTTTCGATTCAGTCCGGCATCAACAAAGTGCGCTACGCGACGCTAAAGGGAATTATGGCGGCGAAGAAGAAGGAAATTGCTGCACTGACACGCGAGTCGCTGGGTGTGAAGAGCGAGCCGACTCAAAAAGTAGAAAAGATTTATGTGCCGGTGAAGACGAAAAAAACGGAATTTCTGACGGGTACACCGAAAGAAGTGGCGGCGAAGCTCGTGGAAAAGTTGAAATTTGAAGCGCGGGTGATCTGACCATGAAAATTCTAGTGATCACCGAGCAGCGCCAGGCGAAATGGAATAACACGAGTTTTGAGACGCTGGCGGCGGCGCAGCAGATTGCGTCGGCCTTGTCGGGCACGGTGAGCGCCGTGGTGGTCGGCAAGAGCGTCGACGCACTTGCAAACGAGCTCGCAGGGAAAAATATCGCCGAAGTGCTGCAAATCGAACATGAACTGCTTGAATCGTACACGCCGGATGGATTTTGCGTTGCGCTGAAGCAAGTGATCGAGTCGGCGAAGCCGCAACTGGTGCTATTTCCGCATACCTATCAAGTGCGCGATTTTGCGCCGAAACTGGCTGCCATGCTTGGCAAGGGAATGATTGGCGATTGCGTCGGCTACCGGCTCGAAGGCGGCAGGTTAGTATTCGTGCGGCAGATGTTCCAGGGGAAAACTGCGGCGGATGTGACGTTTTTAGGCGATGGTCCGTGGTTCGCGTCATTTCAATCGGGATCGTTTCGTGCAGACCAGGTCGCCGCGAGCGAGGGCGGCGCGAAGCCGGTGAAACGCGTGACTGTGGAATTGAAAGCAGAGCAGATTCGAACCAAGCCGCTGGAGCTTTTCAAGGAAGCGAAATCGGCAGTGGATTTGACGCAAGCGCCGCTGATTGTGGCGGTCGGCCGCGGAATCAAGGCGCCCGAAAATATTCCGCAGGCAGAAGCAGTGGCGAAGGCAATGGGCGCGGAAATTGCAGCGTCGAGGCCAATTTGCGACGAAGGCTGGCTGCCGATGGAACGGCAGATTGGAAGCTCAGGGCAGACCGTTGCGCCGAAATTATATTTGGCGCTGGGAATCAGCGGCGCGATTCAGCACGTGGTTGGAATGAAGGGTGCGCGCACCATCGTTGCCATCAACAAGGACCAAAACGCCCCGATTTTTGAGATCGCAGATTACGGCGTGGTGGGTGACATTTTTGAGATTATGCCCGCGCTAGCAGAAGAGCTGCAGAAAGCAAAGTAGAGTGACCGTACAACGGGAACAGCTCGAAGCGGACGTGCTGATTGTGGGAGCAGGCCCGGCGGGGTTGAGTTGCGCGCTGCATCTGGCGAATCTGATCAAGAAGCATAACGAGTCGGGCGCTAAGCCGGAACTGTCGACGGAAAATATTTACGTGCTCGAAAAGGGGCGCGAAATCGGGGCGCACCAGCTTTCAGGCGCGATCATGAACCCGAAAGCGCTTGCGGAACTCGTGCCGGATTTCGAGAAATCCGCACCTCTGGACACTCCTGTAAGGGACTCGGCAGCGATCCTTCTTACGGAAAGGTCGTCATTTCGCTTTCCCCTCACGCCTCCGCCGTTCCAGAACCAAGGCAACTACGTTGTTTCGTTGAACAAAATTGTGAAGTGGCTCGGCGCGTTAGTGGAAGACGCCGGCGTGAATGTTTTTAAGGAATTTGGCGGCGCGCAGCTTGTTTATGAAAATAGCGCTGTGGCCGGCGTCATCACCGAAGACAAAGGCCTCGACAAAAACGGCAAGCCGAAAGACAACTACACGCCTGGCTACGAATTGCGTGCGAAGGTTACGGTACTCGCCGAAGGAACGCGCGGCTCACTCACCAAGAAGCTTGTAGCCGAAAAGAAGCTCGACAACATCAATCCTCAGAGCTACGGCATCGGAATAAAGGAATTGTGGGACGTGCAGCCAGGCCGCATCGAACCGGGTTACGTGGCGCACACACTAGGCTGGCCGGTTTCGACCGATATGTATGGCGGCGGCTGGATTTACGGCCTAGCGAACAATCGCGTATCCATCGGGCTGGTGCTGGCGCTTGAATACGCAGATCCCCGCTTCGATCCACACGCGGCGTTTCAAAAGTGGAAAACGCATCCATTCTTGAGGAAGCTTCTCGACGGAGGAAAGTTGGTGCGCTACGGCGCGAAATCGTTGCCCTATGGCGGATGGTACGCGATGCCGCGCAATACCGTGGACGGCGCGCTGATCATCGGAGATTCCGGGAGCTTTCTGGATTCGCAGCGGCTAAAAGGCATTCACCTGGCGATGAAGAGCGGCATGCTGGCAGCAGAAACGATCTACCAAGCGCTGAAAACTGGTGACGCAAGCGCGAAGACACTTGGCGGGTTTCAAAGCCGCGTGGAACAGAGTTACATTCGCGATGAAATGTGGAAGGTGCGGAACTTCCACCAATCGTTTCAGCATGGGATGTTTCGTGGATTCATCCACACGGCGTTTCAGCAGATTACCGGCGGACGCGGCCTGATCGATCCGATGCGCGCGGAAGAGGGATACAAGCACAACAAGAAGATCGATGCCACGAAGCGTTCGCTGAACGCCACGGAACGGTTCAAGGGCGACGGTAAACTCACGTTCGATCGCCTTACCGACGTCTACCATTCCGGTACGCGCCACGACGAAGACCAGCCATGTCATTTGCATGTGCTCGATACCAATATTTGCATTACGCGATGCGTGGAAGAGTACGGAAATCCGTGCCAATATTTTTGCCCTGCAGCTGTATATGAGATGGCGAGGGAGGTCGACCGCTCTGCGGGCGCCGGTGAAACAGAAAGGCTCCGTCTGAAAATTAATTTCGCGAATTGTGTGCATTGCAAGACCTGCGACATCGCCGACCCCTATCAGATTATTGACTGGGTCGTGCCCGAGGGTGGCGGCGGACCAAACTATGAAGGGATGTGATCATCCAGGAAGGATCTTCACGCGAGGAATGTTGTAGCTTCGCGCTTCCGCAACTTCTCGCTCACTTCAGGGTAGTAGCCCGTAAACTGCAAGCGTGTTCTGGCCTCCGATGTAGACCTTGCCATTCGCGATCGTGGGAACAGTGAACTTCACGGCGCTGCCGACATCAGTGCTGCTGTACAGCAATGTACCCAGATTCGTCGCATCGTACGCGTAAAGGCCCTGGCAGCCTGTGGGGCACGACGTTCCGAACTGAGAATTGTCTAGCGCCCAAATGATTCCATTGGTCGTTCCCCTGGACGACACTGATGGCGTAGGGCCGGGAAACCCGAATTGTTGGGACGTTGTCGAGGTTGGAGATGCGGAGAGAAGGCCTGAACCGCCGGCGTTGAACGAAAAGGCGCGCACCGGGCCTTTAGCACTTCCGGTATATACAGTTCCGTTCCAGTAAACAGCCGTTCCCAAGAGTGCTCCAATTTGGCCAGAAACTTCTTGAATAACGTTGTTCGAAGCGCTGTGGTACCCACCTAGCGACGAACGATCCGCCAGGTACAGGTTTCCGTCCTTGCCCGCTTGGACAAGATCGCTCTTTGTAACCGAGCTCACGATGACATCTGGAAGCAATAGAACCCCGCCCGAGCCTTGATCGGTGTCGTTTTGCTCCAGGTTCGTTTCGTTGAACGGAGTGAAAAAACTTGCTACGGGGAAAGTACCGCCGCTCGGCGGTCCCACTTTTACAATGCTGTCCCCGTAATCCGAGCCGCCTGAATTCGCGTCGAACGTTCCATTTCCGGTGGCCAAATAGATGTTGCCGCTTGAGTCCGCGGCCGGGCCGCCGCCGGACATCCAGATACCTCCCATGGCGCCGTTCGGAGTAAGATTCAGCACGGCATCCTGGGCTAACGTCGAGGCGTTGTAAGAAATCAGCCAGCCATGATACTGGAAGTTATCACAGTGGGACGCCCAAGTAATAATCACGTGGCCATTTTCCAGCAGCAGAGCAGGCCGTTGGTTGTGGATCGCTGCATCGAACTTAAGAGTGCCGCCGCTGCTTCCGCCGCCGGTTCCAGAAACCGTCGCAGAAATATCAACCGGCCCTGAAAGCTTTTCGCTTCCCGTCGCCAGATCCAATGCGTGCAAGTACTGATGGTAGATCGTGGTGCCACTCGTAGTTCTAGATTTACTCACCACGTAGATGGTCTTGCTACTCAAATCGATCACCGGAGTTCCCACGATACCGATATCTGGCTGCAAGTCGTCGCAGAGCATGGCCGTGCTGTCTACCCACGTCTGCCCGGCTGGATTGAGGTTTTTCGCACCGCCCCAAACGTTCAGGCAGCTCGCGCTATCCGCGTCGAACGCGTACATCGTGTTGTGTTGCGTAGCGACGTAAACCACGTTATGAGCAACGCCGGAGATGGAAACCTTCGCTGCCCACAGAGGTTGCGCATAAACAGGAGCATCCACTGCGCAGGCGAATAGTTTTCCAAAGTTTGTCGAATTTACGGCTGTGGCGCCTGATGTCGCAAGCGCATGCTCCTGCAAATTGGCACCCTGGCGCGAATTGCCATTCAGGTAGGTCGTAACGCCCGCCAAGTCAGTGACGCCGACAGTTGCAGTCGCGGCCTTGCTGCCATCCGCAATACTCGTGGCTGTGATTGTGACCACGCCTGCGGAGGCTGGAGCTGTGAAGGTAACAGCATTTCCCGAAGTACTGGTTGCCGGAGAGAAACTGCCGCCCCCGCTCGATGACCAACTCACACCCTGATTTCCGCTATCGTTCGCGAGCGTCGCCGTTATCGACAGCGTTTGCGAGGTGACCAAACCGCCGCGCTTCGGGCTGACACTTACGGTGATGTTTGATCCGCCGGAACCGGACGTTGTTGCCGTTGCAGTGTTGGAGTAGTTGCTCAGATTTCCCGCGGCGTCTGTGGCACGCACACGATAGCTGTATGACGTGGACGCGATGAGCCCAGAATCTGAGAATGTTGTGGCGTTAGCACCATTGGTGGTACCGATTTGTGCGAACGAGCAGCTCGCAACCGGACAGCGTTCTACGCGATAACCGGTAACGCCGACGTTATCCGTCGAGGCTATCCAGACTAATCCCATTTGCGTGCTGGACGAAGCAGTTGCAACCAGGCTCGACGGTGCCGTGGGAGCAGTCGTATCGGAAGCCGCCAATGTGGTTGCGGAGGCGATGTTCGAATAGTTGCTGAGGTTTCCTGCAGCGTCTGCGGCGAGGACACGATAGCGGTAAGAAGTAGACGCCGTGAGCCCGGAGTCCGGGAACGTGGTTAGCGTCGCAGTGCTGCCAATCTGTGCGAAATTTGTGCAACTCGCGCCGGTGCAGCGTTCAACGCGGTAACTGGTTACGGCGACGTTGTCAGTGGAGGCCGCCCAGGTCAGTCCGATCTGCGTTGTGGAAGAAGCAACTGCCGTAAGGCCGGACGGAGCAGTTGGCGCAGTGGTATCGGTGGTCGAGCTGATCGCAACGGTGGCGGATGCCGACTTCGTCGGATCGGCTTGCGAAATTGCCGAGACGGTCACAGTAGCGGGATTCGGCACGGCGGAAGGAGCTGTATAAAGACCCGAAGCCGAAATGATTCCGTGAGTGGAATCGCCGCCAGTGACGCCGTTCACTTGCCACGTTACCGCCGTGTTTGTTGTGTTTGTAACTGTGGCGGTGAACGGTTGAGTCTTGCTGGTAACAACCGATGCGACGGTCGGAGAAATCGAGATCACAACGGGATTCTGCGATGCCATGATCGTCACGGTTGCGGACGCGGACTTTGTGAGATCAGTCTGCAAGATGGCCGAGACGGTCACAGTAGCGGGATTTGGCGCGGAGGATGGAGCGGTGTAAAGGCCCGAAGCTGAAATGGTTCCGTGAGCGGAATCGCCACCTATGACGCCATTCACCTGCCACGTTAGCGCGCTGTTCGTCGCGTTCGTGACCGTGGCGGTGAACGGTTGAGTTTTAGTCGTGACAACTGAAACAGCGGTCGGAGAAATGGAAATCGTGACACCAGGTGGATCTTGCTTGACAGAAACAGAATTGGACGCGCAGCCTTGCAGGAAGAAAATAAAAATTGAGGGGAGGACGAAAAAGAACGGAACTGGACGCAGCTCTAGCGAACGCCGAGTTATTCTCAAGTACATTCTCCGGCAGTCGTAATCACGACTGGTGATACACAGAACGAAAGGTGGCAGGCTGGAGGAGGGCACCACCCTCTCGAGGACGAGTAAAAATAGCACGAATCCTCATATTTTGGACATGAGGTGCCCAAACTGGATATGAAATATTCGTAAATATTCAAGAAGTCTTCGAAGTCAGCAATGCGATAAATTCTGGTGATTAAGAACTAGGCGTCCACAGGCTTTTGAGGAAGGTCTTAACACGATCAACGACAGACGCGCTTGCGGAGGGCGCAGTCTTGCCAGGCGGTTGCTCCGTTTTTGCCTTCGCAGCACTTAGCGAGGCCGCTGGCAGCGGATCGCCTTGCACGCGACTCTGGAAGATAAGCGTGGGCCGCACGCGCACCCGCCGCACCAGCACGATCAGTTTCGGATCGGGCTCGTCCTGGACCTTGGCAGTGGAGTCATAACGAAGTGGCGGCATAAAGATCTGGTAGGTTGGCTCAACGGCCGGGCCCTTGCCGAGATCTGGCGCCGGAGGATTCACGGCAGCTTTCCTCGCTGGTTGTCGAGGTGCGGCGTTCTTCTTCAGATCTTCACGGTTGGCAAGCAGACTTATTTCTGGCCCGATTGGGTTGGGCAAACCCGCTGCCGATTCAAACGATTCGCACGCGCAAAGGCCTGAATTGCTCCGCATTCCTTGCAGTTGGCCATTTGTAAGGAGCACGTCGCCGCCTTGTGGCACCATCACGCTTTGCCCGCCGAATTGTTCCTCGAGACGCAGTGCCCCGCGGTTAGCGCGAACACACATCAGGCCCGGAGTATCGAAACCAGCGAGGATATCTTGAGGTCCATCGCCGATCGCGACGGTCTTCGCAATAATCTGCGCGGTAAAAACGTTCAACCTGAGGTTGCCTTCGACATGTGCGTGGATGGTGCCACTGTCGAGAGCGATGGTCAGCGCGTTACCTGCTTTCAACATGGAAATGTGCGCGGGGCCGCAGACCGCGATGGTTCCACCTTCGGCGAGGTTAATGCGCGCGGGGCCCAGCTTCACACGGATATCGACGCCACTTCGCAGCAGCGTCTTCACCTCGTTGCCGACTACCTGCACGCTCATCGGACCCTTGAGCGCGATAGCCTGGCCTTCAATCGTGCCGATGATCTCGCCTTGCGGCTCTTGGGGAAGAGGGTTGGCTACCGCTGCACGAGTGCCGAAGAGAAAAATGCCGAGCGCTGCTAGCGTGAGCCCCCGCGCAAACAGGAGCGTTGCTCCTTCAGGGCGCTGAGATTGGTCTTGCTGTGAGTGCATGTTGAAGGCAAAGAGCCGCCGGGCCGCTCTCTTCTCTATACTATACGTCCAGCGGATTTCGCCGCACAGGGAAAAGGGTTTCAGGGTTTGTGCTTACAAACCCTGACATGAGAAGGGTTTCAGGGTTTGTGCTTACAAACCCTGATATGACAATGAAGACCGCGCACGAACAGACAAACCGATCGGGAAGCGCAGAGGCTGCTGCCGCGGAGCCCGAACCGCAAAAGCTGGGCGTGCATTACGATACGCAGCTTCCGAACCTTCCCTGGTCGCGCCGCATTCAGATTCCCATCATCGCAGCGCTGGTCTACTCCGTGATTCGGATTCTAGGGCCGACACTCCGTTTTGAAGTGCTTGGCTGGCAAAACGCGGAAAATGTATACGCCTCGGGGCGAAGATGCATCTGGGCTTTTTGGCACCGGGTGATCATTCCCGTGGTTTGGTGGCGGCGCAATTGCGGCGTGGTGGTGATGAACACGACGGCGTTCGACGGACAATGGACTCGGAAAGTAATCGAATGGATGGGCTATGGAACCGCGCAGGGAAGTTCGTCGCGTGGCGGATTGCGCGGCCTGGCGGTGATGGCACGGCGAATCGAGGAGGGGCACGATTGCGCGTTCACAATTGACGGTCCGCGCGGACCACGTTATGTGGCCAAGCCCGGACCGGTCATGCTGGCTCGACGTACCGGAGCGCCCGTCGTCGTGTTCCACATCGGCGTCGAACACGGAAAGACATTTGAGAAAACCTGGGACCATTTCCTGCTGCCGAGGCTTTTCACAAAAACAATCATGATTTTCGCGCCGCCCATCGAAGTTCCGCCGGATGCCGATGCCGCTTTACTCGAAGCCAAGCACGCCGAAATGCAGAAAGAACTGGAGCGCGTCCGCGACGTTGCAGAGGACTGGTTCTCACTCAGCGAAGCGGAGCGCGAAAGGTTCCGCAAGGAGCTTGGGAAATCGCAGGCACAGTAGCATTGCCCGCGCAATTTCGTTGATTTTCAGATGGACCGCTAGTTGTTGCCAGGTCGCTCGCCGAGCTTCACCGGAACATCCATTTTTTTGCCGCCGCGGAATAGGCTGACATTCACGGTATCTCCAGGCCGCTTTCTGTTGAGCACCAGATTCACATCCAGGGGACTTGAAACCTTCTGGCCATCGATTGCGGTGATCACATCGCCGCCAATGTAAAAACGCCGCATGCCGGCCTGGGCGACGCGGTCGCCTCCTTTAATCCCGGCCTCGGCCGCCGGTCCGCCGCGCGTCGTGGTTTGCACCAGCAAACCCTCTTGTGCGGGAAGGCCCAGCGCCTCCGCAAAAGATTCATTGATCGGGATCGTTTCCACGCCAATAAACGCCTGGTGCACACGGCCATCGGTGATCAGGTCATGCGCAATCCTCTTGGCGGTGTTGATGGGAATCGCGAAGCCGATGCCGGCCGTTGTGCCGGTCGGCGTGTAGATCGCCGAATTGATGCCAATAACCTCGCCATGCGTGTTGATCAGAGGGCCGCCGGAATTGCCGCGATTGATTGCAGCATCCGTTTGTATCGCTTCATCGATCAGCGTGTTTTGTCCGGTTTGAACGGTACGGCCAAGCGCGCTGACGACCCCGGTGGTCAGCGTGCTTTGAAATCCAAATGGATTTCCGATCGCAAGGACTTTCTGCCCGACCTGGAGCACGGCGGAATCCCCGAGCGGCAATACCGCCAGCGGCTTTTTGCCCGGTTCGATCTTCACCAGCGCCACGTCGTTGCGTTGATCGGCACCAATAAACTTTGCCGAATGCCGCGATTGGTCGCCCAGCACCACCTCAATCGTCTGTGCGCCCTGCACGACGTGAAAATTCGTCAGGATGTAGCCTTTCGCGTCAATCACGAAGCCGGAGCCTGCGCCCTCGACCGGCACCGGGTCCATCCAGAAATCGTATTCAGTCGCCTTTGTCAAAATATTGGCGACGGCGGAAGACGACTGCCGGTAGATGCGAACGTTCAGCGCTTCATCACCACTAAGGGCAGCATCGCGTTCCGCAAAGCTGGCGTTTTTCACCGCCGCCGAATCCACGGGGTTCGGAATCGCCTCGACATTGATTGGCTGCCTTGCGCCCCAACGCGCACCGGCCCAATAGGCACCTAGAATCAATATCGCGATCGCCGCGAGCGGCCGTAGAAATGAAGTTTGAGTTCGGGGAGACATAGAACCTTCCAGTCTGTAGTGCTAGCTGATGATCATAGCGCAAATCGTGCAACCGGGATTATCGACCCGGCGAACTCTGCCGAAGCTTTGTGGCAAATGCCTTGACCTGACGCCGCGTTTCTTCAAGCGAATCGGAACAATCGATTTTCTCCGTAGCCAGAGCCAGTTTGTCCGCCACAGGCATCTGCGCGGCGATACGTCTTCGCGCCTCGGCCTCGCTCACTCCCCGCTCGATTAGACGTGTGATCTGCTGTTCCGGCAGGCACCAGACGACCGCCACGCCATCCAGCCTCTTGTGCAGCCCGGCTTCGAAGATCAGTGCCGCTTCGATAAAAGCCGCAGCGTGCTTGCCGCTGCTTTCCAGTTCCGCGAACTGTCGAACCATTTCCTGTTCGACGCGCGGGTGGATGATGGCGTTCAGTTGGTTCAGCTTTTCGCGATCGTCAAAAACGATTGCTGCAAGACGGTTGCGATCGATGCGCCGATCGGGACCGAGAATAGCGTCGCCAAAAATGGAACGCACTTCGTCATAGGCAGGCTGGCTGGGCTCGATCGCCTGATGAGCCATGCGGTCAGCTTCCAGTACCGGAAATCCCAGCTCGCGCAGAATCGCAGCCACAGTGGATTTTCCGCTCGCGATTCCTCCGGTCAGACCATAGCGCAGCATCGCGAATTCAGCGAGCCACAGAGGCCGGCTGGGGTCTGCCGGACAAGCGCCGAAGCTTCGCAGCCTTCACCGTGTTGCTCATCAGCATCGTGATGGTCATGGGACCAACTCCGCCGGGCACGGGCGTGAGCGCGCCCGCCGTGTTCACGGCGTCGGGATGCACATCGCCAATCAGCACGCTGCCCTTGGCGCGAAATTTTTCCAGGCGTTGCGGAAAGTTCGCCAGCAGACGATTCGCTTCGGTTGCATCGGTCACTTTGTTTGTGCCGACGTCAATCACGGCGGCGCCAGCCTTGATCCAGTCCGGCTGCACGAAGCCTGTCCGTCCGATGGCGGCAACCAGAATGTCCGCTCGGCGAATAATCTCGGGCAAATCGCGAGATTTCGAGTGGCAAATCGTCACCGTAGCGTTCGCGTGAAGCAGCAGCAGCGCCATGGGCTTGCCGACAATGTCGCTTCGGCCAAGCACGACGGCATTCGCACCTTCCATATCGATGTTGTTGCGGCGCAGAATTTCCATGCAGCCAGCAGGCGTGCACGCGACGAGTCCCGGGCGATTGCTGACCAGCATGCCCATGCTGACAGGATGAAAACCATCTACATCCTTTGCGGGGGAAACGGCTTCGAGAACGCGTTTTGAATCGACTTGCGAAGGCAACGGGAGTTGCACCAGAATCCCATCCACGTTGTCGTCGTTGTTGAGATCTGCGACAAGTCGCAGCATGTATTCGGTTGTGACATTTACAGGTGGCGAGTGCAGCCAACTCGCAAGGCCGAGCTGTTCGCACGCTGCAATCTTGCTTTTCACGTAAAGCTGCGATGCCGGATTTTCCCCAACGAGCACGGCGGCGAGCCCGGGGCGGATGCCTTGCGCCGTCATTTGCGTGACTTCGCCCTTGAGCTCCGCGAACATCTCATCGCGGATCTTGATTCCATCCAGAATGCGAGCGGTCATAAGAAAAAGGATAGCATAGGGACAGAAGTGGCTCCCTGAGGCACAGGTGCGCCAGCCAGTGGCGATAGGCCTGCAAACGTGGCATGAAACCTCTACTGTGTTTCGCAATCTAATGTGCGGGTGAAGACGATGGTGCTCTTTCTACAAGACGGCGACAGAAGGGAATTGGAGAAGAAAGCGAAAGAAGAAGGGCGGTTGCCGCCCGGACAATCGCTGACGCTGAAATGGCCGGTCTTGCACTACGGAAGTGTGCCGCCCTTCGACGAAACGAAATGGGACTTCAAAATTTCCGGTGAAGTCGCGGCGCCCGTAAAGCTTTCCTGGAAAGAATTTCGTGCGTTGCCGCAAACTGAAGTAACCTCCGATTTTCACTGCGTGACCCGCTGGAGCCGTCTGAACAACACGTGGAAGGGCGTGCTCTTCACCGAAGTATTGAAACTCGTCACGCCAAAGCCTGAAGCGAAGCACGTGCTGGTGCTCGCCGAGGAAGGCTACACCGCAAACATCCCGCTCGAAGATTTAGAGCGCTCGAATGTGCTGTTTGCCTTCGAACACGATGGCGTGCCGCTTACTGGCGAACATGGAGGCCCTTTGCGCTTGATCGTCCCTCATCTTTACGCATGGAAAAGCGTGAAGTGGGTGCGCGGCTTCATGTTGCTCGATGAAGAGCGCCTCGGTTTCTGGGAACGCAACGGCTACCACGCCTATGGCGACCCGTGGAAAGAGCAGCGCTATTCCGAACAGTGACTTGGGAATATTTCACTGGGAGCACAAACACGCTTTGCAAGGCGTCAGCCCGCCGATCTGGCCTTCACTCTGGTTGCTCGCCGGTCCTTTGGCACTTTGCCAATCCGAAGATCCCCGGCAAGGATAAGCTCGCACGCGCGCAGCGCCGCTTCCTCGAAATCCGGCGCCTCCGCTGGAAGCACCTGCCAGCTTGTGACTTTCTTTCCAAATAGCCGAATCGACCGCATGCTTGGGAATTCGCACCGCAGACTTTCGTGGTGTTCTTCAGTCGTTGCGAGCCACACGCCGTTGTCCGCCGTTTTGGTACGCCTGTCGCGTAGTATCAACACAATCTTGTCCTCAACGTACACTGCAAGACAACCGAACATCGGGTTGGTTCTGGGCGACAGCGGCGCAATCGCGTCGAGCACAAACTCATACGGCACAGCCTTGCGGGGCTTGAGGCGCGGAAACGCCTCGTCCTGCGCCGTCACCGTCATATTGCGACGAATCTTTGACATCGGACCTATGATATAGCCGATTTCCGGCTTTGTGGGTGGCCCGCAATCGACTCCACGAATTCGAGAATCCCGGGGGCACACATGGCAAAGCCACACATATTCGGCTTAGTCGCGTTTCTTCTTTCGTCCATGTTCGCGATAATTGCCGAGGGCCGCGAGTCCGACGTGCCTCAAACTGTCGAAGTGCGGAGCGGGACTCTGACCCTGCGTGCCCTGCTTTGGCGTCCGCCAGGCAAGGGACCCTTCCCCGCCATCCTCCTCAATCACGGCAGCGGCCGCAGCCGTGAAGAGCTCGAGCGCCGCGGACCCTACGAGCAACAGGCCAACATCCTCGGACCAGTTTTCGCTCGTCATGGCTACGTGTTTCTTTACCTCTTCCGCCGCGGCGTCGGACTCTCCGCAAACCAGGGAATCAACGCCGTCGACGTGATGAACAGTGAATTCGCTGCGCACGGCCAGGACGCTCGCAACACGCTGCAGCTTCGCCTGTTGGAAAATGAGGAGATGAGCGACGCCCTTTCCGGGCTTGCGTTCTTGCGAGCGCTGCCCGAAGTTGATGCTCGTGATGTTGCAACGATCGGACACTCTTTCGGAGGCTCGCTCACGTTGTTATTGGCTGAGCGCGAACCAAACCTGCGGGCGGTTGTGATCTTCTCAGGCGCCGGTTACAGCTGGGACCGCTCGGCGCCTCTGCGAGCGCGGCTCCTCGATGCTGTCGCGCATGTCACTGCTCCAATCTTCTTCATCCATGCCGCCAACGACTATTCAGTCTCAGCCGGAAAAGCGCTGGACGCGCGGCTTGAGCAGCTTGGCAAGGCACACCGCTTGAAGCTCTATCCGCCCGTCGGGCACACGCCCGAAGACGGACACAGCTTTCTCTATTTGGGTATCAATACTTGGGAACCCGACGTGTTCGCGTTCCTTGATGAACGCATGCGAAGGTGACTACGAGCAGTTCAGTTTTCGTCCGGCTTGGTAAGCAAAAGGCGATCGATCCGAAAGCGCAGCCATATGTGAATCATTTCGGCAGGCTTTCGAGGAATTCTTCAAGCACGCGGTTGAATTTCTCCGGGTCATCGACAAATAGCGCGTGACCGTCGCCGTCGAATCGCTCCAGTCGAACCTTGTCGCCGAGCTTCGCCTTTACAAAATCAGCGCTTTGTTGTGTGTCTGGCTGGTAGGCAAAGAGCACTGGCCGATTCATCTTGGCAAAGCCGGTCGGGAAATCTTTAACGGCAAATCCGTTGTAAATGAGCACCACAGCAGTATCCGGCGGCACCTGCATGGACGCGTCGATTACACGTTTGTAGTAATCCTCCGTCTGCGCCTTTTTGTACATGCCTCGCACAAAAACATCGGCTTGTTTCTGTCGATCTTGTTGGAGCAGGTTCATCCATCCCGAGATGAAAAAGAACATATCAGCGCTCGGTTTGTCCGACAGGAACCCGTCCACCAATACGAAACCGCCAACGTTATCTGCACCGAATTGTTCGGCATATTTCACCAGCTCTCCACACCCCATCGACCATCCGACCATTACCGGCTGTTTCAGGCCAAGGTGATCCACCAGCTCCTTGTAGTCGCGGGCCCGCGTTTCCGGCAGATGGCCGTAAGGCGGTTTGTCGCTCTCTCCCTGCGAACGAGGATCGACCGCAATCACGTGGTACTTTTTCGAGAACTCGTCGATTTGCTTCTGCCAGATCCACGCCGGCATCGTCCAGCCCGGAATGAAAACGATTGGCCGCCCACTGCCTGCTTCGACGTAGTGGATCCTGATGCCATCCGAAGTCTTAAAAAATCCGCTCTTCGTCGTCTGCGCTTTCACATTCGGCACCAGCAATATGCATAGCATCACGACAAGGATCGTTTTCATGTTCGCTCCTCCGAAAGTTCGTCAAATTGTACAGCTTCTTGCCTGCATCGCAGGCGTCTCGAGGACATTCCAAACAAATTTTCACCGGCACGCTATCCCTGCTCCGCCGGTAGGGCACGACATATCGTGCCCTTCCTCGCGTGGCCGTGCAGCAGGAACGAAATCTTTTGCCAAGAGCATACTGCTACTATCCGCGAGACTCCATCCGTCCCTGCCTCCCCTATCGGCGCTACAATCTCCGTTCGGCATCACCGAAGCACGACCATCACGGAGGCACCACAATGTTGCGCGCGCAAATCTTTGCTTCCTGGGTTTTGGCTCTGGCGGCCGGCAGCAGCATCGCGCAAGAGCACCAGCACTCCACAGCGCCCGAAAAGCTCGGGACGGTCCGTTTTGCAACTTCGTGCAAACCCGCCGCGCAGAAGCAGTTTGATCGTGGCGTGGCCCTGCTGCATTCCTTCCAGTTCAGTCGCGCAATCGATGGGTTCAATACTGCGTTGAAAGCCGATTCCTCGTGCGCCATCGCGTACTGGGGGATCGCGCTAAGCCACTGGAGCAATCCATTTGCACCGGGACTAAAGGTCACCTCGCAACTGCAGGACGGCTGGCAAGCAGCCAAGCGGGGGCAGTCGCTCGGCGCCAGGACGGAGCGGGAACAGGCCTACATCTCTGCCGTTTCGAAGTTGTACGCGGATTTTGAGAAAACCCCGGAGCAAACTCGGCTCTTGGCATATCGCGATGCGATGGCCGAGGTGGCCCTTCATTACCCGCAGGACCATGAAGCCTCGATTTTCTATGCGCTGGCGCTGGCGGCGTCTGAGCAGCCGAGCGACAAGACCTACGCCAGCAGGCTGAAAGCCGGTGCGATCCTCGAAACCCTGTTCGCCCAGGAACCAGAACATCCAGGCCTCGCGAAGGCGCACTGGTGTAAGCCAGGACCGGAGTTTTGCCTTTGGCGGCCAGCAGAGATTCCTGGCTGGCGAACAGGCCCGCGAACCCTGGCGCCATGCCGTTGCGAAGGACGAAGACACGACCGGGATGCAAGCCAAACTGTTCGACGAGGATGCCACGATGAAACTCGGAAACGCAGGCGACGGCATCCCAGCCTTCGCGAATCTCCTGACGTTTGAACGGCTGTAAAGCCGGGAATTCGGGTGGAATGTGGGCCCAGTAGACCAGCGGCGTTTTCGGATCGCTGGCATCGACCGAAACGACTTTCGCGGTTCCCACCGCCGCCTTCTCATCGCCCGTGTGGTAAATGACCAACCGTTCGCCCGGCTTCATCGCGCGCAGATTCCGCACCGCGACCGGATTGGTTACCCCGTCCCAGGTGGTCGCCTTGTCCCGCTGCAAATCCGCAAACGAATATACAGAAGGCTCCGTCTTGAGAAGATAGTCCATGGAATCGCTCTCAGAAAAATCTGTGCCAACCACCAACCGCCCACAAGCACTATTGCGGTTTCCCATCCCCTTCGCCGGGATCCTTCTTCTCCGCGTTCTTGCCCGGCGCCGCGTCCTTCTTCCCGTCGTTCGGATGCTCATCGTAAATCGAATACTGCTTCTGCGGACGCTTCAACTTCACCGTGATATCCATCGTCGGCCCCTCGATGTCGTAGTCCTCCCCGAACGTCTGGAATCCGGGAGCCAGCACCTGCACCCGCAGCTTGCCGTACGGCACACCGTCGAAGCTCGTCTTCCCGTCGCTGTCGGTCTTCAACTCGTATCCGCCGCGCTGTTGTCTCCCGCGCGCATTTACCGGATGCAACACCACGCTGGCGTTCCGCACGGGCTTCCCGCTGTAATCCCGGACGACCACAAAGTTGAG
>Ga0137403_10003759_pt1 | contig 18124 bp, 17 predicted proteins | sample CZOMad2_1_16fung_FD_122057 | JGI IMG/M metagenome (GOLD analysis project Ga0137403, IMG submission 122057) | Vadose zone soil fungal communities from Angelo Coast Range Reserve, California, USA - CZOMad2_1_16fungal (Hybrid Assembly) | ecosystem: Environmental > Terrestrial > Soil > Vadose zone...
CCGCCTCCGCTTCCTGGTCCGCGTGCCGCTGGGCCAGAACGACTCCCAGCGTGTTGTAGGAGCTATCGTAAGTCGGGTTGATGGCCAGAGCGTGCCAGGCCAGCTGTTCCGCTTCGCGCAACCGCTCGGCATTGTCGGAGGCGCTAAGGAGCGCCGCGAGGTTGTCGGCGCAGATCGCGCAGCGGGGATCCGCCTCCACGCCCCAGCGCCAGAGCGTCTCCGAGTCCCGCCAGACCCGGCTCTGCTGCCAGCTCCCGACTCCGAGGGCGGTCACGCCGAGCGCCGCGACGCCCAGGGCCCCCACCGCTACCGGGCGGCTCACGCGCCGATCTCCGGTGGCGCGCAGGATCCACGCGATTGCACCCCCGGCCAGCAGCGCGAAGCCGAGCCCCGACAGGTAGCTGTAGCGGTCGTGCGCCAGCTGGAAGCCGGCGTGCACGACCCCACTGATCGGCAGCAGCATCACGGCGGAGTACACCCAGGCGGCCAGGCCACCGGGCCACCGCTTCCGCAGGAGGACGAGCAGGGTGGTGACCGCGACCAGCCCGATGACCGGGAGCAGGAATTTCAGGGAGAGCGGATCCAGCCGGGCGGGCAGCTCGTACATGGGCGAGAGTCGGACCGGCCAGACCCACGTGGAGGGATAGAACCAGAAGCTATAGGCCACCATCGCCAGGCGGGCTTCCGGGCCGTAGGCGACGTACGGCGTGATGCTCAGCCCGGACAGTCGCAGCGCGACCAACGCTCCCGCCGCGCCGGCCAGGCCCAGCGCCCAATACGCGGCCTTCTCGCCCACGAGCCGCCGCCACGTGAAGGCGTTGCGCCGGAGCGGATAGACGTCGAGCAGCACGAGCACGGCGGGCAGCGTCATCACCGAGGCCTTGGACAGGAGGCCCCCCGTGAACAGCAAGAGAGAATACGTCCGCCAGCGGGGCTCGAGGTGCTCGCCCACCTCCACGCCCCGCAGGTAGGCGAGGATCGCGGCGAGGAAGAAGAACCCGCTGAGCACGTCGCGCCGCTCGGTGATCCACGCCACCGACTCGACGCGAAGCGGGTGCAGCGCGAACACGAGGGCCGCGGCCGCTGCGCCGCCGGCCAGGAGCGCATCCCGGCGGGCCGCCTGCCGTCCGCCGTCACGGGCGGCCGCGAGCAGGCGCTGCGCGACGAGATAGAACAGGACCGCGTTCGCGGCATGGAGGAGCAGGCTGACCAGGTGATAGCCCCACGGCTCCATTCCACCCGCGACGTAGTTCCCGGACAGGCTGAGCCACGTGAGGGGGATGTAGTGCCCCATGCGGACATTGCTGAACGCCCACCGGATCTGCGTCCACCCGAGCCCGCGATACGACTCGTTGGTGAGGAAGTTGACGTCGTCGTCCCAGGTCAGGAACTCGCCGCCGAGCGCGGGCAGGAAGGCCACCACGCTCAGGATGCCGATCACGATCGGGAGCAGCCGGCGCACGCGCGAGGAGCCTATCGGTCCGGGCGGGACCGGGGCGCGGGCGGGGCGATGCGCTCCAGGAAGACCCGCGTCGCGGCCTCGGGATCCGGCGCCGCGCAGAGGGCGGAAATCACCGCGACCGCATCCGCGCCCGCGGCGAGCACCGGACCCGCGTTGTCCGCGGTGATGCCCCCGATACCCACGAGCGGGACCGGGACTTCCGGCCGCACCCGGCGGATCAGCTCGGGCCCCACCAGCTGGAACCCGGCCTTCGTGGTGGTCGGGTAGATGCTGCCCACCGCGACGTAGTCGGCCCCGTCGGCCACCGCGCGCCGCGCCTGCTCGGGATCGTGGGTCGACACTCCCAGGATCATCCCCGGCCGCAGGATCTGGCGCGCACGGCGCGCCGGGAGATCGTCCTGGCCGACGTGGAGCCCATCTGCGCCCGCGGCCAGCGCGAGGTCGGCCCGGTCGTTCACGAGGAAGAGCGCGCCGACCTCGCGGCATCGTCGCGCGAGCCGCTGGGCCAGCGGCAGCAGGTCGGCGAGCGGCATGGTCTTCTCGCGGAGCTGAACGAGCCGGCCGCCGCCGCCCAGTATCGCCTCCAGCAGGACGGGCAGGTCGCGGCCATGGGAGACCGATCGATCGAGGATCGCGTACAGCGGCGAGGGCAGCCGCACCGCGGCGCCCTTAGAGATTCTGCTCGAGCCGGGCCAGCGTTGACCCGCCCGCCACGAACGCCGGGTCGGCCAGCAGCTTCAGGTGATAGGGGATCGTCGTCTTGATCCCTTCGACCACCGTCTCGTGGAGCGCCCGCTGCATGCGGGCGATCGCCTCGTTGCGGTCGCGGCCGTGGACGATGATCTTGGCGATGAGCGAGTCGTAGTACGGCGGCACCACGTAGCCGGTCATCATGTGGCTGTCCACGCGAACGCCGGGCCCGCCCGGGGCGATCCAGGCGGTCACGCGGCCCGGGGACGGAACGAAGTGCTCGGGATCCTCCGCGTTGACCCGGCACTCGATGGCGTGGCCGGTGAAGGTCACCGCGCTCTGCTTGTAGCCGAGGGCCTCCCCGCTGGCGATCCGGATCTGCTCGCGGACGATGTCGATGCCGGTGATCATCTCGGTCACCGGATGCTCGACCTGGATGCGGGTGTTCATCTCGATGAAGGAGAACTGCCCGTCCCGGTCCACCAGGAACTCCACCGTACCGGCCGACACGTAGTTGACCGCGTTCGCCACCGCGAGGGCTGCCTTGTGCAGACCGGCCCGCGTCTCGGGGAGGAGCGCGGGCGCGGGACCCTCCTCGAGGAGCTTTTGATGCCGGCGCTGCACGGAGCAATCGCGCTCGCCCAGGTGCAGGCGCATGCCGTTCTTGTCCCCGAGCACCTGCACCTCCACGTGCCGGGCCTCTTCCACGAACTTCTCCAGGTAGAGCTCGGAGGAGCCGAACGCGGCACCGGCCTCGGCCTGGCACGTCGTGTAGGCGCGGGCCAGCGCCGCCCGCTCCCGCACGATGCGCATCCCCCGGCCGCCGCCCCCCGCCGCCGCCTTGACGATGACGGGATATCCCATCGAGTCCGCGAGCGCCTGCGCCTCGTCCACGCCGGCCAGCGGACCCTCACTGCCCGGGACCACCGGCGCGCCCGCGGATTTGGCCATCTCCCGGGCCTGGGCCTTGTCGCCCATGAGCCGGATGGCCTCGGGGGACGGGCCGATGAAGGTGATGCCGCAGGCGCGGCAGATCTCCGCGAACGCGGGATTCTCGGCCAGGAGCCCATAGCCGGGATGGATGGCCTCGCTATCGGTGATCGCGGCCGCCGAGATGATGCTCGGGATATTGAGGTAGCTCAGGCGCGCCTCGGGCGGCCCGATGCAGACGGACTCGTCGGCCAGGCGCACCGGCAGGGAGTCGGCGTCGGCGGTGGAGTGGGCGATCACGGTACGGATTCCCATCTCGCGGCAGGCCCGGATGACCCGGAGCGCGATCTCGCCCCGGTTGGCGATGAGGATCTTGTGGAACATCGGGTGAGGGTCAGCGCAGCGGGTCGACCAGGAACAGCGGCTGGCCGAACTCGACCGGCTGGCCGTTCTCGACCACGACCTTGGCGATGCGGCCCGCCACCTTGGACTCGATCTCGTTCATCAGCTTCATCGCCTCGACGATGCAGATGACCTGCCCCTCCTTGACCACGTCGCCCTCGGCCACGAACGGCGGGGCATCGGGCTTGGGGGCACGATAGAACGTGCCGACCATCGGGGCCTCCACCGTGACGAGATGCGCGGTGGACTCCACGCTCTCCGCGGCGGGCTGCTGGACGGCCGCCACGCTCGCGGGAGCGGCATCGACGCGAGACCCGGAGGCGGCGGGCGCGTGCTCCCGGACGATGCGGATCCGGGTGCCCGCGGCCTCCACCTCGAGCTCGGCGAGATTGTGGCGCACCGCGAGCTCGACCACCTGGTCGATGCTGAAGGCCGCGGGGCCGCGGGCCGAACCGCGCCTGGCCACGCTAACCCGCCGCCGACACGCGGCCGAGGTAGTCGCCGCTGCGCGTATCCACCTTCACCACGTCGCCTTCGTTGAGGAAGAGCGGCACCTGGACCACCGCGCCGGTCTCGAGCGTGGCGGGCTTGGAGCCGCCGGAGGCGGTGTCGCCGCGGATGCCGGGATCCGTCTTCGCGATCTGCAGCTCGATGAAGTTCGGCAGCTCCACCGTGACCGGGCTCGCGTCGATGAACAGGATCTCCACCTCGGTATTCTCCTTGAGGAAGTCGCGCGCGTCGCCGACCTCCTCGGCGGACAGGGAGATCTGGTCGTACGTGTCGAGATCCATGAAGTTGTACCGGTCGTCCTTGTACAGGAACTGCATCCGCTTCTCTTCGAAGTCGACCAGCTCGACCTTCTCGCCCGCGCGGAACGTGTTGTCGATCACCCGCCCGAGCTTCATGTGCTTGAGCTTCGTGCGCACGAACGCGCCGCCCTTGCCGGGCTTGACGTGCTGGAAGTCGACGATCGTGTACGGCGCGCCGTCGAACTGGATCTTCATGCCCTTCTTGAACTCGGCCGTGGACACCACCATGCGGTCAGGGCCCTTTCCGTCGTTGAGTCTTGAGTCGGAGCGCCTCTTCGAGGCCCTCGCGGGCCCGAGCATGGCCCAGGTCGCGGCCGAGCAGACGCAAGAAGATCTGCGCCGCTTCGTCGACCAGCCCCTGCTCCAGGCAGAGCATGCCGAAGCTCAAGGTGGCGAATGTGTCGTCGGTCAACAGCTGCTTGAGCGCGGAGCTCTCCGGAACCGTTCCGCCCCCGCCCAGCACGTCCAGGAGCGCCCGCGACTCACGGTCGCCCGGGTCCAGGCGCACCGCGTGCTCCAGGTGGCCGACCGCATCCCCGAGAGCGCCGGCCCGACGATACAGGTCGCCAGCCAGCCGGTGGGCCTGGGCCTCGTGCGGGCTGGTCTCGAGGATCGCCTGCACTTCGGCCAGGGCTCCGTCCGGGTCGCCGTCGTCCAGCAAGGCCTTGGCCAGGATCAGGCGTGCCGTGACGTATTGAGGGAAGCGCTCGAGGCCCCCCCGGCAGAGCCGGATGGCGTCGCGGATCCGACCCGTCTTGCGATAGGCGTCGGCCAGCGGGGCGAACGCCAGTGACGTGGGATCCTTGGCCAAGCGGTCCTCATATCGACGGATCGCGTTGAGGGTAGCCGGATCATCGGGCGTCAGGGTCCCGCCGAGCGGAGAGACCGGGTTAACCATCCACCTCTCGTTATACGCGGCAGGCTTCTCTGAGTCAATCATTCCAGCACCCTGCGGCGACTTTGCGCTAGGCCCTGATAATCCGATATGGGAGATTGAACATGATGGACTCGGCTCCGACGGACGGTCTACGGTCCAGCCTGCGCTGGGTCATTCCGGCTCTTCTGCCTCTGGTGGTGGCTGCGGTGTTCGCCCTGGCGGTCCTCGGCAAGTTCCAATGGGATGACTACCCCCTGCTGGTCGACAACTCCGCGTATCGGGGCCTCGCCTGGTCGAATCTTCGCTGGATGTTCTCGACAAATCTCATGGGCCACTACATGCCCGTGACCTGGATGACATACGGGCTGGACTATATTCTCTGGGGACTTGATCCGTTCGGCTACCACCTCACCAATCTCGTCCTGCATGCGGCAAATACGACACTGGTCTACGTCGTGGCGCTTCGCCTCTTTCGCGCGGTCTGGGTTCGCTCTCTTGTGGATGGGGCGGATAGTCTGCGGATCGGTGCCGCTTTCACGGCCCTTCTCTTCGGGGTCCATCCCCTGAGGGTCGAGTCGGTGGTGTGGATAACGGAGCGACTCGATCTCGTCTGTGGGTTTTTCTACCTGCTGGCGATTCTGATGTACCTACGGAGTGTCGCAGCGGAGTCGACAGATGTCAGGCAGTCGCGCCGAGACTACTGGGCCGCGGTGGGCATGTTCGTGCTGGCGCTGCTGTCGAAGTCGATGGCGGTCACGCTTCCGGTGGTGCTCCTGGTCCTCGATGCCTATCCGCTCCGACGTCTTCGACCTGGAGTCCACGGCTGGGTGACCCCTGGACCGTGGCGAATCTGGCAGGAGAAGGTGCCCTTCGTGCTCGCGGGGGCGCTCGTCAGTGTCGTGGCCTTTCGGGCGCTCCTGAGCTTTGCGCCGGCAACATCGTGGGATCGCCTCGGTCTACTGGAGCGGGTTGCGGTTTCCGCGTATGCGCTCGCGTTCTACCTTTGGAAGACACTGCTTCCCGTGGGGCTATCTCCACTCTACGAGCTACTGCTGCCGGTGCGTCCCTTCGATTGGCACTTTCTCCTCAGTGCGGTCGTCGTTCTCCTCATCACCGGAGTAGCCTTCGCCCTGAGACCGCGATGGCCCGGCCTCCTCGCGGTCTGGATCGGCTACGGCGTGATGTTGTTTCCGGTGGTTGGAATCTTTCACAAGGGCCATCAGATCGCTGCCGATCGGTACAGCTACTTGCCGGGAATCGGCTGGGCCTTACTCGCGGGCGGCGCGGTCGTGCTCGCTTTGCGAAGGGACCGGAGTGCTCGGTCCGGTCGCCGGGCGCTGGCGGTTATTCTCGTCTTCTCGACCATTCCATTGCTGGTGTTCGCGACGTGGAGACAGGTGAAGGTCTGGCAAGACGGCGTCACTCTGTGGCGCCATGCCGTCCGGCTCGACCCCGCATCGCCCATTGCGACGGCGAACCTCGGTTGGGAGCTTCGCGCTCAGGGGGACCTGGCCGAGGCGGTCGAGCAGTGCCAGCGCGCCCTCCTTCTGAGGCCCGACTACGCGGACGCGCACCTGAACCTCGGACTCGTGAGGGCCGTCCAGGGCAGGGCCGTCGAGGCGGAATGGCATCTCCGTCGGGTGCTCGAGATCACGCCCCGATCCACCGCGGCTCAATCCGGCCTCGGCTCGCTTCTGGAAGCGGAGGGGCGCGTGGACGAGGCCATTGCCCACTTCCACCAGGCCCTCCAGATCAGCCCGCGCTCGGCCAAAGCGCACAATAACCTCGGGGTGGCACTGGCGCGGAGCGGACGGACCGGAGAGGCGCTGGCCGAGTTCTCCGAGGCGGTTCGCCTCGATCCGAACTTCGGCCAGGCGCAGAACAATCTAGGGTTGGCCTTGGCCCACCTGGGCAGGCTGACCGAGGCCCGGGATCATTTTCTAGCGGCGATTCGCTCGGAGCCCGGGTTCCAGGACGCGCAGCGGAATCTGGCGCACACGCGGGACCTCTTGGGACGGTAGGAGAGGCGCCCTAGACCAGCTCCTTCAGAACTTCGAGCACCGCTTCCCTCGGCACGTCGGACAACAGGCGAAACGACCCGATGTCGGGAGCGAAGACGAAGGATATCCGTCCGTCTCGGCTCTTCTTGTCACGCGACAACGCTTCGACCGCGGCAGCCGGCTCGACCTGAATCCCGGCCACCGGTAGCCCGACCGCGGCGAGCAGGGATAGCTGGCGCTTCGTCGCGGCCGAGCTGCCGATCCCCAGGCGCTCGGCCAGCCGAGCCTCCGCCGCGATGCCGAGCGACACGGCCTCGCCGTGGGTCCAAACTTGAAACCCGGTGGCGGCCTCGAGGGCATGGCCAACGGTGTGGCCGTAGTTCAGTACCCATCGCAGCTCGGCTTCCTGTTCATCGCGCTCCACGATCCGCGCTTTGATCCGACAGGATCCGGCCACCACCCGCTCGAGCGTCGTCAGGTCACGACCGAGTAGCGCCGGAACGTTGACCTCGAGATCCTCGAAGTAGCTGGCGTCCAGCACGATCCCGTGCTTGATGACCTCCGCCAGCCCGGAGCGGAACTCCCGATCGGGTAGGGTCGTGAGGACGAGCGGGTCCACGATCACGAGCCGCGGCTGATGGAACGCGCCGATCAGGTTCTTGGCGCGGGGATGGTCGATCGCGGTCTTTCCCCCGATGGAGGCATCGACCTGCGCCAGCAGCGTCGTCGGTACCTGGACGAAGTTCATCCCGCGCATGTAGGTCGCGGCCACGAACCCCGCGAGATCGCCTACCGCACCGCCGCCCAGGGCCACCACCGTCGCCGTGCGGTCACACCCGGCGTCGAGGAGCTGGTTCCACACTTCCCGCGCCGTCTCGAGCCCCTTGGCCTGCTCCCCCTCCGGAACGGAGACCTTGATCACCTCGAAGCCCGCGGCCCGGAGGCTCTCGGCCACGGGCTCGCCGTGCAGGCGTGTGACTGCGGGGTCGCTCACCAGCACCGCCTTGCGTCCCACCCGGAGCTTGGCGAGCTCCACCCCCACCGTGCCCAGCGCCCCCGAGGCGACATGGATCCGGTACGAGCGCGAACCGAGATTGACGGGTATGTCGGTCATGGTTCCCGAGCCAGCGGGCCGCAACGAGCCGGGCCCGCCCAAGCCTACCAGCTTTTGAGGTAGTCCAGGTATCCCTGATAGTTGCGGCGGATCTCGTCCACGCTGTCCCCGCCGAACTTCTCGAGGAAGGCCTCGGCGAGCACGATGGCCATCATGGCCTCGCCGACCACGCCGGCGGCCGGCACCGCGCAGACGTCGCTACGCTCCACCACGGCCTCCACGGCTTCGCGCGTGTCGAGATCCACCGAGCGGAGGGGCTTGCGAAGAGTGGAGATCGGCTTCATCGCGGCCCGGACGACCACCGGCTGGCCATTGGTCACCCCGCCCTCGAGCCCGCCCGCGCTATTGGAGCCGCGGTGGAAGCCGGCCTCCCGGTCGAAGAGGATCTCGTCGTGAACCTGGGACCCGGGGCGGCGCGCGGCCTCGAATCCAAGCCCGATCTCGGCGCCCTTGATCGCGTGGATCGAGCAGAACGCGCGGGCGAGCTGCCCGTCGAGCTTCCGATCCCACTGCACGTAGGAGCCCAGACCCACCGGGCATCCGAGGGCAACCACCTCGAACACCCCGCCGAGGGTGTCGCCGGCGGCCTTGGCCCGGTCGATGGCCTCGATCATCGCGGCCTCGGCGGCCGGATCCGCGCAGCGCACCTCGCTGGTCTCCGCGCGCCGCTGCACCTCGTCCCACGAGACCTCGAGCGGACCGATCCGGATCCCGCCGATCTCCGTGACGTGGCTCAGGATCGTGATGCCGAATTCGCCGAGCAGGCGCTTGGCGACCCCCGCCACCGCAACTCGCGCCGTCGTCTCGCGGGCGCTCGAGCGCTCGAGCACGTTGCGGATATCGTGATGGCCGTACTTCATGGCCCCCGCGAGGTCGGCATGCCCCGGACGCGGACGGGTGACCGCCTTGGGGGCGGCCCCGGCGGGGGGAGGGCCGACGGACATCGTCTGCTGCCAGTTCTCCCAGTCCCGGTTGCGGATGGTCAGTGTGAGCGGGCTGCCGAGGGTGAGACCCCACCGGACTCCGGCGGAGATATGGGCTTGATCCTGCTCGATCTTCATCCGGCCCCCGCGGCCGTAGCCGCGCTGGCGCCGGGCGAGGTCGGAGTTGATGTCGGCTTCGGTGAGAGCCAAGCCCGCCGGAAGCCCGTCGATGACGGCGGTCAGCGCCTCACCGTGGGACTCGCCGGCGGTGAGGAAGCGCAGCCGCCCGCCCACCTACCTTCTGGGGGCTGCGGCTGGTATGCCGTCAGTCTTCAGGATCGACGGCGTCATGAAGACGACCAGCTCGCGGCCGGTCTCGAAGTCTTCGCGCTGCTTGAACAGCCAGCCGAGGATCGGCACGTCGCCCATGAGGGGCACCTTGCGAATCGTCTTCTGCTGGACATTCTGCGTGACGCCGCCGATGACGAGGCGGTCGCCTTCCCGGACGAGGACCTGTGTCTCCGCCTTGCGTCGGTTGATGATCGGCACGCTCACGCCGGCCGCCGGGCTGATGACGTCACCCCGCGAGTTGTTCTCCACAATCACCGTCATCTTGACCTTGCGAATCTCCTGGCCGTCGATGGTCTCACGGATCACCGTCGGAGTCACCTCGAGCTTCAGCACCGCTTCCTTGAACTGGACCTGGGTGCCCGCCGAGCTGACGGTGGCGTACGGGATCTCTTCACCGAGGGTGAAGGCCGCCTTGTTGTTCTCCACCGTGACGATCTCCGGGTGGGCGAGCGTGCGGGTTTTCCCGAGCGTGGCCAGGGCCTGGAGCGCCAGGTTGATGTTGAACCGGGTGCCCACGATGCCGAAGGCGATCCCGCCCGCCGGGGTGGCGGTCGATGCGTTCGGCAGCAGCGAGAACGGCAGGTTCACGAGGTTGCCGCCCGTGGCGAGGCCCGTCCCGGCGGCGACCGGCAGCAGTGAGCCCAGGGTCAGGTTGGGGTTGGCCGGGTTCAGGTGGATCGGCGCGATGCCCGCTCGGCCGGGGTCCGTACTCTGGAAGCCCTGGCCGATCAATGTGTTGCCGCCGACGTTCCCGGTGCTGGCGCCGCCCCACTGGACCCCAATGGCCTCGAGCGAGTTGCGGTCCAGGATCTCCATCCGGGCTTCGATCTTGATCTGGGGCAGGGGCACGTCGAGCTGCTCGCGGATGAGCTTCTTGAGTCGCTCGAGGTCGGCTTCATAGTGACGGATGAAGATGCTATTGGTCGCCTTGTTGGCCCTGACCGTGATGCCCTTGGCCAGCACGTCCTGGCTGACCGACTGCACCGGGGGCTGCACCGGGGGCGGGAACGGAGAGTTGATTTGCGGCAGCCGGCCAAGCTCCGGATTGAGCGGCCCCGTCCCGGAGGGGATTACGCTCGGGCTGGCCGGGACACCCTGTACGAGCGGCGTGGTGGGCACCTGCACGCCCTCCGGCGGGATGCCGAGGATGCCCTGCAGGGTTGACGCGACCTCGATGGGATCGGCGTAGGAGAGGCGGATGACCTCCTCGCGGAGGGGACCACGGGCCTGCGCCTCGGCGGCCGCCGCGTCGGCGGCGAGCTTTCTGGTGGCGAGCTCCGTCTCCTTGAGCTGGGCCTCGGCCATCTTGGTGCGCGTCTCGATTTCCGCGTTCCGCTTGGCCCCCTCGACCCGCGCGAGGGCTTCCTTCTCCTTGGTCAGCTGCTCGATCGACACGATGCGGATTACGCCGTCCCTCTCGACCTTCGCGAGGCCGCGCACCTCGAGGATCGTGTCGAGCGCCTGCTCCCAGGTCACGTTCTTCAGCGAGATGGACACGCGGCCCTTGACGTCGTCACCGGACACGATGTTCCGGCCGCTCTCCGCCGCCAGGATACGCAGCAGGTTGACCACGTCGGCGTCCTTGAAATCCAGCGAGATCAGCTTCTCACCGGCCGCTGGAGTCGAGGCTGCGGGCGGCGGAGGTGGCGTCGGGGCAGGGGCCGGGGTCACCTGGGCCACCATCTGACGAGCCGGTGCCACCGCCGGAGCAGGCGGTGGCGTGGCCGCCGCCGCGGCGGCCGGGACCCGGACCGGGGCCGGGGTCTCCTTGCTCACGGGCGCCGAACTGACCGGTGCCGCCGGCTTCTCCGCAGGCTTCGCCGCGGCAACCATGGTCGGCTTGGGAGCAGCCTTGGCCACGTCGGCGGCCGCTATGACGGCTGGCTTGGGAGCGGCCTTGGCCGCGTCCGCGGCGGTATCGGTCGCGACATCGGCCGGGACCTTCTCGGCCGGCTTTGCGGCGGCGACGGCGATTGGCTTGGGGGCCACCTTGGCCGCGTCCGACACTCCAGTGGTGAGCTTGGCCGATTCGAGCTTGGTCTCCGGGGACCGCCCGTTGGAGTTCTCCACCGCCACGACCAGCCCGTCCGGAGTCTCGTCGATTCGGTAGCCGACGTCGTTGCGGTTCATTTCCACGACCACCCGGGCCACGCCCTTGCGCCACTGGCTGCCGCGAACTTCCTTGACCGGGTCGACGCCCGACATCCAGCGGGACTTGGCGGAGCTGTAGGTCGCCCCGCTCAGGTCGATGACGAGTCGAGTGGGGGAGTCGATGAGCTTCGCCTCGTACTGGGTCGGTCCGGAGGTCTTGACCGTGACCGAGGCTCCGTCAAAGGCCCGCTCGATGGTGACGTCCTTGAGCTGGACTGGAGTGTCGGTTGTTTGAGACGAACCGATCCCGGTGACCGCCAGTGATACCGCCACGACGAGACCAGCTATCCGCGCGCTCCTCATCAGGTCAGTCCCCCCCTTCATAGCGTCTAGTTCTCTGGCAGCCGCAGCGTCAGGCTGGAGGCGCCCTGCGAGCCCCGAGCCGTCACCGCGAACGTGACCGAGGTTGGCGTGATGCCGGTGACGCGACCGTCACCCAATGCGTCTCCCGGCTTGAGGATGTAGCCGATGCCATCCGGCGCCTCGACGAGGGCCATCAAACCTCCGCGGCCTCCGACGACCCCGGTAAGCTTCACGGCGCTGACCGAGAGGCCCGCGTTGTCCTTCCCCAGGAAGATCGGGGTGAACGGGTCGCGTCGGCCCTTCGGCTCGTATGCGATCGGCGGCAGGGCCTTGCTCGTCTCTGGCTCCTTCGGCCGCACCACCGGCGCTGCCGCGGAAGGAGCGGCTGGCGCCACTGCCACGGGCGGGGGCGGAGGCGTCCCACCACCGCAGGCTGTCGCCACCGCGGCCACCACGCCGACTACGACCACGAGCCCCGACGCGCCGTGCTTCATCGACCCGCCCCCGGCTGGCCCGGCTGCGGCTTGGGCGGCGGCGCTCCCTCCGGCCGGAAGATGTAGGTCATCAGCGTGACCTCCGCACGGATCGTCCCGGTCGGGCGGTCGATGCCGAGGAGCCGCCAGTCGTTCAGGTTCACGATCCGAGGCATCTTGCCCATCCGAGCCAGGAAGTTGCCAAACTGATGGAACGTGCCCTCGGCATTCACCGTGATCGGAACGTCGAAGAAGATCTCCTTCTCCTCGGGGGTCCGCGGGGTGAACACCGCCATGGCCAGCCCCGACTGGAACGCCAGATCCGAGATCTGTCGGTACAGACCGGGCATCTCCTTCTCGGTAGGCAGCCGCTCCTGAGCGGCTTCGAGGCGCTTGCGCAGGGCCTCGGCCTGAGCGCGGAAGCCACGCAGGCTGGCTTCGAGTGCCTGGGCCTGGGTCAACTCGGCGCGAACCTGCTCACCCTGCGCCCGGAGGGCGTCCCGCTCGATCTGTTTGGGGGAGAGAAGCAGGAAATACCCCAGGGCGGCCACGATCACGCAGGCCATGACCCCTAGCGCGACCTTCTGGTTCTTCGGAGCGTTGGTGATCGGATCCAGGAGCGCCATGGGCTATATCTCGAACCGGCACGACACCTCGAAGGTGATCGTGCGAGGTGACTTGCTCAGGTCTTGCTTGGCGTCCAGCAGGTCCACATCCTTGAAGCGTCCGGAGGCCTTCAGATTGGCCATGAAATCGGAGAGGGCGACCGACGAGTAGGTGGTGCCCGCGATCCGCAGGCTCGGTCCCCGCTCTTCCAGGCGAGTCAGCCAGAGGTCGGGGGGCAGGGTATCGGCCATGGCGTCGAGCAGGTAGACGGGCCGGGCCTGGTTCCGGGCCACGGTCTCGATGGCATTGAGCCGCCGCTCGAGCTCGTCCCGCTCCCGGCGATAGCGCTGGCCGGCCGCGATGATGGGCTTGAGCCGCTCGAGCTCGCGCCGGTTGTTCTCGATCTCGGCGGTGAGCCGACGGCTCTCAAGCGACATGCTGAGCCACCAGCCGCCGATGATCAGCACGAGAACGGCCAGGATCCCTCCAAACAGCAGGCTGAGATTGATCTCGGCGCCGCCGCTGACCGCTCGGCGCGGCCGCTTGGTCGTAGGAGGGGCAAGGTTGACCTTGATCATGCGGGCTTGTCTCCCGGGCGGCGAAGAGCGAGTCCGACCGCCACCGCCAACACGGGGCCGATCTGCTCCGGATCCTCGTCGGCGAACTGGGCCGCGTCGTGCTCGATGCCCTGGAACGGTCGAGCGAGCTCGACCGGGACACCCCAGGACGAACCCAGGAAGTCGTCGAGGCCGGTCAGCTTCGCGCAGCCCCCTGACAGGACGATCTTGCCGATCCTCTCGGATTCCGCCGTCGATGCGAAGTAGTCGAACGTTCGCTGGACCTCGAGCGATAGCTCCCGGGAGACAGCCTCCAGGGCGGGCACGAGGTCATCCCAGTTCACGCCCACCTCGCGTCCCTGCTTGGCCGCCTCGGCCATCTCGACCGAGACGCTCAGGCGCTGGGCGATGGCGTCCGTATAGTTGTTCCCGCCGAACGGTACGTCACGGGCGAAGATGCACGCCCCGCCCTGGATGACATTGGTTTTCATTACGCTGGCGCCGATGTCGATGAGCGCGACGGCATCGGTCCCATCACCCGAGCTGCTCAGCTCGAACTGGTTCTGGATCGCGAAAGCGTCCAGGTCCACCACGACCGCGTCCAGCCCGGCCGCCTCGACCGCAGCCACGTATTCGAGAACCTTGACCTTCTTGGTGGCCACCAGGACCACCGACATGGCGTTGGCGGACTGGCTGACCACCTGGTAGTCGAGGAAGACGTCGTCGATGGCGAACGGGATGTGGTGCTCTGCTTCGAGCTGGATGGCGTCTCCCAGCTCCTTCGCAGTCACCTTGGGCAGCGGAACGCGCTTGACGATGGCCTCCCGTCCGGAGACCGAAATGATCGTGCTCGTCCCGGTGATCCCCGCCTTTTCGACACATTCCCGGATCGCGTCGGTCACGACCTGAGGCTCCCGAATGGTGCCCTCGGCGATGACGTCCCGCGGCAGCGAGACGGTGGCGAACGATTTGAGCGCGAGCCCGCCCTTGCTCTGGATGAGCTCGACAACTTTGATCGCGCTCGTACCAATGTCGAGCCCGAACGTCGTGGGCTTCTTGCCTAGTCCAAACAGCGCCATATTCGGCTCCCGGCCTTCTCCTGACTCTGACCCCACTTCCCGAGGAAGCGAATCAGCTGTCAGCCCGGTGCATTGTGGAAGGAAACGCTATCGTGGTGACAGTTTATAACGGTGCGGTATTTAAACTGTCAACACTTCTTGCGCTACGGCGTGCGTTTCCGCGTTTCGCCGACCCCGACCGGTGGGGTTTCCCTACCCGGCGACTTCCCGATAACTGCCCGGCTTCACCATCCATCGCTGCGGGATCCGGCCTCCGCCGGTCCGTCCCGCTTCGCAGCTCCACTCCAGCGCGGCATGGCCCGCCGGGCGCGCGTCGACCAGGGTGGGTGCGGTGCTCCGGACGTGTCCGGCCATCGCCGCGCCTACCAGCCGGGCGCCGCCCGTCTGGCTCAGGCGGTCCGCCACGTAGGTCAAGCCCTGGAGCGTGACCTCGCCGGCGACGGACAGACTGCCGTTCACGATGATCCACCCTCGAAACGAGCCGCCAGGCCCGGCCGCACCGTCGTCGATACTGACGCTCGCGAGGTCGGGGATGGGCGTCGCGTCGGTGATGGGCTGCCCGCTGAACGTATCCACGAAGATCACCCCATCGGGGATCCGTCGGGACGCGTCGAAGGTTACGGCGCCCTGGTAGTAGGTGCCGCGCACGCGCGCGACGGCCTTCAGAGCCTGCAGCTCGGCCGCGCTGAAGGCGAGGTCGTCGAAGGCGCCAACCGCCTGGTACTGGTGTATGTCGGCTGGCTCGTTCGGGATTGTCGCATCGCCGTTCCGTCCCTGGATCTGCGCGCCGGCCCCGACCGTGGTCACCCCGGACGACCAGGTTCCCGCGCGATCGCCACAGCTCCCATCCGCTCGGGCGTCAACCGTGACGCCGTCGCCGATGGTGAGGTTGCCTCGCACCGCGAGTCCGGCGGGCGGGGCGGGGAATCGGAGTCGGATGAGGGTGGCGCTGATGTCCTGGCGGGCACGACCCAGCGGGCCGACGTCGCCGGGTACGAGGCCGACGGCGGTCAGCTCTCGCTGGCGATCGCCCTCGCCGCTGACCGTGAGCCGGAAGCCACCGAGCATCGCGCCAAACTCCGTCGCCACGCCGATGAACTGACTGCCATCGTAGGGGGCTGCGGCCCTCGCCGACCAGGGGATCCCGTCGGGGGACTCGGGAGTGCTCAATGCCCACAGCGCGCGCTCGAGGCCCGCTTCAGCCAGCGCCTGGGCCTGGACGATCATGACGTGGTTGCTCGCGATGAGCGGTTCCTGTCTGGTGAGCATCGAGAGGCCGATCAGCACAACCGAGAGCACGAGAAGGATCAACATCGTCAGAGGGAGGACTGCGCCACGTTGGGCCGGCATCGGGCCCGTGGTTGGGCGGGAAGGCTTCACCGCGTCCCGATGTACGTGCTCAGGATGACCGCGCTTCGTCGGGTCGAAGAGGGCGCCTGTCCGGTCACGGCCGGGTAGGTTACGGTTACCGTGACCTGGCGGACACCGGAGGTCTCGACGCCCGCGCACCCCGGCGCGACGCCGCAGTCGCGGATCGACACGGCTCGACCGAACGCCGCGTGTGGGGGAGCCAGCGCGGCCTCATCGGGGAACGAGATGGCGTCCGCCCCGAAGCCGACGGCGTGCCGGATCTCCTCGAGCCGTTGCGCAGCGAGAAACGCGGCTCCCGACCGATGGGCACCTTCGTGGATGCTGGAGCCGGCGAGCGGGAGCAGCGAGATCATGGCGACGAGGCCGATGGAGAGCACGGTGAGTGCGGCGAGGACCTCCGCCAGCGTCAATCCTTGCTCCCCCGCGAGGAACGAGCGCATGCGTACCGCCCTAGGGGATGGTGATACGGCCAGAGGCCGCGACGCTGACGGTCATGGTCCGTGTGCTCACCGGGTCGGTCACCGTGTAGATCGCTCCGGGGGCGGCGGCCCCCAGGTTGGTGAACGTCGCAGTCCCAGTAGTGGTCAAGTTGATGCCTTCGGGAAGCCTGATGCTGTTGCCAGTGCCGGTCAGCCCGACTACGGGAATGGTGGCGCCGGCGCAGCTGGTCTGCCTGAATGTAATCGTGGTTGTGGTGATGCACGTGGCGACCGTAGTGAGGTTGCTCTTGATGGCCAGCTGACGGCCCTGATTGAGGATTGCGCTGACGTTTTGGGCTGCCGCCCTCACCTTTGCCGTTCGGTAGTAATTGAAGACTTGGGGGATGGCAAAAGAGGACACGATCGAGATCATCGCGACGGTGATGATCAGCTCCAGCAACGAATAACCTGCTTGTCGTCCATGCTGTCCGGTCATGGCGACCATGTAGCTAGCAAGAAGGGGACCAATAGGGAGGAGGCCGTTCCCCATGTCCGGACGTTCCGACCATGACTTGCTCTCCAGCCACGGTCTTATTTCACAGTATAAACAGGAACTTGGACTACCGGAACCAGGGGCCCAGGCGGGCCACGCCCAAGGCAGCGTTGCACTCGACTGGAGACAGCATGTTGTGGGTGACGACCAGCGTCATCCCAGCGGACCGGCTCTGTTTTCCGTAGCCCGAGGAGCGCGGTCGTTCGAAACGAACACGCCTGACGTCAACCGGGCGACGGGCTGATGGGAGGTGTGAATCAGCCCAGGAACTGCCCGAAATACCAAGCCAGGAGCGCATCGCCCCAGAAGAGGCTGAGCGCCCCGCCAAGCGCAAGAAATGGGCCGAACGGCAGCGGATCCTTCCGTCCCTTGTGACCGGTCGCCAGGAGGACGGCCGCTAGAGGGCCACCAATCAACACCGACAGGAGAGCGCTCAGCAGCGCGAGCTTCCATCCAAGGAACGCCCCGAGCATCGCGCCTAGCTTCGCATCGCCCCCACCCATGCCGGGCTGCCCGAGCACCAGCCTGCTGCCGACGATGATCACGATGAACACCCCGCCACCGACGAGCACGCCGAGGACCGAGTCTCCCAGTCCGATCCCACCCGGCCCCAGACTCAGGAGCAAGCCGAGCGCGATGCCCGGCAGACTCAGCACATCCGGGATGATCTGGTGATCGAAGTCGATCCCCGTGATCGCTACGAGCGCCGACAGTAGAACCAGTGCCGCCGCGAGCTGCAGGCTGGGGCCGAAGCGGAGATAGGCCGCCGCGAACAGCCCGGCGCATGTGATCTCCACCATCGGATAGCGCCAGGAGATCGCGCGCCGGCAGGGCAACGCGCACACCCTGTCCGAACTGACGCAAGCCCTTGAAACTCTTGGCTCCCGGTAGGTGGAAGTACGCGGTTCGATTCTTGACGACCGATCTGCCCGCGCGCAGGATCCGGGGAGAAAATGAAAACAAAAAAAGTCCTCGTCGTGGACGATTCCAAGCTCCTGCATCGGATGTTCGAGATGATGCTGCGGGGCTTTCCGCTCGTGCACGCGTTCGACGG
>Ga0137403_10003760_pt1 | contig 18121 bp, 13 predicted proteins | sample CZOMad2_1_16fung_FD_122057 | JGI IMG/M metagenome (GOLD analysis project Ga0137403, IMG submission 122057) | Vadose zone soil fungal communities from Angelo Coast Range Reserve, California, USA - CZOMad2_1_16fungal (Hybrid Assembly) | ecosystem: Environmental > Terrestrial > Soil > Vadose zone...
TGGAGCAGATTCCGTATTCTCCCTGGCTGCAGCCTTTATTTATCGCGCTGATGTTGATGAACCTCGGAGCTGTATGGGTTCGCAGACATTCAACCCTCGGAATGATTGCACTCCTTCTGGTTGCGTCCGGCACTTTTACAACGATCATCTGCAAATTCACAGGGGTGTGGGATAAGGGTGCAATGTTGGGTTTTGCCCTGACTCTTCTTGGTTCAATAACCAGCGCGGTGGGGACCAGGACGCACGAGCAAGTTCTCGTTTCGAAATCGACCTTTTCTTGAATGCAATCCGGTCCGGAATTTGGGTGCAGGCATTACATTCGACGCATTAAGTCGCCGAGCGCCCAGGTGCCCCACAAGCAATTCCGGTCATGCTGCCATCTTTCTTTGATCCGATTTCACACGACCGGTTAGGTCAGCCGCCACTAGGGAGGAGAAGAAGGCCCAGTCAAGGTCGGAAGCTAATCTATCCCACGCTTTGCCCGAGAAGCGGCACACTCTTTGCGGCTGCGAGGGAAAGGGTGGGATCAAATAACCGTCCATGCCGAAGGGATTGCAGCGCTTCCATGCCAGCGGCTTCCCCCGACTCCGTCTGCTGGCTTACATTCAGCAGGACGCCCACGTTGGCCAGCATCAAGAACAAGCTCGACCGGCGATCCTCAGGTCCCTGTCTAGCCCGTGCTAAACCCTTGAAACCACGGAAGAAACTAACCGTCTGTTCGCTTGCTCCTCTTTGTCTTACCGCGAGAAATTCACAAACTTCCTAAACCCTCCGCTTCAGCACCGAGTAGAATCTCGGTTCACGCTAAAACGGCCGGATGGCGCAAGAAGAAATCTCAATTCGGGACCTGCTGCACATTTGCCTAAGCTCAGACGGGCAAGAGCACTGGCGGGACTTCGTGCACCGGAGCCAACCGCTGATCGCCAGCGTGATTATCAACACTATCCGCCGATGGACAGAACCCGCTCCCAGCCTGGTGGATGATCTGATCCAGGAGACGTATGTAAAGCTTTTTGCCCATGATCGAAAGGCTTTGCGCAGCATTAAGAATGAGTACGAAAACACAATCTATGGATATTTGAGGGTGGTAGCTTCAAATGTCGTACGAGACCACTTCCGGCAGCCTAAAAATAAGGCAGACGAAATCGAGTTGAGCGATGCGATATTGCCGTCAGGTCCAGACGGCCACGAGCAGCTTGAGTTTGCACATAAGAAGGAACAGGCCCAGGAAATTTTAAAGAGTCTTTCATCCTCTGACACGTACCAGAGAGATATGGGGATTTTCTGGTTCTTTTACGAGCAGGGTTACACCGCAAAAGAAATATCCTTGCTACCCTCCGTAGCGTTGACGGTGAAAGGTGTGGAGGCTGTTTTGTTTCGCTTGACCCGCTATATTCGGGAGAGACTGAAACCGAAGGACCCTGAGGAGGATGAGTGAGTGCTTGTGTTTTCATCGGTTTTGGCCCGTCAAAAAGGCTTCTCACGGACTTTTACGTCTTAGGGATTGAAGGGGCAGTTTAAGTGGACCAGAAAGATTATTTTATAAACGTGCCGCGGCCCAATTGTCCGGATGAAGATGTGCTCCAGGAAATGGCCGCCGGAATACTGGCGCCGGCGCTGGCCCAGCAGACGATGCTACATGTCGCGGAGTGCAAGTTGTGCGCTCCCATTCTGCAGCGCTACTTGCGGGAGTTTTCTGAGGAACAATCTCCGGACAACATTGCAATCCTCAATCAGTTGCAGAGTGCCAAGCCACATTGGCAAAAGAAGCTGGTACGGAAATTGATCGGTGGCGGTAATCGATTTTCCTGGCTGAAGCTTGTGCCGGCAACTGCGGCGTTGGCTGCGATTGTCTTCGCCGTGGTCTGGAGCCCCGGGCTGCTATCTGATTTCAAGGTGAAACAGGCGCAAAAAGAAGTAGCGGCGGCTTTCGTCGAGCGGCGCACCACTCCCATGCGTTTGACGTCCGTTGACTATGCGCCCTACAGCCCATTTCCGGTTGTGCTGGGCGCGGAAAACGGCCGCGGCGTGGATGAAGTGCCGACATCGCTGCATGATGCCAGTGGCGCTGCCAATAAAAATCTTCATGCTGCAAAACCCGATCCGCGGTGGCTGCAAATTCAAGGTCGCGCGCTGTTGTGGGAGTCCACGCCGAGCAGCCTGGAAAAAGCCGAGAAAGATTTCGAAAAAGCGCGGTCGGCTGGACTGGCAACTCCCAGCCTGGAAATTGACCTGGCTGCCAGCTACTTTGAACGCGACAGCCGGGCCGAACATCCTAACCTGCAACGCACGCTCAACCTGCTGAGCGAAGTCCTGAGCAAACCCGACCTGAACAAAGACGATCGCGCCAGCGCGCTGTTTAACCTGGCTATCGCTTATGAGAAGACCCAGGCATGGGACCTGGCAGTCGAAACGTGGGAAAAATATCTTCAGGTCGATCCGTCCAGCGGATGGACCAATGAAGCGCGGCAACATTGGAAAGATGCGCAGGCCAAGATCTCCGGCAAGCGCCAGCAGAGCTATTCAGATCCATCTTTTTTTTTGCAACAAAAAGCCCAGGGCACTCTAAGGCCTGAGGATCCGGAACAATACCAGCAAAAAGCATTGAGCGAATGGCTCCCGGTTGCCGTGGCTAATAAAGACGGCGATGCCTATCGTGCCGTTCAGGGGCTTGCGGAGGTATTTGCGGAACACCAGGATTTCTGGTGGAGAGACTTTCTAAAGAACACCAAACCACGCGACCTTGATGCCGTGCGAGAGTTGACCAGCGCGACATTGAGCAATGAACAAGGCAGGCATGACGAGGCCCTGAAGCAATCCCGCGCGGCAACAAGATCATTTAAGTTGGCCGGAAATGTGTCCGGAGAATTGCTCGCCCGGTTCCAGGAAGTGTATGCCTTGCGAAGCCAATTGGATGGCGCTGACTGTCTGGCAAGGGCTGATCCTCTGGTGCATCAGCTAGCAACAACGCAATTTATCTGGCTCCGCGCCCAGTCACTGCTGGAAAGAGCGCAGTGCAGAAACTTCAGGGTGAAGCTGGGCAAATCGGATGCTGACGTTTTGGAGAGTCTGAATCTAAGTAAACAGTTTCATCTGCCTGTGCTGTGCATGCGAGTACTGGGCATCCGCGCGGGAGTGATACGCCAACAAGGAAAACACGAAGAGACGTGGAGGCTTGGAGTTGAAGGCCTGAAAGTTTACTGGCAGGGGACCTATCCCGTAGAACGCCTGGACCAGTTTTATGCGGTGATGTTCCAAGATGCGGAAGAGTCGCATTATCCCTACCTGGCAGAGTCGCTGTTGCGCCATAACATCGCCCTTCGCATAGCTCCCAAGAGCGAAATATCCAAGAACCTTCTCAGAGAGGGAATGCTCCACTTGGAATTGGCGAACCTTCTGAATGCCCGCCAGGCCGGCGATGAAGCTAAAACCGAGATGCAAACTGCATCAGCCATCCTCCAAAGTGTCGCCCGTTCCTATCCGGAAAACTTCCGTGTTGCGAGCAGTTTGAAACCTGCAGAAAATGACTTGCAACAACAAGAAGCGGAGCGGGCATTAATCACGTTGAAAGCAATGGGTGGTTTAGTTAAGCGGACGCAAAACAGAGAACTGGCGCTGAACTATTACCGACTTGTTGGCCGTGTCAACTTTCATTTGCAGCATCTCGACGAGGCTGCTGCTTCCTTTGAGTCGGCAATAGAGATTGCTGATGCGGGACTCGAAGGGCTTAAGAACGATGCTGATCGCCTGTCCTGGAAGCAGGCGACAGAGGAAAGCTATCGGGGAGCGGTTCGTGTTCTGCTGGCACAAAAGAAAGACCGAGAGGCATTGGATCGCTGGGAGCAATACAAAGGGCGAATATCACAGCAGAAGCCGCTCAACGGAGAAATCCCGGCCCCAAACACTATCTCGGAGACAAGGAAACCGGTTTTGCAATTTCCTCCGTCCTCGGCCCTGCGCCTGATTTATGCCAACTTTGCGGACGGCGTCCAGATTTGGTCCCTGAAAAACGGGCATATTCAAAGCAGTTGGGTAAAAGTCGCGAAGAACGATCTCGAGAACGAATTTCGTCTTTTTGCGGAACAATGCGCTACGCCAGATTCCAGCCTTATTGACCTCCAGCGGCAGGGGCTCAAACTTTATGCGCTGCTCGTGCAACCTGTGGCCGCGGAACTCACCGAATCGCAGACTGTGATCGTGGAACTCGATCAATCGGGATACGCACTGTCCCTGGAAGGACTCAAGACGCCGGACGGCCATTATTTCGGCGAAAAATATTCGGTGCTTTATTCTCCCGGCCTGTGGATGGAGCAACTGCTGCGCAGTCCCGGCGCAATCGGACGCGCAGACTCTTTATTCCTTTTGGATGCAACGCATTCTGCTGATTCGAACTATCTTCCCGGGATGGCAGCCGAAAGGGCCTTCATTGCAAAGACCTTCAGCCAATCAAGGGTGGTGGATGCTGAGAGCGCCAACTGGATGAATTTGCGCCCTGAAGTGGCGGCAAGCCAGATTTTTCACTATATGGGTCACGGGCGCGCATCGCGCTCAGGAACGGACCTGGTGTTGAACCAGAAGCAATCTCTTGGCGCCGCCGATTTTACAGCTGATCGTTTTTCCCGTTCGGAAATGGTGGTCCTGGCCGCATGTTCCAGCGGCAGAAGCAGCAAAGAAGGGTTACTGGACAATCAAAACCTCGTCCATTCGTTTCTGGTTGCGGGCGTGCCGCGGGTAGTAGCAAGCAACTGGGATGTGGATTCTGGCAGCACTTCTGAACTTATGGTGAGCTTTTATCGGCATGTTACGACGGATCGAACAGTCGCTGAGGCAATGCTTGACGCTCGCAGGGATGTACTGGGAAAAACTCCCCATCCTTATTACTGGGCCGGCTTCAGCGTAACCGGAAGAGTAAACTAGCCGATTGCCGGATGACGGTACACTCTTTTCAGGCTCAGCATCAGCAAAAGCGTTCCCAGTGTTCGGATTTACGGAGAAGAAACAATGAGACGACGTGACATATTGAAGGCCCTCGCAACCGTGCCCTTTGCAAGCGCTCTTGGAAACTGCCTACAAAATCGGCCTGCACAGCCGGCCGCGTCAAAGGAAAAAAAGATCCACGCTCTGCAGATCCTTTTAGAAGGACCTTTTGCTGTGGTGCTGCAAAATAACAAACCCAACCGGTTGGTCGCATTTGTCCCAAGAGCCGAGCAAGACCAACCTGACCTTGCCCATGATTTCTTTTTCAATGATCCGGCGACTCCGAAGCCAGCGGTAGGAAAAGACCCGGCAGGCTACCATTTCCACCTTTCAGGGGAAGGGCTGAGGAGCTACCCTGAGACGTACATTAATCCGGGGTTCGCAGATTTCACCGCATACACACAAAAATGGCGGTTGACGGATCGCGTTGTCACTATAGAACTGCCATTTCCCAATAGCATCAATTTTAGCGGACGGCCGTTGCATGTGGAGTTTGCTTCCGGGCGACCCGGCCTTATGCCCACAAACTACATCCTGGAGTATTACGTAGAAGATGCCGAGAAAGTGAAGCTTACTTGCCCACAGCTGGGAGATAAATGCTCTCCTTCTCCAAACTGTCCGCCGGGTGTGCTCCGGTACTTTTTCGGGGCCTCGCCAACAATAAAGGACGATGCAGCGAAGCATGCAAAGGATGACGCACAGAATCATGCAGTGAAATTCTTCAATTTCATGATTCGTCGATGCTTTCCAGAGTTGGAAGAGCATCTTTTGGCATACATCGAGCCTTCCGAAAAAAGAGGAGGCCGAACTTCAAGCGCATTACGCCCCCGACTGATGCCGGGTGTTTTAACCTCTGACTCGCCGGCCGCACATTTACTGGGGGTTTCAGCTGTGCTCGACTGCCAATTAATCGGGCCGATTGTCCGGACAAACACGGGGTCCACGGGGTAATTAATCGTCACACATTGTTCCTGGGAATTTGTCCGGGAAAACCTAAAAGATCCATCCCATTGGGCTGGTTGCAATCCTTTGCTCCAGCCCACTCTTCGTTTATCGGCCCTGAAACTGCTGCTCGATAGCCAATTGACCCAACTCTTCCTCGACCCTTCACCGCGATCAAAACAAATTTAAAAACAAAGGCTAAATCCTTACAGGGAAATCCAGACCACCGGCGTCTTATGAAACAAGCAACGGTCACAATCATTTATTGATGTGCCTTGGCAGCGTGGGCGGAAAAACCCCTATGCTGCGGGGAGAGCCGTTTGCCGTGGCAGCGCTAATCGAGCGAAGAGTGCGCTGTAAGGAGTGGGGGAAAATGGCTACCGCGCAATGCATGGATTTCCATCAGTTCAATGAAACTTATCTGCATGAGCTCAGGGCACAGGACGTCACCACTGAAGCCCATTTTGTCTCTTATTTCAGCAAGATACTGAATAACAAGTTGCGCCGTCGCCTGGCTTGCCCGGAGCATATAAAAGACGTGCAACAGGAAACGCTTTTGCGGGCATGGGCAGCAGTGCGGGCTGAAGGCGGTATCCGCCAGCCGGAGCGCTTCGGCGCCTTTGTGAGTTCTGTCTGCAACAACATACTGCGGGAGTCGTATCGCACACGCGCCCGGATCAAGCCTCTGGACGATCTGCAATGCGATCCCAGAGACCAATCGCCAGCGCCGGACGGCATGCTTCTGGCGGCGGAAACGAAAGCGCAGGTACAACGGGTGCTGTCCAAGCTTCCGCCCAAAGACCGCAAAATCCTACTTGCGGTTTTCTTTGAGCAAAGAGACAAGGACGAAGTTTGCCTCGAACTGGGCGTTAGCCGGGATTATCTGCGTGTACTTCTTCATCGTGCGAAGCGGCAATTTGTGGCGGAGTACAGGCAGCTGGGAACCGCGCCCAAGAACCCATCTTTGACTCTGATCCCGCCTCGTCATAAAACTACCGACAAGGCCCAGAGAGTGCGCCCGGATTCTGCCGCGGTTTTCGCCCACTGCGGATGACAATTTTGGATGAGCGAAAGCAAAGCTGGCCGGCGTCTACAAACGCCGGCTTTTTTACGACCGGGTGTATAGCTGGAGCGACGCCCAATAATAAGGAGCAGCGTGAAAACCACCCGCTTGGAGAATGGATAATTTGGCATGGTGCAGCGCCGCTGCCGCGCTCTTGCCCTGCATGAGCTGGTCATAGAAGTCATCCATCAATGCCGGCGTCACGGCGTCATCCTGGTCCCAGAGGGCCGCAACTACCTGATGCGCTCCCGCCCGCATGAATGCCCACTCCAGGCCAATAAGCCCTTCCAGTGACTGTATTTGTGTTCCTACTCCCTGGCATGCGGATATGGTCACCAGATCTGCGTTCAACCGCACTTTGCTGTCGATAATGTCTCGAGCCAGGAGCTTGAAATTACCTCCTTTATCGGACGACAGAATGATCGCCGATTGCAAAGGGTCGATCGCATTGGGAGTGCCGTGCGTAGCCAGGTGAATGAACTTGTACCGGCCCGGCGAATTTTTCAAATAGGAATCCGGGGTGGCGTCACGTCCGGAAAAACTCATGATGTTGCCGGGCGAAAAGTGCTTGCGCACGCTTGTCATTTCCTCAGGAGCATGGGGTAGTTCGACAAAATGCGGGTCAGCCTGCGCTGGAGCGCCGATCAACAACAGGCCTTTGCCGGGTAAACGCTTCTGGTGAGAGCTGATGAGTAGATCGATGGAACTCGCATTCTCCAACTCCACATCCTCAATCCAATAATGCTCCGCTCCCTGAGAAGAGACCAACGTTTCAAAGTTGATGCTGTAGATTTTACTGTCGGCAACCACGATCACGGGAGAGCCTCTAGGCACGAGATCGCTGGCTGGTTGAACCAGAATTTGATAAAGCTTTTTGGCTGCCGGGCTAGAAGCGACCGGCAGGTGCTGCTGGATTTCCTGTTCGTAGGAATCTATGAGGTTGTCTAAATCCGGTCCTTTTATGCCTAATGGGGAAAGCCGCAGTTGGGTGGCCGTGACGGTCCACAGATAGCATTCGTCTTCGGTTTCGAAATACGAGAGCAGCACTGATTTGTTGCGGCCGAGGTAATGCTGAATCTTCGAGAGCCAGCCTTTGGCATCCTCGGCAACCGGCGCCTTAGCAGTGGGCTTTGCCTCGTCAAGCAACAAGGTGCGGGCGCGTCCTAATTGTGCCACTTGCAGCGCTTTCTCCGGCTGATGCTGGGCAATCAGGAAAGCTACGTATCCGTCATAGACTGGGATGTTGTCGCGCACGGCAGTCCGGAATTCTTCATGCTTCATGCCTTTTGCGGCGTTGTCAATAGTGGCGATGCTGCGTTGAAACCATTTCTCCGCTTCAATAGGGTTACCCTGTGCGGCGTAGCTGAACGCCATGCGGGATTGAATGATCCATATCAGCTTGTAATGAAACACACTTCTTTGTGCGTCTTCGATTTCCACTTTTTGAAGCAGTTCTCGCAGTTCGAGAGCGGCCTCAGCGTAGTCGCCGTGGGCTGCCAAAATTGCGGCTTCGTCTAACTGCCAGTACTTCAAGTTGTCCTGTTGCAGGCCAAGGTTTGATTCCTGGCTATGGTATTTTTCCGCCACATCGAGTTGATGCTGGCCCAGCTTGAGTGCTGTTAACTGGCGCAAACATTTGGCGGCAATGTCTTTATCGCCGAGTTGGGTCGCGATGGTAAGCGCACGATTGTATGACTGTTCTGCCATCCCCGATTGTCCTCGTGTGGCTTGATCGATGCCGATATTGATCAGCCATTTTTGCTGATCGCGAAGGAGTTTCCACTGGGCTGCTATTCTCTCCGCCGCCTCAGAGTTCTGTAAGCCGGCGTTGAAAGCGCCCAACACGGTATAGAGTTCGCCGAGATTACCTAAAGCCACCTCTTCGAGAGGCGAAGCGTGCAGAGCTCGAACGATGGAAAGACACTCGTTGGCCAAATCGATTGCTTCTTCATAACGAAGGTCCCGTATGGCTAACCAGCTGAGAGTTCCTAAGGCGTAAGCCCTGAGGAATGGGTCTGGATTTGAGCTTTGCGCAGTCACCAGCCTCAGGTAATTCTCTGCTGTCTTCCATTCCTGCTGGGCCATAGCGCATCGGCCGCGCATATAGTTCCAGGCTCCAGGCTCCGCATGTAGGGCTGCTGCCTGGGAAAAGCGCTCCTCCGCTTGCGCGTATTTGCCCCACTGGCAGAGGGCGGAGGCCTGAGTGAGCGTTCGGCGCCAAAATATTTCAGTGGGGACGTTGGAAGGAGGTTCAGGTTCCAGAAGCTCAAGCGCCGCGGCGTATCGGCCCTTACGGTTGCGGGCATCCGCGGTGAGAATGCGAAACCGCCAATTCAAATCCGGATAGCTTGCTGATTCTTTATAGCCCGCTTCTGCAAGTGGAAGAGGCTGGTCAATAAAGCCCTGTTGGAATAGAAGGCGGGCCTCATCGTATCGCTTTTCCAGAGAGGCCCGCTTGTCTTGGCAGCCCGTAATGCTAAAGATCAGTAGCGCAACGATCGGGACTAGAGTGGAGGCGTAGAACCGCCGGTATTTCCACCATCGGCCCCGCCGTGTCCTGAGGAGCACATCTGCACCCGAAACATTCTCAGTGTCCGGGAATGATGATGCACTACCATTTCCGCCAGACGAATGATCCCGAATTTTGGAATACAGATGATGGAGCCAAATCCCTGGATTTCGGACGAACCGCCTTGCGCTTTCCAGTCGAGATGGTTTGCCGGGGAGAACCAGTAGCTTCCCCGGTCCTCCGGCCGCTTGGGTTTCTTCCATTCCTTGACCAATCCGGACATGCCTATCAGGGCATGATATTCGTCTTCCAACCCCGCCAGCTTCTCGTCCTCAAGTTGCACCAGCTTGCCGCCCACGAGCCAATCATCGGTTTTACGGGTATGGTGCGCCTTGGCCAACTTTGAATAGGTATCGTGGCCATGGAAAACGTGAGTGGCCAATTTTACATCGATTGGATGGCCGGCAATGCGGAGATTTTCAAAATAGCTGCCAGTGATGTCATAACTGGCTTCGCTTCCATCGGTTGGGGAATAATAGATAGCCATGCGGGCAACAACCCGATCTGCCGTGAGCATGTCCGCCACGTTCAATCCCTCAACGACCGACCAAGCATGTGTGGTATGAAGACCGTGACAGTCATCAAAACTGCCGCCGACTTCCGAGTAAGCATTTTTAAAAGAGATAAGGCCATCAGCGTTGTAGGCTGAGGCGCGACTGGATCCATGGCCTCCGTGGCCGGCAAGTACAACTGAAGCTTGCGGGGCCAGGCTATGTTTTTTGGGTCTTTCGAATTCGGCCGAAACTGAGTAGGCCGAGGCGTGATACATATGTTGTGAGTGGTGGCGCGAGCACTTCATTGTTTTTCTCCATGTACTTCACCTGAGATGAACTACCGGGCATGAACACACATAGATCCTCATTAGCTACAAGGTATCTTGTTAGCCCGAATACGCCGATTGTACTACGGCAGTGGTGGCGAAGAGTTATCCAGCCGGAAGAGAGATAAAGGAGGTAGGTTCAATAGCTGCGAAAGCCGAAACTTAGTCTGTGAACTGTAACTCAAAAACGCCGCGACCTACTTCCTCTTGAGTGCCATCACTCCTCCGCCCGAAAACTACAACCGAGTATTGCCCGGGCTCCAGGGCATCTGCCGGCATGGTGATTGAAGCCGTGGTGCCGACTTGTTTTTCAGACAGCGCGACCTCATGCATCGCTTTTCCGGAACCCGATAGTATCTGTACCCGGTATGACGTGAATTCGCCCTTCCTGGCATATTCCACATTCAGGCTCAGCCCGGAGTTTCTGGAGACTATTAACTTATTCGTCTCGTCCGAGCCGTGAGCAACCCCCGTTAGTACAGAACGTATTTCCGGCCTGGGTTCCTTCAGACGAGAAATTATCGAGCCCTGACGGACCGCTATGCCAGTGGCGAACAACAATAGCCCGAATACCGTGATGGTAACCGGCTGACTGGCATTCGTCAGCATACGGGACATGAAGCCAGGCGCGAGGGGGACCTGCGGCGTCCCAATGTGTCGCAGTTCGCCGATAAGCTCCGTTCCGGCCTTGACTTGCTGAAAGCAGGCATCACAACAAAACAAATGCTCTTCGTAGGAGTCACGCTCGGCGGCATTCAGTTCGCCCAATAAATAGCGCTCCGCCATGAGGTCCTTGACTGCTTCGTCGTGGTCGATCATTCTTGCGTTCATATCTTTCCTCTAAATGCGTTTCGCCGTCAGTTTTACCGCAAAACTCTAGTTACTGCTCTTTTTGTAAAGATCCCCAAACCTATTAATCGCCCGGTGAAATAGAACGCGGAGATAGTCGCGGTCTACTCCAAAGTCGTCACAAACTTCCTGGTTATCACGATCTTCAAAGAAACGCGCCTGAAGGAGATGGCGGTCCCTTTCCGGAAGCTCAGCCAGGACAGCGCGCACCCGGCTGCCATTCTGCCGGCGCTGTAACAATTCTTCCAACCCCAGTTGCCCATCGATTACGTCTGTTGATTCCAGAGAGTCATGCTGGTAGCGAATATCAACCCGGCGGCTTTCCGAGAGAACGTTTTTGCAAATGGAATGCACGTAAGCGCCGAAACCGGATGGACTTTTTACGCTGCCCGACTGGATGCCAACCCAGACACGGCAGAAAGTTTCCTGGCGCACATCCTCAATTGTGGTGGCGTCAACGCCGCGAGCGCGTAAAGTAATTCTCAGGCGTTCAGTGAAGTACGCAACAAAGTGAGCTTCGGTGGCAGGATCGTGGGCCCCGAGGCGGCGCAGGTATTCGTCGTCGAAAGAATAGAAGTCCACTGGCGTTCGTTCAAACCAGTATACTTCAGCCTTTGCTGCTGATTGCCGTTTTCTAATGCCCACAGACGCACTGAAAGACGGGTAACGCAGCAAAGCGCCAGCTTCTTTCTTCTTGCCAGTCCGGGTTTGCACAGTATTTTCCACTTTAGAAAATTCTTATAATAACCGGCTCTTACCCCTCGCGGAACGGCGAGTGATACCCGATTCGCTCCAGCCGGAGCTGGCCGCGTCACTAATAGCTAGTGATATAAGAGGCCTGAGCGTTTCATTGGCATCGATTGAAAGCGGTGCTGGGAATGAGCCCTCGGCTAAGTCCTTTGTTTTCGTGAATGCAAGAAAAAGCGAAGGGCGACTACCCTCGACCTGAACTCAGCCGAGGCGGACAGGTTAGGGGAGTGTCCAAAAGAAAACACACGTTTGTCTTTCCCGGACATATGATGGTTTTCTATGGAAACAGGCGGCCGCTGCACGCTCCACTGAATCCTGAGCGTTACCAGTAGCTCCCTGCGCTTCCGCTTCTCAAATCATCTTTACCGGAGGCTATGTATGAAACTCAAGATCGTGATGGCGGTCCTCGCATTGTTCATGTTTGCAGGCGCTACCGGACTGGCTGCGGCCCAGGACACTAAAAAAACCACCCACAAGAAAACGCGGACGCTCACTGGCTGTCTCCAGAAAGGCGATGACGCGAATGAATACAACCTCACCACCGGCAAAGGCGGCACCTGGGAAATCAAGAGTGACAGTGTCGACCTGGCGCCGCATGTCGGGCATACGGTGACGGTTACCGGCGTGGTTTCCAATGCCAAGATGCACGGCATGAAAGAAGACGCCAAAGAAGAAGCTAAAGAACACGGCATGAATAAGAAAGAAAAAGAGCACGGCCACCTGACCGCCACCGACGTGAAGATGGTTAGTGACAGTTGTAAAAAGTAAACGATTAGGCGGCAATCAGATTCATCAGAATCTAGTGTTCGATGTAGCGCCCGAAGTCCCATCTTCTCGCAGGTCGTGGGAAGGATGGGCCGGGCGGCGTCCGCCGTAGTAGGGTCAGTTTGAGTTAAAGAAAAAGCGGGAAAGGCGGCCCGTAATCACTCCTCTTTAGTGACACGAATCGCATGTCTTACCCTGCAGTCCGTCGTATCCTTCTTTCGCAATGATTGGGACCATGATGAGCGCTGCAACAGGATCAGCCCACCAGATGCCAAATGCGGTGTTCAGCAAAAGGCCACCCAGAAGGATTGCGGACAGGTAGGTGCAGAACTCCGTCTGTTTCGCATCGGCTTTCATAGCTGCGCTTCCCAACTCATTCCCGACCCGTCTTTTGGCCCGCGAGAGAAGCGGCATTGCGATCAAAGAAACGGCAGCGAGGATAATTCCAGCGAGGCTGGATTCAGGAACATTCCTGCGGATTAGATCAGTGATGGATTCAAAGCCAATATAGATCGCTAACCCAACGAAACATGTCCCTACAATCTTCAGCGCAAGCCTTTCATTCCTTTCCCTGCGATGAACGTCAGCATCCACTGACATGCGCCACAATACGGCGATACCCGACGCAACTTCAATAAAGCTGTCAACACCAAACCCAACCAGCGAGATACTGCCGGCAAACGCTCCTGCGACCACCGCTACCAGGCCTTCCAGGGTGTTCCAGGCAATGGTGAAATATTCCAGGCGCTTTCCGCGATGCGCGATCAGCTGACGTTCGACTGTAAGCTCAGCCATTCCCAAAGCATATACCCGAGCCTATTCCGTTCGGAATGCCGCCCCGAAATCGAACCCTATGCCCTCGACGTGTCAGTTTCTAACTGACCCACAGATCCTTCGACTCCCCTTCGGCAAGCCTCAGGGTCACTCAGGATTTCGGCTCGCGGCTCAGACGCCGCGAGAGCGCCTCAAGGTATAATCATCTTCTCCGACGCTGGCCGCCGAGGGAGGGTAATCGTGTTCCGCAGCAAGTTTGTTCTGGGTTGGGCGCTCCTGCTATCCACGAGCTTTCTATCCGCCAGCGTGGCCTTTGCGTCTCCGCAAGAGCAGAAGGACAAAGCGAAGGACAGCGGAGACGATGACAAGTTTTACCATGGTACGGGAATCAACGACCTGAATGCGATCGGCAACCGCAATGTGGGCTGCAATCGCGGTCTGGGAAACTGGTACACGTTGGACACCCAGGTCAGAATGGGCCAGGAATTTGCCCGGCAGGTGGAACAAACGTCGCACCTGATTACCGATCCCCTGGTGAATGAATACGTAAACCGCCTGGGGCAAAACCTTTCGCGCAATTCCGATACACACCTGCCCTTCACCATCAAGGTCCTGGACGTTGAAGAGCCCAACGCTTTCGCGCTGCCCGGCGGCTACATGTTTGTGAACGCCGGGACCATTCTGCTGGCCGACGATGAGTCCGAGCTGGCGGGCGTGATGGCGCATGAAATCGGGCACGTGGCGGCCTGCCATGCGGCACGGGAGTCCACGCGCGGAACGATGGCGGGCCTCGCCATGATTCCAGTAGTGATCCTGACTGGGGGGCTCGCGGGGATTGGGATCAACCAGGCCGCGAACTACGGGATCCCGGCTGTCTTCAGCAAGTTTGGCCGCAACTTCGAAGCCCAGGCTGATTACCTGGGGGTACAGTACGCCTATAAGAGCGGCTATGATCCGAATGGCATGATCGACTTTTTTGAAAAGTTGCAGGCCCTGGAAAAGAAACGCCCGGGCGTTGCGATGAAGCTGTACGGCGACCATCCGCAGACGCCGGACCGGATCGCGAAATCGCAGCATGAGATCGGTACCATTCTGCCGCCTCGCGAGCAGTACATCATGGACACCTCGGATTTCCAGCAAGCCAAGAAGCGGCTGGCGCTGATCATGAAACACAAGCTGCTGAAGGACGACAAGGACGCCGCGAAACCGGATTTGCGCCGGACGGCTGGAGATAAGAACCCCGGCGATAAGAACCCTGACCAAAACGATAAGAACCAAAACGATGATCGTCCTGTGATCAAGCGCAAACCGGGCAACAACTAAAGCGATGATCCGTGCCCTGACACTTGTCTCGGGGCGGATGCGGAATCGTTCATTCGAAAAGAATCAGATGTGGTGCGGCGAACGGTTTGGAATCCCGGCCTGCGCAAAATGCGCGAAGGTGTGGGCCACCCGACGAATTGTTAGAAAAACATAAGATCGCTTAAAAGCCGACACTTCGCAGAGTGCAATATTTTGCAATACAGTGAACACGCGCTCGATGTTCAAAGAGATTAAGTGAAGGCATTGCCACCGCGCGTCCAACAAATCTTAATTACAAATGAGATCCAAATTTATTTCGTAAGACGATGCTTAAATCCGCGCACCAGAGCCGATTAATTTTCCTAATCTTCTGGCCAGCCCAATATTTTCCGCGCTAAGTTGTACTCATTCGTCAGCCCCTTCCGGGAACTCAACGGGCTGATCAACGGACTCCAGTTCAATAGCTGAGCAGACAGTTTGCCGGCGCGACCGTGCAGGCCACGCTTGCGCACCAGTCTGCCTGCATGCCACCGACCTGGAGCCGCCAAAAAAGAGGACACAATGAAAAGCAGTCGACGGATACTCTCTGTGTTTTTTGCCGCCATGTTCATCTTTGCATTTGCGCAGGTGAGCGCTTCGGCCCAAACCGCTGTTGCTCCAGTAGCCAACCCGTGCCCGCGTCTGGCGCCGGGTAGCGTAATCCATAACCCTCCCAGCCTGTTCAGCCAAAAGGGAGTTCTTGTAGTCAACTTCTCATACCAGACCACAACCGACGCCGACGGTAGAACGCTGTTTTGCTTCATGACGCCCGACGGCAAACAAAACCCCACCCTGCACGTGCGTCCGGGCGACCACCTGATCGTGAACGTAACCAACAACGTGCCGGCCTCCGGTGGGATGAGCATGGCAATGTCCGCAGCCGATCAATGTGGCGATTCGGTGATGACCGCCAGCTCAATGAACATCCATTATCACGGAACCAACACTGCTCCAATCTGCCACCAGGACGAAGTGATCCATACGATCATCAATTCCGGGCAGAGCTTTCAATACAACCTGGCGTTTCCCTCTGACGAGCCGCCGGGACTCTACTGGTATCACCCGCACATTCACGGAATTGCCGAGCCCGCAGTGCAGGGCGGAGCGTCCGGAGCGATCGTGGTTGAAGGCCTGGAAAATATGCAGCCCTCGGTGGCAGGGTTAAGGCAACGCGTTCTGGTGCTGCGCGACCAGATTGTTGCCGGCGGCTTAACACCCGGTGGCGATGTACCTGCATGGGACTTGACCCTGAACAATATTCCGATCGCGTATCCCGCGCTCGCACCAGCGATCATGCGTATGCGGGCGGGCGAGCGGCAGCTTTGGCGGTTTTCCAATTCATCGGCGGACAGCCTGGTTGACCTGCAAGTGCTTTTCGATGGCGTTCCGCAGACGCTGCAAATCGTTGCCCTGGATGGAGTGCCCACGGGATCGCAGGACGGTACACGACAGGGAAGCATTATTCCGGCCAAACATATCCTCGTCCCGACGGCCGGTCGTGCGGAGTTCATCGTAGCGGCGCCGCCTTCCACCGTGAAGAACGCGCAATTCATGACGCGCAGCATTGACACTGGTCCGGCAGGCGACAATGACACGCAACGCACGCTGGCCACGATCCGCACTTTCGGGACAGAAAACAACGACGATGACGGCATAGTTCCGGCCGTAAACGCAGCGCCAGGGGTTCAGCGCTTTGAAGGACTGAAAACCGCACGGGTCAACACAAGGAGGAAGCTGTATTTCTCTGAAGTGATTTCTGATCCCAGCGATCCAAGCAGCCCCACAAATTTTTACATCACCGTGGAGGGAGCAACGCCAACGTTGTTCGATCCCGCAAATCCGCCGGCCATCATCACCACGCAGGGCCAGGTGGAAGACTGGACGATTGAGAACCGTGCAATCGAAAACCACGAATTCCACTTCCACCAGATCCACTTCCTGGTGCTGGCGCAAAGCAACTTCCAGATCAACGGAAGCCAGCCGCAAACCAACATTGACGGCCAGTTTCTGGACATGATCCAGATTCCCTACTGGGACGGAAACCCCAAGCATCCGTATCCCAGCGTAAAGGTGCGCATGGATTTTCGGGGCGCAGATATCGGAGACTTTGTCTATCACTGCCACATTCTTGGTCATGAGGACAATGGCATGATGGCGGTCATTCGAGTGCTGCCCGCCGCCAATTCAAAACAGTCAACCCCAACGCCAAAGGCAACCGCTTCAACCCGGACGAACGACTCGACCAGCGCGCCGGTTGTAACACCGGCTTCCGACACCGAGACGATTGACCGGACACCCATGCCCAGTTGGACGGAATTGGACATGCTGAAGTAGTGAGCCTGAATCCGCACGTTGTAGTTGAGAACAATGCAGTTCTGCATTTCTTTTGCGGCTTCAAGATTCTTTGGAGCCGCATTTTTTGTACTGGAATTTTCACCACGCAGACACGGAGAAAGGAATGGGCACCGGTTTGTGTCAATGAGAGACAGAAGGGACAGCGTCGGCCTGGGCACCCGGCTTTCCTGATCCGCGTCATCCGCGTTTATCCGCGGTAAGTTTTCCCCACCAGCTTGCTCAGCTCCAGCACCTGCAAGTTCGGTGGACATCCCTTCCAGTTATGCCGCCAGCAGACGATCAGATCGCACTGGTTCGGGTCATGGCCATGTTTTTTGAACTGCCTGCTTTCATATTCAAACTCAATGCGGAAGTGCTGCCACCGTCCAGGCTCAACCTCGATTTTGGCCTCGCAGTCAGGAAATCCTGACTGCACCGACTCAATCACAAACCCCAACTGCTGGGCCATCATGCTGAAGAGCACCATCACTCCCATTTCATTCACCGGCTCGTAGGCCATGGCAGGCAACCCGAGCGGAGCGCCCAGTAGCGGACGGTCCTTCAGCGGGCGGCGCGGAAAACAGGCGGCGGTGATCCATTGCAATCCAGAAGGCGCTAATTCAGCGATGAAGACGGCAAGCATGGTGTCGGTCACACATTTTTTGCCGTGCAGGGGCGGCGGAAGAATTTGCTGGTTGGCGGTTTCGGCTTCCTGTTGGCGCGACGCCACGGTCGCGACATGTTGGCGAGTCTGCGCTGGCGGAGCTTCAGTTGCGCTGGCCGAAGCTTCAGTTGCGCCCGCCGGAGCTTCAATTGTGTCCACCGGAGCTTCAGTTGCGTCCACCAATCTTTGTCCTTGCAGGCGCAATTCGTGAGCCCTTTTCATGGTTTCTCTCATTTTCGCGAGCCCCTTGCATCCGCCGGTGGTTGGTATGGG
>Ga0137403_10003761_pt1 | contig 18121 bp, 15 predicted proteins | sample CZOMad2_1_16fung_FD_122057 | JGI IMG/M metagenome (GOLD analysis project Ga0137403, IMG submission 122057) | Vadose zone soil fungal communities from Angelo Coast Range Reserve, California, USA - CZOMad2_1_16fungal (Hybrid Assembly) | ecosystem: Environmental > Terrestrial > Soil > Vadose zone...
CGCCATGTTGGTGCTTGCCGGTTGTGTCACGCAACAAAAGTATGACGCGCTGGAGGCACGATATCGCCAACTCAACCAGACGATGTCGACGGAGATCGCCGCCAACCAGATGCAGATCACGCGATTGCAAAACGCCATCAAGGTCACGGTCAACGATGAGCTGCTGTTTCCCTCGGGCGACTGGGACATGCCGGCTGAAGCGCAGCAGACACTCGGCAAAATCATCCCGATCCTCGCCCCCATGCAGCAAACCAAGATTATAGTGAACGGCTATACCGACAATGTCCCGATCGGCCCGGGGCTCATGCGCCAGGGCATCACCAGCAACGAGGTGCTGTCACAGAAGCGTGCCGACAACGTGATGCAGTTCATGATCTCGCGGGGAGTCAAGCCCAGCCTGCTATCAGCGCGGGGGTTCGGCGAGGCAGAACCAGTGGCCTCGAACGACACGTCGGAGGGCCGGGCGCAGAACCGGCGCGTGGAACTGACGGTCGCCGGTTCGGGCCAATGAACCAGCGGTTGAGGTGTTGATCTATGACGAGGCCATGCGGGATGTTATGGGCCCTGGAGCTCGTCCGTGCCGTCTGGCGCAGGCCACGGTATCGACGCGCAGCATGGGCTCCCCGTATGGGGCACGCCCTGCAAATGCGCCTGTTTGACTGATTTGCAAGATTACACGTCCAAATCCGTGGAGCAGATCTGCGGATACACCAGGAGCATGCAGACCAATGAACGCCTGAGCCGGGAGCGCTCCCAGGCGCCAGAGCCGATCATCGACCAGTATCTGGTGAACGTGCCGCACACGTACTTCAAGGTCTATGGCCTGGGCGACATGTTAAGCCTGAAGGGGGCGACCCTGACGGTGGATCAGCGCTACCAGAATGTGCGCATCGTGGCCGTCTATCAAACCGATCAGGTGCGGGTGGGGGAATTCTGTCGCTTCGGGGGGACCGTCGGCACCGTCGAGGAAGTGGGGCTGCGTTCGACACGGGTGCGCACGCTCGACCGCACCATCGTCACTATTCCGAACTCGGAGTTCTCCAACTTCCAGATTGAGAACTTTGCTAGGCGCGACCGTATCTGGTACCACCCGACGATTCGCTTGCGCTACGAAACGACCCCGGATCAGATCCGCTACATCCTGGTCGAGGTGCATCGGGTGCTCTATGCACACCCGAAGGTCGACTCGGCGACAGCCCGCATCCGATTCGTCGGCTTCGGCAACTCATCGCTGGATCTCGAGGTGTTCAGCTACGTCACCGTGAGGGACTACGGCGAGTATCTGGAAGTCGCCGAGGACCTGAACCTGCGTATCATGGACGTCGTCGCTGCGGCGGGATCCAGCTTTGCCTTGCCAGCGCAGACGACGTATTTGAAGGCGGGACGCGGGCTCGATCCCGACCGGGCCCAGGCAACTGAGGCGGAGGTGCAGGCATGGCGTGAGCGGCGCGAGCTGTGGGTGCCGCGCTTGCCCCCGGAGAAGATTGCCGAGATCGAGAGCACGCTGGACTACCCCGCGCACGGATCGGCCCCGAGCACGGAGGGGGGACGGCGATGACCTGGCGGCTGGCCGTCGTGGCTCTGTCGCTCGCGACGCTGGTATGCAGTGGGTGCCTGGGTCCGGTGTCGCTGCACGAGGCAGTGCTCGGCTACGACCGCACCGTCAGTCGGCTCGGGCACGAGATTCTCCTTGTCAACATTGGCCGCCTGCGCCATGGGCTGCCCGTCCACTTCACGCTGGCGACGAGTATCGCGGCGACATTCGACTACCAGACGAACGCGGCGATCCTCGGGCCGTTCACCGACGTAGGCCTAAACGTGGGCGTCAGCGCCGCAGAGAATCCCACCGTGACCATCGTGCCCATCCAAGGGAAGCAATTCACCGAACGGGTCCTGACCCCGGTCGTTGGCGGCCTTCTTCTGGCCTTCGCCGGCTGCGGTGGGGATGGAGGTGGCAGCAACGTGCCTGAGGTGGGGGGGCAAGCACCGGTGGGGCGACGCGAACCGGTCGCTCAGGATCTCACGATTACCACCAATGAGAATACCCCGGTTATTCTCAAAGTATTGGCCGATGAGCGTGACGCCGATGGGGACCTGCTCAGCGTCGTATCTGTCGTGCAACCTCGCCATGGTACCGTGCGCGTTAATCCTGACAACACGGTCACCTACACCCCTGAAGCGCACTTCAGCGGCACAGATACCTTCGCCTACACCATTGGCGACGGGAGAGACGGCACTGACACCGGCATGGTGACTGTCACGGTTCTTCCCGTCCAGCATCGGCTGGCAACGCCGAGTCACTCGACCACTATCGCCCTCACGTCTGACGACCAGCGAGTCGTCGCCGTCAATCGGGAGAGACATAGCCTCGCCATCATTGAGGTGCGCGACACGAAAGGCGCAGACACGGCCAACCTCCTGGCGGAGGTCGCTGTTGGGAACGAACCCCGCTTCGTGGCCTTGAGCCCCGACGATCAGGAAGCGTACGTCACGAACGCGCTGGATGGCACGGTCTCGGTGGTCGCTCTTGCTGGCCCAGATGCCTTCACCGTCGTCGCGGAGATCCCTGTAGGTACCGAGCCGCGGGGCTTGGCCATTACGCCGAACGGGACGCGACTGTTTGTCGCCAACCATACGGCGGGCACGGTGTCCATCATTGACCCGGTGGCGCGGTCGGTCCTTGGCTTGGTAACCGTTGGGGGCAACCCAACGGCCGTGGCGATCACGAACAACGGTGATGCCGACGATCAGGACGAGCGCGTGTTTGTCACCCAGTTCTTCGCCGAGCTCATCCCCGGCGGCCCCGGTGAGGGATTTGACACGGGGAAACGCGGTGTCACCAATGCATTTACTGCGGCCAATCCCGCCGTCGTCAACCGCATTACGTTGTCCCCGCTGGCAAACGTCGGCTTTACAGCCAACCGCACCGGCTTCTGCCCGCAGACCAACCCAAATCTGCAACGTCCCGACATGGCGCTCTTCTGCCCCGACGTGACGGCTCCCGCCGGCAGTCCCGTGATTACGCAGGACCCACAGGGCGCCTTCCCGAATCAACTCTTATCGGCTTTGATCCGCGGCAACCGTCTCTTTCTGCCAAACATCGGCGCGGCCCCCGAGCCTCCGGTCCAGTTCACCGTCAACGTCCAGGCCCTGGTCCATGTGATTGACACCACCAGTCTGGTGGAACAGACGGCGCTCCATGTCAACCTGAACAGCGAGATCGCCACCGAGCCCCTGCCGGCCAACCCCACGGCCAGCCTCGGCCGTTTGTTCGGGAACGACCTGGTGGCCATCGACGCCAATGCCGCTGGCACTACCTTCCTGATCGTCAGTCGGGGCGGGAACTACGTCCTGCGTGCCAGCCTCGACGCCACCGGAAAGCTTATCCTTGGGGCACCCAACGTCATCCGCTTCCAGACCGGAAACCTGCCGAGCGGGGTGGTCATCAGCAAAGATGCAAGGCGGGCCTACACCAACAACGAGGCCAATGTGTCCATCACGGCCATGGATCTTCTGACAAACATGGTACTGACCCGCGACATTCCCGCAGGCGAGCCCCCCGCGCCTGGGACATTTGAGCACAGTGTCCTGGTCGGTAAACTAGCCTTCTTCACCGCCCTCGGTATCCCGGATAATGGCCTCTTTAATACGCCCATCCGCGACATCGTGCCGTTGAACTTCCGGGGCAAGCAATCTAACAACGCATGGAGTAGCTGTGGTTCCTGTCATCCGGATGGGTTGTCTGATGGCTTAACGTGGCTCTTCGCTGCCGGTCCGCGTCAAACGATTCCGCTGGATGGGACGTTCGCCCACGACACCAACGCAGATGATCGGCGCCCTCTCAACTGGAGCGCCGTGCGGAGTAGTAATACCGATTTCAACAACAACTCGCGAGGCGTCCAGGGGGGGTGCGGTTTTGCCAGCGATGCGTTCGCCCCGCCTGGGACGTGTACGACCTCGGGGGCAACGACGCCGGCAAACCCGAACATCTACGATCACGGCATCGCACAGGGAGGGAGCGATGCGCTCGACGTGCAGACGGTCTGGATCTTTGCCGCCGTGCGACCGCTGAAACAGCCCCAGCCCAGCAATACGGCAGCGCTGGCGCGCGGGCTGGCGGTGTTCGCAAATAACTGTGCCACCTGCCACGGTGGGCCTAAATGGACGAAGAGCCAGATTTTCTACCGTGACAACCCGGCCTTTAACCAAGACCCCGCAGCGGGGGGCGTCCCCCTTGACCCCGGGATTACCAATGCCGGGGCTCAGATCCGCTCGTTCACACTGTCGGGTCTCACATTCACGTATCTGGAAAATGTGGGCACCTTCGATGCGACCGATCCGCTCGAGCAGCGTGGTCAAGGCGCCTTATCCGGCCAACTGGCGTTAGGGGGCCTGGGCTTTAACGTGCCGTCCCTGTTGGGGGTGGGCTACCACGCCCCGTACCTGCACCATGGCGAAGCCCAGACGCTCGCCGAGGTCTTCCCGCTGCATGCGTTGGGCACTGGGACGATTGCGACGACGCTGACCGCGGTTTGACGATCCTGTTCTGAGACAGGGCTATTCGTTCCTTCTCCCTCTGGGAGAGGGTTAGGGTGAGGGATGGAGATTGGTATCGTACAAGATCCCTCACTCCCGACCTCTCCCGGTAGGAGCGGAAGTAAGGGATGCGTGACCAGAGGTGGGATTGGCCTTTATTAGGAGGGTACTTCATGATGACACGCCTGAAACGACTTGCGGTGTTGGTGTGTGGAGCCACATTCTTCTCAAGCCTCACCCTGACGACGGCCCAGCCCTACATCTATCCCAACCAGGGCCAGAGCCCGCAGCAGGAGCAGTTCGACAAGGGTCAATGCTATAGCTGGGCTGTCCAGCAGTCGGGTTTTGATCCGGCCAATCCCCAGGTAGGTATGGCCCCGCCCCCGGGGATGCAGGCTCCCCAGGGCGGAATGTTCCGCGGAGCCGCCGGCGGTGCGGCGCTTGGGGCGGTCGGAGGCGCCATCGGGGGGGACGCGGGGGAAGGAGCGGCCATCGGGGCCGGGGTAGGAGCCCTGTTCGGTGGCCTACGACGGGCCAGGGAGCGGCGGGAGGAAGAGCAGGCGATGCAATCCTACGCGACGCAGCAGCAGGGCTCCATATCCCAGGGGCGGAGCAACTATGAGCGCGCCTTTGGCGCGTGTATGGCGGGCCGCGGCTACACGGTGCGGTGAGACACGCTCCGGAGGCGAGGTGTCGATTGGAGGGATATTATGAAGATCTTTGGGGTCATCAGCGTGATCCTCTGGGCCGCGGGCAGCTGCCTGACGCCGCTCCAGGTGGCGGCAGCCGGCAAGTATGACGGGTCGGTGCCGCTGGTCTGCGTACCGCTGGCGGTGACGGAATGTGGGGCCGAGGGCGAGTGCCAAAAAGGCACACCTCAGAGCGTGAATCTGCCGCAGTTTTTCAGCGTGGACTTCAAGACGATGACGATCCGCGCGGTCGAGGAGAACAGGGAGTCAAGCATCAAGACTGTCGATCGGGTGCATGGCAAAATGATTCTGCAGGGCGTGCAGGGCCAGCTCGGCTGGACCATGATCATTGCCGAAGACTCAGGCCAGATGTCAGCGACGATTGCCGGAGCTATGGAGGGGTACATCATCTTTGGGTCCTGCACGCTGCTGAGCCAGAGCGGGGTGCAAGGTCATTAGAGGAGACCAATGCGTGTGACAACAAGATTCACCTTGCCCGTGTGATGGCCGGTCACGGTTGTGAACGACGGAGCGGTGCGTGACGATCTGAGGCGCCACATGGATGAGGACAAGCATAATGCCGTCGTCATCTTCATAGATTTGTAAGCCCTCCGGATAGATGTAGAAGCCCTCCGGGAATGGGACCAAAGTCATATAGAGATCGATCTAAAGCCCACTATCCCCTGCGACGACGACGTGCTAGGGTTCCTTTGTGTGGTGGATCAGAATTGGCGAAGCAGCGCGCTGTCGGTCGGAAGGCATACGGCCGGTGGGGTGTAGGTGGCGTGTTGGATGGGGAGTTCGGCGGAGACGCTGACCAATGGATGGAAGAGGAGACGGAACAGGAAAGGAGCAGCAATGAAAAAGGGTATCGTCGTAGCATTAGCGTTAAGCGTGGCGTTGTCTCTGGTCGCGGGCATGGCCAACGCTGGCGTGGCAGGGTCGGCTACCATCGGCGTGGCTGTCGAGGAGATGAAGGCCGTCGCCCTCGGCTGGAGCGCCAAGAAACAGATTCTGGATAAGGATGTGTACAACGACAGCAACGAGAAGGTCGGTGAGGTCGAGGACCTGATTGTCGCGCCGGACAAAGCGGTGTCCTATGCGATCATCGGTGTGGGAGGCTTCCTGGGTATAGATCGGCATGATGTGGCTATCCCGGCAGGGCAACTCAAGATCCAGGGGGGGAAATTGATCCTCCCAGGGGCGACCAAGGACGCCCTGAAGGCATTGCCGAAATTTGAGTACGCCAAGTAAGAGCGCGACCAAACCCCGCCAAAATTTCCGTTGCATATCTGACTGGCTAAGCTGACTTTATTCAGAGGTGCGAACCCTTGGCCGCGCCTACGCTATCATGCGTGCTGATCGTGAATCGTTGAGCGCTGGTGAGGTGGCCCGGACAGTGGCCCCAAATCAACGTATCAGGGCACATGTGCCTGATACCCCATGGTGAGGCCCCACGATGTCAGCCACAAAAGGAGCAAGACGGATGTGCACGAAGACACTGAGACTGGTCATGACAGCCTTCACCGTCACTATACTGGGAGCGATGCCATGCGTGGCTCAGGACACGCTCGGCACAGGCGAGGCCAAGCAGATCGCCGAGCAGGGCTTCATCTACGGCCTGCCCATCGTGATGAACTACGCGGTCATGTACGAATACGCCGTGGACAAGAACTCCGGCCAGTTCAAGGCGCCGTTCAACCAGATCTTCAACGAGGCGCGCGTGTTCACCTACAAAGACACCGCGATCGTCACGCCCAACAGCGATACACCCTATTCGTTCCTGTGGATGGACCTGCGCGCCGAGCCTCTCGTGCTGTCCGTCCCCGCCGTGGAGAGGAGCCGCTACTACGCGGTGCAGCTCGAAGACGGCAACACCTTCAATTTCGGCTACATCGGCTGCCGCGCCACCGGCAACGAGGCCGGCGACTACATGGTCGTCGGCCCCGACTGGAAGGGCGCGACCCCGCCGGGCATCAAGAAGGGATTCCGCTCCTCCACGCAGTTTGCGATTGCGGGCTACCGCACCCAGCTCTTCAATGCGGCCGACATGCCGAACGTCGTAAAGGTCCAGGCCGGCTACACGGTGCAGCCACTGTCGGCCTACCTCAAGCAGCCCGCACCACCGGCGGCTCCTGCCATCAATTTCCCCAAGATCGACAAGGAGTTGGTCAAGACGAACTTCTTCGAGTACCTCGACTTCTCGTTGCCGTTCGCGCCGCCGGGGCCGGAGGAGCAGGAGATTCGGGCGAAGCTGGCTCGCATCGGCATCGGTCCGGGCAAGACCTTCGACTTCAAGGATCTTTCGCTTGAGCACAAGGCGGAACTGCTCCTGGGCATGAAGGAGGGCGAGGCGAAGGTCACCCAGACGGCCGATCATCTCGGCAAGGACATCAACGGCTGGAAGGTGAGCTCGCCCTTCGGCGACCGCGCCTTCTTCCACGGCGACTGGTTGCTGCGCGCGGCCGGTGCGAAAGCCGGAATCTACGGCAACGACGCCGTGGAAGCGACGTATCCGATCACCAAGACCCTCGCGGACGGCCAGCCGCTCGACGGTCGCAAGGCCAACTATACGCTCACCTTCGCCGCCGGGCAGTTCCCGCCGGTCAACGCGTTCTGGTCGGTGACCATGTACGACGGCAAGACCCAGCTGCTCATCGACAACCCGATCAATCGCTATCTCATCAACTCGCCGATGCTCCCGGACCTGAAGAAAAACGCGGACGGCTCGCTCACCCTGTACATCCAGAAGGACTCGCCCGGTCAGGACCAGGAATCCAACTGGCTGCCCGCGCCCAACGGACCGATCTACGTGGTGATGCGCCTGTACTGGCCGAAGACCGAGGCGCCCTCCATCCTGCCGCCTGGCAGCGGGACGTGGCAGCCGCCGGCTATCGTGGTCGCGAAGTAATGTGTTCCGTGATCTGGGTTTGACACAGAGACCAGAGGCAACCGATGCAACGAAACACGTTGCCACGGGCCGCACTGGCCTTGGGGCTGCTGGCCATGTTCGTTCACGCGCCGGGCCTGGCCCAGGCGCAGGGCCAGCTCAGCGCGGAGGAGGCCCACACGATTGGCGTCGAGGCCGTGGTCTACGGGCTCCCATTGGTGGTCATGGATGTGACGAAGCGCATCTCAACCAATGTGCCCGGGCCGCGGTCGGACGCCCACGCCCCGGTCAACCAGTTCGGCAATGCGCTGAAGTATCCCCCGGCGTCCGATCACACCGTCGTGCGGTTAAACATTGACATGCTCTATTCGTGGACATGGCTCGACCTGTCGAAGGAGCCGATGGTCCTGTCGGTGCCGGACACGCACGGTCGCTACTACATGATGCCGATGCTCGATGCGTGGACCAATGTCTTCGCCTCGCCAGGCAGGCGCACCACCGGAAACACGGCCGGGCATTTCGCCGTCACCGGACCGGGCTGGAAGGGCGCGCTGCCCACAGGAGTCAAGGACATCAAGGAGCCGACCAACACGGTGTGGATCATCGGCCGTACCCAAACCAACGGACCGAAGGACTACGCCGCGGTGAACGCGCTCCAGAAGCAATACCAGCTCACCCCCTTGAGCGCGTTCGGCAAGCCCTATACGCCACCGCCGGGGATCGTGAACCCGGCCGTGGACATGAAGACGGCGCCGGCTGACAAGGTGGCGACGATAGATGCGGCCACCTTCTTCACGACACTGGCGAGGCTGATGGCGGCCAACCCGCCCCCGGCGGCGGATGCGCCAGCGCTGGCGAGGCTCGCAACGATCGGCGTCATTCCCGGACAGGACTTCGACCCCGGCAAGCTCGACCCGGCCGTTGCCAAGGGGATCGAGACATCCGTCCAGATCGCCCTGGAACAACTCCAGGCCGCAGCGAAGACGACCGGCAAACCTGTCAACGGTTGGAACGTCCCGCCAATGAACGTGGGCGAGTTCGGAACGGACTACGGCCTTCGCGCCGTTGTCGCCCTCATTGGCCTGGGCGCGAACCTCCCAGCCGATGCGATCTATCCAAACGCCTTCGTCGACGGCGACGGCAAGCCGCTGAGCGGCGCCCATCGGTACGTGGTGCACTTCGACAAGGGGCAGACACCACCCGCGAACGCGTTCTGGTCGATGACCATGTACGACGCCCAGTCGTTCATGGTCGAGAACCCGATCCATCGCTACGACATCGCCGGTTGGATGCCGCTCACGTACAACCAGGACGGCTCGCTCGATGTGTATGTCCAGAAGGATGCGCCTGGCAAGGACAAGGAGGCCAACTGGCTGCCCGCCGCGGCGGGGGACTTCAGCATCACGATGCGCGTGTACTGGCCGAAACCCGCGATGCTCGACGGAAGTTGGACGCCGCCGGGGGTAAAACGCTTGGAGAAATAGCCGCCTATCAACGCACCGGAGCCCGCGAGACATGATGGCGAGCCCAGGATCAATCATGGGGGCTCCGGTGCAATGCATGTGGACCGGAGGCCTCGGAGAGCATCAATGATTGTGGGCCTGGAAGGGTGTTCTATTACATGCCGGCTGTTCAATGAGTGCGAGCTGTTACGGATAAGGGCGGCTTACCCAGCCAGATATGTAACGATAATTATGACGAGGGTTGCGCGGCGGTGCGCGATGACCGCGCTGCCGCGCTGACCCGGTCGGTGCAGACGGCGGTGCCAGGCCTCGCGTGCTGAGGCTCGCTGTGTCCCGCCAGGGCAGCCGGAGCCCTGGCGGGGGTCATGGTTCGGCGGGTTCCCCAGTGGCTGGTCACGCGCGCAGCGCCAGGATGCACATACACGATCCATGGAGGGAGTCATGAGGCGAATGAGGAATGACACCGCGCGCTCAAGGCGCGTGACCCACGCGGTGGCCATGATCATGGCAGCGCTGTTGCTTGCTGGTATCCTCCTGTCGGTCCCGAAATCCCGTAACAACTGAAACATAGGACTTCGAGGGAATCTGCTCACGCCGCTATCCGTTCGTAGTGATGGTGCAAGCCACCTACCTCCGGGACCTCCCGCACGCGGCTGAGTTCGGGCGGTTGTCTGGGGCGAGGGATAGGCGTGTCCATGTCCAACGCTCGATGGGTTCGATAGCCATGATAGTAGCCCAAGTATGGTTGGAGTATACGCTGGAGATGCCGCTCGTTCAGCACGATGACATCATCGAAGAGCTCTCGGCGGAGACTGCCGATCACGTGCTCGACGTAGGGATTCTGCCACGGACTTCGTGGGGCGATCAGCACTTCTTCGATGCCCATGTTCCGCACCCGCTGCCGAAAGGCGGCACCGTAGATCCGATCGCGGTCGCGGAGGAGATACCGCGGGTCCTCGTCCCATGGGAATGCGTCCACGACCTGCTGAGCCGTCCACGCTGCCGTCGGGTGCTCCGTCACGTTGCAATGCGCAATCCGTCGCCGTTCATGCGCCAGGATCAACAGGACAAAGAGCACTTGGTATGTCACGGTCGGCACTACAAAGAAATCCAGGGAAACCAACTCTTTGACGTGGTTGTTCAGGAATGCCTTCCACGTCGGCGAGCGCGGCTTGCGGAGCCGCACCCTATACTTCTCCACGGTCGATTTGGCCACGGTCGATGCCCAGCTTCAGCAGTTCCCCGACGATCCGTGGCGAGCCCCAGGTGGGATTCGCCTGGGACATCTTGCGGATCAGCTCACGGACTTGCTTGACAATGGCGGGGCGACCGGCTTTGCCACGCTGACTCAACCGTCTCCAGTAGTTGCGAAACCGCCGGTGCTGGCACGCGACCACGGTGCGTGGCTGGACGAAGATGAGCACCTGCTGCCATTCCGCCCACAGGCGAGAGAGCCAGGACCAGAGCAACCGATCGGCAGGGTGGAGCCGTGGACGGGGGACTGTTTGTTTATAGACCGCGACCTGATGCTGTAACGCCAGAACCTACAGGTATAGTGAACGGCGGCACCGAAACAGCGAGACGAGCAAAGCCAGCTGGGCAGAGATAACGGGTAGCATCATCGGAGACCTCATCACGATGGGCTGTGGAAGGAGTGAAAGCGCACTGGTCCAGGGTGAAGATGTGAGAGGAAAAAGTTAAGGACCTTAACATCTTCGGGTTTTCGGGACAGGCAAGGGGATGATAGCGATATCATCTCCTTACCCAACCAGGTAATGGTCAGTCGTTGGGTGTGATGACCGCGCGTCCCTGGATCTTGCCGTCGTGCAGGAGCCGGTAGGCTTCGCCTGTGCGCGCCAGCGGAAAGTGCTCGACCAGCATCTGGATTTTTCCCGCTTGGGCGAGGCTGACCACCTCCATCAGCTCGGTGATGAAGCCCCAGTAGGGTGACGCGACGGAGCACTCGTGCGGCGGGCTACGGAAGTTCACGGGCAGGGCTGCACTACCGAGACCGACAATTGTCAGATGGCCCAGCACCCGGGCCACCTGAGCGGCCATGTTGAGGGTCGGATTCACGCCCACCATGTCGAGCACCAGCTCGGCGCCCTGTCCTCGCGTCATGTCCTTGATGCGCTTGACCGCCTCATCGCCCGAGAGCAGCCCCTCGTCGGCGCCCATGTGCTTGGCGATCTCGAGCTTGTCGGCCGCGGTGTCTACGGCGATGACGGTCGTCGCGCCGCTGAGCACTCGCAGGACCTGGATGGCCATCTGGCCGAGCCCGCCGGCGCCAATCACCACGGCGGTCGAGCCCGCACCGAGCAAGTGGAGCGACCGCTTGACGGCGTGGTAGCTGGTGAGCGCGGCATCGCTGAGCGGGGCGGCCTCGCGGGGATCGAGGGTCCCCAGCGGAATGAGGAATCGCGTCGACGGGACGAGAAAGTAGGGAGCCATGCCACCGTTGACCCCGAGGCCGCCTGGTCTAATATCCCCGCGGTTCTGGCAATAGTTCTCCTTACCCATCCGGCAGTTCATGCACAGCCCACACCCCCACGGGCCGTAGACGATCACCGGGTCGCCCGGCGCGAACCCCGTCGTTCCTGGCCCCAGCTTCTCGACCCAACCGGCGTTCTCATGGCCGAGGGTATAGGGGGCCGGGGCCGGACCCGGCTTCGGAGGCGCCTCGAGTATGTGCAGGTCGGAGTGGCAGGCGCCGGCGCCCCCGATCTTGACCAGGACCTGGCCCGGGCCCGGCTCGGGCACCGGTACCTCGCGGAGCTCGGCCGGCTTCTGCGCTGCGACGAACTGGAATGCTTGCATGGGTGTCTCCTTAGTCTCTGATCCCGTCGAAGTCGATCAGGAGGTGTAGCGGGCCGCGGAAGAACTGGTTCGGTCGGTACGGCGGCGGGTCGACGACGAGCCGCGGGTTCTCCACGCGGCGCAGGAACACCTCGACCGCCGTGTTCACCTCCAACCGCGCCAGCGGACCGCCGAAGCAGGTGTGGATGCCGCTGGACCAGCCGACGTGCTGGTTGTCCGGGCGTTCGGGATCGAAGTCGTTCGGATTGGGGAAGCGACGCGGGTCGCGGTTCGCGGCGCCGTACATGAAGAAGATCGGCGCACCCTTCGGGATGACCGTCCCACCGATCTCGATGTCGGCGAGCGCGGATCGGGAGAACCAGAAATTGACCGACGACTGGAGGCGCAGGACCTCCTCGATGGCGCCGGGGATCAAATCCCGGCGGCGGCGCAGCAGCTCGAGGGACCAGGGATTCCGCAGCATGGTCAGCACGCAGTGGGAGATCAGGTTGACCGTGGAATCATGACCGGCGAGGAATATCAGCTGCGCATTGCCCAGGACCTCGCCGGGCGACATGGGTCCATCCGGGCCGTCGTCGTGCAGCATCTTTGAGATCATGCCCTCGCCGGGCTCTCGGACCCACCCCTCGATCAGCCCGGCCATGTACTGCTTGAGCGCTGCCACGCCCGCGCGGCCCTTCTCAGCACGGAGCTGCCCCTCTTCGGTAGCCGCCTCCGGGCCGAAGTCGATGCCCGCCAACCCGTCCGCGACCCAGGCGTGGATGATGGATTCGTCCTTCAGCGGCACGCCCATGATCTTGCAAATCACCGTCACCGGCAGCAGATAGGCGTACTCGTCGACGACGTCGATCCTGGTCTTGCCCCTGGCCTTGTCGAGCAGGGCGTTGACGATCCGTTGGCACTCCGGCTCCATGCTCGGAATCAGGTCCGGCGCATCGGGAGGGCCGAAGTGCCGCATCGCCATGCGGCGCATGCGATCGTGGTCTGGCGGGTCGGACGAGATCATACTCCGCGTCGGACCGTACGCATCGACCGGATCGGGCTCGGACCCGGGCTCGGCTGCCGGCCGGGCCAACAGGGGACTGTGACGAGTGTCGGAGCTCACCTGGGGGTCGTGGGCCAGCGTCACGAGCTCCCGGTACCCCGTGACGGCGTAGATGCCGTTCGTCACCCGCGCCACCGGCGTCTTCCGGAGCTCGTCGAAGAACGGGTACGGGTTGGCACGGTTTTCGTATTTCATCGCTTCTGCGAAGGCAGTCTCTGGGGTCATGATGCTCCTCTCTCCTCTCTTCTTTTGGTGTTGTGCAGTCTCGCGCTTCGTCTCGTCCACCGGTCAGCGGCGTCGCGACCGGAACTCGGCGCCCCGTTCGGTCGGGTCATGGCCGGTCAAGACGACGTCGGGAAGCGCCGTTGGGGCGCGCGGATCCGGGAACTGGGCCGGGACCGGCTGCATGTCGGCCGGCTGATCGAAGCCCGCCGGCGGGGGCGGGAACGGCGCCGAGCGCTCGATCATGGCCCCGTAGTACTCCAGCCACTTGCCGTGATTGAAGGTGACAGCGGCCACGATGCGGCCCCGCCGACCATAGACGGCGGCGAAGCGGCGCTCCTTGACGGAGCCCTGCGTAAAGACGATCTCGTCGCCGAAGGGGCCCACGCCGACGCCCTTGATGTTGACGCCGAACTGGCCGGACCAGAAGGCGGGCAGCGGCAGGTGTGGCCGGCGGTCGGGCTCGAGGCTCACCATGTTGTGCGCCGCGACCTCGGCCCCGAAGACGGCGTTGTCCCAGTGCTCCAGTGAGAGAAACTGGTACTCGTACAGCACGTGCGGGGCGCGCGCGATGTCGCCGGCGACGAAGATGCTGTCGGTTACCACCCCGTTGATGTCGAAGGCGCGGCAGCCGGCGTCGCAGGCCACGCCCCAGAAGCCGGAGGCGAGCCCAGCACCCTCCAGCCATTCGGTGTTGCGGATCGACCCGAGCGACGCCAGCACCACGTCGACGTCGAGCGTGCTCCCGTCGGAGAGTCGGGCACGCCGCACGTGTCCGCCCGCGTCTCCTTCCAGCGCCTCGACTGAGACGCCGGTGCGGAGGTCGACCCCGTGGTCCCGCTGCATCTCGGCGGCGATCGTGCCGATCACACCGCCGAGCGCGCCGATGAGCGGCGCCTCGGCGCGCTCAGCGACGGTCACGGCGAGGTCGAGCTCGCGACAGACCGAGGCGATCTCCGAGCCGATGAAGCCGGCGCCGATGATCAGGACCCGCCGCGGCCCGGCCGCCAACGCCGCCTGCAGCCGGGCCGCGTCATCGCACGTGCGCAGCGTGAACACCCCGTCCAGCGCGGCCTCCGCCGGGTTGAACCAGGGCCGCGCGCGGGTGCCGGTGGCGATCAGCAGCCGGTCGAAGGGGACCTGGTCGCCATTGGCCAGGCGCACCTGCTTGCTGGTCCGATCCAGACCGGTAGCGGCCACGCCGAGCCGCCACTCCGCATCGACCGCCCGCAGGCGCGGCAGCTTGGTATGGTCGGCCGGCACCCACCCCTTCAGCACCTGCTTCGAGAGTGGGGGGCGATCGTACGGCTCGTGCGGCTCATCCCCGATGATGGTCAGGGGCCCGCTGAAGCCCTCGTTGCGCAAGCCCTCGGCGGCACGGAGCCCGGCCAGGGAGGCGCCGACGATGACGATCCGGCCGTTGGCCTTGAAGTTCTCTACCAGGGCCGTTACCATGGTCGAGGTGTTCATGACGTGGCCCCCTCCTCCGTGTCGTCCAGCCGCTCCACCAGGATTGCCTGCACCGGGCAGGACGCCGCAGCTCGCAGGACCCGCTGGCGCTGCGAGTCGTCGGGGTTCGGGTCGTACATGAGCGCCTCCTCACCGTGCAGTTTGAGGACATCCGGCGCAAGTGGGACGCACTGCGCGTATCCCTGGCACCGATTCAGATCAACCACGATTCGCATGTTCGCACTCCTCCTTCGGCTGCTCCCGCCAGCGCTGGCATCACCCCGGGGTGGGTGGAGTGTATCTCGCAGCATGCTCCAACCCGCCTTTCCCGCGGCCTTCCTCAGATATGATCCCTAACGGAGCGCATCGTAAGACATATCTGCACCGCACGTCAAGGCCGCGTGGCGCCGCTCGCCGCCTTGCCCCGGGGCGCTCCGGCGGGGGGCGCAGGGGAGTGCGCTGCCGGGGTGGCGGCGCGAAAAGGCCGTTTATTCTTCCTCTCCGTGAACGCCCCAGCAGCAGAGGCGCAGGGGCATAGCTCTGGAGAATTCGTCAACGTTTTTTCGATGCGAGTTCCCAGACCGCAGCGGCGAATGCTGTGGGATCTTCCTGGGGCAGGTTATGGCCGACGTTCGGAATGACGCGATGTTGGCGCCCGCCGACGAACTTCGCGGCCGTCGATGTCCCATCCGTTGCCGGCACGACGCCGTCCGCGTCTCCGTCCAGCGTGATCGTCGGCACAGTGATGGCCGGTTGCGCGGCGAGCCGCTTCTCAAGCTCCTCGTACGGTGGGTAGCCCGCCGCAAGGCCAAGGCGATGGCGGTAGGAATGGATCACGACGTCGACGTAGTCGGGGTTGTCGAAGGCATCCGCGCTGCGGTCGAAGGTCGCGTCGTCGAAATGCCAAGTCGGGGAATTGCGCGTCCACAGGATCCTTGCGATGTCGCGCCTGTTCGCAGTCAGCCCCGCCCGTCCACGTTCGGTCTGGAAGTAGTACTGGTACCACAGCCCCGATTCGATCTTCGCGGGGAGCGGTAGCGCTGCCATGGCGATGTCCTGGATCAGGTAGCTGTTGACCGAGACCAGCCCCGTGCATCGCTCCGGCCAAAGCGCAGCAGCCACGCAAGCCGCGCGTCCACCCCAGTCATAGCCGGCAACCACCGCGCGGGGCAGTTTCAGCGCATCCATCAGGGCGATCACATCGGCGCCGATCGACGCCTGCTGACCCGACCTGGGGGTGGCGCTGTCCAGGAAGCGTGTCGTTCCATGACCCCGCAGGTGCGGCACGATCACACGGCAACCGCGGGCGGCGAGCATGGGCGCGACATCCACATAGCTGTGAATGTCATACGGGAATCCATGTAGCAACAGCACGGGCGGCCCATCGCTGGCGCCCATGTCGCAATAGCCGACATCGAGAACGCCGGCCTTGAGCTGCTTGATCGGCTCGAGCGGCTGCGGTCTTGTGGGTTGCCCGGTGTTCGCGTACGCCGCTCCCAGTGATGACACCTCTGCGGCCACGATGCTTGCAACAGCAGCTCCCAGGAAACTTCGACGATGAAGTTTGTTTTCGTCGGACACAAGTAACCCTTTCTTGCGCGGGTTGAGAAGCGAGTCGCCGACCGGGGGGATTCCCTTAACTGATGGATATAACTAATTCTTCTCTGCGGACAGCGTGAGACAGTCCACAGGGCCTACGCAGGCTAACGCCGATCAATAACCGTCGACTTCGACGACAGCTTCGGCAAAGGCCTGCGGGGCTTCTTGAGGCAGATTGTGACCGATGCCCTTGATGATTCGGTGCGTGCGTTTGCCGGAGAATTTCTTGGCATAGGATGTTCCATCCGAGGCTGGCGCAACGCCATCGGAATCACCATCAAGGGTGATCGTAGGCACAGCGATGACCGGACCTTCGGCAAGTCGCTGTTCCAGATCGTCGTATTGTGGGTCGCCTTCAGCCAGGCTCAGCCGCCAGCGGTAATTATGGATCACGATGCTGACGTAATCCGGGTTGTCGAAGGACGCTGCGGTGCGATCGAACGTGGCATCATCGAAGTCCCAGTTCGGCGAATTGAACTTCCAGATGAGCTTCGCAAAATCGCGCCGGTTTGCGTCGTAGCCCGCCCGGCCGCGTTCTGTGGCAAAATAATACTGGTACCACCATCCGTGCTCAACCTTTGGCGGCAACGGTAGCTTGTTGCGTTCAAGGTTGTTGATCAGATAGCCATTCACCGAGACCATGGCCTTGCAGCGCTGCGGCCAGAGCGCCGCGATGATGTTGGCCGTCCGCGCTCCCCAATCATAACCGGCGAGGATCGCCTTCTCGATCTTGAGCGCATCCATCAACGCGATGATATCGACAGCGACCACCGACTGCTGGGCATTGCGGAAGGTTCCACTCGAAAGAAAGCGCGTCGTGCCATGGCCGCGCAGATGCGGCACCATCACCCTGTAGCCCGCCGCCGCCAGCAAAGGCGCGACATCGACGAAGCTGTGAATATCGTAGGGCCAGCCGTGCAGAAGAATGACCGCAGGACCAGCGCTGGGGCCGGCTTCAGCGTATCCAACATTCAGGACGCCGGCATCGATCTGCTTCAGTGAGCCGAATGACGTGTGGGTCCCCGGCTTCATCGTGGTCGCATCTGCCGGGGTTATCTTGCTGGATTGTCCGTCTGCAGCACCGATCATGACCAGCTCGGCGGCAGCAATGGTCATGACCGCAGTGCCCAAAAAGCGGCGGCGATCATGGTTGATGTCTTCGGACATGTATCTCTCTCCAATTGGATTTAAATCGATGCGGTCGCATTTATGGCGGCATCGATGAAGGTGACTGGGTTCGACCCGATCGAGGCCACCGCCAGGGCGCGGCGATCGGGTGAATAGCCTCTGCCGTGGATCAGCCGAACGTGAACGCAAAAGCCTCCACGCCCGAATCGAGAAACTCGATCTCGAACTGTCGATCAGCGATGGGCTTCGGTTGTCGGATCAGCTGATACAGCCGCTGTTCGGT
>Ga0137403_10003762_pt1 | contig 18118 bp, 9 predicted proteins | sample CZOMad2_1_16fung_FD_122057 | JGI IMG/M metagenome (GOLD analysis project Ga0137403, IMG submission 122057) | Vadose zone soil fungal communities from Angelo Coast Range Reserve, California, USA - CZOMad2_1_16fungal (Hybrid Assembly) | ecosystem: Environmental > Terrestrial > Soil > Vadose zone...
CGGGCCCGTAGCTCAGCGGTTAGAGCAGCGGACTCATAATCCGTTGGTCCTAGGTTCAAATCCTAGCGGGCCCACCATTTGGCTTGTAAGTTCTGATTTCGCGGACAGTCAATTCTCCTGTTGCGGTGGCGTAGCGTTTCTTCTGCCACAATCCAGTACACAATGCGTGACGGCCTCGCGCATAAAACTCCAGGCGCTGGCTTGCATCCAAGTAAGAGCAATAGCTCTTTCCATTTGAAGCGAGGAAGCAACACGTTGAAGAACAATCTCACGAGGCGCGAAGTTCTTGGACAGCTCGGCAAGGTGGCGGTCTTTTCCTTGCTGCCGACCATGACGTTTTTCCCGTTTGGCTGCGGCAGCGGAATCACAACTTCTCCGACACCGTCGCCGGGGGACGGCTACCCCGGGACGGACGACCAGCTGCTTGAGGAAATCGAGAAAGCTGTTTTTCTTTTTTTCTGGGAGCAAGCAGACTCCACGACCGGACAGGTGAAGGACCGCGCGCTCGCCGCAGGAAACGACACTCGAACGGTATCGAGCATTGCGGCAACCGGATTCGGATTAACGGCGCTCTGTATTGGCGATCAACGCGGGTATCAACCGAGCGCGGCGATCGCGGCACGTGTGCAAACGACGCTCCATTTTGTGCTGAACCAATTGCAGCCGAACGGGATGAACGGATTCCTCTATCATTTCGTGGACATGACGACAGGCGCGCGGGCCTTCAATTCCGAAGTCTCCTCAATCGATACCGCGATCCTGCTCTGCGGGGCGCTGATGTGTCGGCAGCATTTTTCGCAGGACCCGCAAATTCCCGGCCTGGTCACGCGGATTTACAACAACGTGAATTTCGCATGGATGCTGAATGACGGCACGACACTTTCCATGGGCTGGAAACCCGAGACGGGTTTTCTTGGGGCGAGGTGGGACCATTATAGCGAGCACATGATGCTCTACCTGCTGGCGATGGCTTCGCCCACATTTCCGATTCCGGCGTCCAGCTGGTCGGCATGGTCGCGGCTGGTGATCCAGTATCAAGGGCTGTCCTACATCTCCGGCTCTGACCCGCTGTTCGTGCATCAGTATTCGCACGCATGGTTCGATTTCCGGGCCAAGAAGGACGTCTTCGCGAACTATTTCCAGAATTCGATCACGGCAACGCAGGCGCACCGGCTTTTCTGCCTTTCGCTCAGCAGGCAATTTTCAGATTACAGCGCGGATCTTTGGGGAATTAGCGCCTCGGACTCGCAGAAGGGCTACTTGGCGTGGGGAGGTCCGTCAGCGCAGGGGACGCCAATTGGACCCGTCGACGGCAGCATCGTGCCTTGCGCGACAGCAGGCTCGCTGCCATTTGTTTTTGCGGACACCATTCACGTGCTGCGATGGATTCGCGGGCACTACCCGCAATCCTGGCAGCGCTATAGCTACGTCGACGCCTTCAATCCACTGACCGGCTGGTACGATCCGGACGTGATCGGCATCGACCTGGGAATTTCCATGCTGATGGCGGAAAACCAGCGAACCCAGTTTGTGTGGAACACGTTCATGAAAGATTCGGCGGCGCAGAACGGAATGAATCTGGCCGGGTTTCAGCCGGGGTAGAAGCGCACGATGCTACTTGCCGACCTCGATCAGGGCAAGGGCATGCGGCTGCAGAGTCAGCGCCAAAGAGTCGTTCTTCAGGATTTGCTGCTGAGGAGAAGGAAGCGCGGCGGCTTTGCGGAGCGCTTCGATCTGCGCCAGAGTGGGGAACGCTGGGTGGCCCATCTTGTCCCAAGCGGGGAGCGGCGAGCCGTGCTCTTTGTCCACGATGGTGAGGCGAACGGACCGGGCGCTGCCGAGACCCTTGAAATGGAGCGTGAGAGTTTTTGGGGAGCCGGCTTCTTCCGGCAGGAAAAGATTCCAGGCCGCGATGACAAGCGAGCCATCTTTGCGGCGCGTCACGAGCACGCTATCGGAGTTGGCTTCGAGGCGCGCATCGCCAAGCTGGTGGAGAAGCGCGAAATCGTTGAATGCGGCTTTGGGGATGCTGCGTTCGGCGAGCAAGCCGAATCCGCCGTAGAACGGCGTCTTCACCACGCCTTGCTCTTCAAAAACATCCGAGAAAGTCCAGTAGCTCATCATTGCGGTTAGGCCGTCGCACTGGCGAATGGTATCGGCCATCCACGGTCCCATGAAGGCGGTGTCTGTCACGGCGGGCTCGTTCATGTAGCTGGCGTTGAATTCGCTCCAGATGAGCGGCATGTTCGGGTAGGGGGAGGCGGCGATCTGGTCGTGAACTTTCTTGACCGCGCGGCAGACCATTTTCGTTCGTGGAATATTTTCATGGGTGCCAAAGACGTCTTCGGCGCGGTCGTTTCCGTAGACGTGCGTCGAAGCAAAGTCGACCGGAACGTTTTTCTCTTTGCAGTGCGCGAGGAAGCGGTCCACCCAGGCGGCTTGCGCGGTAGCTGGGCCGCCGACGCGAAGACGCGGGCTCACGCGTTTGACGGCGCGCGCGGCGCGGTCGTAGAGCTCGTAGTAGGTCGCCTCTTTCGGATCGCCGGCCCAGAAGTCGATGTTGGGCTCGTTCCAAATCTCGAAATACCATTGCGCGACTTCGTCGACTCCATAGCGGTCGACGAGATGGCGCGTGAAATTCTCAACGAGCTGCTCCCACTTGTTCCAATCCTTGGGCGGGGCGACGTTTTGCTTGTACCAGAAAGCATGCAGCGCGTTCGGGTCCGAGGTGAGCTTCTTGGGCATGAAGCTGAGCTCGATGAACGGACGAACGTGATTTTGCAGCAGGCCGTCGTAGATCTGGTCGACGTAAGAATAGTTGTAGATGGCGTGCCCGTCTTTGTCCTCGTCGTAGAAGCCGGCTTCATCGTGGAAGATGGCGTGGAAGCGAACGTATTCGAAACCGGTGATGCGCTTGGTTTCGCGCAGGTCGTTGCGATAGCCGTCGCGGAGGCTCAGGAAGGCGCGCCCCGAGCCAAACATTCTTTCCCAGAAATGGGGGAACGGGTGCGATGGAGCTGTAGTATCAATCTCGATTGTTTGGGCCGGTAAAGATTGTGCGTGCAGTGAGTTGGCGGAAAGCGCGCCGAATGCTAAGAGCAACGGCACGCAGCAAGCGCCAAACCAAGAAATCGGGCGATGCATTACGAGGCTCCTGGACACATGAGGTAGAAAATACGGGGCGCAGCACCTTGCGCCCCGTTAGTTCATTTCAGGCTAGAACGAGAACCGCGCCTGCAACTCGACCACACGTCCAGCCAGTCCGTTCTGAGCCTGACCAAACGTGGTGGTTCCACTGGGGTTGGTCTGTATGCCGGTCAACGCATCTACTTGTATGGTTCCGATGGTCTGGTTAGGGAGCGCAGCGAAATTCACATGGTTGAAAAGATTGTAGAAGTTGGCGCGAATATCCAGCTTTGCGGTTTCGCCGAGCACTGGCAAGTGTGGGAATCCGAACGCCTTAGCAACGGTAAAGTCGACGGAGGAATACCGTGGTCCTCGGAAAGTGTTGCGATCGAGTCCGGGCGCCGGGGGAATGCCGCTCGTCGTGAGCGTGGGGGTCTTGAAATAAGTGGTCGGGCCATTCGGGAAGTTGCCGAGCGGCTTTTCGAACGTTGAGTTGCTGTAATTGGTGCCTGCGCCGCCCAGGTACGCGGCCGGTCTCACCGTACAAAACCCGCTGCCCGGATAAATCAAACTGCAAGTGTTTCCGCCGGGGGAGTTTAGAATCTGGACGTTGTACTCCGGTGTCCAAGGAAAGCCGGTGTGCGCATTCCAGATGCCGGTGATGGTCCAACCTCCAACCACCTTTTCCTTCCAATCGTTGGCGTTCCTGAAAATCCGCGGCGACCACACGCCCCAGAGCTTGAAATTGTGTGTAACGTCGTAGTCAGACGGGCCATATTCCAACCGGCGGTCAAAGGGATAGTCGCCGATGTTGTAGTCGAAGGATCCATTGTCCATGGCCTTGCCGTAGGTGTACTGCGCATCCACTTCGAATGTATTCGAGAAGTGGTGCTGGAGTTCGGTGAGGAGCGCGTTGTAATTCGCGTTGACGTCGTTTGTCCAGAAGAACAAATTATTCACTCGCGGATTAAGCGGTGAAAAATTCCAGTTCAGGTTTTCTTGCCGGGTATAGTGGCGGCTTAAGCTTCCCTGATAACCGACAGTCGCGACCCAATTGTGCCCGAGGTCATACTGCGTCTCTAACGAGTAGCGATAGGTGACGGGGGTCGACAAATTGTTGTCGATGCCATTCAAAGTCACGGGGCTGCCACTCGTCGGCAAATGTGACGTGGGATCGAAAGTCAGCACCGCGTTTGGATTCATGGGCCAGCCCGTAAATTGATGCGGGTTGCTGGGAGCGGCATAGACAATGTTTGCGGCGGAGGCGCCGTTGAAGTTAAAAAACGAAACCAGCGGCGGGTTCGATAGGTTGCCAAAGAGGATCGCATTCTCCATGCGGTTGTAGCCGATGCCAAACCCGCCTCGGATCACCAGCCGGTTACGGAACTCGTGATGGAGGAGAGGCAGCGCATTTGGACTCCAGGCGAACCCAATCTGTGGCCCGAAATTATGGTAACTCGAGCTGTAAAGATCACCACCGAGTTTTAGCGCCAGATTCGTCAGCTGGTTCGGCGAGGCACCCAGGACTGGATGGCTCAGGTTCCCGAATTTCTCGTGAAAGGGACCGAAATATTCCCAGCGCAGCCCCAGATTTACGGTCAGGTTCGGCTTTAACTTGAAGTCGTCCTGTACAAACAGCGCGTAGATGTTTGAGCGGACGTAACCTGTGACAGATGTAGGAATTCCTGTCCTGGGATCAAAATTTCCAAACTCCGTAATTGGAGCGTCATTCGCGAACTCCCACGGGCTCCTAAAGACGTAGTCTGGCCGCGCGCCACCGGCTTGAGTCTGCTTGTTCTGTTCCTTGTAGATGTCCACCCCAAACTTCAGAGTGTGCTTGCCCTCGACTCTTGAGAGGGTGTCCCGTATGTTGTAGGCCGTTTTGAAAAATATCCCAGGGCCTTGAGTGCCATAACTGCTGGGGCATAGGCCGCTAGAGGGGGCGCAATTCAAGAAATCTAACGGCAATCCCCACGGCTCCTGGGGATTGGACTGAAGTTCGTCGAAGTACCAGCGCGAAACGTTGAAGCGCGCTTCGTTGATCATTGCCGCGGCAAACGTGTGGTTCCAAAGGAGAGCCTCGCTGTAATTCAGGCGATCCGAGTGCCATAGATTTGCAGGGCGGGCTGGCCCATTCAAGAAAGTTGCGTCGTTCGGCACCCAGTAAATGCTGTAAGCCACAAGGTCTTTGTTCGTGACCTGGTAATCGGCGCGGCCATTCCATTGTGTCGCAACTGATTTATTGGGGTTTGAGGTTTGCACGAACTCAATATCAGGAATGCCATCGAGGCCGTTTCCCACCCCGTACGGCGTGCATGGAAACCCGGGAGACGGGCCGCCCGTAATGGGGTCGCAGGGTTGCCCGAAAGTGGCGTCTTTGGTTCCACGCGAAGACGTGAGCGGTGAGCCAATATCCAAGCCGCCGGACACAGCCTGACAATTGGACGCCTTCAAATTGACTTGTGTGCACGTAGCGTTGAGATTTGTCGTGAACGATCCTCCCTCACCTGGGAAGCTCAACAAACCACCTGAGATAAAGCCCGTCTTTGCACCCACGGTTTGAAGAAACTGCTGCGTTTCGAACCAAGCCGTGCCCGTGTTCACAGAGCTGTTCCGCACGGTTTCGTACGAAAAAAAGCCAAAAAGGCGATTCTTTATGATGGGGCCGCCCACGCTGCCACCGATCTGATTGAATCGGTTGGTGACTCGTTGGACCGAGTTCGGATTGTTGGGATTGTTAACCTTCTGAAAGGCATTTAGGCCCGGCCGGTCGATCTTAATGAAAAGGCTTCCGTGGTACTGGTTTGTGCCGTTCTGCGAGACCACTTCCACCTGAGCGCCGCTGTTCCGGCCGTTCACCGCACTATATTGGCTAGAAGTAATTCTAACTTCCTTCACCGATTCTTCATTGGGGGTGATAATCGCGGCTCCGCCCCAGTCCAGGCTGTTCACCTCGACTCCATCGATTTGGAAGCTGTTCGCGATGTTGCGTTGTCCGTTCGCATTAATTTGAACTTGGTTCTCTGTTTGGAAAATACTGCTGGTCGCGCTGCTTCCGCCTGGCCCGGCACTTCCAGGAGTATTCTGGCTGCCGCCGCCATTATTGTGAGAGGCATCGCCGAATACGCCCGGCGCGAGACGAAGGAGCTGGAAGGGGTCGCGGCCAAGAGACGGAAGATTCTGGATTTCTTTGTCGGAAAGTGTCCCGCTGATTTGCCCCGTCTCCGTGTCGATCGCGGGCGCAACCTCGGCGGTGACGGTCACGGTTTGGGTAACCTCGCCAACTTCCAAAGCGATGTTGACCGCTTGGGTTTGCTCCGCCGCGACGGCAACATCTTCGAGCGATTGTTTCTTGAAGCCAGCCTTCTCGACGGTGATGGCATAGTGGCCCGGTGCAAGGCTAAGAAAGTTGTATACACCGCTGGAATCGGTCTCCGTCAGCTTGGAGATGTTCGTTTCTTTGCTCGTGAGCGTGACCGTGGCGCCTTCGACGACGGCGCCTTGGGAATCAACAATGACACCCTGTATTGCTGCCTTGTACTGTGCGTAAGTTGGAAGAGCGCAGAACGAGAGAACAAGAATGAGAAGAGACTTCAAGCGCATGGCATCACCTCAGATCGATCTTGGCAAACATTGGAAAAAGAAATTCAGTAAATCGATTTACCGCGCCCCACTCGGGCATGAAACACCCGGCGGCGCGGGCCTGTCAAGAAGAATGTGGGAAAAAACCAGAATATATCGTACTAGAACTAGCCCATGATAAATCGATTTTTCCCGAATTTTGGCCCGCAACGTGCCCGAATATCGTTCTTTCACTAGCGAAAAATTTCGCATTGCTGCTTGCCGCCTCAACCGCGTTTGTGCCAGACTACGCGGACGAAACACCCTATGCCCCGGTCGAAAACGGTTGCGTCTTCTCGGCCGCGCGGAGAGGCTTCCGCGCCGTCGGTCAGTTTGAAATTCCTTGCGGAACACCTTGGGCTGTCGCCTGCCACCGTGTCCCTGGTTATCAATCGCTCTCCCGCTGCAAAATCGATTCCGCACCGCACCCAGGAGCGTGTCCGGCAAGCGGCCCGGGAGCTGAACTACCGGCCGAATTTCATGGCTCGATCGCTGCGCGCGCAGCGGAGTTTTACGATCGGTGTGGTGGTGCCGGAAATCAGCGATGGATACGCGGCGCTGGTCATGTCCGGGATTGAAGACCACCTTCTGGAGGAGGGCTATTTTTATTTTGTTGTGAGTCATAGGCACCGCGCCGATTTGATCGAGGAGTATCCGCGATTGCTGCAGCAGCGGGCGGTCGAGGGCCTGATCGCGGTGGACACGGTTTGTCAGAAGGGCGTGCAGATACCGGTTGTCGCCATCTCCGGCCATCGCGAATTGGAAGGCGTGACCAACATCGCACTGGACCACCCGTGCGCGGCGAAGCTGGCGCTTGAGCATCTCGTGAACCTTGGACACCGCAAAATCGCGTTCATCAAGGGGCAGGAGTTCAGCTCGGATACGGAAGTGCGATGGCAGTCCGTACAAGGGGCCGCGAAAAACCTGGCACTGGAGATCAACGAAAGGCTAGTCGTGCAGCTCGAAGGCGAATCGCCGTCGCCAATCCTTGGATATCAGGTAACGAGCAAGCTGCTTGCGACCGGCGAGCCGTTCACCGCGCTGTTTGCCTTCAATGATATTTCCGCGATCGGGGCCATACGCGCCCTGCGAGAGGCGGGCCGCAGAGTGCCGGAAGATGTTTCCGTGGTGGGCTTCGACGATATTCAGAGCGCGGCGTTCCAGAATCCGGCGCTGACGACCGTGCGCCAGCCTTTGCGCCAAATGGGAATCCTCGCTGCGGAAACGGTCTTGAGCCGCATCAATGCGCCGGCGAAGTCTTCGACTTATCCCAAAAACATACTCGTGGAGCCGGAATTGATTGTCCGCGAGACAACGGCGCGCCCTCGCCCCTGAAGCGCGAACTTATTGTTTTGCAGGTTCTTGCCTATTGTTTCCCTTGGCAAATTGGATGGAAATCGTCGCGTAAGAAGTGCCTTCAGCGCCGTTTTTGGGGAGGTCAAGGATCAGTTCCGTTTTTCCGTTTGCGGCCTTGGAAATTCTTGCGCCTTCGACGGCGGCAATTTGTTCCGCGCCCCATACGGAAAGTTTGTACTGGCTGCCGGCCAGCCCGGACGCGTTGATCGTCAGACGGTCCCGCGCCGGCGTCCACGTTTCAGAAAGAATGCGCAAGCCTTGCGAGGTCTCACCGATTGCTGGCAATGTCGAGGAATAACTCAGCCCAAAATCATTTTGGATTCGAATTCGAAGCGAGTTGGATGCTCCAGAAACCGTCACCCGCGTGATCACGTGCTGGTCCGTGCTGTTCGAATCGACGTGGAAAGGCACGGGCTTGCCGTTGAATTCCACGCCGAGAACTTTCGCGCGCAAACTCACCGCCGGTTGAAATTCGATGGTGCGGGACGTGTCGCCCGTGACTTTTACTTCCAGCTTGATTTCTCCGGCGTCCTTGGAATAATGCAAATCCAACTTCGCTGAACCAACCAGCACGTTTTTAATACTGAAAGAGGTCCAATCAGCGGGAGGGTGCGGCGCGAAAGTAAGAGTTCCCTTTGTGGCGTCTGGTTGAAGTCCGAACATGCCCCGCAGCAATGGACTGACCACCATTGCGGCCGACCAGATCTGATGCGGCGAACTCGTGGAAAGCGACTGGTAATTCGCGCCCGAGAGTACTTCCGTGACGTGTCCCAGCGAGCCATCGAGCGCCAGCAACGCGTTCGCCCGGAGATTCGCGTAGGCAGGAAAAGAGCGGTGATAGCGATACTCGCCAACCGCGGCCCAGCCGGTGAAGAGCGGCCAGACGGATCCGAAATGGTAGCCGCCGCCGCTGAATTTTGGCGAATGCTCGGAAATAATCCGCATGCCCCAATCTGTCTGCTGATCCAAACCGGCGAGTTGCGTAATCATGGCGTCCGCTTTCGCTTCATCAAGCATTCCAAACCACATCGGCACGGTCGCCAGAACGCTCGGCTCGTCCACGGCGTGATTGTCTTTGTCTAAAGCGAACGCAAACCTTTTTTTCTCCGCGATCCAGAACGCTTCATTCATCAGTGGCATTTGCTTCTCAAAACCCTGCGACAGTTCGCTGCTCACATCTTCCTTGCCGGTCAAATGCGCGAGATTCGCAAGAGCGCGCAGCGCCTCGATCCCTAATCCTGTTTGATAGAGCTCCGCCTTCACCGGAAGCAGCGGCCCGCCTTCCACCCATCCATGGCCAACTCCGGCATTTTTGGCAAAGTCACGTTCGTCATAAGTGGAGCGCAGAAACTCATAGGCCTTCCACAAACTGTCCCACTTTTCTTTTGCAAACGCGGTGTCCCCGCTCTCCACGACGTAATCGTTCAACGCGATGATGTAGAGTGGCGTTGCGTCGGCGGAAGCGTAGGGATAGGGATAGCCTTTGAACCAGTCCACAAAATTTGCGCCCTGCGAAATTTCGTGTGGGATCTTGCCGTCTTCCCGCTGGTATTTGGCGATGAACGCGAGCGCCGTGCGCGCGCTGGAAAAATCTCCGGTGGCATTCAGCCCGAAGGAAGTCCAAAACGAATCGCGCCCGAAGAACCAAGCAAATCCCGGGCGCTGGGTCTCACCCGAAGTGCGGTATCCTGCGACTAGCCCCGTTCCCAGATAAGGATTGTTCACCATTCCCTGGAGCACGCTCACGCGCGCCCAATCGTAAGCTTGTTGGATTTGCGTGTCCGGAAGCTCCAGGTTCACAGTCTTTCCCAAGTAATCGCGATAATAGTCTGCCGACTCTCGCAGCAAATCCGCGTAAGCGCTTGTTAGATGCTGATAGGTCTTCTCCGCTGCTGTCCGTCCCTCCATGGAGCCAGCAATAACGATCAACTTTCTCTCTTTACCTCGCGGCGTCGGTCCCAGCCGGAACGAACTCTCCTGCGATTCCAAATAGTTTGTTTGAAATTCCGCATGAGGCTCCGTCGCCGTCGGCGAACCCACCAGCGCCGAGAATTTTCTCTGTTCCTCGCCAAAATAGAACGCATGCTGCGCGGCTGCCCAGTCCAAGTACGTCGCCCCCAGCGCCGCCGGCCATTCCAACTGGAAATCCCGATGGAAAACCGCTTCAATTTCCACAGGCTGTTCCGTTTCCACGTCGAGAATGATGATGGCGCCCTGCTCTCTCACGGGAACGAAAAATGTTTCGCGAACCGTGAACGTATCACCCGCGTAGAGGATCGTGGCGGATTCCGGCCGCACCGTGACGGTCCTCGCTAGCGCTTCGGCCGCCAGCACGCGCCCCTCGGTGTGAAATTTCAGATGAAATTCGCGAAAAATCTTCAGCGGATAGACCCAGGCCTCCATCCGCCCGGCTTCGTTCCCCAGCAGTCCCGTACGCATTCCAGTAACCGGCAAAAATTCCCACGAGCGCACCGCGCGCGATAGCTCGAGCCCGCGTTGTGTTTCTTGTGCTTGCTGGCCCCAGCTAGCCGTTGCCCCGATTCCCATAATCACTGCTGCCGCCATGCACACATCCAGTAGTCTCAGTCGCGCCATTGGAATTGTCCTTGAAAATGAATTGGCGTTTCCGGCGTGATGTGCATTCTGGCGGCCCCCGCTGCGTCGTGCGCTTGCATTGCCTCGTTGGCCTTACTATAAAGGAAAGCGCCCGATTCTAGCACCGCGTTCGCAAGGAAAGGTATCGCTTCTTTTGTCCTTCACACGCCGCGCATTTCTCCAATCGCTTAGCCGCTCCGCGATCGTGCTCCCGCTGGAGAAAGTGCTTGCCCTGGCGCTCCCGGAAAGAGGTCTGCCCGCATTTGCTTCTCAGAGCGCAACTTCTCCACAAACCACTGCCGTAACTCATGCCCCCGATCTTGGCGTTTCCTTCCTGAACATCGCGCGCGAATCCGGCCTCAACGCCAAAACCATTTTCGGCGGAGAGCACAAAAACAAATATCTTCTCGAAACGACCGGCTGCGGGGTCGCCTTCTATGATTACGACAACGACGGCTGGCTGGACATTTTTCTCGTCAACGGCACTCGCCTCGAAGGTTTTCCCGTCGGCCAGGAACCCACCAATCATCTCTTCAAGAACAATCGCGACGGCACCTTCACCGACGTCACCGCCAAAGCCCGCCTCCTTCATTCCGGCTGGGGACAGGGCGTCTGCGTCGGCGACTACGACAACGACGGTTTCGACGATCTCTTCGTTACCTATTTCGGAAAAAATGTTCTGTATCACAACAACGGCAACGGCACCTTCACCGACGTCAGCGAAAAAGCCGGCGTCGTCGGCAACGGCAAGCGCTGGAACACCGGCTGCGCTTTCGTCGACTACGATCGCGACGGGCACCTTGACCTTTTCGTCGCAAACTACATCGATCTCGACCTGAAGACCGCTCCCGTCCCCGAATCCGGCCCTTGCCTCTACAAAGGCGTCATGGTCGCCTGCGGTCCTCCCGGACTCAATGGCGGCAAAAACATCCTCTATCACAACAATGGCGACGGCACGTTCACCGACGTCAGCGAAAAATCAGGCATCCTGAAAACCAGCGGCACTTTTGGCCTCGGCGTGCTCACTGCCGATCTCGACAATGATGGCTGGCCCGAAATTTACGTTGCTAACGACTCTACCGCCAGCGCCCTCTATCAAAACAAGAAAAACGGCACCTTCACCGACATTGCCATCGAAGCCGGCTGCGCTCTCAGCGCCGACGGCAAGCCGCAAGCCGGCATGGGCATCTCCGCTGCCGATTACGATCTCGACGGCAACCTCGATCTCCTCAAAACGAATTTTGCCGGCGACACGCCCTCGCTCTACCACAATCTCGGCGGCGCGAATTTCGAGGACACCACCTATCAGGGCGGCCTCGGCAGGCACACCCAATATCTTGGCTGGGGCTGCGGTTTTTTTGACATGGACAACGACGGCTGGCCCGACATTCTCATCTGCAACGGCCACGTGTATCCCGAAGTCGAGCAGCTCAAGACGGAAGCGGGCTACCCGCAGCGCAAGCTCCTCTACAAGAATCTCCGTAACGGCCGCTTCGACGATGTTTCCTATGATGCCGGCCCGGGAATCTCCGAGCCCGTCGCCGCGCGCGGCTGCGCCTTCGGCGACTTCGACAATGACGGCGACCTCGACGTCGTCGTCAACACCGTCAACGATTTTCCTCAGCTTTTGCGCTGCGATTCACGCACCGGCAACAACTGGATCAAAATCAAGACCATCGGCACGAAATCCAATCGCAGCGGCATCGGCGCGCGCATCAAATGCGTCACTCATCGGGCCGGCGAGAAGAGTCTGCATCCGCAAATCGACGAAGTGCGCAGCGGTGGCGGCTATTTCTCGCAGAATGATCTGCGCGTCCATTTCGGCATCGGCAAAGCCGAATCCGTCGAGCTCCTCGAAATCCGCTGGCCCAGCGGCCTCGTCGAAACCCTCAAAGACATCAAGCCCAACCAAGTCATCTTCGTCAAAGAAGGCGAAGGCATCGTCCGCACCATGCAATTCGACCCCGCCAAGACGGCCAGGCCATCGAAATAGAGGTGTCATCCTGAGCGAAGCGAAGGACCTCAGCGCCAACACGAATGTCCCCACTAGCGACGAAAGGATACCGATATGCCAAGTCTGCTAGATTTTGCACGAAGGATTCACGCCATAGCGCTAATCTTAACTCTCGCCGCCTCCCTTGCCTTTGCCACGCCAACCGCCGATCTTCCCTTCGGGCCCTGGACCCGTGCCTCGAAGGAGCCCATCCTTTCACCGCAGGGCGCATCTTGGGAATCCGCCGGCGCGTTTAATCCTGCGACTATCTTGCACAACGGCAAGATCGCAATGCTCTACCGCGCTCAGGACGCTTCTGGCACCTCACGCCTGGGCTATGCCGAAAGCTTTGACGGAATCCACTTCACACGCAGCCCTCGGCCGTTGCTCTCCCCTGAAACCAACTTCGAAAAAGACGGCGGCGTCGAAGACCCTCGCCTGCAGAAATTTGGCGACACGTTCTACCTCACCTACACCGGCTACAACAAAAAGGACGCCCAGCTTTGCCTTGCCACCTCGCTCGACCTCATCCACTGGGAACGCAAAGGCGTGATTCTTCCCGCCTACAAAGGAAACTGGAACAAAGGTTGGACGAAATCTGGCGCCATCATCCCGGAAAAAATCGACGGCAAGTATTGGATGTACTGGCTCGGCACCGCCGTCGACAAGACCGACCAAATGGGGCTCTCTTACTCCACCGATCTCATTCACTGGACCGAAGCCACGCAAACTCCGGTTCTTCCGCGCCGCCCCGGAAAATTTGACTCTCGCGTCGTCGAACCCGGTCCTCCGCCGATTCTCACGTCCAACGGTATCGTCCTCATTTACAACGGCGCCGACGACAATCTCGTCTACCGTACTGCCGTCGCCATCTTCGACCGCAACGATCCCCGCAAAATTCTCTACCGCTCGGACACTCCCATCTTCGCCCCGGAAAAAGACTGGGAAAAAGTTGGCCAAGTTCCAAACGTCATCTTTGTCGAAGGTATGGTTCCACAGAAAGATCGCTGGCTCTTTTATTACGGTGGTGCAGACAAATATGTTGGAGTCGCCGAGGCGCCGGGCAAGGTCAGACCTATGCCATGAGCAATGATCTGCACCGAGACTACTTCGCAATCTTGGCGATGAACACCGAATACGGCTCCATCGGTAATGCATCTGTCAAACCCGCCAGCGGTTTGTGAAAGTCGGTCAGCAAGACGCTCAGTTTCGGTGAACTGAAACCGAGCGGCGATAAATCAAGTTGCACTTTTTGTTCCGTCGCGGACATATTCAGCACCACAAGAATCGCTTCATCCCTATGTCGGCGAACATAGGTAAAGACGTTGGGATCATTTTCATTCAAGGCAATGTAGCTCCCGTCGAGCAGCGCTGGTTCTTTGTGCCGTAGCGCAAGCAATTGCCGGTAAAAACTCAAAACGGAATTGTTGTCTTTTTGTTCCGAGGCCACGTTGTGTGTTTTCGCGCTCGCTGGAACCGGCAGCCACGGTTTCGTTTTGCTGAAGCCTGCGTTGGCGCCGTCGTTCCACTGCATGGGTGTGCGTTCGCCATCCCGCCCTTTTTCCAGCGGCCAGCCGAGTTTGCCGATGGGATCCTGTACCTCGTCTTTGTTCTTCGGGTCGTTGTTCTCCATGCCGATTTCTTCGCCGTAGTACATGACGGCCGTGCCGCGCAGCGTCAGGTAAAGCGCCGCCATCATTTTGGCGATGTCGTCGTTATGCGCGCCGTCGGCGTAGCGCGTGTAGGAACGCACGATATCGTGATTGGTAATGACGTAGGTGGGCCAGGCCCCTGCGGCATCCACCGCCCCGATGTGTTTGCGGTAGCGATCCGCGGATAGCCCCTTGAACTCCGTCATCATCAAGTCCATCGGTAGTTGCAACTCATCATTCTTCGCGCCGTAGTAGTCCTTGAGTTCGGAGACATTCGACGTCCACGTCTCGCCGATCAGCACCGAGCCATATTCCTCGGCGGCGCCGCGCAGTTTGCGCATGACGTCGTGAACCTCCGGCAATTTTTTGTTGTACCTTTCGTCCATGTTTGGCCGGCCAAACTTGTCGGTGCCCGGCAGCACGGGATTGTCCGTTAGTTTCGTGTCCTCAAACAGAGTGTCCACGGCGTCGAGGCGGAATCCCGCGACGCCTCGCTTGTACCAGAAGCGCGTCACGTCCAGCATCGCCTTTTCCACGGCGGGATTCCGCCAGTTCAAGTCCGGCTGCTCGGGATAAAAGTAGTGGTAATAATACAGATTGGTTTTCGGGTCGAGCTTCCACGCGGACAATCCAAAGGTCGAGAGCCAATTGTTGGGCGGTTGCCCCGGCCCCTTGCCGTCACGCCAGATGTACCAATCGCGGTGCTCTGCGGTTTTCGACGATTTCGAATCCTCGAACCACTTGTGTTTGTCCGAAGTATGATTCACGACGAAATCGAGAATGACCCGGATGTTACGCTTCTTCGCTTCGCTGACCAGATGGTCGAAGTCTTTCATCGTCCCGTACATCGGATCGATGGCCTCATAGTCGGAGACGTCATAGCCGAAGTCCACCTGCGGGGAAGGAAAGCAGGGCGCGATCCAGATGGCGTCAACGCCGAGATCCTTCAGATAGTCCAGTTTCGACGCGATGCCGTTCAGGTCGCCAACGCCGTCGTTGTTGCTGTCCGCAAAGCTCCGCGGATAAATCTCATAAAACACCGCATGCTGCCACCACTGATGCCCCTCCGCGTCGACGGCCTTTTGTTGTGCCTTCACAATGGGCGCCGCCATGCAGCAAAGTGCCAAAGCTCCCGTTACGATCCACGCCTTAACCATCGTCGCCACCTCCGTCCTCTCTTCGGTGAAATCGTAATCCTTTTCCGCAGTTCAGCAAACTCGAGCGGTCAACGTACCTCGCTCTCCTCGGCTGAGCGCGTATACCGCAATGATAAGACAATGCTCAGCCTAATTATTTGGAGCCGGCTTCACCTATAACGGCCAAACCGTCTCGTGCCGAGTGCGCTGTAGGCGCAGCAAATGTTAGCCCAGCCTGTAAGGGCTGGGAAATGTAATAAGAAAATCCGCGAGCGCCGTAGGCGCGGCACCTCCCGCTGGGTGTCGCATACGCTGGGTTGTGTGTGCGGGTCAACTTCATCGCAATCGTCCGTCGAGAAGAAAAACAATTGGCTTTTCCTTATTTCCTGGTACACTTAATGCTGTAGAGAACTACATGTGGAAAGCGGGAGCTTGCTCCCGTTTTTCTTTTTTAAGGCCGCTATTTCCGCCCTTGCCGGTCCAGAGCAACTGAAATCGCGCCCTTTAGAATCAGCGACTTACGAATTGCAAATTTAGCAACCCCTTTGTTTTGATATTCATACAAAATGCCGGCGGGGGGTGGCATCCTGGGTGGCATCCCCCTACGCAGTTAGCGACCTGCTTAAAAATCACGGCTTTGCAAGAGCGGCAGGACTGACTGCAGTGCCGGAGCCTTCTTTCAAAGCGTGGATGGAGTCAACAGGCAAGTTCTCAAAGCGTTCGACCAATCCGCTGGGCCAGCGCACCTGCACCCACTCGATCTTGGAGGCGGCGCCGAGGCCAAAGTGAACTCGCATATCACTATTGGAAATGTAGCTCGAGCCACTACGCACTTCGTCGACGAGCGTGCGCGTGCCTGTGCCTGCTTTCACAGTGATCTTCGCGCCGATGCCATCACGATTGGACTTGCTGCCGATCGTGCGAAATGCGATCCAGTGATTGCCGCTGCGAACGTCGTTCACCAGCAGCATTGGCGGCGCGTTCATGTTGCTGATCACTGCGGACATGCGGCCGTCATTCCACAAATCGCCCACTGCCAGTCCGCGCGCAGAACTCACCGCCATAATTCCCGGTCCGGTATTGGCGGAAATATCAGTGAACGTTCCGTTGCCGTTGTTATGATACAGAATCTTCGGCTCTTTGAAGTTGCTGCCCAGATGCTGGCTGTCCACTTCGGGGTAGACGTGGCCATTGACCAGCAGCAGATCGGGCCAGCCGTCGTTGTCCACGTCAAGAAACATGACGCCCCAGCCGAGGTACTGCGTGTTCAAGCCGAACCCAGCAGGGAATGTCTTGTCGTCGAAGGTGCTGTCCCCATTGTTCCGGTAGAGCGTGGAGGTATCATCTGAAAAATTTGTTTTGAAAAGATCCAGCCGGCCATCGCCGTCATAGTCGCCAACCGTGGAGCCCATTCCGGCTTGTTCGCGCCCGTCATCGTTGAACGCCGCGCCTGCAACAACGGCGACGTCGGTGAATGTGCCGTCGCGATTATTGTGATAGAGAATGCTGGCGGTGCTGTCGCACGCGACAAAAATATCCGGCCAGCCGTCGTCGTCATAGTCGAACGTCGAAACGCTGAAAGAATAATGGCCGTTGGTCTGATCGATGTGCGCTTTGGTCGTAACGTCCTCAAACGTACCGTTGCCGAGGTTGTGATAAAGGATATTTTTCGCCCACGGCAAACCACGAGGCCCGCACATTACCGGAACGCCTTTCCACATGCAGGAAGGCCGCTCGCCCGGCGCAAAGGCGGTGGCGGAATCAAAATCAACGTAGTTCGCAACCATTAGGTCAAGCTTACCGTCGCGGTCGTAATCGACGAACGCGCAACCCGTGCCCCAAGATTTGCCAGTGCCGGTGACGTGGGCTTTTTCGCTGACGTCGGTGAAGGTGCCGTTGCCGTTGTTGTGGTACAGAACATTTTTGCCGTAATACGTGACGTAGAGATCTTCGAAACCGTCGTTGTCATAGTCACCGACGCATACGCCCTGTCCCCATCCCGTGTGACTCAGGCCGGCCTTTTCGGTGACGTCGGTGAAGGTACCGTCGTGGTTGTTGTGGTAGAGGTGGCTTGTCGGCGCTTTGTTCGAATCGAGAGCCTCCAGCTTCGTGCCGTTGACGACAAAAATGTCAGGCCAGCCGTCGTTGTCGTAATCGAAAATGGCAACGCCGGTGCCCGTCGTTTCAATGATGTATTTTTTCGTGGTTTCGCCGCCGAAAATAATCGGAGCGGTGAGCCCGGCTTTCTGCGCCACATCAGTGAAATGCGCGATTGGCTTGGCGTTCGTGCTTTCGGATTTGGCAGTGCCAACACTTGGAGAATTGGCGGATTGCATGGAGAGCCAAGCGCAAAGCCCAAAGAAGCAAAGAAGTCTGAGAAAAGAAGAATGGAGAATCATCGATCTCTAATGATAGCAAGGTCCATTCGAAGACGGACAAACCGGCGGGAATTTCTACCAGACAGATGCTGGAGAGATGCGCGCCGGCGAACGTGCTAGTATTTTTGAGAACGCTCTACAGGTAACTTTCGCGTGGGATTGATTCTCGTTCATCGCCGGATATTTTTCTTTCAACAGTGCGCCGCACTGGTGTTTCTACTCTCGGCTTCTGCCGCGATCTCCGCTGCACAATCCGCCAGC
>Ga0137403_10003764_pt1 | contig 18112 bp, 16 predicted proteins | sample CZOMad2_1_16fung_FD_122057 | JGI IMG/M metagenome (GOLD analysis project Ga0137403, IMG submission 122057) | Vadose zone soil fungal communities from Angelo Coast Range Reserve, California, USA - CZOMad2_1_16fungal (Hybrid Assembly) | ecosystem: Environmental > Terrestrial > Soil > Vadose zone...
GGAGCGCCGCCTCCCGTGTTGCATGAATCAGCTTGTTGTACGCCGTTTCCGGTGTCATGCTCACGAGCCCCTTGTTCCCACGCTCCGCGTGGGAACGCACTTCGGACGCTCTGCGTCCCGTCAACCGCTACATTGTATTATGCACCCGCCGGTTGCCCCGGCACCGCTTGCATGCCATACTGACACCACCATGCTAACCCCCGCCGAAGAACTGGGGCTGAGCGGCCTGGCCCTTGCCAGCCGGGTGCGCAATGCATTCCACAAGATCCCCGATGCGCAGCTCATCGAGCTGGAGCTGCGCCTGCGCGAGGAAGCGCTACGCCGGCATCTGATCTACCTCCGCGATGGGCAGCTCGATCCCGTCCCCGTGTTCGCCTGTCCCATGACCGCGCTGCCCGACCAGATCTCATACATCCATTTCGTCACCCAGACCATACAGAACGCCCTGAAACGGCTGCCCGATCTGTATCTGGAAAACTCGGCCGTGCGCGACGTCCTGCGCATCAAGCCCGCGGAGGAAGCCTGGCTGACGGACTGCTGGGGGCCGAGCCAGCGCGACAACAACCCGATCTTCGGCCGGCTCGACGCGATGATCGATTTCATCAGCCCGATGTGGAAAGACTCGCTCCGCTTCGTCGAGCCGAACCTCAGCGGCATCGGCGGGCTGCACCTGGTGCCGACCGCCGAGCGCATGGTTGCTGACGTCGTGCTGCCGGTTCTGCGCGCCCAGGATCCCGAGTTGCACCTGCGCGTTGGCCACGACATCCGCCAGCTTCTGATGCAGGAGGTGCTCGACCACCTCGAGACCCTGGGCCGCCCGGCCCGGCACATCTGTTTCGTGGAGCCGAAGTACGCTGGCTATGGCCCCGATGAACAGGAGGTGCTGGCCCAGCACTTTCACGAACACTACCAGCTCAAGGTCACGCACGCCGACCCACGCGAGCTGACGCAAGAGGGCGACGAGGTCTGCTACGGCGGCGATCCGATCGACCTGGCGTACCGCGATTACCCCGTCGCCGACCTGATCGACCTGGAGGCGCAGGGCGTCGATGTCGGCCCAATGCGGACGCTGTTCAAGCAAAACCGCATCATTTCGTCAATTGCCGCGGAGCTGGACCAGAAGGCATGCTGGGAGGTGCTGACCGACCCACAGCTCGCCCGCCGGTTCTTCAGCCCCGAGGAGCGCCAGGTCTTCCGCCGGCACATCCTGTGGACGCGCATCGTGTCGGCGCGCAACACCACCTTCCCCGACGGCGAATCGGGCGACCTTCTCGAACACATGCGCGAAGAGCGCGAGACGCTGGTGCTGAAGCCCAACACCGCCTACGGCGGCGCCGGCGTGGTGATCGGCCCGCTGGTCGAGCAAGCCGCATGGGAAGCCGCGATCGACCAGGCGCTGGCCGATCCGGAGCGCTGGGTGGTCCAGCAGCTAGCGAGTATTCCGGTCAGCGTCTTTCCGGTGCTGGGCCCCGACGGCCGGATCCACTTCGAACCGTTTTACACGGTGATGGGATTCGCCCCATCGAAATACGGCGTCGCGATCCTGGGCCGCGCCTCGCAGAAACAGGTCGTCAACGTCGCCCAGCGCGGCGGCATCTGCGCGGTGCCGAACTGGGCCAACGAGTTCGGGTCGAGGAGACTGCACGCGTCGAGGGTGTTGGCGTTGCCGATCAGCTCAGCCGCGCTGTCGGCCCGCGCGGGTACAAGCGGGTTGGCCAGCGGCGACCCGGACACCTGGCTGGTACACGCGGAAAGAACGAGCACGATGCAGATTGGGAATGGGCGGGAAAGCAGAGCCAGGGGCCAAGCGCACTTCACTGCACGGTTCCCCTTGGCAGAGAAGCGGCCATGCTCTCTGCGCATTCGACGGCATTACGGGCGGCGACGCGCAGGTTGTCGGTAGCCGCCCAGAGCCAGAAGGCCTTGGGATTGGTGGCGTCGCGGGTCACGGAAAGCAGAATCTCGTCCTGCCCGGCGGCGGCCACAGTGCTAGGCTGCTCGTCGGTGGCGCGGGCGATCTCGACATGATCGCCCTGCAGCGCCTGCGTGAGGTCACCGAGGGCTACGGTCTCTTCCGTCTCCAGAAAGATCATGAACGAGTAGCCGTGGAAAACTGGAGCCTGCAAGAGGCCCACGGAAGGAGCTATGTTGTCCTTCCCGGCAATGTGGGCGTAATGTCTAACAATCCGGCGCTCGATGGAATCCAGATTCGGAACGGCTTTCTCACCATAGCGGCGAATCAAATTAAAACCAATCCGGGCATCAAACACTTCCTGCGGCAGTTCCTGGAATGAGAGCAGGTTGACCGACTGCTCCTGCAATTCATCAATGCCCTTGCGGCCGCGCTCAGAGACCGGCTCGAAGACGGTGGCGGCAACGCGGCTCAGCTTTCCGGCTTGTTGTGCGCGGAGAGACAGCAACGCCAGCACGATAGCGGCGGGATGAGCCACGATGACGATGGGACTGGGCTGCAACTCCAATTGCAGATCCTGCCCAAGCTGACGTTCGACCCAGGGCGAGCGTGTGCGCGCCGATGCTTGCTCTTCCAAAGCGAAGGATAGATCGAGGATCGATCCGCCACCGCTGCGGGCCTTTTCCCAACCTTGGCGCGTGGTGTCCTGGTCGCCGGCGAAGAAGGTGAAGTCGACCTTCTTGAACTGGTCGCTGCGAACGCTTTGGATGAACGTGACCTCTTCGCCGACGGCTTCCAACTGGCCGAGGGATTCGTCGTCGTCGAGAAGCTTGATGTCGGCGGCTGGAAACTTGCGCTCGCTGAGCACGTCGGCGACTTCCTTGCCCTTGAGCGTACCGCCTCCGACCAGGGCGACTCTGTAAAGGCCGGTCGTGGCTTCCTTGGCGCCGTGCCCGTTGGGTTTTTGCGAACTCATGAAGGTTGCGAGGCCTCCTGAAAGGGAGGTTGGGGCTGATTCTTCTTACGGAACACCCATTGCAAGCGCCAAAGGATTCCTGCGGACATGTAGGTCATAGAAAGAATGAGCAAGAAGGGCCGCGACATTTCCCATGCTGCGGCGATGATTGCGGCTACTATCACGATGACACGGAACGGGTGGCGGCTGCGCAGTTTGAGGCCCTTGGTGCTGAAGAAGCGCCAGGTACTGACCATGAAAAACGAACACAAGATCATCAGCGCACACCAAAGGAGGGATTGCCACCAGACCTGAACCGGTGCGCCCTTGGAAAAATGGACAACGGAGGCGAGAACACCGGCAGCGGCGGGAATCGGCATTCCAACAAAATACTTTTTGCCGGGACGGCCGGGGTTGGAAGGCTCGGGATTGACCTGGATGTTAAAGCGGGCCAGGCGGCTCGCACCGGCCATGAGGAAAACGAAACTCAACACCATACCGATCTCAACCAGACGCGAACGCATCAAGGGCACAGTGAGGAATGGCAACGTGATCGTGGGTAGGTCCGGCAGAAAATGAAAGCCCCAGAAGAAGGCCAGCATGGCCGGTGCGACCCCGAAGGTGATGACGTCGGCGAGCGAATCCAGTTCCCTGCCGAAATCACTGCTGGTGTTGGTCATGCGGGCGATGGCGCCGTCGAGCGAATCGAAGAGTACGGCGAAACCAATGGCAATCGAAGCGAGATTGAAGTGCTGCGGGGCGGTTGGCGAGCCTTGCGTGATCTGCACCAGTGCGTAGTATCCGGCAGCGATGTTGGCGGCGGTGAACATGGACGGCAGAATGTACATACCGCGGCGTAGGCGGCGATCGGACCGGTCGTCTTTGCGGCGCATGGGATGCGGGAATTTCATCTGTGGGCTCCGACTTCCGCAGCGCTCGCACCCACGAGTTCGCCGATGCCGGATTCGATTGCAAGCACACTGGCGCCACCGCGTACGCAGTCACCTACTTTGACCTGCGGAATCGCGGTTGTGTCGAGAAGGACATCCACGCGCGAACCAAATTTAATCAGACCCACTCGCTCGCCGCGGCCTACCGAATCGCCGACGCTTTTTGTGAAGACGATGCGTCGGGCCAACAGGCCAGCAATCTGCTTGAACACGACCGTAATTCCCTCGCCTTCGACGGTCACGATGTTCTGCTCGTTTTCGGCGGCGGACTCCGCACTCATCGCGTTAATAAATTTCCCTCGTTGGTAGCGAATGTCGCGGATCACACCAGCGATGGGAGAGCGGTTAACGTGCACGTCAAAGACACTGAGGAAGATGCTAATGCGCAGTTTGTCGGCGCCGCTGGCGCGGACTCGAGAAACATCCGTCACTTTGCCGTCCCCCGGCGACACGATGGCGCCGGCCACCGCTGGAATCTCACGCTCCGGATCACGGAAAAACCATAGAAAAAAGCAGGCTAGTAAGACCGCAGGCAATGCCCACAGCGGCGATGTAAGCCAGCCCAAAATCAGCGCAGCAACGCAAAACCCGAAACCGTAATAGTAGCCGTCGGACACCATGGATGGATGCGAGAATTATAGAGCAGCGCTGGGCACGCGAAGGGCGAGAAACGAAATCTGAGAGTTGCGGAAACAGGTACCGAGTGGGCGACAAAAAAGGCGCCCTATGGGACGCCTTGGTTTCACTGCAATTTTGGCTTCTGAGCAGGGGGCCGGCTCGTCCCAATGAAGGGCGCAAGGCTGGATTACGCCACCTGTCCTTGCTGCACACGATACTGCCGCTCAATGCTCTCCATCTGATCTTTGAGCCGCAGCTTGAGTTTCTTGAGACGGACTTCCTCGATCTTTTCGTCATCCGTCAGGAAACGCCTTTCGGTGAGTTGTTCGAGTCTCTGGGAGTATTGGGAGTGTTCCATGGCTAGTTTTTGAAGAACCTCTTGACTTGATAACAACGAGTGTTGCGGAGATCCCATTCAGGCCAACCTCCTAACCGGAAGTGAAAGCAGCACTACCGTACCACAGCGGTCAAGCCCCCAGCAATACTAGGTTTTTCGAGCCTGTGAGTATCTTGGGCATAATGCGATGGGTTCTTTAAGTCATTGAAAACTATAGCGATATACGAGTGCATCTTCTTCGGGTAGGTGGTAATACGCCCGGCGGCGGTTGTCAAGATGGAAGCCGGACTTTTCGTAAAGTTGGCGTGCAGTGTGGTTGGATTCACGAACCTCGAGGTAAACGATCAGGTCGTTGTTCGGCAGCTTGTTGAGGCTGATCTGTTCCAGAAAAGCGCTGACTAGAGCCATGCCCATTCCTCGTCTGCGAGCTGTCTCGGCGACGACCACGTTTTCAATCTCCCATTCCGTAACGAACAAGGAACGGGCGACAAGGAAGCCCTCTACTTGCCGATCGAATTGCCCGACCAGCAGCATGCGGCTCGGAGATGTGGCCGTAAGAGCGCTGTTGTAGTCGGGTTGCTGCCAATGAGCTGCGGTGGGGGCGGCGCGCTCGATTTCGAGAATGCGATTGATATCGGCAGCGAAGGCGGGGCGTACCTGAATAGAAAGCTTCGGACTACTTTCCATGGACCAGAATCTCGGCATCGGTGCGGCGAATGTAGTTGGCCTCGAGGGTGGCGACATCGGCGACGTCTCCTGCGGCCAATTTCTTCCAGCCGATACGCGCGATGGCATCGGCGCGGGGATTTAGAATCTCGAGTACAGTCGCCCCGGACTGGCGCAGGCCTTCAGCGACATTTTTGTCGGGAGTGACAACGGGCCGGCCGGCAGCGAGCATGCCGAGTTCTTCCCACAACACCAGATGCTCCTTGATGTTAGAGGCGGTCTCTCCGGAGAGTTTGTACTCGCCGACAAACGCTTGGCGGCGGCCTGCGTCCAGGGCGGCAATGACATTGCCCTGCTTCCCACCGGCCCGCGCAACGGCTTCCAGGCGCGAGACGGCGGCGATGGACTTCTGCAGAGCTTCGGCGAGGCCTTTGACGGCGGCGATGCCAACGCGCAGGCCGGTGAAAGAGCCGGGCCCTACGGCCACGGCAAATCCGCCGAGGTCGCGGCGTGTGAATTTGTGCTGCGTTAGGAGGCTGGCGATCCGTGGCACCAGTTGTGCGGAGAAGTTGCCGCCATCAAGGTTCACGACTTCGATGGTCTCCAAGTTTGAGCCTTCTCCCCGGGCTAAGGCCAGGCTGCCTTCTCTGCCCGAAGAATCGACGGCGAGAAGAATCATCCCTCTACCAACTCGATGAGGACTCCGCCCGCGCTGGAGGGGTGGACGAAGACATAACGATGGCCTCCTGCGCCGACTTTGATTTCATCGGAAACCAGGCGGACGCCGTCCTTCTTGAGCCGCGCAACTACGGAGGCGAGATCGGGAACCTGGAGAGCCACGTGGTGCAAGCCTTCGCCGCGCTTAGCCAGGAACTTCGCAATCGTGGAGCCTTCCGACGTCGGCTCGAGTAGTTCCAGACGACTCTCGCCGACCGTTGCCATCACAAGGTTCACTTTCTCCGCCAGGACCGTTTCCTCCTTCGAAACGGGCAGCCCCAACTTCTCATAGAACGTCTTCGCGGTGGCAACGGACTTCACGGCAATTCCGAGATGATCGATTTTGAACATGGCCACCTAAACCTTCACCGTGCCGCCGACAATCTCCTCTACCAGCGTATAAGGATCGCGCTTGTGGCCCGCCACTTCGGCGGCGTAGCGGGCAATTTCGCCGTCAGTGAAACGCGCTTTCACCACGCGTTCGAGCACGGCGTCGCGCAGCATTTCGACTAGGCGGACTTCCCAATTGTGCGCAGTCTTCTTCAGAAGGCGATTGTCCTGGGCAAGATAGGCCTCGTACCGCGCGATCGCTGCGCCGAGTTCGCCGATCCCCTTTCCTTCGCTGGCGACGGTCTTCACAATCGGCGGCGTCCATCCGTCGCTGCGGGTGGCGAGAGTTTGCAGGGCTAGAATTTCGCGTTCGACGCGTTCGGCGCCCTCGCGGTCGCTTTTGTTGATGACGAAGATGTCGGCAATTTCCATGATGCCGGCTTTGATGGTTTGAACGTCATCGCCCATGCCGGGCACCAGGATCACTACGGTGATGTCCGCGAGCCGCACGATGTCTACTTCATCCTGGCCCACTCCTACAGTCTCGATCAGGATTACATCGCGGCCCGAGGCATCCATGACGGTCGCAACGTCCGCCGTGGTGTGGGCTAGGCCGCCCAAAGATCCGCGCGTGGCCATACTGCGGATGTAGATGCCGGGATCGGCGTAATGGCTCTGCATTCGAATGCGATCGCCTAAAATCGCGCCGCCAGTATAGGGACTCGTTGGATCGACGGCCACGATTCCGACTGTCTTCTTCTCTTCGCGGTAGTACCGGGCAAGATGATCCACTAAAGTGCTCTTTCCCGCCCCTGGCGGGCCCGTTAGTCCAAAGACTCGCGCCTCACCGCTGTGAGGAAACAGAGCCTTCAGTAGTTCGTAGGCCCCCGGCTCGTGGTCTTCAATGACGGTAATTGCGCGCGCCAATGCCCGCGGGTCGCCGGAACGCACCGAATCTATCCAAGGTTGGAGATGGAGAGCCAAGACAGATCAGTGTAAAGCAAATACACCGACTGGCATTTATCCCTTCAATAACTGCCGCGCAATTACCATTCGCTGAATCTCGCTGGTACCCTCGCCAATCGTACAGAGCTTTACATCGCGATAGAACTTCTCCGCCGGATAGTCCTTGATGAAGCCGTAGCCACCGTGAATCTGGACGCTTTCGTTGGCACAGCGGACGGCGACCTCGCTAGCGTAGAGCTTGGCCATGGAAGACTCTTGCGTCGTTTTCAGGCCTGCGTCTTTCATGGATGCTGCACGCATGGTCAGCAGCCAGGCTGCGTCGAGTTCGGTGGCCATATCCGCGAGCTTCCACTGGATTGCCTGGAAGTCGGAAATGGCTTTGCCGAACTGCTTGCGGTCTTTGGAATACTTCAGAGCGCAGTCGTATGCGCCATGACCGATGCCGAGTGAGAGCGCGGCGATGGAAATGCGTCCGCCGTCCAGCACCTTCATGGCATCGATAAATCCATCGCCTTCTTTGCCCAGAAGGTTTTCTGCCGGGACGAAGCAGTCTTCGAAAATCATCTCAGACGTATCGCTCGCTCGCAGGCCCAGCTTGTTCTCTTTCTTCCCGGCGCGAAAGCCCTTGGTCGCTTTTTCGACGATGAAGGCCGAAAGCCCGTGCGTCCCGGCTGCGCGATCCGTTACCGCGATCACTACCATCACGTCGGCGTAATGGCCGTTGGTAATGAACGTCTTCGTTCCATTGATGACATAGCCGCCACTAACGTGGACCGCGGTGGCGCGTGCACTCCCGGCATCCGATCCCGAGGAAGGCTCCGTCAACCCCCAGGCCCCGATCCATTCGCCCGAAGCCAGCTTGGGAATATATTTTTTCTTCTGCGCTTCGCTTCCCGCAGTAAAAATGTGATTCGATCCCAGCGACGTGTGTGCCGCGACGATGATTCCGACCGAACCATCAACGCGCGAAAGTTCGTCAATCGCCGTTACATATTCCACATAGCCCATGCCGGCGCCGCCGTATTCCACGGGAAAGATGATTCCGAGCAGCCCAAGCTTGGCTAGTTCCTTGATTGTGGCCAGGGGAAACTCGCTCGCTTCGTCCCACTTCATGACGTTGGGAGCGATTTCGCGTTGGGCGAATTCGCGCACACTCTTCTGCAGGTGCAGTTGTTCCTCGTTGAGCTGAAAATTCAAAATGTTCTCCAAATGAAAGAGCGCCGGGTCACACAGCGCAGAAATGTTATCTAGTTATTACACCACAGGTGCGCGCTGGGAATGTCAAACGCTGGTAACGGAACCCGCATGAATATTGGGGAAAAGCAGACTGACCGGTCGGTCTAGGCGCGTGATGGATGCATAGCCGCAAGACCGATAAATTTTTCAAACACTTCGTTCGAGAGCAGCCGACCCCGGGCGGTTAAGCAAATGCGGCTGCCCTCGTGTTCCAACAACCGGTACTCCACCAGTTCCTGGATGATCCCCGCGGCCGCCACCATGGGTCCGTGACCGAATTCCGCCGCCACGGCTCTCCAATCGACACCCCGATTCAGGCGGAGGCCGAGGAAAAAAGCTTCCTCCAGCGCGGCATCGGGTGGAACCTCGGTGACTTCGAGCGGTGCGCCGGCCACGAACGAATTCAAGTCGTCCACAGCGGCAAAACGCACCGCGGCCAAGAGGGGGCGGGCCGACGGCAGCATGGAATGGGCATCCACGCCAAAGCCGAAATATGGCTTCCTTTGCCAGTACTTCAAGTTATGCCGCGACTCAGCGCCGAGGCGTGCGAAATTCGAAATCTCGTACTGCCGAATTCCAGCTGCTTCCAAACGCAGGCAGGCCTCACTGTAGAATTCCGCACTCAAGTCCTCTTGCGGGACGAAGTGTGCGTGATACTTCGTACCTCCGGCCAGCAACTCCCGACCGAGCCGCGAATCCTCATCGACTTCGAGCATATAGATGCTGGCATGAGGTACGCCGGTGGCAATGGTTTCGGAAACAGAATACGCCCAACTCTCCGGGGTCTGGTGTGGCAGCCCGGCAATCAAATCGACGTTGATATCCCGAATGCCCGCCGCCCGCAGCACGGCAATGTCTTCGAGCACCTGCGCGCGGGTGTGCAATCGCCCCACTGATGCCGCTTCCAAATCCACCCAGGACTGTACGCCCAGACTCACGCGGTTGACGCCGCAGCGGACGAGGGCGTCGAGCATCTCCGGGGTCAGCGTGCCTGGGGCGCACTCCACCGTGATCTCGGCCTTTGGCAAAATGTCAAAGTTCTTCCGCAGCGCTGCAAACATGCGCGCTAGGTCGGCCGGTTCCAGAATTGTCGGTGTGCCTCCGCCGAGAAACACCGAATTCACGGTGCGTTCGAACCGCCCGCCAACCGCCGTGGCCGTCGCTTCCGCCGCTGCGATATCCGCGCAGATGCGATCCACGTAGGTCGAGTACGCCGCCCGCGTTACCACGCCCGTGGCGAAGTTGCAGTAGCTACACTTGCTCTTGCAAAAGGGGACTGAAATGTAGATTCCCAGAGGCATCTGTCCCCATTATCTGTCACCGATGTGGGAACGCGCAGCGCAAATCGCCCCGAATTCCTGCCTTCGACTGATAGAATCCTTAAGCGTTGTACTTGGAGAGCCATTGCCGCCTCGGGTCGTGATCACAGGAATGGGCGTCGTCAGCCCGAATGGAATCGGAAAGCAAGCCTTTTCGCAAGCCGTCCTCGAAGGTAAGTCCGGCGTTAAGCGTATTTCCCGCTGGGATCCGTCTTCTTTGCCCGTTCACATCGCCGGAGAAATCCCGGAGTTCGACGAACTCGCCTGGATTGATGCCCGCGAGCGGAAGCACGTTTCCCGCGTAGTCCCGCTGGGAATTGCAGCCTGCGCTGAGGCCATCAAGAGCGGCGGGCTGGATCCGGCCTCAATGTCGATGGAGGAAAAGCGCGAGATCGGTATCGTCATTGGGTCTGGCGGCGGAGCGCAGGAGTTTTCCGAGGAGCAATACCGGCTCTGGCATTCGGGCAACATCAAGCAGGTCAGTCTTTTCTGCATTCCCAGCGGGACAATGGGCACGATGTCGAGCGAAATCCAGATGCGCTTTGGGTTCCGAGGATATAGCCACGTGGTCACCACGGGGTGCACGTCGTCCACCGATGCGATCGGCTATGCCATGCAGCACATTCAGGCTGGGATTCAGCCGATGTTTCTGGCCGGAGGATCGGATTCGACGATTACTCCGGGGATTATCAAGGGCTATACGCTGTTGCGCGCTCTGACGCAATCCTGGAACCACGCACCGGAGCGCGCCTCGCGCCCGTTCTCCGCAGACCGCGACGGCTTCGTGCTGGCCGAGGGCTCCTGGATGTTCCTGCTGGAAGAATATGATCATGCCAAGACCCGGAATGCGCATATCTATGCGGAACTCGCCGGCTACGCTTCCAATTGCGAAGCCTTTCACCGTGTGCGCATGAGCGAAGATCCACAAGAACCCGCACGCGCCATCAATCTAGCCATGGAAGAGGCTGGCGTTGGGCCGACCGATATTCAGTACGTGAACCTTCACGGCACTGCTACGCCCATGAACGATCGCGTGGAAACGCGCGCGCTGAAGATCGCTTTGGGCGACCACGCTTACAAGGTGCCGATGTCATCGCTGAAGTCTCAGATCGGTCACGCGCAGGGGGCCTGTGGAGCCGCAGGAGTTGCGGCCACGCTTATTGCGATGGAACAGGGTCAGCTTCCACCGAATATCAATCTCGAAGCGCCGGATCCCGACTGTGATTTGGACTACGTGCCACACCCGGGCCGAAAGACAAGGATCGACAACGCTATCTGTAACTGTGTAGGATTTGGATCGAAGAATTCTGCGCTGGTCCTCAAGCGCGTTTGATCCTGGATGAAGGTCTCCCCAATGAGACCAGACTTGCCGTGAAGACCCCGTATCGTCAGGCTTTGGCAATTGCCGTTCTTGTTTTTGCCACGCCGATCCGCAGGGCGTTACCAGCAACTGCGAAGTCCAACGCTGAACTTTTCTCATCCCCGCGACCCTGTAAAATCATCTATTCACCGTAGTCGCAAACCCTTCATGTCGTCAGAAGAAGAAGTTCTAGGGAAAGCGTATGACAGCCGCCTCATGCGGCGGCTGCTCACGTACCTGCGCCCCTATAAAGTCCAAACCACGATCGCCCTCGGAGCCATCGTCCTTAAAGCCCTGGCGGAAGCCTTGGGTCCACTTCTGGTGAAGGTTGAAGTCGACAAGTACTTAATCCAGCCGCACAAGTCGGCGGGGTTCCTAGACCGCTTCCTCAGTCCTAGCCCGTATACCGGGATCGCCCAAATTGGTGGAGTCTACGCGGGCATTATCGCGCTGAGCTTTGTCCTCGAGTTCGCGCAGACCTACTTCATGCAGTGGACCGGACAGAAAGTCATGTTCGACCTGCGCAGCCAGATCTTCCGCCACTTACAACACATGCACGTTGGCTTCTACGACAAGAACCCCGTGGGCCGCCTAGTCACGCGCGTCACCACTGACGTCGATGCTCTGAACGAGCTATTTACTTCCGGCGTGGTTTCCATTTTCGAGGACATCTTCGTGCTCGCTGGAATCATCACGATCATGACGATGATGAACTGGAAGCTGGCGCTGATTACGTTTGCCGTGCTTCCGCTGATCGTCTATGCCACGCAGGTTTTTCGCATCAAAGTGCGCGACTCGTACCGGCGGATCCGCATCGCAATTGCGCGCATTAATTCACACCTGCAAGAGCATGTCAGCGGCATGACGGTGCTGCAACTGTTCAATCGGGAGCGGCGCGCCTACGACAGATTCTCCGACGTGAACGACGCGCACCGGGAAGCCTACAAGGACGCCATCCTGGCCCATGCTGTCTACTACCCGGTGGTCGAAATCCTCTCCTCGGTGGCGATCGCGACGGTGATCTGGTTCGGTGGCAATCAGGTCTTGCGGATGGTGACAACCCTTACGGTCTCGGTTGGATTGGCGAGAGGGCTGCCGCATTTTCAACTGCTGCCCACTTTGACCACGCTCGGCGTGCTTGTCGCCTTCATGCAGTATGCGCAGCGATTCTTCAAGCCCATCCAGGATCTGAGCGAGAAGTACAACATTCTGCAATCCGCCATGGCTTCCGCGGAGCGGGTATTCAAATTGCTGGATACGTCCACGGAAATTACGCAGCCAGCCGTCACTAAGACGCCAACTGGGCCTGGCCAGATCCATTTTGACCACGTCTGGTTCGCGTACCGGAACGCTGAGAACGGCGAGCCTGACTGGGTTCTTCGCGACGTTTCTTTTACGGTTTCGCCCGGCGAGACCGTGGCTTTTGTCGGCCACACGGGCGCGGGCAAGACCACCATCATTTCTCTGCTGTTGCGGTTCTATGACGTGCAGAAGGGCGCCATTCGCATCGACGGGGTCGATATCAAAGAGATCGACCTGCCCGGTCTGCGACGGCGTTTTGGTGTGGTCCTACAGGATCCGTTCCTGTTCTCTGGAACCGTCGCGCAAAACATCCGCTTAGGATCTTCCTGGATCACCGACGCGGCCGTTGAAAAGGCCGCCGAAGAGGTCAACGTAGCCGACTTCATCCGTTCACTGCCGCGGGGCTTCCAAGAGGAGGTCCGCGAGCGCGGCAGCACGCTTTCCACGGGACAAAAACAGCTCATCTCCTTTGCGCGAGCCCTGGCTCACGAGCCCAAGATCTTAATCCTCGACGAAGCCACTTCGAGTGTTGATACCGAAACCGAATTCCGCGTTCGCGACGCACTTACGCGCATGGTCGAAGGGCGCACTTCGCTCATTATTGCGCACCGCCTCTCCACCATTCAGCGCGCGGACAAAATCATTCTGCTGCACAAGGGCAAACTCCGCGAAATGGGGACGCACCAGCAATTGCTCGGCCAGAGGGGCATCTACTTCAAGCTCTATCAGCTGCAATACAAAGATCAGGAACTTCCTAGCCCGGCCCCGGCCGTCCCCGCCGACTAGTCACGCGACGCCTGGGCACTCGCCACGAGTTACACCAGAAGCAGCCGCTCTTCCTGCAAAACAGGTACTATGTTGCGACTCTCAATGCGCAAACACACCGCCAACTGGCTAGCTGCCCTCCTTCTGCTGGTCTTCATCTTCGAAATCACGATGTCTATCCGCCAGCAGTCCCTCTCCTGGGACGAGGGCGATCACCTCTTTGCGGGTTACATGTCCTGGAAAGCAGCTGACTTTGGTCTTAATCCGGAACATCCACCGTTGGTTAAGGCACTAGCCTCCCTTCCCCTCTTGCCGATGCACCTCAAGATCCCGCCATCTAAGGGACTTTCAGATTTCAAGGGCGAAGCTTTCCTCGATGGCCGCGACTTCATCTACGGCAACGGAGGGCTAGCGACCGCAGACAGCATCATCTTCCGCGCTCGGATGACGGCCGCCACATTGAGCCTATTGCTCGGCCTGCTGGTCTTCGTGGCTACACGGGAGATGTTTGGCAAGAGTGCGGCTCTCTTCGCTCTGACGCTGCTGGTCTTCGAGCCCAATCTGATTGCACACGGCGCCTACATCACCACGGACATGGGCATTGCCTGCTTCATGTTTGCCAGCATCTATGCGTTCTATCGCTATGCGAAGAATCCTTCGTGGGGACGTCTAGCGACGGTGGGACTCACATCAGGGCTCGCGCTTGCCGCCAAGCACTCGGCGCTACTCTTGCTTCCTATCGGCCTTGCGCTCGTACTGACCGAGATCTTCTGGCCGCCAGTCGGGACGCAAGATGGGCGCAAGGCCATCGCGCTACGCATTAGCCGTTCGTTTTTGGTCGTCTCCGTCATTGCTTTTACAGTGCTGTGGGCGTTCTATGGGTTCCGTTATGCAGCCAGACCCGGCGGCGTCCCGTTACAACCCTCCTTGGCGGACTATGCGCAGGGCTTGCACGGGCTTGAGCCTCGCGTTTATCTGGCTGTAGCCCATCTCCACCTCCTGCCCGAGTCGTATCTCTATGGCCTGGTCGATGTACGTTTGGTCTCAAACTTTTTCCCGACCTACATCTTCGGTCAGGTTCACGCTCATGGAGTCTGGTTTTACTTCCCCGTAGCTTTCATCATCAAATCGACGGCGGGATTCATGGGCATGATGCTGCTCGCCAGCTTCGGCATCGCAACCGGGAAATTGACAGGACGGCGCGAGATTCTTTTTCTCACGATTCCGCCCGTCGTCTACCTGCTGATTGCTACCGAAACCGGGCTCAACATCGGCGCACGACATATTCTCCCGATGTATCCCTTTCTTTGCGCTCTCATCGGCGGGGCGGTCGTCGCCCTTGCGCGCAGTCAACGCCGCTGGGCATACGTGGCTGCGATTCTCTTGGCGTGGCACGTCGTCTCCGCTGCTCGCGCCTATCCGGTCTATCTCGCCTATTCGAATGAGTTCTGGGGCGGGCCTGCGAACACTTACAAATACCTCTCCGATTCCAATACCGATTGGGGCCAGCAATTGAAGGCCGTCAAGCAATACGTAGATGCGCGCGGCATTCAAGACTGCTGGTTCGCCTATTTCGTTCAGCCTGCTATCGACTTTCACGCTTACGGCATCCCCTGCCAGCCTCTGCCTACGCAGGATACGATTTGGTTCCATAGCCAGATCGATACGCCCACCACCATTCAAGGCCCTGTTTTCATCAGTATCGGAACGCTGTCGGGATTTGAATTCGGATCCAACCGGATGAACCCCTATCGCCAATTCCAGACGCTTCAGCCGACTGCCGCGATCCAGCACGGCGTCTTTGTCTACGACGGAACCTTCGACATGCGCTTCGCTTCCGCCCTCGGGCACGTCACCCGCGTGTATGACCTCACGGCATCGAAGAACCTGGACGCCGCCCTCGTAGAGGCGGAGATCGCCGTGCAGATCGATCCCGACGAGTTCCAAGCACAGATGGCTCTGGGTGACACGCTAGCCGCACTCGGCCGGACGCCAGACGCGAAGCCCATCTACCAGCGCGCACTGGCCATCGCCGCCACGATGGAGCCCAGCGCTGCTGCCGATTGGAGCAAACAGATTCAGCAGAAGCTGGGCCAATGATCGTATGGCGCGGCGGCCGCACCCGCGCGGTCCTGCTTTGACGGGGATAGCTACAGACACGGGAAAACTGCTACACCTCCACCCGGACCCTGGACCTGAAGGCCGGGGCTCGGTCGCGAGAGGAGCGGATTCGCTTGGGGTATTGTCTACGGATTGCTTAGGGCTTGCTTCAAGACGGCAAGCGTGCGCGAGCGGACAGACTGGCCGCGTCGGATCGCTTCGAGCGTGTGCTGGCTAAGTCCGGTTTTGCGTATTAGCCCGCGTAACGGATGCTTGGCCATTTCGTCCAAGAGAGGTTGATCCGCGACACTCGTTTTCCCAACTGGCGAGTATTCCACCGGGCTAAAACTTACGAGACTTAGGTCTTCGCCTTGCTCCCAACGTCTGTCAGTCTCTTTTCCGACATAGTGCGACTCGCCAGAGACAATCGAAGCTCTTTGCAGCCGACCGCGCGTTTCTGCCGAGCATGGTGATCCATCGGGGGCAAGAGACTTAGATTCCGAGTGGCGGAGATAAAGACGTAGGACGTAACCAACTGTTTGGGGAATCACCTTATCCAGCTTGCGGCTCTGTCGTAGGGCAAGACGATACACCTTGCCGTCGAAAACGTTGACGCATTTGGCACGAATCCATTGCTTACGCTGTTTGGTAAACGACGTTAGCAGGGTAAAGTGATTTGGATCAATGCCTGCCGGATAGCCGGACACGGTGTCGATTAGAGGGCAAAAGAGAAAATTGTAGGGACGAGTCGAACGGTTGAGCCGTTGCAAAACGTGTGGAGTGCTCAACACGACGCGCATCATAGCCGGAAGACTTAGCCATGATGGTTTTCTGGGGGGCAAAGCCAATGCCTTGCGTAACAGCCAATCCCAAGCTTCGTATGTCCAGTCGTCTTCGTCGCTCGCCCAGTTTTTAGGCGGATAAAGATATCCCAGACCGTGGGCTTTGGGGTCCACGATGGACAGGTGGTTTCCATTTCGCAGGTAAATAGCGTAACGTTTGGCAGAGATTGCATAACCATAGAGCTGCCTCTGGTTCTTAGCAGAATCAAAATTAACGTCTTCGATCTTTAGGATTGAACCGGGAACCGCGTCAGGATCGTAGGGATTGAGTGTTGCGAATCTATCCGCAATGCTGCGCACGTTTTCCCACGACAGAGCCTTAACTGCATCTTGCCCGTTCAGTTTGTAAGCGCCCCCAGGACATGCAACAAGCGTGGTTCTTCTTGATGCCACAATGCAGAGGGAATCGGTGTCGCAGAAAAGATAGCTTCCGCCCGCATCGGTCACGCACTTCTCCAGCATAGTCAGCAGCAGACGGCCACCAGCGGTAATGAGCGAGGCTATCGGCGGGAAATACCACCTTCCGTGATGCTCTACAACGTTCGACATTTGCGAGAAGGACTCTTGACCCGAGAAAATTTTGATATTCGCGGGCTTTTTAGGCTTTTCGGGCGTTAATTCAACAAACAATCCGTAGCTGCCTGCGTTAGCTAAAATCTTTGAAATCATCCGCGACAGCGGGGCTAACTCAGAATCAAAAAATAGGTTATGACCTGCTAAAGAAGTATGGTGGCGTGGTAGTTGGGAAAAACGGGAAAGAGTTTTACCTTGCCGGAACAGAGATCCCCCCAACATGCTTTCTGAGTCCAGTGTGACACGAAGAATATTGAAAGTGGTTTTGATGGAACGGCTGGCCCTTTCCTTTACTCAGGAAGGGTTCGCAAAAACCGATTTCGGCTTTGTTAGAAAGCATTCTCCGGATGTGATACATATCTTTCGCCTCACCTTCCTTGATGGTGTTGGTCCCGCTGGCAAATTCGGGTGGCGGATTAACCCTGGGGCAGCGGTTCGTTTTGAGGTAGTAGAGAAGGCCTACCATCTTGCTTCAGGCTTTAGCCCTGAAAACCAAAAAGGCACTGCAACCATTGGCAATTCGGTCGGAGAGTATCTTGCAGGGCGCAGCAGTGCCTGTGAGTTTGCAATAGATTCCGAAGAGCAGATTGACGGTGTGTTTGCGCGGATTTCGGAAGTGTTCCACAAGTTTGCTTTGCCGTACTTTGCGAAGTATTCCACGCTGAGCGCCATTGACGCAGCCTTGAATGAGAAGCCGATGGAAAAGACACCCCACAGAACTGCGGTTCAGCACGCATACTACGGTACTATCGTCGCCAAGCTGATGGGACGGAAAGATTATCCGGAGTTAGTGCGGATCTATACCGAGGTTTTGACAAATCAAGATCGAGGATTCTATCTAAAGCGGTTTCTCGACCTCGTGAGTGCTCTGGAAAATCAGCCGCCAATGACGGCTGAGCGCGGAGTTCTCGCATGAGAGCGTGATTGAAGTGACTAACCCGCAAGGGTGAGTGCTGCCCCGTGGGCCAGAGCAAGCCTCACACTCTAATATAAACATAGCCAAGCCTGCCGCCGATCAACGTCGCTCTGGCTATCTTTAGCCAAAAATTGATCCTCCCGATTAATAGCTTCAGCTGTTTGGTCGGCCAACAAGCCATCGGATTGCATCGGTATTCCCAGAATTGCAGCAAGTTTCGTAACCTCGCGAAAAAGATTGGATAAGGA
>Ga0137403_10003765_pt1 | contig 18112 bp, 15 predicted proteins | sample CZOMad2_1_16fung_FD_122057 | JGI IMG/M metagenome (GOLD analysis project Ga0137403, IMG submission 122057) | Vadose zone soil fungal communities from Angelo Coast Range Reserve, California, USA - CZOMad2_1_16fungal (Hybrid Assembly) | ecosystem: Environmental > Terrestrial > Soil > Vadose zone...
TCCGCCTTCAGGCGGCTGTTTCAGACACCAACAATTGCCGCCCCAAGCCGGAACTCCAAACAACCAGCTACGAAACTCGCTTAATCGAGCAGCCAAACGCCACGGAAGTTGTCTTCTGAATCGGCTTCCCGGCCAGCACCGCATCCAGCGCATCTCGCAAATCATTCGAAGTGATCGCTTCGATCTTTTGCGAGTTGTCGATTCGTCCGTGATAGACAAGCTTGCCACTCGCGTCGATCACGTATGCTTCAGGCGTGTGGTTCGCTCCGAATCGATCCGCAATCTTGTTACCGTCATCTTTAAGAATCGCGAACGTCAGATGCTTCTCAGCCGCATGCGACTTCACTTCCGACGCTGGTTCAGTCGAGTTCGAATTGATGCCGATCACATTGATGCCTTTGGACTGATAATCCTCGGCGAGCTTCTCCATTCGGTCGTTATAGCCATTGGAGACCGGACAACGGGTCGCGATGAAGATAATGACCGCACCATTCTTGCCCTTAAGCGAATTCAGCGTGTGCTGCGCGCCGTCAGCGTCAGGCAGTTTGAAATCTTCGATCATCGCACCAATTGCGGGCGGCGCCGGCAAATCAGTGGCGTTGCGACCGCTGCCGGCAATGGCCGCCAGGGCTACAATTAATAGCGCTGCGAAAAAAAGAGAAATCGCGTATTGCTTCTTCATTCTGGTAACTCCTTTCAGAATTGCTGGTGTGACTGCAAAGATTAGCAGCGAGAAGTTAGACGTGGCAAGTGCCAGATTGCTTCCGATATCAGAATGCGATGGGGCGCCGCCTGGCGATGATCGCTGCAAACACGATGACCGTTAACAGGATCGTTACCGCCGCCGAGAGCAAACAATACTGGCAAAAGTGATGAATGACGAAGGCTTGCAGGTACAGCAGCCAAAGGCTGGTCAAAAACATTATGCCGACGAGGACTGCCAGCACCTGTCGCGCAAAGCCGTAACCAAACAGCACCAGGATCGCCAGACTGAAAGCCAGAAAGTAAGCGAAGGCCCCGAGTGAAGCCAGCGGAATGCCGGCAAGATGAGCATACTTGCTGCCGAGAACTTCAGCGCACCCGGAAATAATAGTGCAGCGCAAATTCTGTCCTGTTAGATCCTGGATCGTGAGATAGATCGCGTCACCGAGTCCGACCAGCGAGAGCAACGCCACCATCAGGTAGGGCCAGGTAAGACTCTTTGAAGAAGGAATCGGGTCGGACATGACGTCGCTAGGAGAAATTCGTTATGCAGTCAAAGGACACTCTACAACAGAACGATCGAATCGTCCTTGCGGCGCGGCGCAGGTTCGGGCCGAGGTTCGATTACTTCAGGTTCATCGATAAATTGCATTGCTGGTCTTTGCTCAGGACAAAAATCGCAATAGTATCCGGCGCTGTCTTTTCGATCCTGACATTCATTACATTCCAGCGCCTGGCCCGCTCTCATCAGCGCATCAAGCAACGGGACCAACCGCCGCCCGCGATCTGTTAATTCATATTCGACTCGACGCGGCAATCCGCCATAGTTGTTCCGCAGAATCAGAGCATCCTGCTCCATCTCGCGCAACCGCCCCATTAATGTGCGGCTGCTGATAGGATGCAGATCCTCCAACAGCTCTGTGGTTCGCTTTGGCCCGGCAAAGAGATCGCGCACAACCAGCATGGTCCACTTGTCACCAATCAGTTGCAGCGCGCCTGCTATGGGGCAACCATCAATCTTACGTCGTCGCAAAAATCGGAAACCTCGTTTTTATTCTGCTGCACAAAAATACGCGCACTTGTCGATTTATGACAACCTTCTTTTTCTTTTTGGATTTATTGACTGGAGAAAGTGATTCAAGGTCCCGAAAATACAAACAACCCGAAGGGTGGGACTTCGGGTTGCTACCTGGTGAGCTTGCAGGAACTTCTGCTGGTATAGGACGCTGCTCGCTTCACCATGTCGGCGTGGGGATAGGATTTTCAACGTGGCGCTGAGGTTAAGGCGCCATCACTCGTGCTTGTTGCCCCGGGTTCGAAATTCTCTTTCGTGTTTCACTAGAGCGATTCCCGTGCCGCTTTTTCAGCAATCAAAGAGTTGAAGCGGAATCAGCGAATCTGCTTGGTTTTTACTACATGCAACGCGCGCAGCAAGGGCTCTGATGACCGACTGCTGGCTTTTTTATATCAGAAGTGATAGTAAGGCTATCAGTAGCGATAGCTAAACGTTCTTTCGGTGGTACGTTAGAGCTATTCGCGGTAATGCTGGCTTAACGTCGAAGCTATGAATCCAAGACTAGTCGCGGTCAACGGTTCGAAAAAGGGGGCCACGTTTCCCCTGGCGAGTGAAGAGATCACCATTGGTCGCGAGTCGGCCAGTTCTATCTCGTTGAATCACGCGTCCGTTTCGCGGCGCCATTGTCTAATCCGACGCGAGCATGATGATTTCAAAATACTCGATCTCGATAGTTACAACGGGACTTTCGTTAACGGCATTCCGGTAAAAGAGCAAACACTCATCCATGCCGACCAATTGCGAATTGGAAGTATCGAACTTCTGTTCTTAACTGAGGAAGGCGAGCAAACAACATCAGGGCATCTGGTGCGGTGGGACGATTCTGATCCGCTCACGCAATCGGCTAAGCAACTTCTGCCAGAGACTCTCTTGTATCCGACTGAGCAGATCCTGGTCACGGATCCGGCTCACGAACGAATGGCGCGCGACCTGGGTGTGGTGCTGAGAATCGCTACCCGTATCAATCAGTTGCGCCATACGCAGGAGTTGGTGCGGGAAATACTCGACGCGATTTTTGAAATCATTCCGGTAGATAGGGGCGCGATTCTATTGGGGCGCGGCGAGAAGGATTTCTCGTCCGTTTATGCCAAACATCGCGATCAGCAAAACCAGCCTGTCCGCGTGAGTCGCACAGTAGTCGAGCGCGTCATGCGCGAACGTGTGGCCGTCCTCACCAACGATATTCAAACCAGCGAGAGTTTGAAATCAGCCGACAGTTTGATGGCGGCGCAAATCAGCTCGTTGATGTGCGTGCCCTTAATCGTCGTCGAAAAGCTGCTGGGGGCAATCTATCTCGACACCAGCGATCCGATCGTGCGCTTCGATGAAGCGCATCTGCAATTGCTGGCGGGCATCGCCGGAATGGCGGCAGTCTCACTCGAGAACGCTCGGCAGATCGAATGGTTGGAAGACGAAAACAGCCGGCTCAGATCAACCCTCGCGATCGAACACAACATGATCGGCGAGAGTCCGGCCGCACAGGAAGTTTATCGATTCATTCAGCGGGTCGCACCCGCGAAATCTGCCGTCCTGATTTGTGGCGAGAGCGGCACGGGAAAGGAATTGGCGGCACACGCTATTCATGCGAATAGTCCTCGCGCGGCCCAGCCGTATGTACCGATCAATTGCGCCGCCCTGACGGAAACTCTGCTCGAAAGTGAATTGTTCGGACATGAAAAGGGTGCGTTCACCGGCGCCATTGGCCGCAAGCACGGCAAGCTCGAAGTGGCCCACGGCGGCACTGTGTTTCTCGACGAAATCGGCGAGATGACCATGGCGATGCAGTCACGTCTGCTGCGGTTTCTCCAGGATCACAAAATCGAAAGGCTCGGCGGCACGCGTTCGATCGAACTTGACGTGCGCATCATCGCGGCCACGAATCGCAATCTCGAAGAAATGATTAAGAATGGAACGTTCCGCGAAGACCTTTATCACCGCTTGAATGTGGTGAAGTTGACGATGCCTCCCTTGCGTGATCGGAGGGACGATGTTCCATTGCTCGCGAGTTACTTCACCGTGAAATACGCCAATGAGTGCAAGCGTTCGGTTACCGGCATCACGCCCGAAGCGCGGGCGTTGCTGCAAACCTATGACTGGCCGGGAAACATTCGCGAACTTGAGAATGCCATCGAGCGCGCGGTGGTGCTGGGCTCAGCCGACACGATTGGCGTTGAAGATTTGCCCGGACGGGTGCGGGATTTAGCCGATGGCGGCAGCCAGATTGCGGTGAATTACAATGACGCCGTTAAGGACGCAAAGCGGCAAATAATCCTGAACGCGTTGGCGCAATCACAAGGGAATTACACTGAGGCAGCCGGAGTGCTTGGTATTCACCCAAACAATCTGCACCGAATAATTCGCACTCTGGATCTGAAAGCCGCGGCAGCGAAATAGGAAGTTTCCAGGCTCACTCACGCACGAAGATTTATGTTGTAGGTCTTAATCTTTGAATTGAGGGTGGTGGGATTCATCCCCAATAAGCGCGCGGCCCGTGATTGATGGCCACCCGTTTGATCCAAAGCGCGCCTGATCAAATCTATTTCAAACCGACGCACTTCATCATAGAAATTAATTCCGCGTCCGACATCAATTGCTGATGCCGCGCCTGATCCTTCGCGCACAACCGCCCGCGCAGCTTGCGGATCGGCGATCTCCGGACGCAAACATTCGCGCGAGATTTCATCAGCCGGCGCAATCACCACGGCGCGTTCAATCGCATTTTCCAACTCGCGCACGTTGCCCGGCCAGGAATAATTTTCTAAAAGTGACAGCACCTCGGGCGCGATATGCTCAGACACCTGGCGGCTATTCTCAGCGTTGTATTTGCGGATAAAGTGCTGGGCCAAAGGAAGCACGTCCTGCCGCCGATCGCGCAGCGGCGGCAATTCGATCGGCACGACAGAAAGCCGGTAGTAGAGATCTTCGCGGAACATGCCCGACCGCACCGCTTCTTTGAGATCGATATTGGTGGCCGCGATGATGCGAACGTCGACGCGCCGCGGGCTCGTGTCGCCGAGCGGCGTGAACTCGCGCTCCTGAATGACGCGCAGCAGCCGCACCTGCGTCTCTGGCGGGATGTCACCAATCTCATCGAGAAAGATCGATCCGCCGTCAGCAACTTCGAACAGTCCTTTCTTCGCCGCGATCGCTCCAGTGAATGCTCCCCGCGTGTGACCGAACAGTTCAGATTCAAGCAATTCAGTCGGAATGTTTGAGCTGTTGACGGTAACAAAAGGCTTTGTCACGCGCGGGCTGGCTTCGTGAATCGCTTTCGCAATCAATTCTTTTCCGGTTCCACTCTCACCCGTGATTAAGATCGTCGAGCGCGCAGGCGCTACCTGCTCCACCACGCGAAAGACTTCCTGCATGATGTCGGAGCGGCCGACGATTGCCCCGCGATCGACTTCGCGGCTCATCGCTTGTCGCAAAGACCGGCGTTCTTCTTCCTTGCGCCGTCGCTTCACTCCGGCAGCGACGGTCGCGGTGATGTGTTCGTTTTGAAAGGGTTTGCGGATGCAGCCGAACGCGCCTTTTTCCCAGGCGGCAATCGCGGTATCGAACGTCGCATAGGCGGTAATCATCACGACTACAGCTTCCGGATCGAGCTTCAGGAATTCTTCGAGCGCCCGCAGTCCGCCAATGCCCGGCATCGACACGTCCAACAGCACCGCGTCGTATGAGCGTTTGGTGTACGCGTCAAGACCTTCTTCGCCGGTCTTGGCGAGGTCGACACGATAACCCTCAGCCGAGAGCAACGTCTCGAGCACGTCCCGCATTATTTCTTCGTCGTCAACGACGAGTACTGATCCTTTTCTGGCCATAACGCAGCGCAGGCATCTGGGCCTGCATTCATCTACTGACTATTTCCTGTGATGCGAAAGCGGGAATTATTACCGAAACAACCAATAAAAAGCCAACTCAGAAAAAGAAGCAACCGGTTAAAGCGCGGCGACTTGCAAACGTGTGCGAGGATCGCGGGTGGGGAGAGTGATGCGAAAGGTAGTTCCAATTCCGGGCGTACTGTTGACCGTGATATGGCCTGAATGCTCCTGAACTATGCCATAAGTGACGGCGAGGCCCAGGCCCGTGCCGCGTCCGACGCCTTTGGTGGTAAAAAACGGATCGTAAATCTTTGCGACATCGTCTGCGTCGATTCCGATACCATTGTCCGCCACCTCAACCGTCAGCAAATCTTCTTCGCCATTTCGCGTTGCCAGCACAATTCGCCCGTTGCCGTTGGCAATAGAATCACGCGCATTCAGAATCAAGTTGGTAAACACCTGCTGCAACTTTACTGAGTTGCCATGAACCTGGGGAAGATGTTCGTCGTACTCGCGAACAATTTCGATTTGGCTGCGGCGCAATTGTGGTTCGAGCAGTTGCAGGGTGTCGTCGAGCACGCGATGAATGTCGAGGGTAGTGAACTCGGCCGCGCTGCCGGTGCGCGAAAAATTCAAAAGATTGTTAACGATGTCGGTCGCCCGATCCGCCTGACGCCGGACCTTTTCCAACAACGCATGTTTCGGATCGTTTTCCGGCAACATGTTCAAAAGCATCTGCGTGTAAGACGAAACTCCGGTGAGCGGCGTGTTCACTTCGTGCGCGACGCCGGCGGCCAGCAAACCAATAGAAGAAAGTTTTTCGCGCTGCTGCAGTTGATCTTCAAGACGCAAGCGTTCAGTTACATCTTCGAAAACCACGAGCGCGCCGGTTTGCTCCTGCGAATCCGCCCACAGCGGCGCAATCGCGATATTCAACACCAGCGAGCGCCCGGCACGCGTGGTGGTATGCATCTTATAAATCTGCCGCGTTTGTACTAAGCGCCAGCCCGACTCACCCAGGACCTGGTGCAAGGTATCGGCGAAATCTTCCGCGAACAACTCTTCGACATTTCTGCCGAAGACCTCTTCGCGATCAGCGGCCACAATTTCTTCGAGCGCCGAGTTAAGACGCGTAATGCGTCCGTCGAGATCAACAGCCATCAAGCCCACGTTGATTGATTCAACGATTGATTCGTTGAATTCTTTCAGGATCTCGAGTTCCGACGCGCGTTGTTGTTGCTCCTGATAAAGCAAACTGTTTTCGATCGCGACTGCGATGTAACCGGAGACCGTTCTGAGGATTTCCACGTCTTCAGAAGACAGCAGCGCGCCATCGGCGGATCGTCCCAGCCCGATGACCGCCACCATTCGGCCGCGCACCACGCAGGGCACGTAATAGTGAAGAACGCGCCGCACGTATCCATCGCCTTCCAGAGTGGATTCGAGATCATCGGCGCGCACGACGCCGGTTTCGGCTGAACCCGTGCGAATCATTTCCCGGAAGTCCAGCGGCACATTCACCGCGGCCGCAAGTCCTGCCGTGCGGGCGACCCGATAGCCACCGGTGGCGCGCCCGTCTTCGATAAAGATAGCCAACCGCTCGACGTTCATGACTTCCCGCAGACGACTAATCAGCGAATCAAGCAAAGGGTCCAGGGCCGTGGTGGCCGAGATCGTGCGCCCAAAATCCAGCAGGCTGTGACGCATGTCATAACGCCGGCCATAGAACATTCGATCGACGCTCTGCTGAAGAAAATTTTTGACGGGCGCGGCAATCATCACGATACAGGCCATCGCCGTGACGGAAAGAATCAAGCGCAGCGTAATCTCGCCGGTGGTCACCTCGCCGCTCAGGGCGTACAGCCCGGCAAAGTAAACGATCGATCCAATCGCGAGGGCGATTGCGAGCGTAGTGAGTGCGTAGACGGCGACGCGTCGCACCACTAACTCAACGTCCATCAAGCGATAGCGAACGACTGAATAACCGAGCGCCAGCGGAATCAGAATCAGCGGCAGGATCGCGACATCGGTAAAGGGTCCGGCCGTTTCGTCGAAGATGAAGCCCAGCGCATACAAAAGCGTGAGCGGCGCGGCTGCCAGCACCATACCCCAAACCACCCATTTCAATTGTTGTCGCGCGACCGTGCTCTTGCTGATCACAAATCGGCGCACGAGTAAGACGGCGCTAGCAATCAGTGCCACCACAAAATGTATGAACGCAGCCTTGTAAAAGCGGGCGACAAAATTCGGGGAATAATCCAACAGTTGGTGCGGGATTATTTTTGCTAACTGATCATGCAGAAAGATAACAGTCGTGAATCCCAGCAGCACAAAAGCCGGTAGATACAACGCCAGTGCGCGCCAGCGACGATCGTCGAACAGGTGATAGCGAACCGGATAAATTGCGCTGAAGTGCAATAAGAGGGCCGCAAACATAATGAACCCGGCACTCTTCAGAACCGCAATCGCCAAATCGAGATCTCTGTACAAACCCAGCGGGGTGTAGAAAAGAAAGACAAAAGCAGCGATCGACAAGGCAGCGAAGTGCAACACGAAGGGCGCGCGTCCGCCCTGCCGGAAAATCACAAACAATCCGATGAAGAGGAAAACCAACCCGATCAGATTGAGGTACAGGTTGCGCGCAGTCAGGCTGTTAACGGAAGTTAGATGGTCGAGGTCTGCGTAGTAGTAACGCGTCTCCGGCGGATACGACGGTCGCTCGATCAGGTAATGGATTTCGCCGCCGACGCGGGCCTGGTCCAGGTAAAGCTGAATTTTTTCCGCGCCGGAAATCTCTTCGCATTTTGGGCCGCGCGTAACTTCTTCGCACTTCTGCTCAGTCATGCTGATCGCCAGCAGACGATCGCCGGCGTTCATGCGCGCCCTCGTCGCGGCTGAACCCGGCGCGATCGATTTGGCGACTATTCCCTGAGAAGTGTCGACCCAGGCGACCCCGTCAGTCGGTGGGCCCTGGTTGTGCGACCGTTGCCAAAAATTGATCGCTCCGGCAACAAACAAGAGCGCCGCCGTCGCCAGCAGCAGCCATGTCCTGGTTGTTAGCACTGAGCCTTTCATTCTTCTAAATCACTACGGGAAGTTAATCACGCACGCTCGTCTCACACACTGGGTCAACTAAACTGAGGCAACCGATGTTCCAGCTGGGCACAGATGAATCTGTCTGCTTATTGAACAAGCTTCTCGACTTTGTCGCCGTTTCCTTCGGCGACGGACCGAGTCGGGTGCGTGCGCTGTCCATCTTTTCGTACTCGTCCGAGATTTTGGAAAAGCAGTTGCGGACCGCGACACGAGAGGCTTAGGGTTCGTGCCGCCTTCTTTCTTTAGAAACGAACCAGGATTCCGCCGCGCACCGATCGCCCGGTGGTGCCAACTTCCAGGATGCTTTCGCCGTTCATGGTGCGCGTTTGAAAATCGAAAAGGTTGCGCGCATCGATGACTGCCTGAGCCCGCACCGGCAGACCAAACGTCGGCAGATCCTGCGTTATCTGCACGCTGAGCGACGGATCGTAAACCGCGAGTCGCCCCGCGAATGGATCGATTGCAAAGACCGTTGCCTGAGGCGAAAAACGAAACACGGTTTGCACGTGAGTGCCCTTGGACCAGTCGCCCGCCAATTGCACCGCGGCAGTCTGGAAGAAACCATTGCTGAAAAAGTCAGTCGGATCAGTGAGGCCGTTGGCGGAAAGCTTCTGGCCACGCCCAAACGAGTAACCAGCGGACGCATTCCAAACATGATTCAGTCTGCGCGAATAAACCAGGCGCATGCCACGGGCCGATCCGTTTTGATTTGCGACGTTCAAAATCGGGAGCGATGCGTCACCTGAAAAAGCTGAGAGCGGCATTGACATCAGACCGACTCCGCGGCCGCCCGTCATATCCAGAAACGCGGCCGTCTCAATATTCGAGCGATTATCAAGGACCCGCTGCACGCCGAACTCCAGGCGCCGGCTCTGGCCCATCACGGCCCGCCCGCCGACAAAGGCAACTGGTTGTGACGATCGCTGCTTGAAATAAACATCCGCTTGCTCAAATGACGCCGTGCTTTGAATTGCTGATTCGTCGCCCGCCGGGGCATACGACGCTCTCACTCGCGTCCGCGCATTAGCATCAAACTGAATCCCAAACCGCGGACTAATTGCTGAGTCGCTACCCGCATTAGTGAACCGCGAATAATCAAGACCCATTACCACCACGACGCCGTCGCGAACCAGCCATTCATCCACCGCTCGCACTGACATTTGGCCCAAGGACCGTTTGCTGCTTTGATTGTTACCAAGGACGGTAACGAAGCGTGCGCCGCCGCCGCTCAGACTAAGGTGATGCCGATCGTTCACGCGCATGCGCGCGGTAGTTTCAAATCGTTGAGGTGCTCCGTCTCCAATTCCGGTCTGACCAGCAAAGATCAGATCGATCGTTTCCGATGCCGGTAACGCCAACGCGAAATTCATCCCCTCGTAGCTCGAGCTGAATGGACTTGACGAAGCGGCAAAGTATTGCTCGGCCACGCCTTGCAAACGGACCCGGCCACGTTCATCGGTTGCCGGCTGCGTCTGCTCTTCGGCGTTTCCGTCCGCAGCCGCTTCGGCCGCAGCGATGTTCGGATCGTTGCCGGGATTAGCCTGGAAGATCGATTTACGGCTCTGCGCCGAGCGCAGCGTCCACTTAACGCTATCTTTGTCGTTACGTTGATTGACGAGTGTTTTTGAAGAGTTTGCGGGTTCGAGGTTGAAACGATAAGCGATCTCAGCCGAAGGGTTGACTTGCACAGATTCAAAGAGGACTTCGCTGAAACCTGCGGCGATCGCTTTCAGCGAATAACGCCCGGCGGGAATCTTCGCACTGAAGCTGCCGTCGGCGGCCGTGTAGGTCTGCCTCACGATTTGTTTCGCGCCTTCGCGTATCAACTGCACGAGCGCGCCCGCCAACGGTGCGCCTTTGTTGTCTCGCACCGTGCCGGTGATCGTCGCCAGACCGTGCGTACCTTTGCCCGTCGCAGGCAAAGCGTTCGCGGTCAATGCAACGGCAATGACCATCGCAAAAGCACAGTATTTAGAGAATAATTTCATCGTGGCCGGACCTCCTGTCGAACCTCGCCGAGGGTTCGCGCGGCTGGAGTAAAGAAAACTCGATTGTTCGTAGTCCGTTCGATTCCTAATTTGCTTCTTTCAGATGCCTCGGGCGGAAGAATACCAGCGTTAATTACTATGTGCCCGCCCTGGGCGAAGGGAGACCATCACCCGTTTGAATGCTGCAATTCTCAAACACCCCGACGATCGATGTCAAGGAAACACGGTTGTCGAAGCAGAATTTTGTCGCGTCTTACCCGCGTGTTACGATGACTGCTCACCAACCCCGGCAGGTTTTGGACCTTCAGAATGATGGATCAAGTACGCACCACCCGACTCCCTAATGGCCTGACAATTCTGTCCGAGCACATGCCCGAGCTTCGTTCGATAAGCCTCGGCATCTGGTTGCGGCGCGGCTCGCGTCATGAAACCAGCGCCCTCAACGGCATGTGTCACTTCATAGAACACGCCTTATTCAAAGGTACGCAACGCCGCACGGCGCATGAGCTGGCGACCGAGTCAGATCGCCTGGGTGGACAATTTGATGCTTACACTTCGCACGAGATGACCGGGTTTGTCGCAAAAGTAGTCGACACGGAAATGCCGCGCGCGTTCGATCTGCTCGCCGACCTGGTGCTGAATCCCCGATTTGATGCAGACGATCTGGTGAAAGAGCAAAAAGTCATCATCGAAGAGATGAAGATGATCGAAGACACGCCGGAAGAGTTGCTGACCGAGCTTTTCCACGCCGCGTACTTTCCGAATCATTCGCTCGGCCGTCCCATAGAGGGGACGGAACAAACAGTATCGACCTTCGATAGTGCGATCACGGCTGACTTTCATAAACGAAATTTCATCCCGAGCAATCTAGTGGTCGCGGCAGCCGGTAACGTCGAACACAATCGGCTGGTTGAGATGGTTACTCAGGCATTCATCGGTAAAGAGAAAAGCAGCGAACCTGAATTCGCCTCGCCTGCGCCCGCAGTTGCCGCGCCAATTCTGATCGAGCGAAAGACTGAACTCGAGCAGGCACATCTGATCATCGCGGCGCCCTGGCCTTCAGCTAAAGACCCGGATCGTTACGCGGCGAGCATGCTCGGAACAATCATCGGCGGCGGCACCTCCAGCAGATTGTGGCAATCGATTCGCGAAGAGCGCGGTCTGGCATACTCGATTGGCGCCGGCGGTAACACGTTCAGCGACGTCGGGATGTTCACGATTTACGCCGGCACCTCGCCGGCGCAAATGGACGAGGTATTCGATCTGTCTATGCACGAGTTACGGCGAATTGTGCGGGAACCGGTCGCGGAAGATGAGCTGGAACTGGCGAAGCAACAGGCTATTTCATCTGTGCTGTTGAGCCTGGAGTCATCAGGCAATCGCGTCGGCGCCCTGGCCCGTCAAGAGATCATTCATGGCCGGCGCATCTCACCCGACGAAATCATTCAAGCGGTCAACAACGTGACTAGCGAGGATGTCCAACGTTTGGCGCAATCGTCTTTTACGACTCCGGCGCTGTCGGTGGGTGCGCTGGGAAATCTGAATGGATTTGCCGTCGATCGCTCGCGGTTAGAAATTTGAAACGCCACAGAGGCGCAGAGACACGGAGAGATCCGGCAAAGTTCAGGTTCGACGTTGCAGCCGCTCCGTTAGCAGTTCTCTCCTTCGATTTTTCTCTGTGTCTCTGCGACTCCGTGGCTAATTTCGTCGTACAATCCACTAAATGAAGATCTCTGTACTCGGTAGCGGCTCAACTGGCAACGCGGTGTTGCTGGTCGCCAACGGCACGCGTGTTTTAGTTGACGCCGGAATGAGCGCGCGTGAAATTGTGCGCCGCATGGCCCTGCTTGGTGAAGACGCGAACTCGCTTGACGGCATTTTGGTCACGCACGAACATGGCGATCACTGCGGCGGTCTGCGGGTGCTGATAAGAGATCTGGATTGTCCGGTATTCATTTCCGCAAAGACGCGCGATGCTTACGTTTGCGAATCCCGACGCGTCGGGATCGCGAATGACGAGCCCCGAAAACGCTCTGATGCTCTGCGCGATCGTACTGTCGAGATCGATTCCGGCTGCGACTTTCAAATCGGAAAGATCGAGTTTCATCCTTTCACCGTGCCGCACGATGCGGTAGACAATTTTGGTTTTACGGCCACGCACGATGGCGTGAAAGTCGCGACCCTGCTCGATTTTGGTCACGTAACAACGTTGATTACGGAACGGCTGCGCGGGTGCGCGGCGATTGTGATCGAATCCAATCACAGCCGCGACATGCTCAAGACGGTCGAGCATTATCCCTGGGAATTAAAGCAAAGAATTCTTTCGCGGCTGGGCCATCTGTCGAATGAAGATGTAGCCGACTGGCTGGTCAATGGTTTTGATGGCCAGGCGCAGCACGTGGTGCTCGCGCATCTTTCGCAACGCGCCAACAATCCTTACCTCGCGAAGATTACCGCAGAGACTGCTTTGCGTGAGCGGGCGCCGTTGTTTCCTGCAAGTACTGAAGTGACGCTCTCGTTTCCAAAAGAAGCGACGGCGTGGATCGAGGTTTAGTCGGTTACAGAACCGCGAACGGTAGTGAGCGGGTTAAGGAGGCCTGTTTGGCGTCTCTCCGACTCTGGTGATTCGTTGATGATCGTGAACTGACATCATGACAGTATGGCGAATGGCAATGCGCGGAAGACATGATCCATCCAACGGAAGCTGGCTGGAACCCGCGCGGGGGAAATGTGGCTCCGATGCCGTGACCTAGGCGTTGCCGCAATCACCTATGATCCTGTGGAATGCGATGATTTTCGTAACTATACTCGTGACCACCCTCCGCAGCGCTGGCGAGAAATGACGCCGTCGCAACGGTATGCACTTGCTCGCTTCGTCTACGAGATGCAGGTCGGAGACGTTATCTACGTGAAACAAGGTCGCACAATTGTTGGCAGAGGCGTCATTGCTGGCGACTACCACTTCGATCTCGTTGATTTACCGGGTGACCTCGGAACGCGCTGGCGACATCAGCGACACGTCGGTTGGTGTTCTGATTTCGGAATACGAGAGGTTATCTTGGGAAAGCAACAGAATGTAGCGATCGTTCGCCTTACTCCGGCCGACGTGACGCTCGTGGAACAATCGCCTACTTGTTGACAACGACGCCCAACCAAATGGTTGGACCCATGGGCGGTGGTCTTATGGCTCAGGAAAGTTGAGCCTTCGATCCGCTCGCTACCGCTCGCGGTTCTGTAACAACAACCCTTCCGGCGAGACTTTCCAATTCAATATCTCAGCGCCTGCTTCGCTGCTTAAGGCGCGTGCGACGTCCTGGTTTCGTCCCTCAGCACAAAGAAAGGCGATGCATCCGCCGCCGCCGGCGCCGCAGACTTTTGCAGCTTCGGCTCCATTCGCCAGGGCCTTTTCCACGATTGCATCCATGTGCGGAGTCGTGATGTTCGGCGCCAGCCGTTTTCGATTCGGATAAGCCGCGCGCATGATTTCCCGGACCGCGTCCCAATCATTTGCCAACAACGCATCGCGCATTTGCTCGGCCGCGTCACGAATGCGTTCGAAAATCTCGAACACCTCGGCGTCGCCGTTGATATGACGCTTGAACATTTCCCAATTGTTGATTCCGGACATGCGCGGCTGGCCCGTGTAGCAAATCACAAAGCGGCGGTTGATTTCGTCTTCTTCAATCGCCAGGTGTTCGCGCTCTACGCCATCAGCCCGCAGGTGAATGCAGGAAGCCGAACCGTACAGCGCCGGATAATAATCCTGAAGCCCGGCAGGAACTTTAATAACGGTCGTCTCGACGTTCGCAGCAATTCCGATAAAGCTGCCTTCGTCGTATCGATCACCCACCAACCGATTCAGCGCGCCAATCAGCGCAATCGCCAGTGCCGACGATCCCGAGATACCCGCGCCGGCCGGCGCTTCACTATGGGTGATCAAATGAAAGCCGATTTCAGGTCGAAAGAAATGGACCATCTTCGAAACCAGTTCGAGTTCCATATCATTTCCGAGTTCATCGAAACGATCGAGGTTGGTTTCAAAACGAACTCCGCGGTCGCGCGACTCCAGGATGATCCGATCATCATCGCGCGTCTCGATGCGCACCTGGGCCCGCAGCGAAAGCGCGAAATTAACGGTTGAGGCGCCGGCGTGGAAAAGGTAGAGCGGCCAGATATCAACGGTGCCGCCGGCTAAATCGGCACGGGTAGGGGCAGAGGATTCGATGATCATCAAAATTGGTCTTAGGTCTTTGGTCTTTGGTCTTTGGTCTTCGGTTTTTGATTGTCTAAGACCAAAGACCTAAGACCTAAGACCAAAGACCAGGTTTTTCATTTCAGATGAATCTTTTCGCGGATCTCGTCTTTCAATTCCTTCACACTCTCAATCGCGGCGTGTTCGATCTTCTGCAGGCGCTCAGGCTTAATCTCCTCGACTCTCTTTGAAACCCAACGTCGCTTGATCAAATAGACCACGACTACGCCGCCGATCAGAATGCCTAACAGGATTTTTCCAACATGACGAAAGTCGCCGATCAGTCCCATCACGGCGCTCGAGAAAAAATAACCGACGCCCCCGAGAATTGAAACCCACAAGAAACAACTGCCCAGCGAAAGCGGCACGAACCGCACATAGGGCATGCGGGCGACGCCGTAGAAGGTACACGATGCCCAGCGCAATCCGTAAACGTACTTTGAAATGAAGATTGACAGCGTGCCGAAACGGTTCGTCATTCGCTCGATGCGCGGGCTGGCCGTCCGATAGAAGCGAAAATTGCGCACTGGGCCGCTGAAGATGCGACCAGCGCCATAAGCCAGATTGTCGCTGGTGAAGCCGGCGAGCGTTCCCCACAGAAGCACCTTCGCAAATCCGTATCCCCGCAAGAGCCCGTCATCAAAGAACCCGGAGTGCGCCAACACCCCCGCCACCAAAAGCGTCAGATCACCTTCGATCATGATCAGCACAAAAACGCCATACATGCCATACAACTCGATTAGGTGAGACACGAATTGGAGACTGGTCATGATCAGTAGGCAGTGAGCAGTTGGCAGAGATTAGCGAGGCTCCTGTTGTGGAGTTCCGCCTTTAGGTGGCGAAGACGCGCGAGAATAGCCGCCCGAACCCGGAACTCCGAACGCGGTGCTCACTCTTCACTCGCCTCCTCATCATCAGGGGGTGGTTTGACTACCAGTACCGGACAGTGCGCGTGACGAACGATGGCTTCAGCGGTTGAACCGAAAATTATGCGGCCCAGTCCGGTTCTTCCATGCGACGAGATCACTATAAGATCAGCTTCGCGTTCTTTCGCGACCCTAACAATTTCAGCGGCCGCGTCGCCATGCGCAATGACTTCTTCGACCACTAACCCCCGCAAATCGTCGGAATGTAATACGTCGGGCATCTCGCGTTCCGCAGAGTCTTCCATCTGCTCGTTAAGCTCGGTGATCGGCATCGCTTCCGCGAGACCGGTATAGCCGACAGCGGGAACAATTGGTTCGACCACGTTAATACAAATAACGGTGGCCTTTACCGCCCGCGCGATCGCTGCCGCGTAAGGTAACGCGTAGTTCGCGCAACCGCTGAAATCCGTCGGCAAAAGGATTCTGCGCAGCTGCAAATGCAAAGCGCCAGTCTCTTCCGTGAGTGTCGTCATGCTCGTTGCCGGGCATTCTACACGCAGAGGGCACAGTTTGACAGCCCTTTGACCGTCGCATAATATGGCGACGAAATCCCTGCCCTGATCCAGGAACCTTGTGCCAAAGGTCTCGCGCATGCCTGAACAATCTGCCAACAACTTTGCCGGAATCGAAGTCGCCATGACGACGATGCGCGGTGTGCTGATCTCAGAAGGCGGCCGGACACTCGATCATCAGGAATCGAAATACGAGCCTGAGAGTCTGATCAAGTCCATTACCGATCTTGCCGGCGAGCTCCGCAAAGCCGGTGAGATCACGGCAGTCGGACTGGCGATTCCAGGTTTGGTTAATCGCGAAACGGATCGAGTGCTGGCCTCGACCGGGCTCCCGTTCACCGCGCGCGAACATATTCACTCGGAGTTGATGGATGCGACCGGTTTGCGATTCGAGTTGGAAAACGATGCGAACGCCGCCGCCTACGGTGAATACAAAGCCGGCGCCGGTCGCGACGCGCGCGACATCTTTTACATCGGTATCGGCGACGCAATTGGCGGGGCGATCATTCTTGACGGGAAACTGTGGACCGGAGCGTCGGGATGCGCCGGAGAGATTGGACACATCACGATCGACACTGAAGGCGCCGAATGCGTCTGCGGCAACACTGGTTGCCTGGAAACGATCGCTTCGGGTCCGAACATCGTGCGCCGCGCGCGCGAACGCCTGAATCGCGATTCAACCTCGTCTTTGTCGCGTTTGGCGATGCAGGAGAGTTTTACCGCCGGAGATTTGGCGCTCGAAGCAACCAACGGCGATGATTTTTCCGTGATGATGCTTGAGCGCACTGGCCGCTCGATTGGCATCGCGGTCGCCAGTATGATCAATCTTCTGAGTATCGAACGAATAATTCTGGGTGGTGCAGTCATGGAAGCCGGCGATTTGATTCTTAAGCCAATCATCGCCGAAGCCCGCAAGCGTTCTTTCCAACAGTGCTTCGAAGCGACCAAGATTGGCGCTGCCGAACTCGGCCCGGACGGTGTGGCCATTGGCGCTGCGCTGCTCGCCCGCGATGCGCAGTAAATCCTAAACACACAGATTCAAAAAGCATCATGAAACCAATTCTTGTTATTCTCCTCATATCACTTACCTTCACGGCCGCGCTGGGCCAACGCAAAGTAGAAGACAAAGGCCCGCAATGCACTCTGGGACTGGACCGCGCGCCCGATTTGCGCGGCTTTCGTCTGGCAACGACTCAGCAAAACGTTTTGGCGAGATTTCCCGGAGTCTCGATCGAGAAACCGGACAAGTTCGGCCTGGCGAGGCTGCGTCTGTCGCTTCTCGATTCCGCGGCTGTGATAAAAGCTCGCTGGTCGGGCCTCGGTGTCAAAGACGGTGGTCCCTCATAGAGTCTATGAATATAGATCTCCTTTACGCGCGAACCCACATTATGATCTTGATGAACGCGGTCATAAGTATCGATATCCCTTTCTCCGTTGTCACCGATGAGGATAAATGCCGTCTTTGGATTTCCGCTCATAATCTCAGTAATCTTCTGAACCTTGAATTCTTCCGTATCTAAACCAGCTGTCCGTGTATGGATGTCATCAATGTGTCCCGGAAAGTGGTTGTTTGTGATGATCCTTGCGGGCAAAGAGTGATCTTCAATCGCTTTAGAGAGAACGCGTGCTTCCTCGCGAAGGTACTGGGGAATGAGATTTAGATCGGGAGCACCTGTTACGTATACGAAATGGGCGCCGCGAGAGGCTAATAGTGAATAGAGTTCTGCCATCCCCTTGAAC
>Ga0137403_10003766_pt1 | contig 18109 bp, 24 predicted proteins | sample CZOMad2_1_16fung_FD_122057 | JGI IMG/M metagenome (GOLD analysis project Ga0137403, IMG submission 122057) | Vadose zone soil fungal communities from Angelo Coast Range Reserve, California, USA - CZOMad2_1_16fungal (Hybrid Assembly) | ecosystem: Environmental > Terrestrial > Soil > Vadose zone...
TCCGGGCCTTAGGAGGTGACCACCTCACAGATCACCGTAGGGGTACACATCGGCTGGATCACCTCCCTTTCTCGGCGAGGCCCGAATCAGGCCCAGGTCCCTTTAACCTCGCACCGGACGCCGACTCCCGGCCCGAGGCTCGGTCACGTCGTCGCCGGCGAAATTGCCGACGGGAGACGCCCATGGAGCCTGTGTGCGCTCCGACCGATTTCGGGCTCATCGTACCTAGACACCGAATGGCGTGCAAAGGCTTTTTTTCACTTCACCGCGATACGCCCTTCGTTCTTCTCCAGCACCCCCTTGCCCACGCCCTCGACCTTCTCGAGATCCTGCGCGCGCCGGAACGGACCGTGAGCCTGGCGATAGCTGATGATCCGGTCGGCCGTCCCCGGTCCCACGCCGCTGAGCTTCATCAGCTGGGCCCGCGACGCCTCGTTGATGTTGATCTTGCCCTCCACCTTGGCCGGTTTGTCCTCCGCGCCCACGCCACCCGCGACCAGACACAGCGCCAGCGCCGCCACCGTCGCGATCCCGATCGTCCGCCCGAGTCCACCTCGCTCCATCGCTCGCTCCTCCCTGGGGTGTGAGTTGATTGGGTCGTGCCGCCGCCCGTTGAAGGGGATTTGAGCGGCGCGGGGCGGAGAGATCAATGTCCGAAGTTCGATACGGGAGGAGCGGCCATGTGAAGATACACCGGACGATCAGGGCGCGAGGCGGAAGGTGAACTCGCCCTCGACGACGTGACTGTCCACCGACAGCACACGCCAGCTGACGGTGTAGCGCCCCGGCCCGATGGGGAGCAGCGGCACCCGGAGCCGCTTCGGCGCGCCCGCCTCGAGGTGGGTCTCACCACGATCCACGCGACGCCCGGCCTCGTCGGTGACGCGGACGGTGGAGAACGCCGCTTCCAGGCGCTCGGTGAAGCGCAGCCGCACTTCGGCCGGGACCGTCTTCACGGTGCTGCCCGGGCGCGGCTCGGCGCTCTCGAGGAAGGAGTGCGCGAAGGCGCCGGGCGCGACGATGATGACGGCGAGGACCGCGAGCGCCGCGCGGCGAGTCGTTCTCAATCCGCTCCGCCGCGGCCCTGCGCCTTGAGATAGTCCTCCCACTCCCAGGCCAGCAGCGACTGCTTCCGGTTATTGCACTCCTTGCAGGCGGGCACCATGTTGCCGCGCGAGGAGCGGCCGCCCCGGATGAGCGGCACCACGTGGTCGGCGGTCAGCGCGCGGGTTCCCACCTGGCGCCCGCAGTAGTGGCAGATCCCGGCGGCGATGCGGCGCTTCCACCAGGCGCTCCCGCGCAGCTCGCGCGCGCGGGCCTTCTCTCGGCGCAGCTCGGCCTCGCCCACCGCGGGGATGAAGCGCGGTTCCGACATCCGGACCTCCCTCACCCGCCCTCGACCGCGGTCAGCCGCTCGGAGAGCTCCTCCCACTCTTTCATGAGCCAGGCCACCTGCTCCTCCGCCTGCCGGCGTGATTCCGAGATCTCGCGCGCGCGGTTGCCGTCGCGGTAGAGGTCCGGATCGGCCAGCGCCAGCCCGATGTCGGCCAGCCGCGTCTCCATCTCGGCGATCTGCGTCTCGATGGTCTCGAGCCGGCCCCGTATGGCCTTGACCTCCCGCTCGAGCGCCCGCCGCCCCGACTTCTTGGACGACCCTTCCCGGGAGGGCGACGTCGGCTCGCGGGCGGGCGCGGGTCGGGCGGGTGCCGACGGGGGGACGGGCGCCGGCGGGGCGAGCGCGGCGGCGGGGCGCCTTCCGGAGGGTCCCGCCGGGGGCGTCACGCCGGAGGTGCCGGCGGGGCGACCCGGCGCGGGCGCGGAGGCCGGCTCCGCCGACGTCCGCGCCGCACTGGCGGCGAGATAGTCGTCGTAGTTCCCGAGATAGTCGGTGAGCCGCCCCCCCTGCACCTCGACCACCCGCGTGCCGATGCGGTTGATGAAGTAGCGGTCGTGGGAAATGAAGACGATGGTCCCGGTGAAGCCGGCCAGGGCCTCCTCGAGCACTTCCTTGGAGGCGAGATCGAGGTGATTGGTCGGCTCATCCATGCAGAGGAGTGCCGCCGGGCGCACCAGCATCTTGGCCAGCGCCAGCCGGGCCTTCTCTCCCCCGGACAGTACCGTCACGCGCTTGTCCACCGCGTCCCCGCTGAAGAGGAACGAGCCCAGAATGGTCCGTAGGCGGGTGTGGGTGGCATCGGGGGCGGCCGCCTCCAGCTCCTCCAGCACGGTGTGCGCGGGATCGAGGGCGTCGAGCTGATGCTGCGCGTAGTAGTGCACGTCCACGTGGGACCCCAGGACGCGCTCGCCCGCGTCGGGCGGCAGCACCCCGGCCAGCATCTTGAGCAGCGTGGACTTGCCGGCGCCGTTGACACCCACCAGCGCGATGCGCTCCGCGCGCTCGGCGACGAAGTTCACCCCCGCGTACACCACGTTGTCGCCGTACGCCTTGCGCACGCCGTCCAGCCGGATGACGATCCGGCCGGTGCGGGGTGGCTGGGGAAACTTGAAGTGGATCCGGCGCGAATCGCCGTCCACCTCGATCCGCTCCACCTTCTCGAGCATCTTGATCCGGCTCTGCACCTGGCGCGCCTTGGTGGCCTGGTAGCGGAACCGATCGATGAAGCGCTCGATCTCCTCGATGCGCTTGGCCTGATTGCGCGCCCGGGCCTCGGTGAGGGCCCGCCGCGCCTCGCGCTCCACGAGGAAGTGATCGTAGTCTCCGGGGTAGACCTCCACCTCCCCGCCCGCGAGATCGGCGATGGACGTCACCATCCGGTTGAGGAAGTAGCGGTCGTGCGACACGATCACCACGCTCCCGTCATAGGAGGCGAGGAAGTTCTCGAGCCAGCCCAGCGACTCGAGATCGAGGTGATTGGTGGGCTCGTCGAGGAGCAGGAGGTCGGGGCGCAGCAGGAGGAGCCGCGCCAGGGCCGCCCGCATCCGCCAGCCGCCCGAGAACTCGCCGAGCGGCCGGTGGAGCCCGGCGGGAGCGAAACCCAGCCCGCCCAGAATCATCTTGGCCGCGGCCTCCAGGCGGTAGCCGCCCAGGGCCTCGAAGCGATGCTGCACCTCGCCGTAGCGCTCGGTCAGTCCGGGATCCGCATCGGGGCGGGCCATCGCGTCCGCCAGCCGCTCCAGCTCCGCCTCCAGCTCCCAGACCTGGTCGAAGCCGGACAGCGCCTCCGCCAGCACGGTGCGGTCGACGCCGCCCGCCACTTCCTGGGGTAGGTACCCGACGGTGACGCCGCTGTCGAGGTGCACGCGCCCTTCGTCGGGCTCCTCGACCCCGGCCAGGATGCGGCAGAGCGTAGTCTTTCCCGCCCCGTTGGGCCCGACCAGGCCGATGCGCTCGCCGCGGCCCACGCGCCACGAGCAACCGCGCAGCAGATCTTGCCCGCCGTAGCCCTTGGAGACGGCTTCGAGCGCGATCACGACCTAGCCGTTGGTCTGCACGCGCTCGGGCACGACCTTGTAGATCACCCGCACCTCGCCCGGCTTCCGGTACGGATACTTGTCCACGCCCATGTATTTCTTGGCCAGGGCATCGATATGGGCGTCCGCTCCCGCCTCGATCATTTCCGCCACGCGGCCCTTGATCTGCAGATACCGGTACGGGTTGTCCGGGTCCACGATGGCCAGGGCCACCTTGGGCGTGCGCCGGACGTTCTTGTCCTTCACCCGGCCCTTCGCGCTGTTGAAGCGCAGATGCGTCCCGTCCCAGTCGAACCACACCGGAGTGACTTGTGGCCCGCCGTCCGCGCCCACGGTGGCGAGGCTGGCGAAGGCCTTCTTCTGCGTGAGCACGTCCTTGAACCCGTCGGGAATAGTGGCCATCACTTGGTTCCTTTCTTGATTGCGTCGAGCACGTTGAAGGCGTGCCGCACCGACTTGACGGCGAGGGTGCCGCCCATCAGCACCCCCACGTCCATGGTCTCCGCGATCTCGGCGTCGCTGGCGCCCAGGTGGAGGACCTCCTCCACGCGGTGCTCGATTCAGTCGAAGCAGTTCTGGGAGATGGCGACGGCGAGGGCGGTGAGCTCCTTGTGCTTCTTCGACAGCGCCCCGTCGGCGAACACCCGCTTGCCGAGGTCGCCGAAGGCCCCCGGCACCTTCATGGGACTGCCGGCCATGAGACCGTTCAGGCGCTTCCGGTCCTCGGTCTTCTCGTGCAGGTGGAACATTGTCTCTCCTCTCGTCAACTCTCCTCCTTGGCCGGGGCCGCATCCGGTGCGCCCGGGCTCCGGGAGTCCATGAGGGACCGCGCGCGCGCTTCCGCCATCCCGCGCACCGCGAGCAGGAGCCGCATCAGGCACTGCTGGACCAGCCCCGAGTCCTGGGCGGTGGGATCCGCCATCCAGGCCTGCGCCGAGTCGCGATCGTCGGCCTGAAACCCGAGCGTGGGGGACAGGGCCTGCAATCGGAGCAGGAGATCGTCGGGCGGCAAGCCGGCGGCGCGAAGCCGGGACACCACCGCGCCCCGGACCGCGGCGTTCCAGATGCCGGTGAGCGCCTCCAGCAAGGCCGCATAGCAGGTGGCGTCGGGCTTCTGCCCGAGGTGCTCGAGCACGGCGGCGACCAGCGGGTGCACCGCCGGCCGGCCATCGTCGTCCACGCCGACGAAGCCGGCGAGGAGCGGATCCTTGGCCAGCACGGCCGGGCGCTCGAGCAGCCCGATGAGCTCGGTCACCGGCACCGGAGGCAGCCCGGCCAGGCGCTCCAGGAGGGGCGAGTCGCCGCTCACCGCGGTCATCGGCCGTCCACCTAGTGGCCGCCCGTGCAGCCCGCGCACCGGCAGAGCGCGCGGAGCGCGGGGTAGGGATAGAGGCTCTGGTGGTCGTCGGACCACTCCACGCGCAATCCCTCGGGTTGGCGCTTGATCTCGCGCGGCCAGGTCATGGCCTCGGTGAGCGGCGCGGGGGCGTCGGGCTCTCGGGCGGGGTCGTCGAGGCGAAGGCGCTCGAAGGGGTAGATGCTCGAGTGGCCGTCGGCCCACGACACGCCGAGCGCGTAACGTCCGACGAGGTGGATGTCCTTGGGCTCGCCCGGATTGCCCTGCCCCAGGATGGGGAGAATGCCCTTGATCGTCATGTCCCGCCCCCTGCGGTCGCGCGCGCGAGCCGCTGCCCGGCCAGCAGATAGTGCACGGCGAGGTTCTGATGCGGTCCCCACGCCTTGGCGCGGCGACGGATGGCCCGCTCGCTCAGCCCGCGGCCCCGGTTGTAGAAATGCTCGAAGGCCTTTCGCACCGCGAGATCGCCGGCGGGGCAGACGTCGCCTCGGCCCAGGCCGCGCGCGAGAAACCACTCCGCCGTCCAGCGGCCGAGTCCGCGGAGCGCGGTGAGGGACTCGATGATCTCCTCGTTGGATCGGTCGGCGAAGGCGGCGAGATCCAGCGAGCCGGAGGTGATGGAGCGCGCGAGCCCGATGATGTATTCCGCCTTCCGCCCGCTGAACTTCATGGCCCGGAGCTGGGAGACACGGGCGCGCGCGAGAATGGCGGGCTCGGGGAAGACGTACACCGTCTCCCCGCCCACCCGCAGGGACGACCCGAAGCGGCGCACCAGCGCGGCGCGGAGCGAGAAGGCAAAGGTGAGGTTCACCTGCTGCGCGCAGATCGAGCCCACCAGCATCTCGAAGGGCTCCGGCATGAGCGTGGGCCGCAGCCCGTGGAGCCGCCCCACCAGGTCCCCCAGCACCGGATCTGCCTTGGCCGCGATGTAGAAGCCGGCGAGGTCGAGGTCGGCGCCGCAGATCCGCCGGGCCTCCGCCACCGCGGCGGCGAGGACGAAGGGGCGGCGCGCCCCGGGCACGCGCACGCTGATCCGCGGGGCGTCCGGCTCGCCGGTCCAGCGGAGCTCGTAGCCGTGCCAGCCCCCGCCCACCCGGACCGCTCGGCGGAACACGCCCTCGCCGAGCCGGTTGACGGGATCCGCGCCCCAGGTGCGGAAGCGGGAAAAGGTGCGCGCCAGATCCAGCGGCGGGGGAACGTCCAGAGTTGCTTCCATCGCGGCGGTTCAGTGTACCAGAGGGAGGCCCCCTGCGGGCGCTCGCCGCGCATCACGTGGCCGGCCCGCCTAGCGGCTCAGGTGATAGGGGACATCGGTGACGACGACGTTCTTGCGGAAGAGGAGCGCGCCCTTGATGACCAGCGCGGTCTGGTTGTGCAGGAGATGCTGCCACCACTTCGCGGGAATGAACTCCGGGATGATGATGGTGACCATGTGATGGTCGCCCAAGGCGAGCAGATGGTCGAGATAGTCGAGCAGCGGGCCCAGGAGCATCCGGTAGGGTGACGAGAGGACGACCAGCGGCAGCCCGCAGCCCCACTTCCCCCACTTTTCCTCCAGCCGCCGCGTCTTCTCCGGATCCGTCTCCACGTACACCGCCTTCGCCACCGGAGACAGCGTGCGCGCGTACTGGAGCGCCTGCACCACCCCCTTGTGGAGGTCGCCCACCAGCACGAGCACGGTGTGCTGGATGGGCGGCGGACCGTCGAAGTCCTCCAGCGAGAGCTGACGCGCCACCTCCCGGTAGTGGCGGTTGATGCTCACGAAATGCGCCACCAGCGCGACGCCGAGAACGAGCACGATCCAGGCGCCGTCGTGGAACTTCGCCACCCCGGTGATGGTCATCGCCAGCCCGGTGGTGAGGGCGCCGAGGCCGCTGATGATCACCCGCCACCGCCAGCCGGCCGGACGCTTCACCAGCCACCGGCGCACCATGCTCAGCTGCGACAGCGTGAACGAGGTGAACACCCCCACCGCGTAGAGCGGGATGAGGGCATGCGTGCTGCCGTGGAAGATGAGGATGAGAGCCCCCGACGCCACCGCGAGGATGATGACGCCGTTGGAATAGACCAGCCGGTCGCCCCGACTGATGAACTGGCGCGGCAGGTAGCCGTCGCGCGCCATGAAGTAGGCGAGCCGGGGAAAGTCGGCGAAGGCGGTGTTGGCGGCGAGCACGAGGATGATCATCGAGACGGCCTGGATGAAGTAGTAGAAGAGGCCGCCTCCGAACACCTGACGCGAGAGCTGGGAGATCACCGTCTCCTCGTCGCGGGGGACAATCCGGTAGAGGTCGGCCAGGGCGGTGATGCCGATGAAGAGCGTGATCATGATGATGGCCAGCGCGACGAGGACTTTCTGGGCGTTGCGCACCTCGGGCGGCTTGAACGCGGTCACCCCGTCCGACACCGCCTCGATGCCGGTGAGGGCGACGGCTCCGGAGGCGAACGCGCGCAAGAGCAGAAACATGCCGACCTCGCTCATATGCTCTTCGGCCGGCAGGCGGGTGGGCGGGGGGGCTCCGGGCCCGCCGAACAGGTAGGAGACAAGCCCATAGCCGATGAGGGCGAGATAGCCGGCGATGAAGAGATAGCTCCACACCGCGAAGATCCGGCCCGATTCCCGCAGACCCCGCAAGTTGGCCACGCCGATGAGCGCGACCATCCCCACCCCGAGCAGGACCCGGTGGGGATAGAGCGTGGGCACCGCGGAGGTGAGGGCGGCCACGCCCGCGCTCACGCTCACCGCCACCGTGAGCGTGTAGTCGATCAGGAGCGCGGCGCCCGCCACGAGGCCGGGATAGACTCCCAGGTTGTCCTTGGTGACGAGATAGTCGCTGGCGCCCTGCGGGTACTCCGCGATGGTCTGGCGGTAGGAGGTGATGACGATGGCGATCACCAGGCCGATGGCGATGCCGATGGGCACCGAGAAGGAGAGCGCGCCCACCCCCGCCAGGAGGAGCACGCGCAGGATCTCCTCGCTGGCATACGCCACCGAGGAGAGATTGTCGGAGGCGAAGACGGCGAGGCCGGTGACCTTGTTGAGACGCTCGTGGCGCGCCTGCGCGGTGGCGATGGGGCGCCCCACGAAGAGTTGCTTGAGGCGGCTGATCTTCATCGGTGTCCGGGAGCGAGCCTACCACGTCAGCGGAGGTGGAACGGGACGTCTACCACCACCACGCGCTTGCGGAAGAGCAGCGCCCCCTTGATGAGGAGCGCGGTCTGGTTGTGGAGGAGGTGCTGCCACCAGCGTCGCGGGATGAACTCCGGTATGACGATGGTCACCATGTGGTCCTCGCCGAGGGCGAGGTGGTGGTCGACGTAGTCGAGGAAGGGGGCGAGGATCGAGCGGTAGGGCGAGCTCAGCACCACCAGAGGGATGCCGAGGCCCCACTTCCCCCACTTCTCCTCCAGGCGCCGCGTCCGCTCGGGATCCGTCTCCACGAAGACCGCCTTCACCGCCGGGGACAGGGACTGCGCGTAGCGGAGTGCCACCGAGACACCCTGGTGGAGGTCCCCCACCAGAACCAGCACCGTGTTGCGAATGGGCGGAGGCGGGTCGTAGCGCTCCATGGAGAGCTGGCCGGCCACGTCCGCGTAGTGGCGATGCACGCCGAGAAAGAGCGCCACCAGCAGCGGGATCAGCAGCACCACGATCCACGCTCCGTGCCTGAACTTGGTGGCCGCGATCACCACCATGACGAGGCCGGTGATGCTGGCGCCGACCGCATTCAGCCACCACCGCCACCACCAGCCCTCCTCGCGGCGGGTGAGCCAGCGCCGCACCATGCTGGCCTGGGACAGGGTGAACGAGATGAAGACCCCCACCGCGTAGAGGGGGATGAGGGCGTGCGTTTCGCCGCCGAACAGCACGATGAGCACGGCCGCCGTCGCCCCCAGGATGAGGATGCCGTTCGAGTAGACGAGCCGGTCGCCCCGGGTCCCGAACTGGCGCGGGATGTAGCCGTCGCGGGCCAGGAAGTAGGCGAGCCGTGGAAAGTCGGCGAAGGAGGTATTGGCGGCGAGGATCAGGATGAGCATGGTGATGACCTGGATCTCGTAGTACAGGAGACCGCCGCCGAAGATCTGGCGGGCCAGCTGCGACACCACGGTTTCCTTCGCGTTCGGCACCACATGGAAGTGATGCGCGAGGAAGGTGATGCCCATGAAGAGCACAATGAGGATGGCGCCCAGCCAGACGAGGACGGTGCGGGCATTGCGAGACTCGGGAGGCCGGAAGGCGGGGACGCCGTCGGATACCGCCTCCACGCCGGTGAGCGCGGTGCAGCCCGAGGCAAAGGCGCGGAGGATGAGGAAGAGGGTGGCGGCCTGCATGCCTTCCGCCGCCGCCTCCGGGCGAGGCGGCATGCTCATCTCCCACCCGAACACCCAGCGGGTGAAGCCATAGGCGAGCATGCCGCCGAAGCTGGCGATGAAGAGATAGGTGGGGGCCGAGAACAGATTGCCGGACTCGCGGATCCCGCGGAGGTTGGCGGTCATGATGGCGATGATGAAGAACACCCCGAGCGCCACCCGGTGCTCGAAGAGCACGGGAAAAGCGGAGGTGATGGCGGCCACGCCGGCCGCCACGCTCACCGCCACCGTGAGCACGTAGTCGATGAGGAGGGCGGCGCCCGCGACCAGCCCGGCAAAGGTGCCGAGATTGTCCTTGGCCACGATGTATGCCCCGCCGCCCTGGGGGTAGCAGCGGATGGTCTGGCGATACGAGCTCACCACGATCGCGATGAGGAGCGCGATGGCGATGCCGATGGGAATGGAAAAGAAGAGCGCGCCCGATCCGGCGAGGACGAGGACGAGGAGGATCTCCTCCGTCGCGTACGCCACCGAGGACAGCGCGTCCGAGGCGAAGACGGCGAGGGCGGCGCGCTTGGTGAGGCGCTCGTGGCGCGCCTGCGCAGTCGGGATGGGAGCCCCGACGAGCAGGCGCTTGAGCGGACTCATCTTCATCGCCTCTCCCAGCAGGCGCCTACGAGGTTAGCTGCCGGGTTCGGGCCTGGGACACCCTACCGCCGTCCGACGCGGATTCACCCCGATGAAGCGGGTCCCCCGTTTCCCCTCGCGGGGAAATTCGGCGCAACGGCTGGATGCTACTCTCCCGCGCCCTCGCTTGGCAACCAAGGCGCGGCGAGCCGGCGGGGAGCGGGGGCGGGCGGGTCGGCCCGCCCGCCCCGAGAAATCACGCGCCGGAGGGGGGCTTATCCTTGGCTTCGGCGTCCGCCGGCGGTGCGGGCTTGGGATCGGGGGCCTCGATGCCCCTCTTGAATTCGCGTATGGCCTGACCGAGCGAGCGGCCCAGCTCCGGGATCTTGGCGCCCCCGAAGAGGACCAGCGCGATGGCGAGGATCAGCATCAGCTCCTGCGTACCCAATCCAAACATGGTGGTCTCCTCTCGTATGGAACGGTCGTGCGGAGCGAACGAAGCGGGGCTAGCCGAGAGGAGGGGCGCGGAGACGGGCGGCGCGCGGCGAAGCCAGCGAGCGGGCGGAGGCGGTGAGGAGCAGCGTCGCGGCGGCGAGGATACGCGGCACCGCCACCGCCGTCGACACCGCGAGGAGGAGGGCGGGAATGCCCTCGAGCACCGCCCATAGCGCACCGTCGCCGTCCTGCCCGTCGAAGTAGCTGGGGGTGAAGGCGGAGTCGGGCAGGCCGAAGGTGGCCGACCCGAAGGTGGCCAGCAGACCGACCAGGAGGAGCAGCCCCAGCCCGGGGCGGCGGCGGTTCAGCATGCTCGAAGGTTATCCGGGAGGCCGAGGCGTGTCAAACTAGCCCCGCGGGGGCCCGGACCCGCCGGGGGGTTCACGGAAGCCGCGAGGAGGACACGATGGAAATCCTGATCCCGGACATTTCCCTGATCGAGAAGCTGGTCCGCACCGCCGTCAGCTACGGCGTGCTGCTGCTGGCCTTCTGGCTCGCGGGCAACCGGCAACTCGGCCTCCTCGTGATCAGCGATTCCGTGCCGAATGCCCTCATCGCCGACCGGGCTTCGAGCGACTCGTCGAGAGCACACCGCGTCATCCGTCGACGGCCAGCCTGAGCGTGGATCCCGCCGAGCTGATCACCCACTGGGGCTACGGCGCCCTCTTCCTCCTCGTCATCCTGGGGAACATGGGACTGCCCCTGCCCGAGGAGACTATTCTCGTCCTCGCCGGTTACATGGCCTGGCGCGGCGAGCTCCGGCTGCCCATCGTTCTCCTCATCGGCATCGTGAGCGCGGCGGGCGGCGACAATATCGGATACTGGCTCGGGCATCGCTTCGGGCGCGCGACGCTGGAGCGCCACTCCCGCTGGCTGCTCGGCCATCCCAGTCGCCTCGCCATGATGCAGGACTTCGTGGCCCGGCGCGGAGCCCTGGCCGTCTTCGTGGCGCGCTTCGTCCCCGGTCTCCGCTTCATGGCCGGACCCCTCGCGGGGGCGCTGGGCCTGCCCTTCCACACATTCTTGATCGCGAACCTTCTGGGGGCGCTGGTCTACGTGCCCATCGTGGTGAGCGTGGGCTACTACGGCCTCGGCTACGGGCTGGGCGCGTACCTGGAACAGCTTCGAGATCTGGGCGCCGATCTCGAGGGCCTGGTGCTCCTGGTGGCGTTGCTGGGCTTCGCCGGGATACTCACCTGGCGGATCGCGCGGGCGTCCCGCCGCGGCGGCGGAGGCTCCGAACCCCCACCGCCGGCGTCGGAACCGGACGGACGCGGTTTCTAGTGCCCCGGCCCCTCGCCGAACCCGTCGGAGCCCCGGAGACGCTCCTCCGAGCCCGGGATGTACCGACGCTCCAGCTCCTGGAAGTGCGCGACGCGCGCCATGACGTGGTGGCTCTCCGTGGGATGACCGGCTTTGAGCCGCTCCAGGTTCCACTGCGCCTGCTCCTCGTTCTTCACCAGCTCGTGCATGTGGTTCCACACCGAGTACATGGCGGCGTGGGCGCCGAAGAGCGTGATGAAGATGAACTTGTAGCCGAGCTCCCCGAGCTCCCGGAAGCTGAGCGGGTTGGGGTCCCGGTTCCACTTGAATGACGACGAGTAGTTGAAGGCCAGCGGCAGCTTGGGATGCGTCTGGCGCATGGCGCGGGCGAACTCGATGGCGGGCTCGCGATCCGATGAGGACAGCTCCGCCCAGACGAGGTCGACGCCAGCGTCGGCATAGGCCCGGCCCCGCCAGATCGCCTCCTCCATGCTGCCGCCCACCGCGCCGAAGGCGTCGGTGCGGGCGATGACCACGAAGTCCCGGTCGAGGCGGTTCCGCTCGTCGAGCGCGGCCCGATACTTCCCGATGGCCTCCTCGCGGCTCACGATGGTCTTCCCCGCGATGTGTCCGCAACGCTTCGGGAAGCGCTGATCCTCCAGATGAATGCCGGCGACCCCGGTCTTCACGAACTCCTGCACCGTCCGCAGGGTGGACAGCGCGTTGCCGTACCCGTCATCGGCGTCGGCGATGATCGGCACTTCGACCGCGCTCGCCACCATGGAGGCGATCTTGGTGACCTCGGTCTGGGTGAGGAACCCCATGTCGGGCCAGCCATTGAGCATGGCCACCGAGTAGCCGGAGAGATAGATCGACTTCATCCCCGCGTGCTCGGCGATTTGCGCGTCCAGCGGCGAGTAGATGCCGCCGGTGAAGAGGTACGGCTCGTCCTGCAGCAGGCGCCGGAATGCCTTCCCCTTGCTCTCCATGTCGTTGAACTCCTATCCCGCGAGGAGCGCGTTCGGACGGGTGTCGGGCGTCCACGGCAGCTCGAGGATCCGCTCCGCGCAGCTCCCGCAGTAGGTGGCGGACTCGAGCTGGTACGAGCAGGTGAGGCAGCACGGCGCCCCACATTCGATGCAGCCCAGGTGGTCGAAGTGGAAGTGGATTTCGGAACCGCAGCGGCAACGAGCCCTCATGTGGGCCTCCTCTGATGAGTTGACCCCTGTGAGAGCAATGCGCGTTCCAGGCAGGGCGCCGGGCTCGAACTGCGCGGAATATCTAGAGTCGAGAGGGACTGGAGCCCGGCGATCTTGTCGGAGTGGGCTACCTGTGTCCCACATGAGCGATGCGGTTATTTCACAGGAAATTCAAAGGGCTTGATTTATCTACCCTTCTCCTCAATACCCTGGTGAGTTGTACGAGTCACACTACTGTGACTTGTGATTCCCAGTCCTATAAATCTTCGAGTTAATTGAGTATTTCGCGAGAAGGCGATGGAAGTTTCGCCGGGTGATGCGCGCCCGCTTGGCCGCCAGAGAGATATTACCCCCCGCCTCGGCAAGGAATCGTGTGACTGCCTCGCGCTCGAACACGGCGATCGCGCGCTCCTTGGCTTCGAGAAACCCGTCATTGGTGGAGACTCGCATCGGCCCGCTCTCCTGGAGGTAGAGCGGCAGATGGGGCAGACCGACCTCGCGCGTGGAGGCGAGCACCACCGAGCGCTCGATGACGTTCTCCAGCTCGCGCAGATTGCCGGGCCACGGATAGCGTGTGAGGAGGTCGAGCGCCTCGGGCGAGAACCGGTCCACCTTCTTGTTCACCTTGGCCTCGGCCTTGCGCAGGAAGTGATAGGCGAGGACGGGGATGTCCTCGGCGCGCTCGCGCAGGGGCGGCAGCGGGATGGTGAAGGTGTTGAAGCGGTAGAAGAGGTCGGAGCGGAACTCGCCCCCCTCCAGCGCGCGCTCGAGATCCCGATTGGTGGCCGCGATCACCCGCACCCGGATCTTCCGCGTCACCGCGTCGCCGACCGACTTGATCTCGCCCGCCTGGAGCACGCGGAGCAGCTTGGACTGCATCTCCGGCGGCATGTCGCCGATCTCGTCGAGGAAGATGGTGCCATTGTCGGCCTTCTCGAAGAGCCCGATCTTGTCGGCCACCGCGCCGGTGAAGGCGCCGCGCTTGTGCCCGAACAGCTCCGATTCCATGAGCGACGGAGTGACCGCGGTGCAGTTGACGGTGACCAGCGGCTTGTCGCGCAGGTTCGAGTAGCGATGGATGGCGCGCGCCACCAGCTCCTTGCCCGTCCCCGTCTCGCCCCGGATGAGGACGGTGGTAGGCGTCGGCGCCACCCGCGCGATCAGCTCCGCCACCTCCTTCATCTTCGGGTTCTGGCCGATGATGAAGTCGCCCTCCGCCTGGCGCTGGAGCTCGCGAAGCATGAGCGAATAGCGGTCCTCGAGGTCCTCCGACCGCTTGCGCTCGGCGAGCAGATCCCACATGAACTTCGCGCTGGCACCGCCCATGACCTCGGTCATGGGCGCCTTGAGACGATGGATCTCCGCGGCCACCGGCGGATTGCCCGTCACGTCGATGATGAGGTCCACCCGTGGATCCTGGACGAGCGGGCGGAAGTCGGTGGCGACGGGGATGTTGAGGCGGCGGGCGAGCTCGAGCCCGGGCGCCCAGGCGTTGGCATCGGCCACGGCCACGATGGACACGGTGGGGTCACCCACGATCATTTCGAGGAGGGCGCGCCCACCCTTCCCCGCTCCCACGATGACGACTTTGGTCATGACTTGCTCATGGCTGCGGTCATGACTTGCTCATGGCTGCGGTCATAACTTGCTCATGGCTGCGGTCATGGCTTGCTCATGGCTGCGGTCATACTTGCTCATGGCTGGGGTCATGGCTCGGTCATGGCTCGACGGCCATCCGTCCCCCGGACGGCCTAGACGGGCTGGACCTGGCGGCTCGGCGGCGCGAGGTTCTCGAAGGACGCGTACTCCGGTATGAAGGTGACCTGCACCTTGCCGGTGGGCCCGTTGCGCTGTTTGCCGATGATCACGTCGGCTACCCGGTCCCCGTCCGGCGACTCCAGGCCGTACCGCTCGGGCCGGTAGAGGAAGAGGATGAGATCGGCGTCCTGCTCGAGGGCTCCCGACTCGCGGAGGTCGGACAGCTGCGGCTCCTTGGACTGGCGCGCCTCCACCGCGCGGGAGAGCTGCGACAGCGCCACCACGGGCACGTTGAGCTCCTTGGCCAGGGCCTTGAGGGAGCGCGAGATCTCGGAGATCTCCTGCTGCCGGTTCTCGGGGGTGCGACCGCGCATGAGCTGGAGGTAGTCGATGACGATGAGTTCCAGCCCGTGCTCCGCCTTCATCCGTCTCGCCTTGGCCCGGGCCTCCAGGACGGAGAGCGCCGGCGAATCGTCGATGTAGATCGGCGCGTCGGCGAGCTTGCCGGCGGCGTGCGTCATGCGCGTCCAGTCCCGCGGATCCAGGTAGCCGGTGCGGACCTTGTGGGAGTCGACGCGGGCCTCCGCGCAGAGCAGCCGCTGCACCAGCTGTTCCTTGGACATCTCCAGGCTGAGCACGAGCACCCGCTTGTGGTCGACCACTCCGGCGTACTTAGCGATGTTCAGCGCGAAGGCGGTCTTCCCCATCGACGGTCGGCCGGCGATGATGATGAAGTCACTGGACTGGAACCCCGAGGTCATCTCGTCGAGCTTGCCGAACCCGGTGGCGAGCCCGGTGACATGCTCCTTCCGCTCGTAGAGACGCTCGATGTGCTCGAAGGTGTCCTTGAGGATGGCGCGCACGGGGAAGGCCGAGCCCTGCATACGACGCTCGGAGATCTGGAAGATGAGGCGCTCGGCGTCGTCGAGGAGCTTCTCCACCTCCTGGCTCCCGTCGTAGCTCTGGGAGATGACCTCGGTGGACACGCGGATGAGGTCGCGCAGGAGCGCCTTCTCGCGAACGATGCTGCCATAGGCAACGAGGTGGGCGGAGGTGGCGGCTTCCTCCACCAGCGCGGCGAGGGCGGCCGGTCCGCCCACCGCCTCGAGATTGTTCTGGCGCTTGAGCTCCTCGGACAGGGTGAGGAGGTCCACCGGCTCGTTGCGCTCGAAGAGCCCGAGCATGGTGTCGAAGATCTTCCGGTGGCCCTCCTTGTAGAAGTCGGAGGGCTTGAGGAGCTCGATGGCCCGCGGGAGGCTCTCGCGCTCCAGGAGAATGGCGCCCAGCACCGCCCGCTCGGCCTCCAGGCTGTGGGGCGGGATCTTGGAGGTGAGCAGCTCGGCGAGAGTCGCCATCCCTACTCCCGGCTGACGGAGACCTTCAGCTGCGCGGTGACGTCGGAGTGGAGCCGCACCGGCACGCTGAACTCGCCCAGGGTCTTGATGGGCTCGTCCAGCATGATCCGCCGACGCTCCACCTCAATGCCGTGCTGCGATAGGAAGGCGGCGATATCCGCCTTGCCCACCGACCCGAAGAGCTTGCCCTCGTCGGAGGCTTGCCGGCTCTGGGTGAAGGCCAGCACCTCGATGGCCTTGGCCTGGCCCTCGGACTCGTGGCGAAGCTTGGCCGCCTGGCTCTCCTGACGGGCCTTGATCGCGTCGAGATTCTTGAGGTTGGCCGAGGTGGCGTTCAGCGCGAGTTTATGGGGCAGCAGGTAGTTGCGGGCATAGCCGTCGGAGACGTCGCGGATCTCGCCGCGGCGACCGAGCTTCGGCACATCGTCGAGCAGGATGATCTTCATCGGGTGCTCCCGGTCCTCACTCGCCCGTGTACGGGACTAGGGCCACGGTGCGCGCGCGGCGGATGGCGCGGGTGAGCTGCCGCTGGTGGCGGGAGCAGCTCCCGGAGATGCGCCGCGGCGTGATCTTGCCGCGCTCGGATACGAAGCTACGCAGCCTCCGGACGTCCTTGTAGTCGATGAGGCTCACCTTGTCCACACAGAACTTGCAGACCTTGCGCCGGCCGAACCGGCGCCGCTTCAACGGCTTCGATGCTGGCGGAATGGCTCGCTCCTCCTAGAAAGGGACCTCATCGTCCCCGTCGTTCGTGGTCTCGCCGCCTTCGGCGGGAGCGCCCGGCGCGACCGGACTCTTGGTCCGGCCCATGAACTGCACGCGCTCGGCCACCACCTCGACGACGGTGCGCTTCTGTCCGTCCTTCGTCTCCCAGTCCCGGGTCTGCAATCGTCCGTCCACCAGGATGGGACTCCCCTTGTCCAGATATTCCCCGCAGGTCTCCGCCTGCTTGCCCCACACCACCACGGTGAGGAAGCACGTCTCCTCCCGCTTCTCGCCGCTCTGGGTGGTGTAGTTGCGATTGACCGCGAGTCGGAGATCGGCGACCGCGGTGCCGCTCGGCGTGTAGCGAAGCTCCGGGGGGCGGGTCAGGTTCCCGATGAGGAACACCTTGTTCAGGCTCGCCATCAGACGACCTCCTCCGGTACCGCTGCCTCCACCTTGGGCGCCGAGCGCTGGCGCTTGCGCACCGGCACCCGCGTCGTCATGTAGCGGAGCACGTTCTCGTTCAGCTTCAGCTGCCGCTCGAACTCCCTGACCGCCGCCGGCTCGGCCGAGCACGGGATGACCGCGTAGGTTCCCTCACGCTGCTTGCGGATGTCATAGGTGAGCCGGCGCTTGCCCCAGTTCTCGACGGTGCCGACCTCCGCACCCAGCCCCTTGAGCATTTCCTGGAGGCGGGTGAGGAGCGCCGTCACCTCTTCGTCGGTGGGACGAGGATCAAAGATCACCAGAGTCTCGTACGGATACAGTTGCGTCACCCCCTCCGAACTACTTGAGCCCGTCTCGAAAGCAGTTAACCCTACCAGACGGCCCAACTTTAGGCAACCTTGCGGGACGCAGTCAAGACGTGGACGAAAACAGACACGGCCCCTGTCCGGGTGGACAGGGGCCGTGCCAGGCCGCGCGCGGGAGCTCGGCCGGCCTAGAAGTCGCCGTGCGGCATCGGTGGCGCCGCTGCTGGCTTCTCCTCGGGCAGGTCGGTCACCAGTGCCTCCGTCGTCAGCAACAGACCGGCGACCGACGCCGCGTTCTGCAGGGCGATACGCTCGACCTTGGTGGGGTCGATGATGCCGGCCTGGATCATGTCCACGTACTCCAGGCTCTCGGCGTCGAAGCCCCGGGTGGGAACTGTCTCCGCCTTGACCTTCTCGACCACGACGCTGCCCTCGAGGCCGGCGTTCTCCACGATCTGCCGGATCGGCTCCTCGAGCGCCCGCCGCACGATGAGAGCGCCCACCTTCTCGTCGCCCTCGAGCTTCAGCTTGTCGATGGCCTTGGACGCGCGCAGGAGCGCCACGCCACCGCCCGGCACGATACCCTCTTCCACCGCGGCCCGGGTCGCGTTGAGCGCGTCCTCGACCCGCGCCTTCTTCTCCTTCATCGCGGTCTCGGTGGCCGCGCCCACCTTCACCACCGCCACGCCGCCGGCCAGCTTGGCCAGCCGTTCCTGGAGCTTCTCGCGGTCGTAGTCCGAGGTGGTCTCCTCGATCTGCGCCCGGATCTGCTTGATGCGCCCCTCGATGACGGAGGACTTGCCGGCTCCCTCGACGAGGGTGGTGTTGTCCTTGTCCACCACGATCTTCTTGGCCTTG